>Ga0265798_10000734_pt1 | contig 53029 bp, 55 predicted proteins | sample P3T30metagenome_FD_192430 | JGI IMG/M metagenome (GOLD analysis project Ga0265798, IMG submission 192430) | Plant litter microbial communities from East Loma Ridge, Irvine, California - P3 T30 | ecosystem: Environmental > Terrestrial > Plant litter > Unclassified | place: USA: California...
GGGCGCGCCCATCCCGCCGCGAGCGGCGGCGCGCTGATTCATCCGCAGTAGCAGTTTCATTTGAAAGAAGGGTAGACAGACCATGAACGAGACGAATTCCAACCTGGCGCACGGCTTCGACATCGAGGAGATCCGCCGGGCCGCCGCCAACCTCGAGGACGGCGCCGTGACCGCAGGCTACGCCGCCGACCGCGAGGCGGTGGTCGCGATGCTGAACGCCGCGCTGGCCACCGAGCTGCTGTGCGTGCTGCGCTACAAGCGCCACTACTACACCGCGAGCGGCCCGAACGTCGCCCACATCAAGGCCGAGTTCCTCGAGCACGCCCAGCAGGAACAGGACCACGCCGACCGCATCGCCGAGCGCATCGTGCAGCTGAACGGCTCGCCCAACTTCAATCCGGCCACGCTGACCCAGCGCAGCCACGCCGAGTACGACGATTCGGAAGACGTGCAGGCGATGATCCGCGCCGACCTGATCGCCGAGCGCGTGGCCATCGAATCCTACCGCCAGATGATCCAGGCGATCGGCGACAAGGACCCGACCACCAGGCAGATGCTGGTCGAGATCCTGGCGACCGAAGAGGAACACGCCGACGACATGGCCGACCTGCTGGCCTGACCGGGATTGCAGCGACTGATTTCAACCCACCAATAATCGAACAGGAGTACATCATGCTAGACACCATCCGCCGCGGCAACGGCAGCGCATCCAACTTCAACGGCAAACTCGACGACGCCGGCACCGACATGCAGACGCTGGTCAAGGATGCCCAGTCGCTGCTGACCGCCGCCGCGTCGCTGACCGGCGTCAAGGCCGACGAACTGCGCGAGCGCGGCATGCGCATGCTGGACGCGGCGCTGGGCAAGGGCAACCAGTACAAGGATCAAGCCATGGTCAAGGGCAAGGAACTGGCGCGTACTGCCGATGTCTACGTTAAAGATAACCCGTGGCGCACCGTTGCCGTGGCAGCCGGCGCCGGCCTGCTGCTCGGTGTCCTGCTGGGCCGCAAATAACCAGAGCCGGGGGCAGCCATGGAAAATAACGAAAACGTCGTGCATGGCCCCGGCCTCATGGGTGGGATCACGGGCCTGGCGAAAAACCTGTTCGGCCTCGTGGTGTCGCGCGTGGAGCTTGCCGCGCTCGAGATGACCGAGGTGCGCAACCACCTGATCGAGCTCGTCGCCATTTTCGCGGGCGCGATCCTCGCCACCTGGTTTGCGATTGCCTACGGCACCGCGACCATCGTCGCCGCGGCCTGGGACGAAATGGGCTGGAAGATCCTGCTGGTCATGTTCATCGTCTTCCTCATCATCACCGGCGTCCTGGTAGCGAAGGGACTGTCGATGCTGAAGCAGGGCAAGCTCGCGTTCCCGGAGACGATGAAGGAACTGCGCAACGACCGCGACATGATTATGTAATCGGAGAGAACATGGACAAGAACGATCATCGCAGCCACGAGGAAAAGAAGCGCGCGCTGCTGCGCGACGGCGAGTTCTATCGCGCCGGCGTCGCCCACGCACGCGCCCAGATCAAGCACGCGGCCCGTCCCGAAGTGATGTTTCACTCCGTGCTCGACCACGCGACCTGGGTCTTGCGCGCGCGTGCGGACGCGTTGCTGAAACCGACCGGTACAAGCGTCACGGTGCTGGCTCCTTATGCCCTAACCGTGCTAGGCTTCATCCGTAAGCGCAAGCTGGGTAAACCCGCGCTGGGGGTCGCTGCCCTGGCTGGTGTTGCCGCCTGGTATATGCAGCGCAAACGCGCGCAGCAAATGGCATACTGAGAACGCATCCGCAGCGGCCTGGTATGAGCGGCCGCCGCGGATGGCAGACGACACAGAATATGGTGGGGCTTGAGCGGCGTCGCAATCCTTGGATTGGACGCCGTCTTTTTGTGGGCGCTCGTCAGGCCCGCGAGGCCCGGTCCGGCGCTCAGTTCTGCGCCGAACTCTGCACCGTGCGCGTGGTCTGCACGGATCCTTCCGGCGCCGTGTCCAGCTGGGCCGGCGCGTTCTTCATGTCCTGTTCGTAGGTCGCGCGCGCTTCCTTCAGGCAGGCCGCACGCTCGGCCGACGCGCTTTCGCGGCAGGCGTTCTTCGCTTCCGCGTAGGCCGCGCCGATCTCCTTCTGCAGGGTCTTCAGCCGCGCCTGGCGCGTTGGATCGCCTTGTTGCCAGCGCGAGGGATCGCCCTTGCGGATCTCTGCGGCCTGCTTGGCTTTCACGGCCTGGCCGACCGTGCTGTCGTCATTCGCCCTGGGCTGCGACTGGGCCTGGGCCAGCCCGCCCGCGGAGGCGAACAGGGCGGCGAGCAGCATCGTTGTTGCTTTTTTCATGATGTTCTCCAATCTGCGGACGCACGAAAGCCGGCGCAACGCGCGCCGGCTTTCACGGGTGGCCAATCAATAACGGTAGACGCGGCCGTCGACGATGCGCACGCGGTTGCCCACGCGCAGGTCGTAGACATTGTCCTGCACAACGGTGCGGTATTCGCCATTGTCGAGGCGGATATTCACCGCATAGCCCTGCTGGCCCGCATCGCGGTTGCGCTCGACGTTGTTGCCGATTGCCGCGCCGGCCACGCCGCCGGCCACGGTGGCCGCGGTACGGCCGCCGCCGCTGCCGACCTGGTTGCCGGCCAGGGCACCCACCAGGCCGCCGACGATGGCGCCGGCACCGCTGGTGCGGCCTTCGACATTGGTCACCTGGATCGATTCGATGGTGCCGTAGCCGCTGGCTGCGCTGTCGCGGTAGCTGGTGTTGTAGCCGTCGCCGTAGCGCTGGTTGCCGTAGTAGGGATCAGGGCTGCTGCTGGCGCAACCGCCGAGGATGGCGCCGACGGCGACGAGTGCGGCGAGAGATCGAATAGCTTTCATGACTTGTCCTCCTGGCAAAGATTGTAGGGTCAGGTTAAGGAGCCCCACGCCTGAGGTCTGTGCGATGACGCACCGTCTTACTTGTAACTCATCCATGTCTGAACAACACTCTTTTGCGTGTGTTCGGCAGCGAACAGAACTCTTCGTTACGGCAGAGTAAAACATCACCTGTGTGTTGAAAAAGGAGAAAAACAATGCGGACACCACCCCATGTGATCTTGCTGCTGGGCGCTGCCATGCTGTGGGTTGCCCATGCGAAAGCGGCGACGCCGGAAGCCAAGCTGGCTTACGAACAGGCGCGCGAAGTGGCGGCTGCCAATTACAAGAATGCGCGCGCCCAGTGCGATGCCGTGACCGGCAACCCGAAGGATGTGTGCGTGGCGGAAGCGAAGGCCGCGCGTGTGCGGACCGAAGAGGAAGCACGCGCCAGGTACGAGGACACGCTGAAGGCGTACACCCGTGCCCGCCTGCGCATCGCCGACGCGAATTACAGCCGCGACAAGGCGCGCTGCGCCGGCCTGGCCGGCAACGACAAGGATGTCTGCCAGGCGCAGGCAAAGGCGGCCCTGGTGGCGGCGCAAGCCGACGCCAAGGCCGACCAGAAAACCATCGAAGCGCGCAACGAAGCGCGCGACGACAAGCTGGCTGCGGCCTGGAAGGTTGCCATGGAACGCTGCGACGCCTTTGCCGGCGCCGCCCGCGACCAGTGCGTCTCCAGCGCCAAGGTCCAGTTCGGCAAGTGATTTGAACGAAACAATCTGAACGATTTATAACCGGCCACAGGCCAATTAACGAAGGAGCTCATCATGAACATGACCAAACGTATCGCCACCGCCGTCTTCACCGCCACCGTCGCCTTCACCATCGTCGGCTGCTCGTCGGGCCCGAACAAGGAAAGCACCGGCGAGTACATCGACGATGCCGCCATCACCGGCAAGGTGAAAGCCGCTTTCGCCGCCGATCCGAACGTGAAGGCCACCGAGATCAACGTCGAAACCTACAAGGGCGCCGTGCAGCTGTCGGGCTTCGTGGCCCAGCCGCAGGATGCCCAGCGCGCCGCCGACATCGCTCGTGGCGTGAAGGGTGTTTCGTCGGTGAAGAACGACATCCGCGTCAAATAAGTTAAGTAGAATTGGCTGACGCCGGATGACATCTCCGGCCGCGCGGGTGACCCGTCCAGGGGACGCCCGGGTGCGTCGGCTGGAGTGGAATCGACGGCCAGCCCTGGGGTTGGCCTTTTCTTTTTTCAGGTAATGCTATGCAGCTCGCTCCACCCGGCAACACCAGCGCCAAGTCGTCCGCATCCGCCGCCACGCCGCCGGCGGTCAGCCCGGGCACGCCCGAAGAAGCGGCGCGCGATGCCGGCCTCCTGAACAGCGAAGGCGCGCCCACCGGCGAAGAGCTGGGCGCCATGCACGGCGCGCTGCGCCTGCCGGTCCACGTCAACGCGCGCGGCATGTCGCTGGGCATCCTGGCCACCGTCGCCTTCGTGTTCGCCCTGCAATGGGCCAAGAATTTCTTCGTGCCGCTACTGCTCGGCATCTTCATCGCCTACACCCTCAGTCCGGTGGTGCGCTGGCTGGAACGCTGGCACGTCAAGCGTGCGATCGGCGCCACCCTGGTCACGGCCGCGATCCTGGCCGGCATGGCGCTCACCATCCAGCGCGTGCAGGGCGAGTTCTTCAACATCATCGACGAGCTGCCTTCGCTCACGCACAAGGTCACCAAGCTGATCATGGAAGCGTCCGACGGCCAGCCCTCGACCATCCAGCAGGTGCAGGCCGCCGCCGCCGAGATCGAGCAGGCCGCGGCCAATGCCGGTTCCGACGCGAGGCGCGCCATCCAGCGCAAGCCGGCGCCGTCCAATCTGCCGGGCGCCAGCAATTTCCGCGTGATGGACTGGCTGCTGGCCGGCTCCATGGGCCTGGCCAGCTTCATTTCGCAGGCGACCATGGTGATCTTCCTGGTGTTTTTCCTGCTGCTGGCGGGCGACACCTTCAAGCGCAAGCTGGTCAAGCTGACCGGCCCTTCGCTGACGCGCAAGAAGGTTACCGTGCACATCCTCGAGGACATCAACACCTCGATCCAGAACTACATGTTCATGCTGCTCGTGACCAACGGGCTGCTGGCCCTGCTGATGTGGGGTGCGCTGCGCATGATCGGACTCGAGAACGCCGGCGCATGGGCGATTTTCGCCGGCGTGGCGCACATCATGCCTTACTTCGGCCCGCTCCTGATCACCTCGGCCACCGGCCTGGTCGCCTTCCTGCAGTTCGAATCGCTGCGCATGGTGATCCTGGTGGCCGGCGCTTCGCTGGCGATCGCCACGCTGGTCGGCATGGTCGTCACGACCTGGATGACCGGCAAGATCGCAAAGATGAACCCGGCCGCCGTCTTCGTCAGCCTGCTGTTCTGGGGCTGGTTGTGGGGCATGTGGGGCTTGCTGCTCGGGGTGCCGATGGTGGTGGTGGTGAAGGTGGTGGCCGAGCGGGTGGAGGGGATGGAAGTGGTGGCGGAGCTGCTTGGCGAATAGTTGCCGGCGCGTCATTCCCGGATTCGGCGGCCCTGGGCGGAACCCAGGTTGAACTGGATTCCGCCTGCACGGTCATGATGATCAAGCGTTGTTACCGACAGCCACGCCCAGCCTGCGGTCCGGCGCCCCGGCCGTGCGGCGGTCGCGCCTGCCCGCCGTGCGGCGGTCGCGAATCCGGCGGTCCGGCTTCCCATTCGGCAGCTTGCCCAGCGGGGACACCGATGCGGCCGTGATTTCCTGTTTTTTCAGGCTGCCCAGCTGGAGTGCGTACTGGCGCGCGAACTCGGCGCCGAGGAAGAAGATCTGCGCCGAGTAGTAGACCCACAGCAGCAGGGCGATCAGCGAACCGGCCGCGCCGAAGCTGTTGGTGGTGCCGCTGTTGCCGATGTAGAGGCCGATCGCGAATTTACCCAGCGTCCACATGAGCGCCGTGCCGAGCGCGCCGATGGTGACGTCGTGCCAGGACAGCCTGGTGCGCGGCAGCAGCTTGTAGATGGCGCCGAACATGGTGGCGATCACCAGGAAACTGAAGCCCGAGGCAACCCATCCGAGGATGACGGTGGCGTCATGCCACATGCCGCCGATGAAGTTCTCGACCACGTTCAGGGCGGCCGAGACGACGAGCGAGGTCATCAGCAGCAGGCCCAGGGTCAGGATCACGCCGAAGGACAGCAAACGGGTGCGTACCGTGTCCCACCAGCTGGCATCCTTGGGCGGCGGCACATCCCAGATCTCGTCCAGGCTGTCCTTCAGTTCGGAAAAGGCCGAGGTGGCACCGACCACCAGCAGCACCGAGGCGACGATGGTGGCGAACACGCCGCTGTCCTTGTTGCGGGCGCCCGCCACGATGGACTGGATGGTTTCGGCGCCCTGCGCGCCGAGCAGGCCGCGCAACTGGCCCATGAGCTGTCCCTGCGCTGCTTCGGTGCCGTAGAAGAAGCCGGCGACGGCGATCACCAGCACCAGGATGGGGGCGAGCGAGAACAGGGAGTAGAAGGCGAGGGCCGCGCCCTTGCTCGCTGCGCGGTGCGCCAGCCATTCGGTCACGGCGCAGCGCATCACGTGGAAGAGCTTGCCAAAATCCGGCAGCCATTTTTTTACATCCATATCGCTTCCTCCAAATAAATAACGCGCCCGGAGGCGCGTCGATGGCCATGGGGCCTACGCCCTGTGGCAACGCATGCGGGATCGCCGGGCGCTCCCGCATGACGTCAATTGCATGATTACTGCACGCGGCGCTCGACGGTGATCTGTTCGACTTCCACGCGGCGGTTCGGTGCCAGGCACTCGATCAGTTCCGACTTCTTCTTCTGGTTGCAGTCGGTGACGACCGGGTTCTGCTCGCCCTTGCCGTAGGCCTTCAGGCGGTTGCCGTCGACGCCCTTGCCGACCAGGTATTCGCGCACGGCGTTGGCGCGGCGCTCCGACAGCTTCTGGTTGTACTTGGTCGAACCCAGGCGGTCGGTGTAGCCGGTGATGTCCACGTCGGTAATCGACGGATCGGCCTGCAGGGCAGCGGCGATGTCGTCCAGCTTAGGCTGCGGCATCGACAGGGTGGCGCTGTCGAAGGCGAACAGTTCGGTCGACGACAGGGTCACTTTCTCGAAGCGGGCCGGCGGCGGCGGCGGAGCGACCGGGGCCGGTGCCGGGGCCGGGGCTTCGGCAACAGGTGCCGGTGCCGGGGCCGGGGCGACGTACGGTGCCGGCGGCGGGTTGAAGGCGTAGGCCAGGCTGACGCCGACGTACTTGGTCAGGGCCTTGCCGAAGCCGAACTCGTCGTCCTTGCGCAGATTGCTCTTGACTGCCTTGGCATCGACCTGCAGCGACCAGCGGTCGTTCAGGCTGGCCTGCACGCCCAGGCCGGCGGTGTAGAACGGCGACCAGCCGGAGACCTTGTAGCCCGGACGGCTGACGCGATCGCGCTCGCCGCCGACGCCGACCAGCAGGAACGGACGGATCTGCTTACGCGACAGCATCAGCAGGGCGTCGACGCCGACCAGGGTCTGGCGGTATTTGGTGAGGTTGTTGTCGGCACGCGCTTCGGTAGCACCGATCTGGATGTCCCACAGCGGGTGCACCGGCTTACCGAATTTCAACCCGCCGCCCCAGTCCTTGTCACCAACGCCGAAATCATGGTCGGGCTTGATGCCGACGACGGTCGGCGCCACATACCACGACGGATTGATGATTTCTTGAGCTTCTTGAGCCAGCGTCGAACCAGCCGAGCAGAGCAGGGCAGCAGCAAGAGCGATCTTCTTCATATTATTCACAGGTAACTCCCATAGGTTGTAAAGGTACAGACATCGCGTGCCTAGCAGTGATGTTGTGGTCAAGAATACAAGCCCGCCTGTTCGAGGGTCCGTGCGGTACCGCACCTAGGCCACCGTGTTTGTGACAAATCCGCAACGCGACAGTTCCTCTTTTTGCCTGCTCGGCAGTAAAACGTGGTTTAAGATGCCTCATCGTCGCGCTACGTCGGCTATTTATTTCCTGTCAGGAAGATTGGCAGGCCGTGGAAATTTCTAAAATGAATTGTTTCTATTTGTAATAATTTCCGGATCGGCAAGTCACGATCCCGGATCTCTAGCCGGAACCCCATCGTTATTTAAGGCAGCTGTTATCGGATCTGCCATAAAAACCGTCGGTTTTTCCCATTTTTCGCAATTGAACGGCTGTGTTGTGTCAATACGCTGCCGAAAAAATAACTTTGAGAAATTTTCGGCAATGTTGGCTGGCGCACAGAACTTCGGGTCTGACGCAGGCAATCTTGTATTCAGTTAAGCGGAACCGGCAAGTTGTCTCAAGGTCATAGAGATAGACGTCGGTCCGGGCCATACAGAACACAGTCTCATTACATGGAGTAAACCAACATGCATGCAGCGACTCACTACAATGCGGTACAGGGCGACACCGGAGCAGTCCACACTTCCAGCAACTCTGCACTGATTGAACGTGTCCCGCCGCAGCCGACCGAACGCGCCCCGATCTCGCTGGCGCCGATCGAGCGTGTGCGGTCGACCTCGGCTACCCAGCGCCGTATCGAAAACATGCAAAAGCTGATCGGCGAGCTGCAGACGCATGAAATGCTGGCCGACGAGATCGCCTGGTTCCTCAAGTTCTCGCCGTCGGGCGCCCGCAAGTACATCCGCGACCTGCGCGAAGCCGGCGTGATCGAACTGGCACGCTATATCGAAGGCACCGCCACCTACCTGGGCAAGGCCGTCTACCGCATTTCGCCGGATCCGGAGCGCGTCAAGGCCTTCCTGGCCGCGATCTGCCAGCCGAAGCGCGAAGGCGCCGCCCCGCGCAAGGAACGCCCGGGCCTGCGCGAGCAGAGCATGGCCGGTACCGGCCGCCACTTCCACATCCTGGCCGACGACACCCACTACGCGATCCGTGTGAACCGCAGCCCGGTTACTCGCGATCCGCTGGTCGCCGCCCTGTTCGGCCCGGCGCCGAGCCAGGTCGCCAAATAATCGCCGGGCCCGACCGGGCCTTGCTTCCGAATCTGCCCTGAGCCTCAGCGCGGCTGCCTTTGGTGGCCGAAAAGCGTGGAAACGGCATGATGGACGCCACCGCCCCCGGGCGGTGGCTTTTTATTTACTGCTCACTTTTTAATTGAAAAGCAGATAAGGATTCCCATATGCGGCGGGAAGCGGCGCGAAGCCGTCCGTCACCTAGAGGAGATCCCATGTTACCGAGTGCAGAATCGCTGGAAGGCAAACCCGTCCCCCAGGTCACGTTCAAGGCGCGACCCGGCGACCAGTGGCGCGACATCACCACCGATGAGCTGTTCAAGGGCAAGACCGTGGTCGTGTTCGCCCTGCCTGGCGCCTACACGCCAACCTGTTCTTCCGCCCACCTGCCGCGCTATAACGAACTGGCGCCGGTCATGCGCGACAATGGCGTCGACGACGTCATCTGCATCACCGTCAACGATCCCTTCGTCGTCAACGAGTGGCAGCGCAGCCAGGAAGCGGACAACATTACCATGATCCCCGACGGCAACGGCGACTTCAGCGAAGCCATGGGCCTGCTGGTGGACAAGCGCGAGCTCGGCTTCGGCAAGCGCTCCTGGCGCTATTCGATGCTGGTGAAGGATGGCATCGTCGACAAGATCTTCATCGAGCCGGACAAGGAGGGGGACCCGTTCGAGGTCTCGGACGCCGATACCATGCTGCGCCACATCAATCCCGATGCGAAGCCGCAGGAGCCGGTGGTCATGTTCTCCAAGCCCGGTTGCCCCTTCTGCGCGCGCGCCAAGGCCGTGCTGAAGGCACGCGGCATCGTCTATACGGATATCTCCCAGGACCAGAAGATCAACACCAGCGTGCTGCGCGCCGTGTCCGGCGAGATGACCTGGCCGCAGGTCTTCATCGGCGGGCAGCGGATCGGTGGCGCCGATGCGGTCGAGGCGCATTTCGCTCCGTCGGCCGCTTCCGGCAGCCCGGCGGCAGCCTGATGGACACCGGGGCCGCCCTCGTCTGTGCCGCCATCGCCGGCGGGCTGCTGCTGGCCTGGGGACTGCCGCGCTGGCGCCTGCGGCAGGCACTGTCCCGTCCGCTGAGCGCCGGCCAGCTGGCCATCATCGAGCGCAATGTGCTGCAGTACCGCGGTATGGATGCGCCGCTGCGCGAGCAGCTGCAGGGCCTGGTCAAGCGCTTCCTGCATGAAAAGACCTTCGTCGGCTGCGCCGGGCTCGAGGTCACCGAGGAGATGCGGGTGACGATCGCGGCCCAGGCCTGCCTGCTGCTGCTGAACCGCACGACCGAGGTCTATCCGGGCCTGCACGCAGTGCTGGTGTATCCGGGCGCCTTCCTGGTGCCGCGCAAGCAGGTCGACCCCGGCGGCGTGGTCACCGAAACGCGCCAGGACCTGCTCGGCGAATCCTGGGGCGACGGCCGCGTGATCCTGTCCTGGGACCATGTGCGCCGCGCCGGCCACGATCCGGAAGGGGCCCAGAACGTGGTGCTGCACGAGTTCGCGCACCAGCTCGACAGCGAATCCGGCAGCACCAATGGCGCGCCCCTGCTCGGCAGCGCCGAACGCTACCGGCGCTGGTCGGAAACCCTGGCGCGCGATTTCGAACTCCTGCGCCGCGACACCTACTGGGGCCAGCGCGACGTGCTCGACCCCTACGGCGCCAGCAGCCCGGCCGAATTCTTCGCCGTCGCCACCGAAAGCTTCTTCGAGCAGCCGCATGCACTGGCGGCGCGCCATCCGGAACTGTACACGGAGTTCCAGCGCTACTTCCGCGTCGACCCGCGCGACTGGTTCCCGCTGCCGCAGCGGCAGGAACCGGAACCGCACGGACTGGTCTACGGACAGTGGCAGTAGTGAGCCCCTGAGCTGCGTGCGTTTGCGTACAGAGAACTTGTTAACGCACGCGCATGCTCTGCAGTATCTGCCGTATTGACGAATCCAGGAGGAATTCTCATGTCCATGATTATTGCAGGGCACTTCCAGCTGCAGGAAGAAGTCGAGCGGGCCCGCCGCGCGCTCCTCGACGCCGGCTTCGCGGGCGAACGCATCAGCGGTTTCTATCTGAGCCAGCCGGGCCAGCACGACCAGACCGCGATTGGCGGCGACCACATCCACTCGCCGGGCGCCAAGGAAACCCCGGAGGGCGTGGCCCAGGGCGCCGCCGGGGGCGCCGCGGTCGGCGTGGTGGCGGGTGCGGCAACCTCGCCGATTACCGGTCCGCTCGGTCCGGTGGTCGGCGGCCTGGTCGGCGCCCACGTCGGCTCGCTGTTCAGCTTCTCGAAGATGAAGGATGCCGGCGAGAAGGAAGAGGGCGGCCGTGCGCCGGTCGAGAACCGCCATGCCGGCATGCTGGTCGCGGTCGCCTTCGACGACAGCGGCCTGGAAGCAAAGGCGGTGGACGTGCTGCGCGGCCTTGGCGCCACCCAGATCGAGCGCGCCAGGGGCAATATCGTCGACGGCGACTGGGCCGATTTCGACCCGTCCAGCGCGCCCGACATCATCCGCTAGCAGGCTTCATGCAAGCGGGCTGAGGGGTAAGTCCGTTTGCGCTTTGTCAAAGCTGGGCACGATGGTGCTCCTAGACTCGGTATTTCCCGCGCACCGGCGCGGCCTTACCGACGACAGGACGACAAGCATGCACGACGACAAAGCGAAGACCAGAGTGGCCTTGGTAACCGGTGGAATGGGTGGACTCGGCACGGCAATCTGCCGGCGCCTGCACGACGAAGGATTCCGGGTCGCGGCGACCTATTCGCCGGACAACCCCACGCCGGAAGCCTGGCTGTCCGCCCAGCGCGACGACGGCTACCGCTTCAAGGCCTACAAGGTCGACGTCACCGACTACGGCGACTGCGAATGGATGATGCAGAAGCTGCTGGCAGAGATGGGACGCCTGGATGTGCTCGTCAACAACGCCGGCATCACGCGCGACCGCAGCCTGCGCAAGATGAGCCTGGATGACTGGCAGGCCGTTCTGCGGGCCGACCTCGACAGCGTCTTCAACCTGAGCAAGCAGGCGATCGAGCCGATGATGGCGCGGCGCTGGGGCCGGGTGGTCAATATCTCCTCGGTCAACGGCCAGCAGGGTGCCTTCGGCCAGGTCAACTATGCCGCCGCCAAGGCCGGCATGCACGGCTTCACCAAGGCGCTGGCGCTGGAGATGGCGCGCCACGGCGTCACCGTCAACACGGTCTCGCCAGGCTACCTGCGCACGCGCATGGTCGAGGCGGTACCGAGCGAGGTGATGAAGGAGCGCATCCTGCCGCAGATCCCGATGGGCCGCCTGGGCGAGCCGGACGAGGTGGCGGGACTGGTGGCCTACCTGGTGTCCGAGGAGGCGGGGTTCATGACCGGCGCCAATCTGGCCATCAACGGCGGCCAGCATATGTATTAATGCCGCTCGGCGCGGGTCTGGCAGGCGATGCATAGCCGCGCTTCCGGCCGGGCGAGCAGGCGCTTCGTCCCGACCGGCTGGCCGCACACCTCGCACAGACCGTAGCTGCCGTCCTCGAACTTGGCCAGTGCGCGGCGCAGCACCTGGACCTCGGCCGCGTGGTGGCCTGCGGCTTCGCGCGAGAGGTCGTTCAGCAGGCGGACGGTGGCGCGGTCGAGCGGCGAGCTCTCCACTTCGGAGACCGGCAGTTCACCCCCGAGGGCGGCGGGCGCCGCCATGCCTTCGAGCGCCTGCAGGCGCTGTTCCAGCATCGTTTTCAGGAGGGCCAGCTGCTCGCGGTCCGGCGTTTCGCCGGACTGGACGGATGGATTGACGCTCATGGGAAGGTCCCCCGAAAAAAGCTTGCCTGCGGGGGACCAGTGTAGCGCAAATTGTCAGCGCACTTTCAAGCTGGCGGCGCCTCGTGCACGGCCACCACGTCGAGCTGGGTCTTGAGCTGGTCGACCGCCACGAGGATCGGTACGACCTGCCCGGTGGCGGCGGCGGCAGCCAGGCCCAGCAGGCGCGCGACCAGGGTGATGCCGTCGCCGATGCGGGTGATCTTCCTGATCTTGTCGGCGGCGTCCGCCGTCAGCGCCACCAGGTGCGCCTGCGACTGGCCGAGCGGGGCGACGACGCAGGCCGCGGCATCGGCATACAGGCGGTTGGCGCGCTGGCGCAGCTCGATCTCGGCGTCGAGCAGGGCGCGCGCCACCGACTGCTCCGACTCCGGCACTTCGCCGTGGTGCTGCTCCTGGGCGCGGCGGATGTCGCGCATCACGCGCTCGTGGATACTGTCGGCGCAGGCGGACAGGCGGTCGGCCAGCTCCTCGACCTGTTTGGCGGTGGACAGGGCCTGGGCGGGCGTCTGCGGGGCGGGTTGTTGGTTTGCCATGCGGCCTCCTTGCGTTCATTCCGACATTGCGTCGCGCAGCGCGCGCAAGTCGCGTCCATAGGCGGCGAGCATCTTGCGTGTTTCGTCCGCCGTGAGCTTGTGCAGGTTCTCGCGCATCTTCTGGTGCCCGGCCGCGACCTTGGTCAGGCCCTGCAGGGCCAGGTCGTAGCGCTTGTCGATCAGCTTGTATTCGGTCGACTTGCTCAGGTAGTGGACCTTGGCCAGGGTCACCAGCATGCGGTCCGAGTTCCTGGTCGAGAACGGGATCTCGACGTCGAAGATGCCGAGGATGGTCTTCTTCTCGTTCTCGTTGGTCTTCGCGTACAGGCGGGTGAGGGCGATCATGGCCTCCAGCAGCACCTGCACGTCGGCATCGCCGTCGCGCACCATGGTCTCGACGCTGCGGTTCTGATAACCGGAAGCGATCACCCGCGTCAGCAGGCGCGTCAGGCCGGTATAGGCGGCGACGTGGCGCTGCTGCAGGCCGGACTCGCTGTTCGCCTTCAGGCCGTTGCCGAGGTCGTCGAGCTGGGTAGAGAGGTCGTAGCGGCTCTCGCCGGCCAGCAGGCTCAAGGTCTGCATGTAGAGCACCAGGCTCTTCTGGATGCTGACGAAATCCTCGTAGACGGCCTTGCGGCGCGCATCGTTTTCCTTCGCGATGCGGTCGGCGGCCGGCGACAGATAGGGCTGCTCGCGCTCGTAGGTGTCGCGGTAGCGCTTCGACAGCTCGGCATAGCCGCCGAGCCTGGCCGAGGCGTCGGCGAACTCCCGCACTTCGGCCAGGCTGACCGGTCCGCCGCCCGTCGAAGCGCAACTGGCCAGCAGCAGGCCGGCCGCGAGGACAAGCAGGAAACGCTGAGCTATCGATCTGATGTCCATGGGTCCTTTCTAGCCGGCAAAAGGCCGGGCTCGAAAAGTCCCATTCTTTCAAAGTTGCCCAGTGGCTACCTTGGCCCTCGTCAAGTCATGCGGTAAAAGCGGCGCGCCAGCCCAGGCCGGCAACGGTCCCGGCCTGCGGGATGTATTCGCAGCCGACCCAGCCCTCGTAGCCGAGTTCGTCCAGCTGCCTGAAGAGGAAGGGGAAGTTGATTTCGCCGGTGCCGGGCTCATGGCGGCCGGGCACGTCGGCCAGCTGGATGTGGCGGATGATGGGCAGCCGCTCGCGCAGGGTGTGGGCGAGGTCGCCTTCCATGCGCTGCATGTGGTAGAAGTCGTACTGCAGGAACAGGTTGTCCATGCCGCATTCGGCGATGATGCCGGCCGCCTGGCTGCTGCGCGTCAGGAAATAGCCGGGAATGTCGCGGTCGTTGATTGGCTCGATCAGGACCTCGATGCCGTGCCTGGCCGCCGCCTCGGCCGCGAAGCGCAGGTTGGCGACAAAAGTCGCGTGGGCGCGCTCCGGCATCACGTTCGGCGGCAGCTTGCCGGCCATGCAGTGCAGGCGCGGCACGCCGAGCTCGACGGCGTAGTCGAGGCCCAGCTCGACGCTGTCCTGGAATTCCTGCATGCGGCGCGGGTCGCAGGCGAAGCCGCGGTCTCCCGCCGCCCAGTCGCCCGGCGGGAAATTGTGCAGCACCAGCTGCAGCTTGTAGCGCTGCAGCCGGCCCATAATCTGTTCCGGTTCGCAGGCGTAGGGAAACAGGAACTCGACCGCATCGAAGCCGGCCGCGCGGGCCGCAGCGAAGCGTCCGAGGAAGCCGAGTTCGTTGAACATCAGGCTCAGGTTGGCGGCAAATTTTGGCATGGACAAAATTGTAGCCTAAATAGCAACCCTCGACAGGCGGTACGGCGCAGCCGCCTGTCGGATTTCGCCGCGTCAGTTTGTCGGCGACGGCGAGATATCGTCGCCACCCGCGTGCGCGCCGGCGCCGGCCGGGCCGGCGTCCGCCAGTTTCGCCATCGGCGTGAACAGCCAGGCCGCCAGCGCGGCCACGCTCAGGCCAAGGCCGGCACCGGTGAACAGGGTCGCCAGGGTCAGCTGGCTGGCCAGCCAGCCGGCCGCTGCCGCCGTCAGCGGCGCCAGCCCCATGAAGACGAACATGAAGATGCTCATCATGCGGCCCAGCATCTGCGGCGCGACGCGCTGCTGGATCCAGGTGAACACGGCCACCTGCACATAGCCGCCCAGCACGCCGATCGCGGCGAGGATCAGCATGCCCTGCCAGCTGCTCGTGATCAGGCCCAGCGGCATCAGGAGGATGCCGGCCAGCCCGTCCACCACCAGTAGCGTGAGGCCGAGATTCCCCAGGCGGCGCTTGCCGGCGATGCCGGACAGGGCCATGCCGGCCAGCGCGCCGGCGCCGTGCGCACCCATCAGCAGGCCGAGGGCCGCGGCGCCATGCAGGCGTTCGCTGGCCAGCAGCGGCATCGCCACCTGCATCACGCCGCCGGTCACGCAGGCGCACAGTCCCCAGTACAGGAAAGCGGTGCGCAGGGTGAGGTCACGCCACAGCGCGGCCAGGCCGGCGCCGACCGAGCGCAATACGGATTCCGCCGGTGCCGCTGCATGCGGCTGCGCGGCCGCTTCGGCGGCCAGCGGACGTACCTTGGCCAGGGTCCAGGCCGACAGCGCGAAGCTGAAGGCATCGAAAGCGAAGGCCAGGCCCAGGCCGAACGCATGGCCGTCCTGCATGCCGGCGCTGCCGTCGCCGCCGAGCGCGAACAGCAGGCCGGCCAGCAGCGGCCCCGCCAGCATCGTCACCTGGCGAACCGCCATCATCATCGCGTTGGCCGAAGCCAGGTGCTGCGGCGCGATTGCCTGCGGCAGCATCGAGGTGCCGGCCGGGATGCTGAAGGCCGAAGCCAGGCTGAGCACGACCGCCAGCACCGTCACCAGCGGCAGGGTCGCGCGGCCGCTCAGCACCAGGGCCGCCAGCAGGCCCAGTAGCACCGTGTTGACGTACTTGGTCAGCATCAGCACGCGCTTGGGCGAATGGCGGTCGACCAGGGCGCCGCCGAACAGGATCAGCACCGCACGCGGCACGCCGAGCAGCGCCACCATCATGCCCAGCGCGAGCGGATCGTGGGTCAGCTGCAGCACCAGCCAGGGCAGGGCGATCATGGTGAACTGGTCGCCGAGGGCGGAAATCACACCGCCGCCCATCAGCCAGGCGAAGTTGGGGTCTCGCAGCAATTTATTATTGTTCATGTCTCTTCCAGGAGGGAGATTGTCAGGTCCCTGCCAGCTGGGCCAACAGGTTCGAGGTCGCCTCCAGCTGCGCCCGCGACGGCGCACCCAAGGCAGCGCGGCTGATGTTGTCGACCACCGTCGTCGCGTTGGTGACCAGCTCGCTGCCGGCAGCCGTGATGATGGCGTAGCCGACGCGGGCATCGCGCGGATCGCTCTGGCGGTCGACCAGGCCGATCTTTTCCAGCGGCAGCAGGGAGCGGGTCACGCCGGAGGCGGTCAGCCCCAGCTTCTCGGCCAGGTCGACCCGGCGCAGGCGGCCGCCGGGCGCGCGCTGCAGGTGCAGCAGCAATTGGTAGTCGGCAAAGCTGATGCCGTGGTGGCTGCCCAGCGAGCTGTCCAGGCGGCGTGAAAGGGTGGCCCAGGCGCGTCCCATGCGCAGGCAGAATTCGGTGGTCAGCATGTCTTCCATGACGGTTCCTCAACAATTGAAATGTACTTGAGTAATCAAGTATCTTCTCTTTTTCGACAGTTGGCAAGTACTTGAGTAATCAAGTATCTGGAACACGACAAACATCAAACCGGGGTCAGACACCAGATTCTGGAAACAGCCTTTAGGACATTTCCAAAAATCGGTGTCTGACCCCGGTTTGATGGGCAATAAAAAAAGCCGCGCCACCTGCTTGCAGGGGGCGCGGCTTTCATTCAGCGCAGTGGAGCGCGGTCAGCGATCAGCGATCGCCGCCGCCGCTGCGTGCCGTCGCCGGACGCGGACCACGGTTCTGGCCGCCGCGGCCGCCACCACCGTTGCCGCCGCCATTGCCACGGCCGCCGCCGGCGTTGCCGCCGTTACGGTTGCCCGGCTGGCCGCCGTTGCGCGGTGCGCCGCCGGCTGGCGCGGCACTGCGGCCCGCCGGTGCGCCGGCAGCACGCGGGGCGCCGCCAGGACGTCCGCCGCCCGGACGGCCGCCGCGGCCGCCATGGCCCGGCGCACCGCTGCGCAGCTGGATCGGCTGCGGCTTGGCGGTCGGATCCGGTTCGAAGCCCGGGATCACTTCACGCGGCAGGGTCTGCTTGATCAGCTTTTCGATGTCTTTCAGCATCTGGTGCTCGTCGACGCAGACCAGGGACACGGCTTCGCCGGTGGCGCCGGCACGGCCGGTGCGGCCGATGCGGTGCACGTAGTCTTCCGGCACGTTCGGCAGGTCGTAGTTGACCACGTGCGGCAACTGGTCGATGTCGATACCGCGCGCGGCGATGTCGGTGGCGACCAGGGCGGTCAGGCTGCCGTCCTTGAACTCGGCCAGCGCCTTGGTGCGCGCCGATTGGCTCTTGTTGCCGTGGATCGCCATCGCGCCGATGCCGTCCTTGCCGAGCTGTTCGACCAGCTTGTTGGCGCCGTGCTTGGTGCGGGTGAACACCAGCACCTGCTTCCAGTTATTGGTCCGGATCAGGTGCGACAGCATCGGATGCTTCTTGTCGCGGTCGACCGGGTGGATGGTCTGGGCGATCACCTCGACGGTCGAGTTGCGGCGCGCGACTTCGATCGAAGCCGGGTTGTTCAGCAGCTTGTCGGCCAGGGCCTTGATCTCGTCCGAGAAGGTGGCCGAGAACAGCAGGTTCTGGCGCTTCGGCGGCAGCACCGCCAGCACCTTCTTGATGTCATGGATGAAGCCCATGTCGAGCATGCGGTCGGCTTCGTCCAGGACCAGGATCTCGATCTTGTCGAGCTTGATAGTGCCCTGGCCGACGTGGTCGAGCAGGCGGCCCGGGGTGGCGACCAGGATGTCGACGCCGTTCGCCAGCAGCTTGATCTGCGGGTGGATGCCGACGCCGCCGAAGATCACGGCCGAGTTCAGGTTGGTGTACTTGGCGTAGGTGCGGATGTTTTCCTCGACCTGGGCCGCGAGTTCGCGGGTCGGGGCCAGCACCAGCGCACGGATGGCACGCTTCGAGGTTTTGTTGGTCAGCGCCGCGCCCACCTTGTCGGTCGACAGGCGGTGCAGCACGGGCAGGGTGAAGCCGGCAGTCTTGCCGGTGCCGGTCTGTGCGCCGGCCAGCAGGTCGCCGCCGCCAAGCACGGCCGGGATGGCCTGGGCCTGGATCGGCGTCGGAGCGGTATAGCCCGCTTCGGTTACGGCACGTACGATGGCGTCGGTCAGACCGAGAGTAGTGAATGACATAGTTTTTCTGTAGGGATCGGCGCGTCGCCGTCGATATCGAAGGCGCCAGTCAAGCCGATCGGATTACACAAGGCAGGGCGGCCGGTACTGGTGCCGGTACGCCGTGTCGCAGCCATCAACACGAAGGTTAACGACCGCGCGAATTATAATTCAAAATGTTTCGCTAGGGAAATTTTAGCGCAGCCGTCGGGCTGATGGAGCAGGGAGACGCGGCGCGGTGCAACGACGGTGCAGGGCGCCGGAAGCAGACAGGTATTTTACGCGAAAGCGAGGAACCCCGCTGAATGCGGACGGCTATCGTCGCGGGGGCGACGGTGCCGCCCCCGCCACGACTCAAGCGAATGGCTTCAGGACAGCAACCATGCCGGCGAAGACCTTCGGACCGGCGGCGATCACGTCGCCCTTGTTCAGGTATGCCGATTCGCCGCTGAATTCGCCGACGATGCCGCCGGCTTCGGTCACCAGCAGCGAGCCCGCGGCGATGTCCCAGATCTTCAGGCCCTTCTCGAAGAAGCCGTCGACGCGGCCCGCGGCCACGTTAGCCAGTTCCAGCGCCGCCGAACCGCTCGAGCGCACGCCGTGGCAGCGCGCGGCCACCACTTCGTACATCCGCAGGTATTCGGCCAGGTCGCGCGGCTCGGTGCCGTGGCCGGAGCCGATCAGCGCCTTGTTGATGCGGTCCGGGTTGCGCACGCGGATGCGCTTTTCGTTCAGGTAGGCGCCGGCGCCCTTGGTGGCGGTGAACAGGTCGTTGCGGACCGGGTCGTAGATCACGGCCTGGGTGATCACGCCGCGCTGCTGCAGCGCGATCGACACGCAGTAGTTCGGGTAGCCGTGCAGGAAGTTCGTGGTGCCGTCGATCGGATCGATGATCCAGACGTATTCGCTCTCGTCGTTCAGGTTCGCGGTCGCGCCGGACTCTTCGGCCAGGATCGCGTGGTCGGGGTAGGCCTTCAGCAGGGTCTCGACGATGGCCTGTTCGGCCGCCTGGTCGATGTCGGTGACGAAGTTGTTGTGGCCTTTTTCGCTGACGGTGATACGGTCGAGATCGAACGAAGCGCGGTTGATGACCGTGGCGGCGCGGCGGGCGGCCTTGATGGCCGTATTGAGCATTGGGTGCATTGATGAGCTTCCTGATGAATGCTGACGCCCACCGCTGCAGTGGAATACCTGCGCGCCGTGAACGATCAAAGAGCGATGAGAATGACAAAGAGCAAAGCGGTGCCGAAACCGTTAAAATCGCGGCCGGATCACAAGACCCAGGCTGCATTTCAACCGCTCGTCACCGCGCGATGGCGCTATTTTACAATGAACCCGACCGAAACTGACATATCTCTTTTCAAACGGCTACGCTTTGTGCTAGTGGAAACCAGCCGCGCGGGCAATGTCGGCTCGGTGGCGCGGGCCATGAAGACCATGGGCTTTTCCGAGCTGGTGCTGGTGGCGCCGCGCTGCGAACAGCCGCTCACCGATCCGGAAGCGGTGGCCTTTGCCAGCGGCGCGATCGACGTGCTGGAAAATGCGCGCATCGTCGGCAGCATCGCCGAGGCGCTGGAGGGCTGCAACTTCGCCGCCGCGGTGTCGGCCCGCCTGCGCGAGTTTTCGCCGCCGGTGTGGACGCCGCGCGCCTTTTCCGCGCATGTCGCCGAGAAGGCCGACCTGCGTCCGGCGCTAATCCTCGGCAACGAGCGCGTCGGGCTGCCGAACGAGATCGTCGCCGGCTGCAACGTGCTGATCAACATCCCGGCCAATCCCGCGTATTCCTCGCTGAACCTGTCGCAGGCGGCCCAGGTGCTGGCCTACGAATGCCGCCTGGCTGCCGAAGGCGAGAACCGGACCCAGACCGGTGTCGGCTTCCAGGGCGAGGCGGCCAGCATGGCCCAGATCGAGGGCATGTACGCCCACCTGGAAGAAGCGCTGGTGGCGATCGGCTTCCTGAACGCCGACAACCCCAAAAAGCTGATGCCGCGCCTGAAGCGCCTGTTCGCCCGCACCCAGCTCGAAACCGAAGAAGTCAACATCCTGCGCGGCATCGCCCGCCAGATGCTGCGTTCCAAGGACTGATTGCTCAAAACCGGGGTCAGACCCCGAATTTTGGAAAGAGCGCGGCGGCAACCTAGACGGCGCGCTCTAGTTTTGGGCATTTTCCACACGAATCTTTCGCTTACACTAGATAAAAAAGAAAGATAAGGGTTCGACATGGAGACAAGCCGCAGATCCTTCCTCAAGGCCGGCGCCCTGGCTGCGCTCGTGCTTGCCGCTGGCGGCGGCATCTACCGCGCCACGCATCCGCCCCTGCCCAAGGGCTTCGTGCTCGACGGCGAGGCCCGGGACGCCATGCACGCGATCGTGCCGGCGATCCTGGCCGGGGTGCTGCCCCTTGACGCCGATGCGCGCCGGCAGGCCATCGCATCCACCACCGCGCGCCTGAACCGGACCATCCTCGGCCTGCCGCTGGCCACCCAGCAGGAAGTGCAGGACCTGTTCGGCCTGCTCGCGCTGGGACCGGCGCGCCGGCTGCTGACCGGCATCCCGGACGGCTGGGCGCAGGCGAAGGATGCCGACGTCAGCGCCTGGCTGCAGGACTGGCGCACCCACCGCCTCGCGCTGCTGCGCACCGCCTACCAGGCCCTGCACGACCTGGTGCTGGGCAGCTGGTACAGCGATGCCGCCAACTGGGCGGCGATCGGCTACCCCGGACCGCTGAAGGAACTCGCTTGAGGAGCTGGCATGAGTAACATCAAGATCATCCCCGATCCGGTCGCGGCCGGCCTGGCGCGCGGCTGGAAGGTCGTCGATGGCGCCCGGCTCGACGGCGACCGCGCGCTCGACGCCGACGTCATCGTCGTCGGCAGCGGCGCCGGCGGCGGCGTCACCGCCGAGATCCTGGCCCTGAGCGGCCTGTCCGTCATCATCGTGGAGGAGGGCGCGCTACAGTCCTCGCGCGACTTCCGCATGCGCGAAGAGGAAGCCTATCCGGCGCTGTACCAGGAATCGGCCGCGCGCAAGACGAAGGACAAGGCGATCAACATCCTGCAGGGGCGCACCGTCGGCGGCTCGACCACGGTCAACTGGACCTCGAGCTTCCGCACCCCGCCCGACACCCTGAAGTTCTGGCAGCAGCGCTACGGCCTGAACACCTACGGCGAACAGGAACTGAAACCCTGGTTCGAGCTGATGGAGGCGCGCCTGCACGTCGGCGACTGGCAGGCGCCGCCCAACGAGAACAACGACCTGCTGCGGCGCGGCGCGGAAAAGCTGGGCATCCCGACCGGCTTCATCCGGCGCAACGTCAACGGCTGCTGGAACCTCGGCTATTGCGGCATGGGCTGCCCGACCAATGCCAAGCAGTCGATGCTGGTATCGACCATCCCCTCGGCGCTCGACCACGGCGCCACGCTGCTGACGCGTGCCCGCGCCGAGCGCTTCGTCATCCAGGGCGAAACGATCGCGGCGCTCGAATGCACGGCGCTCGACGCCGCCGGCCTGCAGCCCACCGGCCGCCGGCTGCGCCTGCGCGCGAAACACTATGTGCTGGCCGGCGGCGCGATCAATTCGCCGGCGCTGCTGCTGCGTTCGAAGGCGCCCGATCCCAACCGCCTGCTGGGCAGGCGCACCTTCCTGCACCCGACCCTGATTTCGGCGGCCTTGTTTCCGCAGCGCGTCGAAGGCTATGCCGGCGCGCCGCAGACCGTCTACTCGGACCACTTCCTGCACACCCAGGCCATCGACGGCCCGCTCGGCTACAAGCTGGAAGCGCCGCCGCTGCACCCGGTGCTGCTGGCGACCACCATGACCGGCTTCGGCATGCAGCACGCCGGGATGATGCGCCAGTTCCCGCACCTGCAGGGCACGCTGGCGCTGCTGCGCGACGGCTTCCATCCCGAGTCGCAGGGCGGCACCGTGCAGCTGGCGTCCGGCGGCGCGCCGCTGCTCGACTATCCGCTCAACGATCCGCTGTGGGACGGCGCGCGCCGCGCCCTGCTCACCATGGCCGAGATCCAGTTCGCGGCCGGCGCCGGTGCGGTGCAGGTCGCGCATGAGACGGCGCCGCGCTACACCGCGTGGAAAGAGGCGCAGCAGGGCATCGCCGCGCTGCCTTACCGCCCGCACCTGACCAAGGTGGCCTCGGCCCACGTGATGGGCGGCTGCATGATGGCGGGCGATCCGCGCGCCGGCGTGACCGGTCCGGATGGCCGCTACCACGGCCTGGCGAATCTCTCGGTGCACGACGGCTCGCTGTTCCCGACCTCGATCGGCGCCAATCCGCAGCTGTCGATTTACGGCATCACGGCGCGCCTGGCCAGCGAGCTGGCGCAGTCGCTCACCGGCCGTCCGGCCGCGCGTCCGGTGGCGGCGGGCGCCGTGCAGGCAAGCGCCGCTTGACGCCGCCATGAAAAGCGCGCGCCGCCTGCTGCGCACGCTCCTGCTGGTGCAGCTGGGCGCGGCGCTGCTGATCGCCTGGGCCGTGGCGGCGCGCGCAGGGCTGGCGCCCTGGCAGGCAGTGCTGATCGGCCTTGCCTGCGTGGCGCTGGCGCGGCTGCTCATCAACATGAACAATTTCGCGATGGCGGCGCGCTTCGCCAGCGCCACGCCGCCCGCCTTCCGGCTCGGCGCGCGCGCGCGCCTGCGCCTGCTGGCCGAAGAGTTCAAGGCCAGCATGCTGGTGACCTCCTGGCAGGTGCCGCGCGCCAGCGCGGCCACCCGCATCCATCCCGGCAGCCGTCAGGTGCCGGTACTGCTCCTGCACGGCTACGGCTGCAACAGCGGCTACTGGGCGCACCTGACGCTGCTGCTCGACGCCGCCCGCATCAGCCACGCCGGCGTCGACCTGGAGCCGGTCGCTGGCAGCATCGACGGCTATGTGCCGCTGGTCGAGCAGGCGGTGCAGAACCTGCGCGCGCAGACGGGCGCGCACACCATCGCGATCGTCGCCCACAGCATGGGTGGGCTGGTTGCGCGGGCCTGGATGCGCGCCCACGGCACGGCACGCGTCGCGCGCGTGATCACGCTCGGCACGCCGCACCACGGCACCGCGCTGGCCTGCTTCGGCCTGGGCCAGAACGCCTTCCAGATGCGCCCCGGCAGTCCCTGGCTGCGCGCGCTGGCGGAAGGGGAGGACGCCGCCACGCGCGCCCTCGTCACGTCGCTCTACAGCCATCACGACAACATCGTCTCGCCGCAGGAATCGAGCCGCCTGCCCGGTGCGCGCAACCTGGAATTCGGCGGCATCGGCCACGTCGCCCTCGGCAGCAATCCGCGCGTGCTGGCTGCCGTCATGCAGGAGCTGGCGGCACTGGTTTCCTGAACGCCGCGGTGTTAAAGTAAATACAAACAACACCGAACCATCCACGGAGAATGGCCATGCCGGCGCGCATCCTCATCGTCGAAGACGACTCTTCCACCCGCGAGGTGATGGCCATGCTGCTCGAGGAGGCCGGACACGCGGTGGCCGGCACCGGCGACGGCGCGCGCGGCCTGCGCCTGGCGCTCGACAGCCGGCCCGACCTCGTGATCTGCGACCTGCGCCTGCCTTCGCTGGATGGCTACGCGGTGGCGCGCGCGCTGAAGGCCGATCCGGCCTGCGTGCGGATTCCGCTGGTGGCCGTGAGCGCGCTGGACCTCGACGACCGCGAGCGGGTACGCGCCGCCGGCTTCGACGGCTACCTGTGCAAGCCGATCGAGCCGGCCAGCTTCGTCGCCGAAGTCGAGGCCTTCCTGCCGGCTGCTGCCGATGGCGGCGCCACAGAGACCGGCCTGCCGGCCCTGCTGGTGGTCGACGACGACGCCTTCATGCGCGAGGTGCTGGTCGACGCCCTCGAGAGCGAACCCTGGCGCATCCTCAGCGCCGGCTCGGGCGAGGAAGCGCTGGCCCTGCTGGAGCGCCACCCGGTCGACGTGGTGCTGTCCGACCAGTCCATGCCCGGCATGCAGGGCACCGACCTGATGGCCCGCGTCTGCCGCGACTACCCGCGCACCGTGCGCCTGATCCTGTCCGGCCTGTCCGGGCCTTCGGAACTCGAAGCGATCGACCGTGCCTGCGCCGCCGGCCTGGTCGACCGCCACCTGGTCAAGCCCTGGGCCGCCGGCGCCCTGCGCGAAGACCTGCGCGCCGCCTTCGCCCTGCAGCGCGAACGCGCCGGCAGCCGCTAGGCAGGGCGCCGCCGATATGGCCGCGGCGCGGCGTCGGTGTTATCCTTGCGGGTGATTCCAACCATGCCGTCTTCCATGCAACAGAAAGCGCCCCGCCGGACCCGCGAACGGATTCTCGAACTGTCGCTCAGGCTGTTCAATGAATTCGGCGAGCCGAACATCACGACCACCGTGATCGCCGAAGAGATGAACATCTCTCCGGGGAATTTGTATTACCACTTCCGGAACAAGGACGACATCGTCAATTCGATCTTCGCCCAGTTCGAGGCCGAGATCGGGCGCATGCTGACCGTGCCGGCCGGACGCCGCTCGAACCTGGAAGACGTCTGGCTCTACCTGCGCATGATGTTCGAACTGATCTGGCGCTACCGTTTCTTCTACCGCGACCTGAACGACCTGCTGTCGCGCAACCGCAAGCTGGAGCTGCACTTCAAGGCCATCCTCGCGCACAAGATCAAGGTCGCGCGCCAGCTCTGCGAAGACCTGCGCAGCGAAGGGTCGCTGGAAGCCGGCGAAGCCCAGATCGGCGCGATGGCGACCAACATGGTGGTGGTCGCGACCTACTGGCTGTCCTACGAATACGTGCGCAACCCGCGCAAGTACAGCGAGCAGCAGGCGATCGCCGACGCCCTCGCGCGCGGCTGCTACCAGGTACTGTCGATGGTCGGTCCCTACCTGCGCGGCGATACCCGCGAACTGTTCCAGCGCCTGTCGGAAGACTACCTGAAGCAACTCCCACCCGAAAGCAAAGCATGAAAGCCATCGCCGTCTACTGCGGCGCCTCGCCCGGCGCCGATCCCCTGTATGCCGACGCCGCGCGCGGCCTGGCCCGCGTGCTGGTCGAGCGCAACATCGGCCTGGTCTACGGCGGCGGCAAGGTCGGGCTGATGGGCGTGATCGCGGACGAAGTGCTGCGCCTCGGCGGCGAAGCCACCGGCGTGATCCCGCGCGCATTGCTCGAGCGCGAAGTCGGCCACACCGGCCTGACGCGCCAGTTCGTGGTCAAGGACATGCACGAGCGCAAAGCCATGATGTCGAACCTGGCGGACGGCTTCATCGCCATGCCGGGCGGGATGGGCACGCTGGAGGAACTGTTCGAGATGGTGACCTGGGCCCAGCTGGGCATCCACGCCAAGCCGATCGGCCTGCTGAACGCGAAAGGCTTCTGGGACGGCCTGGCCAGCTTCGTGGGCCACATGGTGGAGCAGGGTTTCGTGCGTCCGGCCCACGCCGGTCTGATGACAATGGACGCCGATCCGGACGCGCTGGTGGCGCGCCTGATCTCTACGCGCTGACGACGCGGTCCCGTCCCGAGGACTTGGCCTGGTAGAGCGCCTTGTCGGCGCGATTCACGGTATCGGCCAGCGCCTCCATGCCGCGGCGCGCCGTCAGGCCCGCCGAAAAGCTGATGCGCCGCCCGGGCGACACGCCCTCCACCTGCAGCATGCCGACCCGTGCGCGGATGCGCTCGACCACCGCCTGCGCCGCGGCTTCGCCGGTATCGGGCAGCATCAGCAGGAATTCCTCGCCGCCCCAGCGCGCCAGCACGTCGCCCGCGCGCAGCTCGGCGCGCGCAGCCAGCGCGAAGCTGCGCAGCACGTCGTCGCCGGCGGCATGGCCGTAGCGGTCGTTGATCTGCTTGAAGAAGTCGATGTCGAGCAGGGCGATGCAGGTGCTGGCGCCCGGCGGCACGCCGGCGCCGCCGCCATGGCGCCGCTCTTCCTGTGCCAGCACCTCGTTCATGTGGCGCCGGTTCGACAGCGCGGTCAGCTCGTCCACCGTGGCCAGGGTGCGGATCGTGTCCAGCGCCCTGACCAGGTCTTCCTTCTGCGCTTTCAGGCGCGCGCGCAGCTTGCTGGCCTCGCCGGTCAGCACCGTCACCGTCATCGAGCAGCCGGCCACGATCACGAAAGTCACGGCCTCCACCGGCGGCGGATAATGCAACGGGTCGAGGGCCTGGCGCCACCACATCGTGGCCCCCATGCCAACCAGGCCGACGGCGGTCAGCGCCAGGGTCTGGCGCGGGCGCAGCGCGAAGGTGCAGAACACCACCACGACCATCAAGCCCATCAGCGTGGCGCCGCGCAGCGGACCGGTGATCGCATACGCCCACATGTTGCAGCTGATGCCGAACACCGCCTGCAGCGCGGCGGCGCCGGTCGGCGCCAGCCCGAACCTGGCGCCCAGCCGCACGATCAGGTAGGAGCCGGCGATGCCGGCGGCGGCATAGGCCGCCAGGCCCAGCGCATCGCCCTGGTCGATCAGGTGGCGCCGGCCGGCGTCGATCAGCAGGCCCACGAACACGGTGTACAGCGCCGCCGTCGCGCCCCAATAGGACATCATCCGGCGCAGCTTGGGCTCGGCGCCGAACAGCAGGCGGGACAGCCTTGCCATGCCCATCTCAGGCCACCTTACGGGCCTGGGCCTGCAGCATCTCGGTGATGCGTTCGGCCGGCACCGGCGGCGAGAACAGGTAGCCCTGCATCTCGTCGCACTCGTTGGCGGCCAGGAATTCGCGCTGCTCGTCGGTTTCCACGCCCTCGGCGATCACACGCAGGTTCAGGCGGTGGCCGAGCGAGATCACGGCCAGCGCGATCGCCTGGTCGTCGAGGCTGTGGGCCAGGTCGCGGACAAAGGATTTGTCGATCTTCAGGGTGCTGATCGGGAAGGACTTCAGCGCCGACAGGCTCGAATAGCCGGTGCCGAAATCGTCGATCGACAGCGAGATGCCCATCGCCTTCAGCTCGCGCATGCGTTCGATGGCCTGCTGCAGGTCGCGCATCAGGAGGCTCTCGGTGACTTCCAGCTCCAGCGCGCAGGGCGGCAGGCCGGTGTCGCGCAGGGCCACGGCGATGCGCTCGACCAGGTGCTTTTCCTCGAACTGGCGGGCCGAGACGTTGACCGACACCGTCAGCGCATCGAGGCCGGCCTCGCGCCAGACCTGGGCCTGGCGGCAGGCGGTGCGCAGCACCCATTCGCCGATCGCGACGATCAGGCCCGATTCCTCGGCCAGGCCGATGAAGCGCGGCGGCGGCACCATGCCGTGCTCCGGATGGCGCCAGCGGATCAGGGCCTCGACCCCGAAGATGCGGCCGGTGCGCAGGTCGACCTTGGGCTGGTACATCAGGAAGAAGTGGCCGGCCGGTGCGTTCGCGGTGCCGGACGCCGCCTGGGTCGAATCGAAGGCCTTGCGCATGCCTTCCAGCAGCATCAGCTTTTCCTCGACGCTGGCGTTCATCTCGCGGGTGTAGAACTGGAAGTTGTTGCTGCCCAGGTCCTTGGCGCGGTACATCGCGGCGTCCGCGTTCATCATCAGGGTCTTGGGGTCTTCGCCGTCGCGCGGGTACATCACCACGCCCATGCTGCAGCTGACCTGCACCGCCTGGTCGCCGATCAGCACCGGCTCGGTCACCGCCTGGCGGATCTTTTCCAGCACCGGCGTGATCGCCAGCGCCTCGCCCGACACGTCCGGCAGCAGGATCACGAATTCATCGCCGCCCAGGCGGCCCAGCGTATCGTTGCGGCGCAGGCAGGCCTGCATGCGGCGGCCGACTTCCTTCAGCAGTTCGTCGCCGGCGTTGTGGCCGAGGCCGTCGTTGACCAGCTTGAAGCCGTCGAGGTCGACGAAGGCCAGCGCCAGGTGCTTGCCGTTGCGCTGGGCGTTCAGCACTGCCTGGTCGAGGCGGTCGCGGATCAGGCTGCGGTTCGGCAGGCCGGTCAGCTCGTCGTGGTGGGCCAGGTGGCGGATGCGTTCCTCGGCCAGCTTGCGCTCGGTGATGTCGCGCACGGTGACGACCGCGCCGGCATCGACCGGCACGATCTGGCGCTGCAGCCAGCGGCCGACAGCGGGCGAGGTCGCGGCCTGCCACTCGGTTTCGACCGCCTTGCCGTCGACTACCACCGACAGCAGTTCCTCGTACATGCCGTTCATGCGGTAGAAGGGCAGCAGGTCGCCCACCAGGCGGCCGCGCATGTTCTCCTTGGGGATGCCGGTCACCTGCTCGGCGCGCGAGTTGGTCTCCTCGATCAGGAAGTCGGTCACGTGGCCGTCGGCGTCGGTCACGCTGCGCAGCACGAAGAAGGCGTCCAGGCTGGCTTCCGAGGCGGCCGCATAGGTTGCCTGGGCGCGCCGTTCGCGGCGCCGCGCCTTGGCCAGCTGCCAGGACCAGGCGCTGATCATGCCGACCACGGCGACCAGCAGGGCACTGCCGGCGACGGCTGCCACGATGTAGTTGCCGCGATGCTGCTCGTACTGGGCCATCTGCTCGCTCTCGGCCAGGCCGATCACGGCCGACAGCGGGAAGCCGTGCAGGCGGCGCACGCTGGCATAGCGCACCACGCCGTCGGGCGCGGTCGGGTGCGGGTCGATGGCGTCGTCGCCGATGCGGTCGAGCGCGACCTGCTGGCCCCAGGAAACCCTGTCGCCGATGCGCAGCGCGCGCGCCACGCCGTCGTTGCCGATCAGGCCGATCATCCCCAGTTCGCCTTCGCGCGAGTGCTCGTAGGCGCTGGTGAAGTAGGCCGGATCGACCGCGACAATGGCGACGCCGGCGAAGCGGCCGTCGGCATCGTTGATGCGGCGCGTGAAATGCAGGTGCGGCTCCGGCTTGGCGGCGTCGCCGATGGCGCGGCTCACGACCGGCATGGTGGTCTCGCCGTCGCGGTGCACCGTGAAGAAGCTTTCGTGCGAAACGTCCAGGCGCTGCATCGGCGGGTTGCTGGCCACGATGCGGCCGTCGCGGTCGGTGACGCCGACCACGAACACCAGCGAGGGCGGCAGCAGGCCCTGGCGGCGCAGCGCGTCGACCGCGCCTCCCGGACCGTGCTGCTCGACCGCGTACTTGAGCACCTTCAGGGTCTGGTCGATCGCGGTCAGGTTGCGCACCATCTGCGCTTCGTAGGTATCGACCTGCTCGCGCGCGGCGTCGCGCGCCGCGGCGATGGCGGCGTCGCGCTCGGCGGCGATGAAGTGGAAGGTGGCGATCCAGATCGCGATCAGCGGCAGCAGCGCGAACAGCGGCAGCGCGATGTGTGTCTCGAGTACGCGTCCGAAGCGGCGGCCGGCGCTCCGGCGGCCGGGATGGCGTGTCGCTCCCATCATCGCACCATCAGCACCGGGCGTACGCTGGCGTCCAGCGCGCTGCGTTCGATATAGCCGATCAGCTCGGGATTCTCGGCGACCCGGCGGCGCACGGCGGCGCTGTCGCCCGCTTCGCCGGGCGGCTGGCCGCGGCCGGTGAACACCATCTTCGACCAGTGGGCCTTCAGCAGGGCCGGGGTCTTGTTGGTGACGCGCTCGTAGAACTCGTTGCGCAGGGGCGAACCGAGCGGCAGGTCGAGCGGCACCGCCTCGACGCCGTCCGGGAAGCGCGCGGTCTGGCCGAGGAAGATCGCGGCCACCTGGTCCGGGCGCAGCGCGCTCACCTGGCTCCTGGCCGAGACGATGACCACCAGGTCGGACGCGCCGGCCAGGCCCGCACCGCCGGCCAGCAGAAAGAAAAGGGCGCCTGCCGCCAGGCGCCGGAGAGGTCCGGTCCGCATCCTAGTACACGAAATCGAGTGCGACGCTGGCCACATGGGCCGTCCGGCCGGAACGGAAGGCGGGCGTCAGGTTGATCAGGGTGCCGCGCGAACCGTAGCGTGGGGTGACACGGTCGTACTGCAGCTTGAGGGCGGTGTTGGTCGCCAGGTCCCAGCGCAGCCCGGCGGCGGCCGTGCCCTGTTGCGGAATGGTGGCCAGCAGCAGGTTCAGGGCGCCGTTCAGCTGGGCCACCTGGCCTGCCAGCGCGGGCGGCAGGCCGCGTGTCGGCAGGCCGTCGTCGCGGGTCGCGCTGGTGGCGCGCACCTGGGCCGCGATCAGGTAGGGCGTCAGGGAACCCAGCCGCATGCCGGCGCTGACGTAAGCGCTGCGGGTCGAGCCGAGCAGCGTTTCGGTGCGGGTGCGGCTGGCTTCCGCCATCAGGAACCAGCGGCCCGGGTCGTAGTTCATGCCGATGCTGGCGATGGTGGCGCGCTTGTGGTCGATCGCGTAGCGGCGCGCGATGGCGCTGCCGGCCGGACCGGCGGCTTCGAAGGCGCGGAACAGCGGTGCGCCGATGGCCGTCGTGGCCTCGGCGCGGATCAGGTTGGCGCGCAGGCTGAGCGCACCCCAGTCGCTGGTATTGGAGAAGCCGACGATGCCGCGGCCGTAGGCGTTCAGCCCCTCGCCGAGCGAGACCTTGTCGCGGCCGTAGAACAGCTGCGAGGCATTGCGCACCGGGCCCACGCTCCAGCGCCAGCTGGCGTCGACGCCGTCGCTGCTGGTGAAGGCCAGCGAGTTGTAGATCTCGACCGGCGGGCGCACCCATGGGTAGGCGTAGCCGACCTTGCGGTAGTCGGCGGCCAGGAACATCGGCAGCGCGATGCGGCCCAGGCGCAGGGCCAGGTCGGGCGTGGCCTGGTACTTGACGTTGGCCCATTCGATGCGCGGACGGTAGCTGTTGTCCAGACCCTGCTCGCTGACCACCTGCAGTACCGCCGACCAGCGCCGCCCCAGGCGTGCATCGATCTGCGCGCCGAGGCGGCTGTCGACGTTCGGGCTCCAGTTGCGGGTGGCGCCGGCGCCATCGTATTTCAGGACGCTGGCCGTGTAGTCGGCGTTGCGCTCGCTGGAGTGCGCGGCGCCGATGGTGCCGAAGCCGGACAGGGTCCAGGCCAGACCGTCGGATTTGCCGGCCGCGTCGTCCTGCGCGCGGGCGCCGCCGCCAAGCAGCATGCCGATCGCGAACAGGGGGAAGAACAGGAGACGACCGGGAGTGTGTTGCTGCATCACTTGCTTTCTCGACTGCGGGGATGGACTAAGCGGGCGCAGGAAGCGCGAAATTGACTTTATACGGAGGGAAACTGAAAGTCGATAGATAACTTCTAATGCCAGCAAATGATGTGCAATATTTGTTGTGCATAGGCAACGAAACGCGATGCGTCGGACTGTGGCCTATAATGCAAGCATGCATACCCCGACACGGCATCGTTTCGTACGCGCACGGATTGTCTGGATCGCCTGCCTGGCCATCCTGTTCAACGCGTTCGCGCCGCTGGTGTCGCATGCGATGCAGGCCGCCACGCCGGCGCCGGCGGTCATGGCGCTGGAGGTCTGCACTGCGCTGGGCATGACGACCATGCCGCTGGCCGCGGCAGCGGACGGGCAGGGCAGCGAGGATGCCGGCAAGCTGCACAAGGCCATGAACCACTGCGGCTACTGCGTGTCCCATGCGGCCTCGCACGGCCTGCCGCCGCCGCCCGCCATCGCTTTCGCCGCGCCGTCGGGGCGCGATGCGTACCCGCCCCTCTACTACCATGCCCCGCGTCCGCTGTTCCCGTGGTCGCTGGCGCAGCCCCGCGCGCCGCCTTCCGCCTGATCCCGCGGCCCCGCGCCGCCCGCATCGAACCGCACGTCCGGCATCCGGCGCCACCGCGCACCGGGGTGTGTCTTGACGTGCGCCGACTGCCCCATCGGGCGACTGAACCACGGACCCGCCAGGCAATCGAACCGGGCCCATGGCAAAGACAGGAACAGACATGAAGAATCGAAGACCATCGAGGGCGCCGCTATGGACGCTGACGGCGCTGGCCGCCGCCACGTCCGGTGCCCTGGCGCAGGAAGCGCAGCACCAGGAGCGGGAGATGGGCATGGTGATCGTCACCGGCAAGCACCCGAGCTCGCTGCCGACCCAGATCCCGACCACGATCGAAACCATCACGGGCGACGAGATTGCCCGCAGCATCAACGCCAGCGACGCCGAGGACGCGCTGAAGTACCTTCCCAGCCTGCTGGTCCGCAAACGCTACATCGGCGACTACAACCACGCGGTGCTGTCGACCCGCGCCTCCGGCACCGGCAACAGCGCGCGCTCGGCGGTGTACGCGGACGGCATCCTGCTGTCCAATTACCTCGGCAACGGCGCCAGCTTCGCGCCGCGCTGGGGCATGGTCAGCCCGGAAGAAATCGAGCGCGTCGACGTGCTGTACGGGCCGTTCTCGGCGGCCTACGGCGGCAACTCGGTGGGCGCGGTGGTCGACTACGTGACCCGCATGCCCTCGCGCTTCGAGGCGCATGCGAAGTTCGCGGCTTCGTACCAGCCCTTCAGGCTGTACGGCACCGATGACACCTACCGCGGCCGCCAGGGCAGCATCGCGCTCGGCAACCGCGCCGGCGCCTGGTCCTGGTATATCGACCTGGGCCGCCTTTCGAGCGATGGCCAGCCGCTGACCTTCCCGACCCGCTACCCGGCCGCCGCGGTTCCAGGCGCCGGAACACCGGTCACCGGCGCCGTGCCCGGCCAGGACCGCACGGGCCGCGACTGGCTGATCCTCGGCGCGGCCACGCGCTACCACACGACCCAGCAGCATGTGAAGGCGAAGCTGGCCTACGACCTGACGCCGGCGCTGCGCGCGACTTACGTGTTCGGGCTGTGGGACAACGACTCGCAAGGGCGGTCCGAATCCTATCTGCGCGATGCCGGCGGCCAGCCGGTGACCAGCGGCACGGTGAGCATCGGCGGGCGCGCCTGGCTGCTCGCGCCGACCGACTTCAACCAGTCCAACGAAGACCTGCGCCACCTGATGCACGGCCTGACCCTCAAAAGCAGCACGCACGGCGTGTTCGACTGGGAGCTCGCGGCCAGCCTGTACGACTACGACCGCGACATCCTGCGCGCGCCCACCGTCGCGCTGCCGGCTGCGGCGGGCGGCGGGGCCGGCCGCATCGTCGACCAGCACGGCACCGGCTGGCATACCTTTTCCGCCAAGGGCGTGTGGCGGCCCGCGGGCGTCGCAGGTGCGCACATCGCCGAGTTCGGGGCGCACCGCGAAGCCTACAAGCTGCGCAGCATCGAGAATGCGACGGCCGACTGGATCGCCGGCAGCCCGGGTGCGCGCAACCAGGCTTTCAGCGGCCGCACCAGCATCGATGCGCTGTATGCCCAGGACACCTGGAAGTTCGCGCCGCGCTGGAAGGCGGTGCTGGGCCTGCGCGCCGAGCGTTGGGAGGCGCGCGAAGGCCGGACCTCGAATGCCGGCACCACGGTCAGCCACGGCAGCCGCAACGAACATTACTTTTCGCCGAAGGCGGCGCTGGCCTTCCAGCTCACGGAAGACTGGCTGCTGAAGGCCTCGCTGGGACGGGCCGTCCGCATGCCCACCGTGTCCGAGCTGTACCAGGGCGGCATCAACGCGGCCGGGACCCTGATCAACAACGACCCGGGTCTGAAACCGGAACAATCCTGGACCGGCGAGTTGACGGCCGAGCGCAAACTGGAGACCGGTCTGCTGCGCCTGACGGCCTTCGGCGAGCGCACCCGCGACGCCCTGTACTCGCAGACCAATGTGCTGGTCGTGCCCAACGTGACCAATGTGCAGAACGTCGGCCGCATCGCTACCAGGGGCCTGGAGGCCGCCTACGGCGCGGCCGGCGTGCTGCTCCGCGGCCTGGACCTGAACGCCAGCCTCACCTGGACCGATTCGAAGATCAGGCGCAACGACAGGTTCCCGGCCAGCGTCGGCAAATGGCAGCCGCGCATTCCCGAATGGCGCGCGACCGGGCAGGCGACATACCGCGTCGACGACCGGCTGTCCGCCACGCTGGCGGCGCGCTACAGCGGCCGGCAGTACTCGACCCTGGACAATTCGGATCCGAACGGCTTTGCCTACCAGGGCGCCAGCAAGTACTTCACGACCGACCTGCGCGTCGTGTACAGGTTCGACCGGCAGTGGGCGGCGGCCCTCGGCATCGACAACCTGAACAACTACCAGTACTGGAACTTCCACCCTTATCCCCAGCGCACCTGGGTCGCGGAGCTGAAATGGGATCTGTAAGCATGCGAGCGCAGCGCCGCAGCCTGTTCTGGCGCGTCCACTTCTGGGCCGCGCTGATCGCCTCGCCCTTCGCCCTGGTCGCGACCCTGACGGGCCTGCTCTACATCTTCACGCCGCAGATCGAGGCGCGGCTGTACGGGCAGCTGGAACGGGTCGCGCCTCAGGGCGCGCGCCTGCCGCTGGATGCCGCCGTGCATGCGGCGATGAACGCGGCGCCGGCCGGGCTCGAGGTGCAGGCGGTGGTGCCGCCGGCCGGGCCCGAGGATGCGGTGCGCGTCAGCTTCGGCCGGCCCGCCGGCGGCGGCGCGCATGCGGGCCATGGCCAGCCGGCGCCTGCGGCCGCAGCGGGGGCGGCAGCGGCAGGCGCGCGCCCGGCGCAGGGGACTGACCGCCTCACCGTCTTCGTCGACCCCTACCGCGCCCGGGTGCTCGGCAGCCAGCGCGAGCAGGACCGCTTCAGCGAATGGGCGCGGCGCCTGCATTCGCGCCTGCTGCAGGGCGATTCGCTGCGCTGGATGATCGAACTGGCGGCCAGCTGGATGCTGGTGATGCTGCTGACCGGCGTCTATTTGTGGTGGCCGCAACCCGGCCAGCCGGGGATGCCGCGTGCCGGGCAGCGCGGGCGCGCGCTCTGGCGCCAGTGGCATGCCTTCCTCGGCGTGCTGCTGGGCGTGCTGAGCCTGGCCATCATCCTGACCGGCATCACCTGGAGCCGCTACGCCGGCGAGAACGTGCGGGCACTGCGCGACTGGGCCGGGCAGGCTTCGCCCCAGGTGCCGGGCCGGCTGCACTCGATGCCCCAGGGCCTTCCCCTGAACTGGCAGCAGGCCTGGGACCGCACGCGGGTCCTGGTGCCCGGCACGCCGCCGCAACTGACGCCGCCGCGCGGCCCGCACGGCGTCTGGCGCGCCGGCTCGGCCGACCGGCGGCACCCGGCCAGGCGCTTCGACCTGGTGCTGAACGCCTACGACGGCCAGGTGCTGTACTACGCGGGCTGGGAGCGCCAGACGGCCTTCGGCAAGGCCACCGCGGTCGGCATTCCCTTCCACCGGGGCGAACTGGGCATCTGGAACCAGGTGCTGCTGTTCGTGTTCGCGGCCGGCGTGCTGTTCTCGCTGGTTTCGGGCTGGGTGATGTTCTTCAGGCGCCGCCGCGCCGGCTTGCTGGGCCTGCCGAAACTGGTGCCCGGCGCCTGGCGCGCCACGCCGCCGGCGGCCGTGGTGCTGGCCCTCGCCCTGTGCGCGCTGATGCCCCTGCTGGCGCTGAGCGCGGCCGTGGTGCTGGCGATCGAAGCGGCGCTGGGATGGCGCCGTCAGCCGTGGGCCAGCGCGAAGGCCTGACTACGTCCAAGGCGCAGCATCGCGAAGGTATTGCGGCCGGCTTCCTTGGCCTTGTACAGCGCGCGGTCGGCGGTGTCGAGCAGGCGTGCCGGGTCCGGGTCCGGCTGCTCGGCGAGCGCCGCGCCGATCGAGGTGCCGACCGGCAGCACCACGGCATCCAGCGCGAACGGCGTGCGCATCGCGGCCAGGATCTTGCGCGCCACCGCTTCGACGTCGGCTTCGCCGGCCACGTCGTTCAGCAGCACGGTGAATTCGTCGCCGGCCAGGCGCGAGACCAGGTCGGAACTGCGCACCGCGCCGCTCAGCCGGCGCGCGAACTCGACCAGCACGGCGTCGCCGACGGCATGGCCGTAGCGGTCGTTGATCGCCTTGAAGTGGTCGATGTCGAGGTAGAGCAGGGCGGTGCCGCGCGCCGTGCGCGCCGCGCGTCCGGCTGCCTTTTCCAGCGCGCTCTCGAAGTGGCGGCGGTTCGGCAGGCCGGTCAGCGTGTCGGTGTGGGCCAGCGCGTGCAGGCTGCGCTCGTGCAGGCGCGAAGCGGTGGCGTCCAGCGTCAGCACGTAAACCCCGACCACCTGGCCCTCGCGCAGCTGCGGCAGGAAGGTCGTGTGGGCGATGCGCGTGTGCTTCTTGCGCACGATCTCGTGCTCGCATTGCGAGGCCTGGCCGCTCCAGGCCTTTTCCAGCGCCTTCGCCTGGGGCGCCACGTAGTCGGCGCCGAAGGCTTCCTCCATGGTCTTGCCGAAGATCTGGTCGGAGGGCTTGCCCAGCCAGGACTGGTGCACCGCATTCGCGAACACGTAGCGGCGGGCGCTGTCGAGGTGGGCGATCAGCACCGGCACGTTGTCGGTGATGGTGCGCAGCCGCTCCTCGCTCTCGGCCAGGCGCAGTTCTCCCTGCTTGCGCTCGGTGACGTCGACGGCCATCGCGAAGTAGCCGTCGGGCGCGCCGTCGGCGGTGCGCTGCGGGACGAAGCAGCACTGGTAGTGCAGTTCGCTGTCGCGGCTGCCGGCGACGTATTCGAAGGACACCTGCTCGCCGCTTGCCGCGCGCTCGAGCCAGGGCAGCAGGCGGGCGTAGTCGTCGGGCCGGTAGGCCGCGGCGACGGACTGGCCGAGCAGCTCGCCGGCGCTCTTGCCGTAGCTTTGGAGCGCGTGGCCGTTCAGGAACGCGAAGCGGCCGTCCACGTCCACCTTGCCGATCATCGCCGGCAGGTGCTCGGTGATGGCGCGCAGGCGGCCTTCGTTCAGCTCCAGCAGTTCGCGCGCGGCGTTCGCCTCGGTGACGTCCTTCATCGCCACCACCGCGCCCAGCGGACGGCCGGAGGCGCTGCGCAACGGCCGGCCGCTGGTCAGCAGGCTGTGCGGCGTGCCGCCATCGGATGCGATCACGATCGGTTCGTCGCGCACGGTCTCGCCCTTCAGCGCGCGCACCAGCGGAATCTCGTCCATCGCCAGCGGCGTGCGGCCGTCGACGTGGTACATCGCATAGTACTGCGACCACTCGGCCGGGGCCATGGCCTTCATGTCGCGCCCGACGATCGCGCGCGCCGCGCGGTTGAACAGCGACAGGTTGCCGACCGCGTCGCAGGCGACTACGCCGACATCGATCGATTCCAGGATCGCGTCCAGCATCTCCTGCTTCTCTTCCAGCTGCTGGCGGGTGCGGATGCGCTCCGAGATGTCGTTCATGAAGGCGCCGAAGCAGCGCTTGCCCTTCCATTCGTAGCTGCTGACGGTCATCTCGACCGTGATCTGGCGCCCGCTCGCGGTCAGCGCCGGCAGTTCGAGCTTGCTGTTCAGGACCGGGCCGTGGCCGGTCTGGAGGCAGCGCCGCATGCCCGCTTCGTGGGCCGGGCGCAGCGCCGGCGGCACGATCAGGCCGGACAGGCTGCGCCCGAGCGCCTGCGCGCGCGGCCAGCCGAAGATGCGCTCGGCGGAAGGGTTCCATTCGATGATGCGGCCTTCGGCGTCGGCGCCGATGAAGCCGTTGTACGAGGTGGCGACGATGGTGCGGTTCCATTCCTCGCTGTGCTGCAGCGAAGCCTCGGCTTCCTTGCGGCGCGCGATTTCGCGCGACAGTTCGCCGAGCTTGCGTTCGAGTTCCGCGGTGCGCTCGGCCACCCGCTGTTCCAGCTGCGCATTGAGCGCCTTCAGGGCCTGCTCGGCCATCAGGCGCGCGGTGGCCGTGCGGACGTGGTTCAGCTCCGCCTCGGCCAGGTCGGCCAGGTCGCGCAGCGCCTGGCGCTGCTCGGCGTCGAAGCGGCGCGGCACGCGGTCGACGATGCACAGCGTGCCCACCGGATGGCCATCGCTGAACAGCGGCTGGCCGGCATAGAAGCGTACGAACGGCTCGCCCGTGACCAGGGGATTGCCGGCGAAGCGCGGGTCCTGCGAAGCATCCTCGACCACCATCATCTCGCCCTGCGCCACGGTGTGGCTGCAGAAGGCCACCGAGCGCGGCGTTTCCGAAGCGTCGACGCCGCAGCGCGACTTGAACCACTGGCGGCTGCCGTCGACCAGCGTCACCAGCGCGATCGGCACGCCGAAGGTGAGCGCAGCCAGCCGCGTGAAGCGGTCGAAGCGTTGTTCCGCGGGCGTGTCGAGGACGTCCAGCGATTCGAGTGCATTGAGGCGGGCTTGTTCGGTAGCGGTGATGGGATGGTGCATGGCCACTCCAGTAATCCAGGAGGAAAACGGCGGGGTCTGGGCCGGTGGAGGCACGGTGCCGGGGGCGGGGGCAGCCGATGTGTGCATCCTATCATGCGTGCCGCATGGAAACTATTTCCTCATGGATACTTAAGGGCTTCTGTTGCGCCGGCGCCTTGATTGTTCGTCATCTGCCTTGCAGCAGTGTCAACCCCACAGCCGCTTGCCGCCCAGCTCCAGCTGGGTGAGATACAGGCGCAGGTCGAACTCGAACTGGTGATACGCGGGCTCCATCCAGCAGCACAGCTTGTAGAAAGCCTTGTCGTGCTGCTTTTCCGTCAGGTGGGCCAGTTCGTGCACGACGATCATGCGCAGGAATTCCGGCGGCGCGTCGCGGAACACGCTGCCGATGCGGATCTCGTGCTTGGCCTTCAGCTTGTTGCCCTGCACGCGCGAGATGGCGGTGTGCAGGCCGAGCGCCTGCTGGACGATGCCGATCTTGCTGTCGAAGCCGACCTTGGCGATGGGCTCGGCGTTGCGCAGGTATTCGTCCTTCAGGTCCTGGACATAGGTGTACAAGGCCTTGTCGGTGCGGATGGCGTGGGCCTGCGGGTAGCGGCTGCGGAGGTGGTCGGCCAGTTTGCCGCCGTCGATCAGGCGGCGCACCTGGTCGAGCAGGTGGGCGGGGTAGGCGTTCAGGTATTTCAGGTCGGACATGGGATGCGCACTCTAGCACAGGATGCGGCGTGAGAGTGCGCCCCGGGTAATGGACCGATGGATGCGGGCCGATGGTGCCGGTGCAGTTCAACCGGTAAGGGGATGGCATCGGCGATGCCATCCCTGGTCAGGCAAGGAGCCTGGCGTTGCCGCCTTCCTTGACTTATTCCGCCTTGCCTCCCTGGCGGTTCCCCCCCTTGGCGGCGGCAGCGGCGCGGTTGGCCGATTGCCGGCTTTCCCCGCCCTTGCGGCCAATGTCGGCCATGTGGGCGCGGTTGCGGCTGACCACTTCCCCGCCTTTCTGGCCTGCGCGGCGCGCTTCCTCCGAATCGAATTCGTGCGCCGTTCCCTTCTGGTGCGCGGCCTGGCCTCCCTTGCTGGCGATTTGACGCTGCTGGTTCTGGTCCATCGCAGCGAAACCGCGCTTGGCAGGCTGGCTTTTCTGCTCGTTGCCGCCCGAGCTCCCGCTCTTGCCGCCTTCCTTGCTTGTCGCCATATCGATCTCCTTATGCCTGTCGGTGAACAATCAAACCCGAGAGCGTCATGGATGCGCTCGTGCCGATTAGAGAGGCAAGGATTCCAATAGTTCCGGCGTCTTCAGCAGGATTCAGGCGTCGGCGATTTTCAGCACCAGCTTCCCGAAGTTCTTCCCTTCGAACAGCATCAACAGGGTGTCCGGGAACTTCTCGAAACCTTCGACCACGTGCTCGCGGTGCTTGAAGCTGCCCTCGCGCAGCCACTGGGCCAGCTGCGCCACGCCTTCGGGATAGCGCGCGGCGTAATCGAAGACCACCATGCCCTCCATGCGCGCGCGGTTCACCAGCAGCGAGAGGTAGTTGGCCGGCCCCTTGACCGGCGTGGTGTTGTTGTACTGCGAGATCGCGCCGCAGATCACGATGCGCGCCTTCATGTTGATGCGGGCGAGGACCGCGTCCAGGATCTCGCCGCCGACATTGTCGAAGTAGACGTCGACGCCGTCCGGGCAGTGCTGCTTCAGGCCCGCGCCGATCGGGCCTTCCTTGTAGTCGATGCAGGCGTCGAAGCCGAGTTCCTCGACCACGAAGCGGCATTTGTCCGCGCCGCCGGCGATGCCGACCACGCGGCAGCCCAGGTGCTTCGCGACCTGGCCGACCGTCATCCCGACCGCGCCGGCGGCGGCCGACACCACCACCGTCTCGCCGGCTTTCGGCTGGCCGATATCCGTCAGGCCGAAGTAGGCCGTCATGCCCGGCATGCCCAGCACGTTCAGCCAGGCCGGCAGGGGCGCCAGCTTCGGATCGATCTTCGTCACGCCGCTCTTCTCGTCGGCGGCGCCGGTCCACCAGCGCTGCACGCCGAAGGAGCCGCTCACGTGATCGCCAGCCGCAAAACGCGGCGAACGCGACTCCGTCACCACGCCGACGCCGCCGGCGCGCATGACCTCGCCGATCGCCACCGGGCGGATATACGACTTCCCTTCGTTCATCCAGCCGCGCATGGCCGGGTCCAGCGACAGGTAGAGGACTTTCACGCGCACCTGGCCTTCTTCGAGCGGGGCGAGCGATTCTTCGGCGAGCTGCCAGTTGGCGGCAGCCGGCAGGCCGACAGGGCGGGAGGCAAGGCGGAACTGCTGGTTCATCTCGGTGGCGGACATGGGATTCCCTTCGAATGTTGTGTACATGCCGATTTTACAACCCATGCGACAATGCCGGGGCAAGCCCATCCATCCACACACGACCAGAGCGCCCTCATGACGCATCCCGAATACATCCTGACCCTGTCCTGCCTGGACCAGCGCGGCATCGTCCTGCGCGTGTCCGGCTTCCTGGCCGAGCATGGCTGCAACATCATCGACTCCGACCAGTTCGGCGATGCGGAATCGAAGCTGTTCTTCATGCGCGTCCACTTCGCGCTGGAGGAGCCGAACGTGCTTGACGCCACCCTGCGCGCCGGTTTCGATGCCCTCTGCGCGCACCTGAACGCCAGCGGCCAGCTGCACGATGCGTCGCGCAAGCCGCGCGTGATGATCATGGTGTCGAAGATCGGCCACTGCCTGAACGACCTGCTGTTCCGCTACCGCAGCGGGCTGCTGCCGGTGGAGATTCCGGCCATCGTTTCGAACCATATGGAGTTCTACCAGCTCGCGGCCAGTTACAATATCCCCTTTCACCACTTGCCGCTCGAGGCCGGTGCCAGCGAGTCGGACAAGCTGGCGCAGGAAAGTCGCATCATCGAGCTGCTGGACCGGCACCAGGTCGACCTGGTCGTGCTGGCGCGCTACATGCAGATCCTGTCGCCGGGATTGTGCGAGGCATTGAAGGGAAGGGCGATCAACATCCACCATTCCTTCCTGCCCAGCTTCAAGGGCGCGCGCCCGTATGCCCAGGCGCACCGGCGCGGCGTCAAGCTGATCGGCGCCACCGCCCACTTCGTCACCGGCGACCTGGACGAAGGGCCGATCATCGAGCAGGACGTCGAGCGGGTCGACCACGCGATGAGCGCCGAGGCGCTGACGGCGATCGGCCGCGACGTCGAAAGCGTGGTGCTGGCGCGCGCGGTCAAGTGGTTCGTGGAACACCGCATCCTGCTGAACGGCGACAAGACGGTCGTGTTCAGCTAAATAGAAAGCATATTGAATGGCCCTGAAAGCAACGATCTACAAGGCAGACCTCAGCATCGCGGACATGGACCGCAATTACTACCAGGAGCACGCGCTCACCATCGCGCGCCATCCTTCGGAAACCGACGAGCGGGTGATGATCCGCCTGCTCGCCTTCGCCCTGCACGCCGACGAAGCGCTCAGCTACGGCAAGGACCTGTTCGACGTCGAGGAACCGGCCCTGTGGCTGAAGGACCTGACCGGCGCGATCCAGACCTGGATCGAAGTCGGCCAGCCGGACGAACGCCGCCTCATGAAGGCCAGCGGCCGCTCCGAGCACGTGGTGGTCTACAGCTACAGCGCCGTCAGCCACATCTGGTTCAAGCAGATCGCGAAGCAGATCGACCGCGCGCGCAACATCACGATCGTGAACATCGCCGCCGGGAGCAGCGCCGCGCTCGAACGCATGGCCAAGCGTAATATGCAGCTGCAGTGCACGATCCAGGACGGCCAGGTGTGGCTGACCGACGGCACAGACACCGTGCAGGTCGAGCGCGAGACCCTGCTCGCGGAACGCAACTACTGATCGGACGAACAGAACATGAACCGACTTCTCGCACTGGCGCTGGCCAGCCTCGTTTCCCTCCCGGCCCTGGCCCAGGTCAGTGTCAATGACCCGTGGATCCGCGCCACCGTGCCCCAGGCGAAGGTGGCCGGCGCCTTCATGCAGCTGAAATCGGCGAAGCCGGCGAAGCTGGTGGAAGTGAAGAGCCCGGTCGCGGGCCGCGTGGAACTGCACCAGATGGCGATGGAAGGCCAGACCATGCGCATGCGCGCGGTCGAGGCCATCGAGCTGCCGGCCGGCCAGGCAGTGAACCTGGCCTCGGGCGGCTACCATGTGATGCTGTTCGACCTGAAGCAGCAGCTGAAGGAAGGCGAGCAGGTGCCGCTGACGCTGGTGGTGCAGGATGCCGGCGGCAAGCGCGAGAATGTCGCGCTGTCGGTGCCGGTCAGGCCGCTGACCCATACCGCGCCGGCAGCGCACTAAATCATATCGTGGGGTGAATCAGTCCGGGGGACTGATTCACGTGCCCACGATATGCGATCAGCGCGGCGCGGCGCCCAAGCGGCGCGGGCCGCCGGAACCGAGCGTGGTCTTGCTGACCTGCGGATCGCCGTAGTAGTTGATGTCGCCGGAACCGGCGACCGTCGTGCTCAGGCTGTCGCGCACCCACAGGGTGACGTCGCCCGAGCCGGCCACCGTCACGCTGGCCCTGTCGACGCGCACGCGCGCCAGGTCGACGTTGCCGGAGCCGCCGATATTCGCCGACACGCTGCGCGCGCTGCCCTCGTTCACCTTGAGGTCGCCGCTGCCGCCCAGGTTCACGCCGATCGATTCGCCCTCGAGCCTGCCGACCGTGACCCTGCCCGAACCGCCGATGTCGAACTGCATGCGCGAGCCGGCCACGCGGTCGGCGGCGATGCTGCCGGAGCCGCCCAGGCTCAGGCTCTCCAGGCCGCGCGTCTGCACCACGATCTTCAGGCTGCGCGGCTTGATGTTGACCCCTTTCTTGTTGCGGATCTCCAGCGTGCGGCCCTCGACCACGGTCTCGATCAGGGGCAGCAGGTTGTCGTCGGTTTCGATGCTGAGGCCTTCGCTGCTGCCGGTGCGCACTTCCACCTGGCCTGGCAAGCCCAGCGCCAGTCCCTTGAAGCCGGACACCTGGCGCGTCTCGGCCTTGACCCTGCCGCTGCCCTGCACCTGTTCGCTCTTGCCGAAGCTCCAGCCGGCCAGGGCCGGCGCCGGGCTCAGTACGACAGCGGCGGCGGCAAGGGTGATTGCGCCCAGCAGGCGGCGGCGCGGGGTGGTCGGGGTCGTGCTCATGGCGGGGTCTCCTTGGTGGTTGTCGATGATCGATGGGTGCATCTTAGTCAGCCTGGTCCGGCGCTGGGGGCGCTTTGCGACGGATTGCACGATCGGCGCCGTAGGCTGCCGCAAACGGGATCAGGAAGGGATACAGGCCCCAGACGATCCGGCCCTCGACGCGCACGCACAGGGCGGCGTACAGCGGCGGCAGGGCCATCAGGAACAGCAGGCTGCGCAAGGGCTTCACGGCTGCCGGCGCGTGGCGCCAGCCCAGGATGGCAGCGGGGACCACGGGGATGCAGGTGCCGGCGATCGACAGCAGCGAGCGGACATCGTGCAGCGCGTGATTGACGCTCCACCAGCTCGGCGTCCAGGTATACGAAGGCAGGCCCGGGATCAGCCAGAAGCGCACCGCCACCAGCCAGGCGCCGGCGGCGGCCAGCGCCGCCAGGCCGCCGGCAATCGAAATACGCCGCGTGGCCAGCAGCCACACCAGCAGCAGGATGTTTTCCTCGCGCACGGCCGTGCCCAGCAGGCCGGCCAGGGCCGCCAGCCAGGGCTGGCCGGCCAGCACCGCCAGCACGAAGGCGCTGCGGGCCAGGATCGAGCCCGGATCGACCAGCAGGTAAGGCGCGTACCAGAAGGTCGGCAGCGCCATCAGCATCAGCACGCCGGCGCCGGTGGCGCGTCTGCTATCCATGCCGGCGCGCAGGGCGACGGCCGTCATCAGGCAGGCGCTCGCCGTCATGCACATCCAGTTCAGCGCGGCGAAGGCCTGGCGCAGGTCGCCGGGCAGGGCGGCGGCGATGGCCGGCACCAGGGTGCGGTAGGGGAAGGGCGCGCGCAGGTCCTCGAGCTTGAGCTCGCCGCGGAAATAACGGGCGGTGTCGAAGTAGGCCTGCGAGTCCTCGACCGTGCCGCCCCAGCGCCACATCATCAGGCTGAGTGCCAGCAGGGCGAACATGAAGAACAGGACCGGCCAGCGCATGGACTGGTCGGCGGAACGAGGATCGCGAAGGGTCGTCATCGAGGCTGTCTAAATAGAAACGTTTCGCAGTATACATTCACTTCGCAAGCCCATCCGTTTTCGCTACAATCCTGGGCTTTTTTTCGCACATTTCCCGTTCATGAATCTCCTGTTGTTCTTCGTCGCCTTTGGCGCCGGCATCGCCGTGTCCTTCCAGGCCGCCATCAACAGCCAGATGGCGGCAGCCGTCGGCGCCAATTCCGTGGTGGCCGCGCTGGTGTCCTTCCTGTGCGGCACGGTGGCCCTGGCCGTGGTCGCCTTTGCGCGCGGCGGCCTGCCCGACGCGCTGGCGGCGCTGCCGCAGCAGCCGCTGTGGAAGTTTTCGGGCGGCTTCCTCGGCGCCGCTTTCATCTTTTGCACCGTGATGCTGGTGCCGCGCATCGGCCTGCTGAACCTGGTGGTGCTGGTGATCGCCGGCCAGTTGATCACCTCGATGGCGATCGACCACTTCGGCCTCGTCAACGTCGCCATGCGCAAGGTGTCGACGGTCCGGCTGCTGGGCGCGGCCGTCATGATCGTCGGGGTGGCGCTGGCCCTGTTCGGCGACCGCATCGCGGCGCTGCTCGAGCGCTGAGATGTTGTAAGTTTTTCACACGAAAAAAACTCTTTCCAAGTGGAACTTTCCGGTGCTGCTGGTTTTATAATTAATGCATCGTAAGTTTCCACTTTTATCATCGACCGCCCGATGGAATACCACCAGTCATCGCAGATCCCCACGCTGTCGTATATCGAAAACGAAGACCATCCGGTCTTCGGCACCCTGGTCGAGCAGATCCTGCACCTGCTGAACTCGAAGCTGGTGTTCTCGGACATCATCATTCACCAGAACAGCCCGCTGATGCTGCGCCAGCCGAAGGGCCTGGTGGCGGTGACCGATTCGCCGATCACCAAGGAAGAGCTGGAAGAGTTCTTCGACGTCATCGAGCCGAACTGGGCCGAACGGATCCAGGAACGCGCCTTCGACCGGTCGATCGACCTGCACACGGCGCGCATCCGCGCCAACTGCTTCAGCTTCCAGGGCAAGAAGCGCTTGGGCTGCGTGATCCGCCGCTTTCCGAAGGAGCCGCTGCTGCTGGCCGAACTGGGCCTGCATCCGGACGAGCAGGAATTCGCGCGCCTGACCAGCGGGCTGGTCCTGATCATCGGCGATACCTGCCAGGGCAAGTCGACCACCATCGCTTCCATCCTCGACGAGATCAACCGCCAGCGCTCCGGCCACATCATCACCATCGAAGACCCGGTCGAGACCCTGATCCCGCAGCGCAAGTGCATCATCACGCAGCGCGAAGTCGGCGTCGACGGCGACGTCGACAGCTATTACCTCGGCGCCCTGGATGCGCTGCGCGAGCGCCCCGACGTGATCGTGATCGGCGAAATCCGCGACGCCCAGACCGCCCAGGAAGCGCTGGCGCTGGCGGAATCGGGTCCGCTGGTGCTGGCGACCCTGCATGCGCGCTCGACCGAGCTGGGCCTGCAGAAGATGCTGCGCCTGCTGGGCAATTCCGAGGCCCAGGGCCAGGCGCTGGCGCACGCGTTGCGCGGCGTGCTGTGCCAGGCGCTGCTGCCGTCCAGGCAGGGCAACCGCTACCACCTGGCCACCGAGTGCCTGAGCATCAGCCCGCAAGTGGCGGGCATGATCGAGCAGGGCGACCTGGGCGCCATCCGCGCCCACATGAACCTTGGGCGCGAGCCCGGCTGCCACACGATGAACAGCGTCCTGGAAGGGCTGCTGGCCTCGCACAAGGTCGGGGTCGACGATGCGCGCGCCGCGACCACCGACCGGATCGGCTTTGCGGAGATGGTGTAAAGCCTGCTAAAAACGGGCGGAAATGAAAAAGCGGGCACCTGGTTTCAGGTGCCCGCTTTTTTCATGCGGGGTCTGCGGCACAGGCAGGCTGGCCGAGCCAGCCTGCCAGGAGGCAATTAACCGCGGCGGCGACGCAGGACGGCGCCCATGCCGACCAGGGCCAGGCCCATCAGCGACAGCGCGCCCGGTTCCGGCACGGCGAATGCCTGGCCCGGGTCGTCCACGCGGAAGCCCAGGATGTTGGGGGTCTTGCCATTCCAGGCCGAATTGTAGTTATAGCTGTTCTTGAAGCGCAGGTCGCGCTGGCCTTCCGCGCTCGTGAACCAGTTCGAGTTCAAGGCATAGCTCCACAGGCCCTGTTTCGTCATGTCCACCGACGCGTAGGAGTCGGCCTGGCCGGTTGCGCCGTTGCTGCTCGGAACTTGGCTACCAACGATCGTATTGGTGTGGCTATTCGGGTCCATGCCGGTATCGAAATACAGGCGCGCAAGGAAAGTGCCCTCAGTAAAGCCAGTAGCGCAGCTGAAGCCGCAACGAATCGAAGGACCGGTACCGCTCTGCTTGGTCAGCGAGGACGCGGTCAGTAGGCTGAGGTCGCGCCAGTACAGGTCCATGTAGCCTTTAGCGCCAGGGAAAGGGTTGTCCTTGGTCGGGTTGGTGCCAGCCTCGATCCCGTAGAACATACCGGTAATCTGGGCTTCGCCTTTTTTGACGCTATTGGTGAAGAAATTGCCACCGTTCGGGTCGATCGCGTCGTTCGGCGTGTTCACATCACCGGTTTCCATACTCGAGATGATGAATACGCCCCAGTTGATTTCATTGGTGCCGGCAAAGGTGGTGCCGCTGGTGGCAACCTGTTCCTGGCCCGTGAACTTCAGGTAGATCGGACCAGTCGGCAAGTCGATTGCGGGGCTGGCGATGGCGCCAGCGCTGGCGGTTGCGGCTGCTAAGCTGAGAAGAAGTTTTTTCATGATTTCACTTGTAGTTAATGTCAGGAACCCCGACTACGACATAAGCAAGTTCAATGCCAGCAGGCAACTGAGATACCGTAAGTAGTTGTATTTACTGGTGTTTTTCCGTTCCGCCAGTAAATTTAAATTGCGTGCTCAGCAATAATTTTGCACAGGTGTAAAAATTCTCGACAGTATTTTTAGTCCAGAGGCACTGCCCGATAGCGGTTGACCTCCGGCGCCGTCACCATGCGCGCGGCGTTACCCCAGCTGGCGCGCACATAGCTGACCACCGCCGCCACCTCGGCATCGTCCAGCACCTGGCTGTAGGGCGGCATGCCGTAAGGACGCGGGTTGCCGCCAGTAGACGGTGGGAAGCCGCCGTTGAGCACGATGCGGATGGCGTTGACCGGATCCCGCATCGCCAGCGTGCGGTTGCCGGCCAGGGGCGGGTAGGCGGGCGCGCCATTCGCATCCACGCCGCCGCGGCCGTCCTTGCCATGGCAGTCGAGGCAATGCCGGTCGTAGATCCGGCCGCCCAGCTTCATCAGCGCTTCCGAGGGCAGGGGCGCCGGCCGCGGGGCTTCAGGTTCCGCCGGCAGCGAGTGCAGGTAGGCCGCCATCGCGCCCAGATCCTGCGCCGAAAGGTGCTGCAGGCTCAGTCTTACCACGTCCGCCATCGGACCATACACGGCGCCGTTCGGCGAAACGCCGGTCTGCAGCAGCTGGACCAGGTGAGGATCCGTCGATGCCAGCGCCGGCGCGTACCAGCCCAGCACCGGGATCAGGCCGCCCTGCAGTCCCTGGCTGCTGGCGCCGAAGCTGTTCCGCGTGCTGTGGCAGGCGCTGCAATGACCCAGTCCCTCGACCAGGTAGGCGCCGCGGTTCCACTCGGCATTGCGGGCGGGCTGCGCCTGCTGGACGCCGGGCTTGAAGTAGAGCAGGCGCCACCCCGCCAGCGCCGCCTGGCTGTCGTAGGGGAAGCGCAGCGCATGCGGCTGGTTGCGCTGGCGGACGGCCGGCAGGCTGCGCAGCCAGGCGAACAGCGCGTCGGCATCTTCGCGCGTCACCTTCGTGTAGTTGGGGTAGGGGAAAGCCGGGTAGAGCAGGCGGCCGTCGCGTCCGATACCGTTGTGCAGGGCGTTCCAGAAATCGTCGGCAGTCCAGGCGCCGATGCCGGTCTCGGGGTCGGGCGTGATGTTGGGCGCCATCACGCGGCCGAAAGGCGTCTCGATGGCCCGGCCGCCGGCGTAGGGCTGGCCGCCCCTGCCGGTGTGGCAGGCGGCGCAGTCGCCGGCGCGCGCCAGGTAGGCGCCGCGGGCGATGTTGGCGGGTGTGGCGGCCCAGCTCTGCGGCGATCCGGCGGCGATGAATTCGGCGCGCGGCCAGGCCAGCAGCGTGCTGCCTGCGGCCAGGACCACCAGGGCGGCGAGGCCGAAGAGGACCCGGCGCTTCATGGCTGCCGCTCCGGTGCGCTGCCGCAGGCCAGCGGCAGGGGGCGCGGCAGGCTGGGCGCTGGGCTGGCGTCCGCCGGCAGCGGCTCGCTGGCCAGCCAGGCCGAGATCGCGGACACGTCCGCCAGGCTCAGGCGCGCGGCGATGGTGCCCATGCAGTCCGGCGCCAGCGCATGGCGGCTGCCGTTGCGCCAGGCGCAGAACTGGGCGTTGATGTAGTCGCGCGGCAGGCCCACCAGGCCCGGGATGGCCGGCAGCGCGCCGGTCAGGCGTTCGCCATGGCAGGCGACGCAGGCGGGGATCCTGAGGGCGGTGTCGCCGCGCGTGACCAGCTGGCGGCCGCGCGCCAGCTCGGCGGCGGGCAGGCCGGCACGGTCGAGAACCGGCGCCGGCACGTGTTCGCGCGAAAAGTAGTCCGCGATCTCGTGCAGGTAGTCGTTTGATAGGTGCTGGACCATCCAGGTCATCAAGGGATACTGGCGGCGGCCGTCGCGGAAATTCGTCAGCTGGTTGTAGAGGTAGCCGGCCGGCTTGCCGGCGATGCGCGGAAAATACTGGCGCGTGCCGCCCTGGCTGCCGGCGGCGGCCGGCGGCGTGGCGGCGCTGCCGTGGCAGGCCACGCAGGCGGCCAGGCGCTGCGGGAGGGTGTCGGGGATGCGCGTCTGCTGGCCTTGCCGGGCGGGCTGGGCCTGGGCCGGCAGCGCAGTCATCCAGGCGAGGATGGCGGCGGCCAGGAGGACGTGTGGTCGGATGGAGCCTTGCATGGTGGTTCCGGTGCCTTGTTTTGTATTCCCTGCAATATTGTAGTCCATTCAACGCCGCATCCGGCCTGCGCCTGATGCGCGTCCTGGAAAGTGCGCAGGTAGGCCGCCAGTGCCTTGATTTCGTTCTCGTCGCCGATGCCCCAGAAGCGCATCTTCGTGCCCGGCACCAGCTTTGCCGGGTCATGCAGGAAGGCGGCCAGCGTGCGCTCGTTCCACACGATGCCTGAGGCTTTCATCGCATCGGAGTAGGCGAAGTCCGGCGCGGAGCCTGCACGGCGGCCGAACAGGCCGTTCAGCTGCGGGCCGAAGCCGCTGCGGGCGTTGAGGCCGACCTGGTGGCAGGACGCGCACTGCCTGAAGGCGCGCTCGCCGGTCGCGGCATCGGTGCCGGACGGCGCGCAGCCCTGCAGTACGGCCAGCGGGAGCAGAAGCAGGGCGGAAAGGACGAGGGATTGCATGCCGCGATTATAGGCGGCGCGGCGGGCGTGGATTCAGGCCTGAGGCTGCTCTTGCCGGGCCTCGGCATCGAGCCGAGCCTGGTTTGCCGCGCGCGCGGCCAGGCGGGCGGCGTTCGCCGCGGCGCTGTCGGCGGCAACCGGGAAATGTTCGCACCAGTGGCGGTAGATGCGCAGGGCGACGTGGGCATCGTCGGCCGCGTACTGAATCTGCTGCTCGGACAGGCGCGGCATGGCCCAGTTGGTGGTGGTGATGCGGCGCGACTTCTGCAGGCGCTTGCCGAAGAAGCGGGCCACCGCCGTCTTCGCGCCCCAGGCGTTCTTCTCGCGCTCTTCACGCCGGCGCAGGGCGGTGGCGAGGTCGATCACGTTGCGGGTCTCGATGCCGAGCTTGGCGCGCAGGCGGCGCAGGTCGTCGCCGAGGCCGAAGCCGACTTTCAGGATGGTGGGCGACTCCAGCACCGGGCGCAGGACCTCGGTGGCCAGCGCCACAGCGGGCGAGCTCGGCGAACCGATCTGGAACAGCCAGGCGTGGGTATCGTCCGCCAGCTGCACCAGGTGCGGGCCGGTCGACACCTCGCCTTTCTGGAAGGTCGGCTTCGATTCGGTGTCGAAGCCGATGGCCTCGCAGGCGAGCAGCGCGGCGAGAGCCGCTTGCGCATCCTCCCTGGTCCGCACCAGACGCACGCTGGACAGCGCGATGCCCTCGTAAGGCGGCAATACCTCTTCGGTGTCCGGTGCGTTTTCGCTCATCTGAACAGTTCCAGTCGCTCGAATGATTATTTTTTCGAGAACTTGGACGCCAGCTGCTGCAGCTTTTCCTGGCGCTTGCGTTCCGCTTCCTGCTGGGCCGCGGCTTCGCGCTCGGCCTTCTTGCGCTCGGCTTCCTTCTTGAAGCGTTGCTGCAGCAGTTCCTTGGCGTGCAGGCGGTGGGTATCCGTCACCTCGGCGCCCGGCTTGCCGTCCAGGTCGTAGCGCACGGTGGCCTTTTCCATCGCGCGCAGGTAGCGCATCGAACCCGTGTGGATGCCGAGCGCGGCGCGCATCAGCTTGCGGTTCAGGCTCGGCATGCGGGCCAGCAGTTGCTTGTCGATGCCGATCTCGAGCGGCAGGCAGTTGCGGAAAGCCTCGAACTCCTGCTGCAGCTGCTTGAGCAGGGCGCGCGGGGAGTCCGCAGCGGGCGCAGCAGGCGTGGCGCCGGGCGCGGCTTCCGCATTGGCTCCCTCGGAGCCAGTGCCAGTCTCCGGCGTGGTGTCGGCGGCGTTGTTTTCGTTGGCCTCGGGGGTCTCGGCGACGTTACTAATCGTATTCATTGACTTCATGGTAAGAACGGGAAGCGGAAGGATAGCATGGCAAGGCGGCGGATGTACCGCTGAGCCGTGTAAGGGTTCGTCATCCTTGCCTGCCGACCGTGATTTCCTTCGCTCGCGACGGGCGCGGCAGAAAGAAATCGTGTATGATCCGCCCCTTTCCTTGCGTACGGCTTGCGCCGACGCAGACGGTCGGGAGTCGGATAATCGGCCAGGGACTATGTGAATTTGTTATATCCATTATCGGATATTTCAATTATCACTAAATCTTTCCCTGGTGCATAATATGCCTGTCTCCTCTATTTCTCTCTTGGGAAAATAGCTCAAGCCCGTTCCTTGACGGGCTTTTTTTCGTTCCGACATGCTAAACCGCGATTTCAACCACAACCCGACCTGTTCTTGCTACCCGTCCACGCGAACGGACGCCGCCGCCGCCGGCCGCGTCAAACGCCTGCCGGCAAGTACTGTCTTTAGTGCTTGATTTCCGGCCCGTCTGCCCTTAGTTAGGGCCATCCCGTTATTCCTTGCCCGAGGGTCCGCAAGCGGACCAGGTGGCTTATTGACTTCGCAGGCGCGCATCTCGCCTCGACTGGAGAATGTTAATCATGAAAAACACCGCCAAGACATTGACACTGACAGCGAAGAAGGCGCCGGCGAAGAGCACGGCACAGCTGGCAGTGCCGAAAACCGCGACCTCCTACTTCCTCGAAACGGAAGCGGCGGCCGGCGGACCGGCGGCCAAAGTGACGGTAGTGAAAACGCGTTCGCGCCTGGCCTCGCTGAAAGCGGCCCAGGCCGAGCAGGGTGCGGCCGCAGAGGCGCACACCGACACGCAAGCAGCGCAACTCCAGCCGGAGCAATTCGACCAGGCCGTGGAAGCCGGTGTCGAAGCCGCCGAAGCCGTGGCCGAGACCGTGCACGATGCCGCCCCTGCAGTCGCAGCGGTAGCGGCACCGGTGGCCGCCGTCGCCGGTGACGATGCCGACATCATCCCGACCCCGACCGCGCCCGTGGCGCCGCCGGTGATCGTGCGCAAGCGTACTTCGAAGCTGGCCGCGCTGAAGGCCGCCGCTGCCGCCGAAGCGGGCGTCGACGCCGCCCCGGTCGCCGCCGAGCCGGCACCTGCACCGGCACCGGCCGTCGCTGCCGCCGAAGAAGCCCCGGCGCCGCGCGTGGTGCGCACCCGCACCCGCCGCATCGAGCCGTCGGCATCGCCGGCCGCCGCCGCCACGCCGACCGGCACCGTCAGCACCACCACCGACGCCGCCGCGCTGGCCGCGATCGACACCTCGGGCTACCTGCTGCCGCAAGTGAAGGTCCCGGGCCGCCGCGGCCGCAAGCCGAGCGAGTTCGTGCCGGAGAACGACGAGATCGCCGCGCTGAACGCGGTCGAGCGCGCCGAGCTCAAAGCCGCCTCCAAGCTGCGCGAACGCAAGGCCAAGGGCATCCCGGGCATGCTGGGCACCGAGCAGGGCTTCTCGGGCGAGGAGCTGGAAAAGCGCCGCACCCAGCTGAAGAACCTGATCAACATGGGCAAGGAGCGCGGCTACCTGACCCATGCGGAGATCAACGACCACCTGCC
>Ga0265798_10000735_pt1 | contig 52996 bp, 52 predicted proteins | sample P3T30metagenome_FD_192430 | JGI IMG/M metagenome (GOLD analysis project Ga0265798, IMG submission 192430) | Plant litter microbial communities from East Loma Ridge, Irvine, California - P3 T30 | ecosystem: Environmental > Terrestrial > Plant litter > Unclassified | place: USA: California...
AGACGCCCTTCGCCCCGTTGCAGCGCACGGAGAGGAACGGACATGCCTGAGCCCCGTCAGCCCGCGGAGGCGGCCGGATCACCGGTCGCTCCCGCGTCCTCGACCCCGACCCTGCTCTCGATCGAGGACCTCGTCGTCGAGTACCCGACGCCCGGGTGGAGGGCGGCGCCCAAGCGCGTCCTCCACGGCGTCTCGCTGCAGGTGGGACAGGGGCGGACGCTCGGCCTCGTCGGCGAGTCGGGCTCCGGCAAGTCCACGATCGGCCGTGCCGTCCTCGGGCTCGCTCCCGTCGCCTCGGGCACGATCCGGTTCGACGACCGCGACATCACGCGGCTCCGTCTGCGGGACCGTCGGCACCTGAGCCGGGACGTGCAGGTCGTGTTCCAGGACCCCTACACGTCGCTCAACCCGTCGATGACCGTCACGGAGATCCTCGCCGAGCCGCTGCGGTTCGCCGGCGTGCCGCGCGACGAGGCCCGGCGCCGGATCGCGGAGCTCCTCGACCAGGTCGGGATGCCCGCGGGATCGGGACGGCGCCTGCCGCGCGAGTTCTCCGGCGGCCAGCGTCAGCGCATCGCCATCGCGCGCGCCCTGAGCCTGAGCCCGCGCCTCATCGTCTGCGACGAGCCCGTGAGCGCCCTCGACCTGTCGACCCAGGCGCGGGTGCTCGACCTGCTCGTCGAGCTGCAGCGCGAGACGGGCGTCTCGTACCTGTTCGTGTCCCACGACCTGTCGGTGATCCGGCACGTCTCCCACGAGGTCGCCGTCCTCTACCGCGGCGAGGTGGTGGAGACCGGCGAGGCCGAGCAGGTGACGGGCGATCCGCAGCACGAGTACACGCGTCGCCTCTGGATGGCCGCGCCCGTGCCCGATCCCCAGCGCCAGGCCGAGCGGCGCCGCCTCCGCCAGGCCGCGGCCGCCTCCGCCCGAGCCTGATCCCCCGCACCACCGAACGAGGAAGAGCATGACGACGCACAGCACCTCCACCGATCCCGCCCGCCGACCGAACATCGTGATGATCCTCACCGACGACCACGCCGCGCACGCCATCGGCACGTACGGCTCCGTCGTGAACCGCACCCCCCGCATCGACGAGATCGCCGAGCGCGGCGTGCGCTTCGAGAACTGCTTCGTGACCAACGCCCTCTGCTCGCCGAGCCGGGCGTCGATCCTCACGGGCACCTACAGCCACGTCAACGGGGTGTCGACGCTCGTGACGCCCATCGACGCCTCCCAGCCGACCTTCGTCTCCCAGCTGAAGGCGGCCGGGTACAGGACGGCGATGGTGGGCAAGTGGCACATGGGCAGCGGCGCCGGCCATGACCCGGAGGGCTTCGACTACTGGGACGTGCTCTCCGGCTCGCACGGCCAGGGCGAGTACTGGGACCCCACGTTCCTCTCCGCGGAGGGCGAGCGCACGGTGGAGGGCTACGCGACCGACATCATCACCGACCTCGCCGTCGACTGGGTCGACTCGCTCGAGGGCGACGACCCGTGGTGCGTGCTGATCTACCACAAGGCCCCCCACCGCTCGTGGGAGCCGCACCCCAAGCACCAGGACGGTCACACGGATCCCATCCCCGTGCCCGAGACGTTCTTCGACGACTACGGCACGCGATCGAACGCGGCCCGCCGCGCGGCCATGCGCGTGGCCGACCACCTGAGCCGCGAGGACCTGAAAGTGGACCCGCCGGAGGGCCTTGACTACGAGGCCCTCGCCGTCTGGAAGTACCAGCGCTTCATGGAGGACTACCTGGCCTGCGTCGACAGCGTGGACGAGAACGTCGGCCGCGTGATCGACTGGCTCCACGCCCGCGGCGACTTCGACGACACGATGCTCATGTACGCATCCGACCAGGGCTTCTTCCTCGGCGAGCACGGCTGGTTCGACAAGCGCTTCATGTACGAGGAGTCTCTGCGCATGCCCCTCGTGGTCAGCTACCCGCGGGGCCTCGAGGCCGGGCAGGCCTTCGACGGCATCGTCACCAACGTGGACTGGGCGCAGTCGATCCTCGATGCGGCGGGAGCGGAGCACCACCCGCGGATGCAGGGGCGCTCCTTCTGGGGAGACCTCCGCGGTGCCCCGACGACTCCGCCGGTCGAGGGTATGTACTACCGCTACTGGGAGAACGACGACCCGATCCACAAGGCCGGCGCCCACTACGGCTACCGCACGGACCGCTACAAGCTCATCTACTTCTACAACGCGTCCCTCGGCATCCCGGGCACCGGGCACTTCGACTACCCGCCGGAGTGGGAGCTGTACGACCTGCATGAGGACCCCGCGGAGCTGCGCAACGTCTACTTGCACCCGGCGTACGAGGCCATCCGCGAGGATCTCAAGGTGGCCATGTGGCGGGAACAGGAACGCCTGGGAGACACGCCGCACGGCTCCCAGGCACGACCGAGGGGTATGAATCAGGTGACGTAGATCGTCATGCCGGTTCGCTGTCCCAGTGGTGCCGCGGTGAACCTACAGCTCTTCCCGTAGCCCTTGTGTTGTGAGACGTCTCGCGGTGATGACGGTGGAGGAGTGCGCCCGTACGGGGGGAAGCGGACGTTTCCTCGCCCGTGCAAATATGGGCTGCCGCGTTACCCGGTCGTGGCATACCCGAGGAGATCATGGTGCCCCGACGTGCCCACACGCCCCGCCTGCTCGATCGACTGCGAGGCAGCGCCACTATCCTCACCGGTATCGGGCTCGTCCTGAGTCTCGGTCTCGCTGGACTCAGCGCTGCACCAGCGACCGCTGCCGCGGCCCCGAGCGCGTCGACACGGGCGGCTGCCTCCTTCACGTCAGCGCCCGCGCCGACCATCAAGGGAACGGCCGTCATCGGTAGTCGGCTGCAGGCAACGACGCCGAGGTGGACGCCAGCAGCGACCCGGACCACGTATGCGTGGTTCTCCGGGGGAGCGCTCCTCCCCGGCAAGACCACGACCTCGTACATCGTCCAGGCTGCCGACGCCGGCAAGACCATCACCGTGAAAGCGACGGGCACGAAGGCGGGCTTGACGGCGCTCACCCAGACGAGCGCACCTACCGCTGCTGTTCCCACGCCGGCGCTCAAGCCTTTCGTGAGGGCAGCTGTTCCGACTGTGTCCGGGGTAGCGAAAGTCGGTTCCACCCTGACCGCGAAGGCGGGCGTGTGGAGCCCGGTGGGGACGTATAGCTACCAGTGGCTCCGAAACGGCAGCCCCGTCGCAGGCCGCACTGCATCGACCTACCGGGTCGAGGCAGTAGATGCGGGCATGAAGATCACGGTCATGGTCACCGCTACCAAGACCGGCTACACGAAGACGAGCAAGACCAGCGCAGCACTGGCAGTACCAGGCGTGCCTATTGCCCCCATTCCGGTACCCATCCCCAGTCCTGCACCGACGCCAACGCCCGTTCCTATTCCTACGCCTGCTCCGGTTCCGGTGCCGTCGCCGACGGTGCCGTCGGTGAAGGTGCCGTTCGAGAGCAGCCCGAAGCCGATGCTTGTGGGTGCGTCGTCGGTGGGGTCGACGGTGAAGGCTGATGTGTCGGCATGGAGGCCGGCGGACGCGAAGCTCGACTACACGTGGTGGGTCAGCAACGTGAGGGTCCCGGATGAGAAGGCCGCGTCCTATGTGCTGCGGGCGGCTGATCTCGGGAAGAAGGTCACGGTCACGGTGACCGGCACGAAGGCCGGGTACGAGACGGCGGCTCAGACCAGCGCCGGTCTGACCGTCACGCCCGGCGTTGCCCCTACGCCTGCTCCCGTGGATCAGGGATATGACGTGGTGGCCATCATGGGCCAGTCAAACGCTCAGGGCGGAGGCATGGGCTATGACCCGGCGATCGACGTCTCCGTGCCGGGGCTCTACCAGCTCGCGGGCAGCGGACCCGAAAAGGGCAAGATCATCCCCGCATCCGACAGCCTCCGCCACGTCACCACCTGGATGACCAACGGCGCCGCGAGGGTCGGCCCCGGTATGGAGTTCGGACGCGAGCTGATCGCCGCCAACCCGCAGCGGAAGGTGCTCCTCGTTCCGGCAGCTCAAGGCTCCACCGCCATGTTGAAGGCGCCTTTTGACCCGGAGAAGCCCCAGACGTACATCTGGAACCCCACTCCCGATGGGGCGGAGGAGCTGAAGCTCGAGAACCTTTACACGAGAGCGCAGTCACAGCTCGACGTCGCCCTTGCGACGCCCGGGAGCCGACTCGTGGCCGTCATCTGGGCTCAGGGTGAAACCGATACCGGCATCATCGGGGGGCTCCCTGCTGCCGAGAGGGCAGCAGCAACGGCGACATACCAGACTCGGCTGCTCGAGCTCATCGACGACATGAACAGGCGTCATCCGGGAGTGCCGTTCCTGATCGGCGGCATGGTCCCGGAATGGCTGACTGAGTTAAAGGACGGGAAGAGCTTCCCCGCGCGGGAGATGATCAGCCAGGTTCACCAGGCGATCCCCTCTATGAGAAGCAACGTGTCCTTCGTCAAGGGCGAGTCGGGTGCACACAACATGGAGAACCTCGCCGATGAGCTTGTGCACTACAACGCAGCAGGTGCCCGCAAGATGGGCGACAAGTACTACGGTGCCTACGTCCTGGCACGAGACAACCGCTAAGAGATACGCCCAGATCCTGATCGTCTGCTCTTGCTACCCCGGGCGGTAGGACTTGCTCTTCTATCCCATGGGTTGCGAGACGTCTCATGATCCGAGATCGTGGCGCTGCTACTTCCTGACGGGGGAGTGTCGCGCAACCATGTACTTCAAGTAGGTGCTTGACTACCTGTCATCATCGTCGGTTGTGAGACAGGTTGGTCGTCGTGGGGAAGCTCATCGGGTACGCGCGGGTGTCGACGCGTCAACAGGACACGGATCGACAGACGACGGACCTCCTTGCCGCTGGCATCCGACGCGACGACCTCTACGTCGACCACGGCGTCTCAGGAGCTCGTGCGTCACGGCCGGCGTTTGATGAGGCGCTACGCGCGCTGCACGACGGCGACACCCTCGTCATCACGACCTTGGACCGGCTCGGCCGCTCGACGCAGAACATGCTCGCCCTCGCGGAGGACCTGCGGGGGAGGGGCGCGTCACTGCGAGTGCTGAACCTCGGCGGGGGAGACGTGGACACCGCGACCCCGATGGGCTCGATGGTCTTCACGGTCATGGCGGCTCTCGCGCAGATGGAGCTCGAGATCAAGCGGGAGCGGATCACCGACTCGGTGTCCAAGCGGCGGGCGGCGGGCAAGGACCTGGGCGGCCGGCGCCAGGCCTTCACCGATAGCCAAGTCAAGAACGCCGCCCGACTGATCGATGCCGGCGAGCCGGCCGCCCAGGTCGCCCGCGACATGGGCATGTCGAGGGCGACGCTATACCGGCGACTTCGGGACATTCAGAGAGTCGACGCCGCGGCCGCGATCAGTAGCTGAAAGGCCGCGAAGGGTGTCTCGATTAGGCCCCCTTCACCGGACTCTTCACCGGACGGGTCTATTGAGACGGGCGGCGACGAGGGCACCGTGGCGTCGGGTGTACCTTGCCACTGTGGCAGTCTGAGCGCATGACGGACGCGGACACAGGCGACCTCGATGCGGATCTCGTAGAGCAGCAGCGACGCGCACGAGGGCTGTCCTACCTACAGTCCGTGTCTATGACGGTCGTTGCCGTGGTCCTCGCACTCGGAGTCATGTCGTTCACGGATCTTGACCGGCTACCTCGCCTGGCACTAGGCGCCGGCATCGTCACGGTCGTCATCCTGGTCGGCAACTTGGTCCTCCGCTTCTACAACCGGCGCCGGCTCCAGCGTCTCTGAGGCCGTCCGGAGAGCGGTCCCCTACCGGACACCATCAGCGTCCGAGGTCAGTGGTCCGTTGGTCATAAACTGGAGCCGTCAAACGTCTTGCGATGATCGCAACTCTCTTAATAGAGTTGCGAGCATGGCAAACGAGTTCAGCGAGGATCGACCGGACGCGCGCCCTGCTGCGATATCGCAGGCTGACGCTCGCGCGACCCTGGAAGACATGGAGCAGGACGGAGCGACACTCGTCGCGCGTATCGTCACGCCGCAGTGGTACCACCCGGCTCTGGGTGTCATCACCGGCGTCTTCGCCGGCGCTCACGCGCTTCCAGGTACGTGGCCGGTAGTCGCGATCGCGATCGGCATCATCGCCATTCCGGTGCTCACCACGACCTATACCCGTCGGTACGGTGTCGCCATGTCCAAGCCGAGCGGTTCGGGCAGTCGGCGCCTCATGCTGTTCATGCTCGCCGTGCTCGTTGCCGCGATGGTCTCGAGCCTGGCGATCAAGCTCCTCGGGCTGGAGCCGTGGTGGGCGCTCGTCCCAGCACTGCTCACCTTCATCACAACGGTCGTCGTGGGGCGGCGCTACGACGGCGCACTTCGGCAGGAGATCACTGCGTCGAGCGACGTACGGCTGTGACGAGCGCGGCTGAGCCTGCGTTCAGTGAGGTCATCCATGCGCCGCTGCGCCTCCGGATCTGCGGTCTACTGCGACACGTCGATGAGCTCGACTTCGCCATCGTCCGCGATGCACTGCAGATCGATGACGCGAAGCTCTCCAAGCACCTCAGGATCCTCACCGATGCAGGTTTCGTCGTGCTTCGTAAGGAACGCTCTCCCGTGCGCGACGACGCGCGGAGGCTGACGTGGGTCATGCTCACGCCTATCGGTTCGTCTGCGCTCGAGGGACATCTGGCCGCGCTGACTAGCATCGCCAACGGCACACCCGTCCACTAGGAGTTCCGATTGCGGAGCGGAACCACAGCCGCGATGCGCTCGATGAAGGACCGGCTGGTGGAGCACAACAGCATCTATGGTGAGCTCATGAGTGACGACAGATCGTCCTTCGTCGAGCGAGCCCGTGCTCGTCGTGACGCGTTCGCTTGGAGGCTTGCCGCGTGGGCTGGGACGGTCTACTTGGGTGCCGTGTCCCTTATCGGACTGGAGGCCGTCGCGATTCTGCTGACCTTCTCCACCGCCTGGCCGATAGCTCTTCCCGTCGTCGTTCTGAGCTTGGGCGCGTTCTACCTGTTCAGGCAATCGATCATCCGCGGGTGGCACCACCTCCGGACTGGTCGAACCTCCAGGCGTTGACCTCTTCGCCTTCGTACCGGTCCCCGATTTCTTCTCGGACTCGGGAGCCGTCCGGTGCGTGAGGGGTCTGGCGCTCCGGCGTCGCGAGGTGATGAGTGCGGGTCTCATCGCTGAGGACACCGCTGGCGGCGCCGAGATGCGGGAAGCCCGACGGCGGTGAGAGTTCGCTGGCGGTCAGGATTCACGGCGGTGATCTGACATCCCGCACTCCACCGGCCCGCGACTCTTCTAGAGCCCAGTCCTACACTCACTGCATGGAACAGGGCACCCGCACGATTCGCGCGGGTGCACCGCCGCGTTTCGCCGACCCTCGGCGCATAGGGGCGCTGGCCGGGCTCGTCGGCGCCGTGACGTTCGTCTTCTCGTACGCGGGTGGCTTGCTTCCCGCGGCGGCTGTGACAGTACAGGTCCTCGTGATCGTGCTCGTCGGAGCGACGCTCGGCATTTTGTTCGTCCGACCTCGTGGTCTGGGCCGGTTCGTGCCGCCGTCGTGGATCGCGGTCTGCGTGTACCTGCTCTGCGTCGTTGGCGAGCTCGCCCTCATCAGCGTGGGTACGGCCGGGTTGCTTCAGATTGGCCGCGAGGAGCTCCGCCCTGCGCTGATCGTGCTCGTGGTCGGGCTGCACTTCCTGCCCTTCGCTTGGGCCTTCCATGAGCGCATGTTCACCTGGCTGGGAGCGATGCTCGTGGTGCTCGGCGCCCTCGGACTCCTCACCGACGTCGCCGAGCTCGTCGCCGTGATCGCCGGCCTCGCCATGGCCGGCATGCTGCTCGCTTATGCGCTGGGCTTCTTCGCAGATCGGTCGGACTGATTGACACCGAGATGCCTGCCCAGCGTGCCGTCAGGGCGTCCCAATGCGCGGGAGCGGATCGACCAGCGACGTCGTTGTGGTCGACCAACCCGCTCCTTGTGAACGGTATCCATGCGTGCGGGGTCTGCTTCAAGGGGTTGCTTCGGGTACGGAGCACGGGTTATGAGCACGTAGAGAGACGGTCAGTCGGCGTCGTCGATTGCTCGGAACGCGTCCTCTGCGAAGTCGTATGTGCCGCAGGGCCCCGCGGTGTCATGTTCGGCGTAGAACCGGTCACCCAGCCGGGAGACCGTCCCGTAGGGACTTTCGTCTTCTGGACGGAGGAGCGTGAAGCGGGCACCGCCGGGGAGCATCACCATCGTGAATCGCCAGTCGCTGGTTTCCATCACGCGAGGCTACGAGCGGACCCGGGAAGAGGTCTAGCCCCTTGCTGCTGATTTGCATCGGGCTGGGAGTAGGAGCGACCCTGCGGAGATGCGTTCGACGAGGAACATCGCCCGCCGCGGCGGTGTCGCCGTTGCGCTTTCCGCTATCACCGTGCTGGTCGCGGGTTGCAGCAGTGCCGACTCCGACGGTGTGTCACCGCCGACCGCGACCGCGTCATCGAGTCTCGTCACCGATCCTTCCAGCGCCGCCACACCCGCTGCGACGCCGCGGTCGTGCTCCTCGTCCGGTAGCAGTGTCCCGTCGGACGCGAGGACGGCACCCACCATCGATGTCGACGATGATGGGCGGGCTGACGAGCAGTGGGTGACCCCGGGTGGCGAGTTCGGCATCACGACCGCGTCCGGTCGCACCGCATCCGTCCGCCCGACGGACTTCTCCGGAGGTGCGGAGCCGGCTGCGCTCGTCGCGGACGCGACCGGTGCCGGAGATGTGGTGATGCTCGTCTCAGGCAGCCGCGAGGTGGACCTGTACCGGTGGATCGACTGCACGCTGGCACCGGTCACCGACACGCACGGCGACCCGTACCGGTTCGACCTCACCGGCCAGAACGGCACCGGCGTGGGATGCATCAATGTGGACGGTGCACGTCACCTCGTCGGCCTCCTCGCCAGCCAGCCCGCTGGCGCCCCGGGCGACGCCGGCAGCATCGCTGTGACGATCATCGAGTTGGACGGGACGACGGCGACGAACGGACCGACCATGACAGGTGCGCCCGCGGGCGATGCCATGGACGCCGCGAGCCGTGTGTCCTGTGGCGACCGGATCCTCGAGGACGACGGCATCAGCATTGTCCAACCGGCCCGCTGAGCAGGCAGAGGTCACACGCCGGTACTTCTCTATCAGACCACCACGGTGACCTCTTCGCTGCCGTCGATTCTGGTGCGCACAGTGACCAGAGCCCGAGATGGCCGATAGCGACTGTGAGGGCATGCACCTGGACAGTGTCAAAGGTGTCCGTTGGTCCGTTCCCTGTCGGACACCCGTGAAGGTCAGCCGTCGTGCCAACTCGGATGCCTTTCCCTTCCTCATCGGTCTTTGGGCGGTGCAGTAGCGTCAGCCGCATGACACAGCGGACGTTGGGCGATGGCAACCGTGTCCTATTGTGGGTCGCGCTCAGCTTCGGAGTGCTCGGTGTCGTGGGCGTCGTCATCGGTGTGGTCATCAAGCCGTCGTCATACGCGTACCTGGTCCTCCTTGTTCCGGCGATGGCAATGGTCGCATGGGGCGTTACCCGGCTCCGCACGGATCGCTGGCGGTGACCCGCGGGCTCCCGATCACGGGGCCCCTTCCTACTTGTTCCGCAACGCCTGGCGCCGCAAGAACCACCACACTGCGGCGACAGCTAAGCCGACGAAGAGAATTCCGGTGATGAGGTATCCGAGGGTGGCCATGTTCCCAGATTAGAACCAGGCATGGACTCCGTTGCCACCCCGATACCCGACGTGGAACTCCATCCGGGGCGGTGGATCAGGAGATGCCACCCGTGCGCCGGAACCTCATGGCGGCCACGGCACCGCCCTCTGCGGAAGGATTCTTACGAGACGATACCGATGCGGAACGCGGCGTCAACAGCAGCGCAAGGCAGGATCGTGCGGAGGAAAGCATGTGACGATCCGACGCGACCGGCCATGGCCTGACGCCGAGGACGACTCCTTGGGGTCCCGACACGCGTTCGGGAGGCAACCCCTATCTAGACGCGCGGATCTCACTCCAGGCGGAGACATGGGCTCCGGCATCAGGGGCGGTGCGGCCCCGGACGTCTCGCGGTGATCGTGGAGCCTATGGTGATGTCGCCGGCGAGGACGCCGAGTGCGACGTCGATGACGCGTTCGTGCCGGCTTCGTGCGTGCTGGCGGATGAGCGCGAAGGCCTGTTCGGGATCGATGGCGTGGCGGTTGGCTATCCACCCCTTGGCCTGCTCGATGACCGCTCGGCTGTCCAGGGCGCCTTGCAGTTGTGCGCGTGTCACCGCGTCGTCATCGAAGGTGCGCTGCTGCAGGAGGGTGATGGTGACGATGTCGGCGAGGGCTCTGGCGGCGGTCATGTCGGCGGGGTCGAGCGACCCTGCGGCGTGGCGGAAGAGGTTGAGGGAACCGATCACCGTCGATCGGAGCCGGAGTGGGATGGAGTGCACCGACCGGCATCCCGCATCTTCGGCGGCGCGCGAGAAGGCGGGCCACCTGTCCAGGTCGGTGGTGATGTCGGCTACGGACACGATGTCGCCGGTTCGGGCGGCCTCGGCGCAGGGCCCCTCGTCTGCTTCGAGCTGGAGGAGCTCGAGCAGGCCACTGCGGTGACCGACGGTCGCTGCTACCTGTAATCGTCGTGAGGGGTCGAGCAGCATGAGGCCGGCGGCGTCTGCGTCGAACAGGGCCGCTGCTTCGTCGACGACCAGCTGCATGCGGGCGTGCGCGTCCGAGGACCCGGTGGCATCGCCCATCAACGTGATGATCGTGGATAGGAGGCGTTGTTCGCGGTCGGCAGCCATGGGGCTCGCTTCTGATTCCAGGATCCGAAGTGGCCAGGCGTGCGCTGCTTCAGCAGTCCACGACTGCGTGCGCTCAACATAGCGGACAGCGCATCGAGGTCGAGGCGCTGCGGTGCATTTCGGCCTGAGTCTCGCGCGACAGCCACAAGGGCGACGTCGCCTGTGCGCTCCGCGAGGGCGGCGAATTTGGGCGGGTGGGTGCCGTCCGAGCGATGAGGCCTGGCCGCGGCTGACTTCTACCGGACGCGCTTAGCGTGCTTCTTATCGGCCCGCGATCGAGCGCGGCGTGCGTCGATCTCGGCCCAGACTGGATCGTTCGCTTCTGGGTCGATGGACCACATGACGTCGACGAGACGAGTCAGCTCGTCGATGAGCCCGCCCTCCTTGCCGGGTATGCGGTGGTCCGACGTGTCGCCGTCCATGAGCCAGCCGCCCTCCGCGTCGAGGAGCTGTTCGACGGGGAGTCGCAGCTCGTAGTGGAATCGCGATCCGACCCACGAGCGCACGGCACGGGCGATGACGACCTGCCCGCGGAGCGGCCCTGACCCGATGGACCCGATGATGCCTCGGCGAGGCCAGATCGACGCTTCCGGCACCCGCGGGTCGACCTCGTGAGCTTCCAGCATCGGACGCCGGTTCCTGAGGTGACCGGTGTGCCGGTTCGAGCGTCGCATGACCTGAGTATCCGGGCACTTCGCACTCGGTCGGACGCGCTGCTTGCAGAGCGACGGGCGCCCTAGGATCCGTCCTCGCCATCCCGGTCGCCACGGGGTACTGGTTGGAGCAGCGGCAGGGGCGGCATCCTCGGGTGGCTCGCCTAGGTGCCTGCCGTCCCTCGTCCTGGGGGTATCCGCGTCCCTTCCTCAAGTGAGGAAACCTTCATAAGGTCGAAGGGCGGTCAAGCACTTCGGGTGTGCTCGACGCGCGCCGGCTGGAGACCTCGGGGGAGTGTCTCGCCGGTCGCCCGGCCCTTGTCGTAAGGGTCGGGCTCTCGCGCGCCCGCGGAAGCCTCGCGGTCGAGCACGGCCCTGACCGTACTTCGAGGACGGTGGAGTCGATCGGCGCGGCAGCACGGTTATCGGACGCCGGCGGACCATGAGGAGTGCTGGGCGTGTGGCATGGTCTGATGAAGCCGGCCCGGACCTCGCTGCTGACGGGCTCGACATCTCCCCCGGTGGCGGACCTGTCGTCCTCTGATGGTCGGCTCTTGCGGCCCGCTCATACGGCGTCATTACGTCGATCTGGGAGTTGGGGGAGTGCTCCTTGGTGGTGCGTTTGTGCCCTCATAACTTCGTAAGGGTCCGGCTCTACGACGGCCGGCGGAGGTGGCGCCTCCGAACCAAGCCATGACCCCGGCTGCGGCTCCGTTCGTGCCATCTGGTGCGGCCGGAGACACCCCGAGGGTCCCCGGTCGCGCGCGAGTGCCTGATGGAGCCGGCCCGACCCCGCTGGTGGCGGGCTCCGCGTCCCCCCGGACGCGAGCCCGCCGGCCTCGCTAGCGGTGCTCGTCGGCAGCTTCCTGAGCGCCCGCCTCACCCCCGCTGTTATCCACTCAGCGACCATGCCACGTGCTTGTCCGCATTCTGGAGGACTGAGAGCTATGTTCGTGCCTGCACACGGTCTACCCGGGCCGGTGCGCGCACTGACGATGCACCCCGTCTCCACGGGCCCAGAAACGCATCGGTGGTGCTGATCCACGTGAATGTCGACCCGAAAGCGACCCTCACGCTCGAGCCCGCCGTCCCCACGGCGGGCTCGCTTCACGTCCGACCCGACGATGTGCCCACGGACCCTGTTCTGGGGGTCGGCCGCGGTCAGGCCACTGGGTGGCCCCTGATCGCTTGACGCTATGCCGCTCAACGGTCCGCGACTTTGTGTCCGGGTAGCCATCCCTTGCCGAGACGCCACCGACAGGCTCTAACGAGTCCGCTGAGCGTTTGCTTACGGGACCCTCGCTGACAGCGGATGCCGGCGACCTTCGTTCGGACGAGCTGCCGCCTCCGGCAGTCGGTCAGGTTACGTCGGACGAGAGCTGGACGCTGTGTGCGAAGAACGTCTCACCGCTGCATTCGTCGGGCTGACCGGCTATGCGTTCCGCGCGATACACGCCACCCATAGCGAGCGAGTCGCCGAGGGCGAAGCTCCTTTCGCCGACGGTCAATGTTTGGCCATTCCAGCTCGCGGGGCGTGCCACGGCGAGTGGGTACCCCCCGACGCGGACGCACCCGTCCTCGAACGACAGCAGACCCTCGCCCCCAAGGAGTGAAGCGGCGTAGCTGCCGTCGGGGGCTCCCTTGATCTCGAAGGTCAGAAGACCGTCGTCGTAACTCATCTTCGGTGTCGACGTCGAGGCTGGTGTGATGGCCGCTGATCCTGCGCAGCCGGAAAGCGCGAGCAAGAGCACGACGGCGGCGGCGGCGTGCAGGTGCGTCATTCTCATTTGGCCCTCGGGCTCATAGGTCTCGAGTCGCGAGACGCTGCGTATTGGATCGTCGGAGCCAGCTGGCGACGAGCCGCCCGATCTCCTTGTCGGCAAGGTACTTGCCGACACCCACCGGCAACACCCCCAGTGGTGGGAGCCGCGATCTAGCGTCCGGTAGGGGATCGGCTGTTGAGACGCTTCTCTACGTGGATGACACTGCCGCTCCCGCTGGTGGGCGAGTGCGCAGCAGGCGGGAATCTTGCTAGAGAAGGACCATGACGACCTTCCCCATGACTCACGAGCTCGGCCGCATCGACCTCATCACCCTTGACGACGCTCCCGCCCTGAGCCGCGACGTGCCGCTCGATATCGAGGCGGTGCAAGCGGCCTGGCCGGCATTCGAGGCAGGCTTCGACTCGCTGCACGGGCGCAAGATGATGGGGCTCGTGTACGGCGCCACTGGCGTGTACCGCATGGCGTCAGTACGGCTTGAACGGGACAGCGAGACCCCTGCGGACAAGGACGAGACGGTCATCCCCGGCGGCGGCTACCTCCGGCTGCGATTGCGGGGGAGCGCTCCCGCCATCTACGAGAAGATCGGGCCGGCATTCGAGGTGCTGTTCGGCCTCGCGGACCATGACCCGGATCGTCCTCACATTGAGCACTACCGCCGAGCGGGCGAGATCGACTGTCTCGTGCCGGTTCACTCGACGAGATAGCTGGCGATGGCCAGCCTGCCGGTCGCCGGATCAGGCCTCGCCGCGCTCGTTCCGGATAGGGATCCCCTACCGGACGCCGACCGGTCGGCAGGAGGGCTCAGTAGTCTTAGGCCATGACCGTCGTGAACCTCCGAGAGCCGTACACGATGCACCGCGGCAACGTCTTGAAGGCCTACGACTCGTGGCCGGCGCCGGCCACGATCATCTCTGATGGCGCCTACGGGGTACGTGGCTTCCATGGCGACACCACGGGCGTCGACGACCTCGTCGACTGGTACCTGCCGCACGTAACCGCGTGGGACAAGGCCGCCACTCCGGCCACCACGCTGTGGTTCTGGAACACGGAGATTGGGTGGGCGACGGTGCACCCGCTGCTCGTCGCGCACGGGTGGGAGTACGTCCAGACCATCACGTGGGACAAGGGCGTCTCGCATATCGCAGGCAACGTCAACGGGAAGACCATCCGACGCATGCCAGTCGTGTCCGAGGTCTCGGTGCTGTACCAGCGCAAGTTCATGATCGACACCCCGAACGGCCCCATGTCCCCGAAGGTCTGGCTTCGTGCCGAGTGGCAGCGCGCGGGCCTTGCGCTCAACCGAGCCAATGAGGCATGCGGCGTGAAGAACGCGGCGACCCGCAAGTACCTCACACAGGACTGGCTCTGGTACTGGCCCCCTGGCGTCATGGTCGAGAAGCTCGCCGCCTACGCGCGCGAGCATGGTCACGCCGAAGGTCGGCCGTACTTCTCCATCGACGGCGAACGACCAGTCACGGCCCAAGGGTGGGATGCCCTGCGCTACCCGTGGAACCACGCCCACGGGCTGACGAACGTCTGGCAGAGGCCGCCGCTGCACGACTCCGAACGAATCAAGGGCAGCATGGTGCGATCCGCCCCTCGGGTACACAGCCCCTCTCTCGCCTCTGCGTCACACCTCAACCAGAAGCCCCTCGAGTTCATGGAGCGCCAAGTCGCCGCTGTCACGAACCCGGGCGATGTCGTCTGGGAGCCCTTCGGTGGCCTCGCATCGGCATCGGTCGCAGCAGTGGAGCTTGGGCGCCGGCCCTATGTCGCTGAGATCCACAAGAACTTCCAGGACACCGCCATCGAGCGCCTGAACGCTGCCGCAGCGCAGCCGCGACTGGCTCTGGAGGACGCACTCGCATGACTGACGATCAGCGCCCAGAGGAGCCGAGCAAGCCCGAGCTCGACCCGGACGACCCAAAAACCGTTCTCCAACTACGGGTCCGAAGCGCGCTCCTTGCGCTGCCCGGAGACTTCAGCTTCGACAACCCAATCGCGGGGGTTAACGCGACGGACCTCTTTAACCTCAACACCCTCCTCGGTGCTGGCATCGAGGTCGAAGTCGTGAGGACCCTCAATAGCCTCCGCGACATGTGGGACCCCGACAACGAGTGGCTGGGCTACCGCTTTGAGCGCTCTAGCCAGGCCTTCCCTGATGTGCGTCTCGTTCGGCGAGACGAAGGCGACGCGGACGTCGCCCTGGGCATTGAACTGAAGGGCTGGTGGCTGCTCTCCAAAGAAGGCGTTCCCAGTCTGCGCTACCAGGTTGCCCCAGCCGCTTGCGCTCCACACGATCTCATTTGTGTCGTGCCGTGGCATCTGAGCAACGCTGTAGCTGGCGTTGCTCAGGTCACCGAGCCCTGGGTCGAGAGCGCACGCTACGCAGCCGAGTACCGCGACTACTGGTGGCAGCACGTCCGTAGCACTGACGACGCTGACACGAGCGTTCATTACCCGGAGCATGCCCGCCCGTACCCTCGTAAGGCCGAGCTTGTCCTGGCGACGCCGGCCTATGACGGCGGCGGGAACTACGGCAGACTGCCTCGCTCAAAGCCGCTCATGGATGACTTCATCGAGCGCTCGAAGCAGCACGAAGTTCTAGGCATCCCTGTGGGGGACTGGATAGCGTTCCTCAAACTCCACAGCGACACCGCCACTCCCGAAGACGTTGAAAGTGCGTTACAAGCGCAGCTACAGCGACGCCTCAAGAAGGTCACTCCGGCCACAGCAGCCGAGCTCCTCTCCTTGCTCGAAAAGGTGGGCTTGCTTCTGCGGCCATAGGTTGCTGAGACGCATCACTAGCGGCGCCCGGTGAAGGATCCGCTATCGGACTCGTTCATCGGTACGGTGGCTGTGTGTCTGATCCGAAGAACCCGGAAGCCTCACGGGCCCTGTACTGGCCGGCAGAGTGGGCGGTCGAGCGTCTCTTCTGGCGCGAGGTGGCCTCGCGCACGCTCGCTGGGGTGTTCACGCTCGTGGTCATCGGCGTGCCGGCGCTGATCTATGCGGGGGCAGGCGGTGTGCTGACCCCGGATCAGGTTTGGCCGATCCTCATCGGAGTTGCCCTCTCAGCGCTCGTGGTCGTCATCTACGTCCTCGTCCTGCGAGCGTTCCGCCGGCGCGAGCGGCGCAAGATCGAGGACGCCAGGCGCGCGGAAGAGACTCGTACGCTCGTTGCCTCGCTCACCGAAGAGGAGAAAGCCCGCATCGTCCTAGAGGCCATGCAGGAGGTCACCAAGGCGCAGCGTTCATACGACGTGCAGGCGATTTTGTCGACGATCGTGGCACTCGCTGCCGCGGCCGCTGCCGCGCTATACCCGGCTTTGATCCGGTAAGTGCAGCCACCGAGCCACCCTCGATCCACGACGCCGCGTGCGTACCCGATGGGCGTCTCTACGATGAGCGCATGGATCCGCTGACGCTCTTCCTCGCGGCGCTCATCGTCAGCGCCGCCGCCACCATCGTCGTGCTCGCCGCCGTCCAGACGACGAAGTGGTCACGGTGCGCGTGGAACGTCAAACGACTCATTGCGGAGCGCGAGGGGGTGACCGATCACGCGGTGATCGCTGAGCTCGACGAGCGGATGGTGGCCGCTGCCAGTCGTCTCGCGTCACTGTCCGTCGTCACCAAGACCCGCCAGGGATGGGCGCTGATCTTCACGGCGATCCTGTTCTTCGTCTCTGGGGCCGTCGCGGCGATGCAGAGCGTCGGTTCCGCGGATCCGGCTCAGGGCACGCCGGCCTTCGCGTTTACGGCGGTCTGCCTCGTCCTCGGCGCCGGAGCGCTAGTCCTCGACGACCGTCTCCTCGAGGCGCGACGCGTCAAGTTCAGGCAGCGTGAGCGGGCGGACGACGAGTCCGCCGAGCACATCGCCCGCGACTACTTCTAGCGGCAGCGCGGGCAGTCTTCGTGCACGCGACGCGCAGGTCTTGAGCACCTGCACGGGTGCCTCGACCGTGACGTCATCGCCCTCGACGGTGCTGAATCCGCTGAGGGATCCGGCCCAATTGAGGCCGAGGGTCGCGTCGGGAAAGCGGGCGACGGTCGACGTCTCGTGCACGTCGACGTTGGAGCCGTCGTAGTTGGCCTGGGTGTTGCTGTCGAAGTCGAACACGAACGCGCTGCGCTGGTCGCCGGAGAAGCGGACGGCGAAGTGCTTGGTCGCGCCACCGTCGCGGCCGGTGACGGCTAGGCCGTAGGTGAACCACTCGGCGCCGGCGCCCTTCTCGATGAGGTCGCCGAGGTGGACCGTCGCGGCGACGGTGCGCTCGTCGCCCTCGACGAGGACAGCTAGGAGTTCGCGCGGTTCGCGGGTGCTCACGCGCTCACCCTAGGGCGGTATCGGCGTTCACGGCGGACATGAGTAGGGCCCCCGTCGACGTGTTGTCGGCGGGGGCCCTGCGTGTGCAGCGATACGCATGGCAGCGCTACTGGAAGCTCTGCTGCTCCTCGGGCTGCTGCTGCTCTGCCTGCGCGGGGGTGGCCCGGGTGCGGCGGGTCCTGCGGGTCGCTGTGCCGGGCGCTCGTGCACCGGTAGCGCGGAGGTCTTTCTCGGACCATCCGGCGGTCAGTGCGGTCGTCCATGCGCGCTCGTGAGCCGCCCGCGCGTCTCGTGCACGGCTCGGGCGGCCGTACGGGACGTGTCGATCCCGCGGCTGCTCGTCGAGGCGGCGTTGAACGAGCACGTCGTCATCAGCTCCGAGTGGAAGGCGGCCGCAGCGGACCTCATGGATCTTCGATCCAAGCTCGGTTACACGGCCAACAACATCAACCAGCTCGCGAAGTTCGCGAATAGCGAGGGGCAGTTCCCCGCCGAAGCCGAGGCGGCTCTCGCGGAGTACAAGGCACTGATCCCGCAGATCCAGGCTGCGGTCGCGAGGGTGGCGGGGCTGTGATCGCGAACGTCACCCGCGGCAGCCGCATGGGCGGGCTCATGTCCTACCTCCAGAGCGAGGGGCGCGCCAACGAGCACACCGACCCGCACCTCGTAGCCGGCAACTCCGCGATCGTCACCATGCACGGCTACGGCGTCATAGACCGTGCGACGGCGCTGGCGATCGCCGAGGATCTCGACGAGCCGCGGCGCGTGTTCGGTACCGAGATCACGCGCAACGAGAAGACCGTGGACCCCGAAACCGGGGCCACGTCGACGCACCGTGTCGCCGCGGACGTGTGGCACGCGTCCCTGTCCATCGCCGCGCACGAGGGCGAGCTCACGGATGAGAAGTGGGCGGCGATCAGCGAGCGATTCGTCGAGAAGATGGGCTACGCCGGCCAGGAGATCGGGAAGGCAGATTGCCGCTGGGTCGCGGTCCGGCACGGCCTGTCGAAGAACGGCAACGACCACGTGCACGTCGCCGTGTCCCTGGTCCGCGAGGACGGCACGAAGGCGAGCACTCACCTCGACTACGCCCGTGCGCAGAAGGCGACGCGGGAGCTCGAGCGCGAGTTCGGGTTGGAGCTGCTGCACGACACCGAGCGCACCGTCGCGCAGCGCGGTGAGCGTCCGGGGGAGCGTGAGTCCGCGGCCCGGCGCGGCGCCAACGAGGTCGACGCCAAGCGCCTCGAGCGGACGATCCGGGCAGCCGCCGGCGCGTCGCAGGACGAGGGCGAGTTCGTCCGCCGCGTGCGTCGCAACGGCGTGCTAATCCGCCCTCGCTATGCCGCGGGCCGCGACGACGTTGTGGCCGGATACTCCGTGGCGCTGCGCCCCGAGAAGGGGCAGCCCGTCGTCTGGCACGGCGGCGGGCGCCTGGCCCGCGACCTCACCCTCCCGGAGCTTCGGAAGAGCTGGCCCGACAGCCCGGAGACCGCCACCGCGGCCGTCGCCGAGTGGCAGGCGACCGCGAAGAACCCGTGGCAGTACAAGCCAGCCGCGCCCGGTCGCGAAGAGGCCGAGATGCGGCCGGAGATGTTCAAGATGTACGCCGACGACATGACGCGGCTGCACGACTACATCGCCCGCCTCGACCCCAACGACCACGCCTCATGGGCTCACGTCGCGAAGGACACCGCCGGCGCCTACGCCGCCTGGTCCCGCCGCCTGGAGCCGAACCCCGGCCCGCTCGCCGACGCCGCACGAACCCTCTCCCGGGCGTCGCAGATCCGCGCCTACGAGAGCAAGCCGCGCCCGCCGCAGATGCCGTCGATGACCGGCACCACGGCGCTCATCCTCGCGCATGCGAGGAAGGGCAAGAACGCCGCCGCGGAGGCCATGCTGCTCCGCCAGCTCTCGCAGACCTCGCTCCACGTCTACCGGACGATGAAGGCCACCGGAGACGCCCGCACCGCGCAAGCGACCGCCGACGTGATGCGCCAGCGCCTCACCGTCATCCGCGACAGCTACACCGCTCAGATCGACCGGAACACGCTCGCCGAGCTGCCCGCCGAGACGCGCCAGGCGATGCAGCGCACGCAGCTCGCCGCCGGCACCGGATCACCCGTGCCGACCAAGCTCGCGCCGGCGGCCAAGCCCGTCGACGTCCCGACCACACGCGCACCATCCTCGCCGGAGCGTGACGGCACCGAACGATAGAAGGAGGCACGCGACGTGACCGATCAGGGAGATGGGATCGACGACGAGCTGTCCAGCGCAGCACGCGTCGCGATCACCGTGGCCACGCAGATGGCCGACCGGCTCGCACGAGCACGCGAGGAGGCCGCCCGCACCGCGCAGGGCCGCTCCGAGCACGAGGTGAAGCAGCTCCAGCAGCGCCTCAGCGCTGAGCGCGACGTCGCCGTGGCGAAGGTTTCCGTCGTCGAGACCCCTGCGTTCTGGGAGCGCTCGTCCCTCATGGACCAGGCGTCCATGCACGAGACCGCGCAGCAGTGGAAGGACATCGACCCCCGCGCGCGGGCAGCGGCGCAGACCATCGGCCGTGAGTTCCAGGAGCGTTACGGGATAGACATCACCGACCCGCAGGCGAACCCCGACGCCGTGCGCGCTACTCTCATCCTCCGCGAGCGGGCCGAGGCCGAGGCGGCACAGAACGCTGCGGCCGCGGAGAAGTCCGGTCGCGGTGAGGCGGCTGTCGAGACGGCCCTCGCCGGCGCCGCGCTCGACGAGGCCGCACGGCTCGACGCTCGCGCCGCATCCGAGCGCAGCGACGGCCAGGCCATCGCCGCCGAGCCGAACGCCGACGTCGACACGAGCCGCACCGACCGCGCCGCCGAGCTCGAGCTTCAGGCGCGCGAGTACGACTCGCAGGCCGACGCCGGCGGCACGCCGGACCGTAGCCCCGACGAGCTGCGTGAGCTCGCCGAGGACGCCCGCGCACAGGCGCAGCTCCACCGGGAGCCGGCAGAGGTCGGCGCCGCACAGAGCGCCCTGCAGCAGGCCGCACAGGCCGGCGTCGAAACGAACGCCGCCACCGACCAGGGACGCGCGAACGCCGAGCGCAGCACGGGCGAGACCCACTACGACAGCGCCGAGCGCAGGACGGCGATGGCCGCTGAGCTCGGCCGCCAGGGCGTACCCCAGCACACCGTCGACGTCCGCATGCGCGCCGAGGTCTCTCACGGCCGGCCCGCCTCCGAGGCACCCGTCCAGGGGCAGCAGGTGAACGTGCCGCAGACCAAGCGCGGCCGCGGCGCGAACCGCGCCACGGAGCGCACGCAGCAGGACCGGTGACGACGATGAGCGACGCCCGCCCGGCGACTACGGAACGCTGGACCGAGCATCGGCAGATGCGCGACAACGACGCAGCCCGAGCCGTCCGCGGGGGCCCCTCTCGCGAGGAAGCCTCCAGCCACTCCTACTACCGAGACAACATCGGCAAGCCGGAACGCATGACCAGTCTCGGATCCAGAGTCGACCGGGACCACGAACCACCCCGCACCATCGCCGACGAGAAGGCATTGATGCAGGCCGACGTCGATAGGCAAGTCACCGCTCTCAGCGATGCCGGAGTCCCGCCGGAAGCGATCTACGTCCAGATGCGGAGCCACCTCGCCGCGACCATGGCCGCCCAGATGCAGCGCGACGCCGAGTCCGCGGAGCTGCTGTCCTACCAGGGGGTCTCGGCCGAGACGCTCACCGCCCACATGCAGGCCACGATCGAAGCTGGAGACGCCGTGGTCGCGGACCTTCGCGATAGCCTGCTCGCGCCCCAGGCCACCGATCCGCGACAGGAACACGCGGACTCGCTACGGGAGCACGGCGTGCCCGAGACCGCGATCGCTGCACAGATGCGCGCTGGCGCCGCCGCCCCGAGCGCGACGACTCCGGCCGCTCCGAGCAGCACAACCGTTGATGCGCCACAGACGCGAACAGCGCGGCTCGCAGCCCGAGTCACGGGCCGCAGCGCATCGCACGACGCCGCCCAGAGGTAGTCACGCGAACACGCAGAAGGGGGGAGCGCGAATGCGCTTCCCCCTTCGTCATGCCCGGCCGGCAAATTCCGAGTCGGCGTAGATCCCCGGAGGCTGTACGTTCGGCTTGAAAGGCGCCGACGACGGCCGCGGAAGGCTATGAGGTGGACGCAGCCGATTCGTTTGCGATGGGATCTCCGGCTGCCGGGACGTGCGCTGCCCGGGTGCGCTCGCGTCGGATGTTTACCAGCGTGAACGCCCCACCAAGCAAGGGCACCAGCGCGAGCAGTCTCGTCCTGAGGAGCAGCCCGCGACCGAGCAAGGCAGTGACGGCGACGGCAAGGTACAGGGCGCCGTGCACTGGTCCGAGTGCGGAGGCAAGCCCGGGCAGGTGAGCTGTGAGCAGGTTCCCGAAGAGCGCGGCGATGCTCGCGAGTTCCAGCACGGAGAGCACCTCGAGCACCCGCAGCAGCGGCCTCACCCGTACGCTCCCGGCCGGAGGACCATCAGCACGACCACCGTCACCCACATGAGGTTGAAGATGCCCGTCAAGGAGCGCAGCGCGCGGAGGTCAGCGGCGGTCGCCTGCCGTGTCAGCGTCTCGCCCTGCAGCGGCACGATCCTGAGGGAGAGCACCCCGCCCGCGGCCGCGGTGAGGACCATCGCAGCGACGATCCAGACCTCCGTCAGACGCCCCTGCGTAGCCGCGAGGACCAGCCCGATCACGGGCACTGCCAACGCCGCGACCGCATAGGTGCGGGTGATCCGGTGCAGCGTCGCTGCGACCGGTGCGTTTTCCCGCGTCCGCGTCGTCCCGCCGGCCATCCCAGAGGCGTCGACGACCAAGCTCGCGGTCGGTACCTCCGACGGCACCACGCGGGGGAACATGCTCGTCGTCACGGCGACGGGCCCGACGAAGAGGATCCCGGCTACAACGTGCGCGGCCAGAAGGATCCCCTCGATCATCGGGCGGCCACGCGGATGCCGGTGACCGTCGTGCCGGGAAGGCGCCCCGCCTTCGACCGACCCGACATCCCGTCGCCGTCGACCACGACGTCGAAGTCGAGGTGCAGGCGCATCGGCGTCGTGATGGTCTGCGACCAGGTCACCCGGAGGCCCGCGTCGACGGGTGACGTTCGTACGTCGCGGAGCGGCACGGTCTCCTTCGTCCCGGTGGCGGTGCCGGTCAGCGTCCCGTCCTCGTCGCGGAATGCGGCGGTCGCGTGCATCGTCCCGATCGGCGTGCGCATCGCGAGGTCCCACGTGCCGACGAGCGGGTGCGTGCCGTCGTGTCCGGGCGCCGAGTCGGGGGATCCGGTGGGTGCGCTCATGCGGGAACCGCCTCGAGGCCACGGGCTGCCCAGACGGTGCCGCGGCGTTCGTACTCGAAGAGCTCCTCCACGGCACGCGCGATGCGCGGGCCGAACTCGCGATCGAGCAGGTGCAGGGCGAGGTCGAGGCCGGAGGTGACGCCGCCGGCGGTGACGAGGTCGCCGTCGTCGACGACGCGCGCGCGGACGACGGTCGCGCCCGTCGCCTCGAGGACGTCGTTGCCGAGGACGTGGGTGACCGCGGTGCGGCCCTCGAGCAGCCCCGCCATGCCGAGGGCCAACCCGCCCCCGCACACGGTGGCGACGAGCATCTCCGGTGCGCCGAATGCCCGACGCATGAGGTCGGGAAGGGCGGTGGCGGAGAGCCCGGCGAGGATCACGGGGATGGTCCGTACGACATCCGGATCACCAACGATCGGTCCGGAGGCGCCTGGCAGGATCACCATCCCGGGCGCCTCAGGGTCCAGGACGTGCGTCGCCGTGAGCGCGAGCCCGCCGGTTCCGCTCACTACAGGGCCAGGAGCGTCGAGCGCGACGAGCCGCACGTCGAGTCCGCCGCCCATGGCGTCGGAGCCGGCGTTGAGCACCTCGAAGGGGGCGATGACGTCGAGCGGGTCAAACCCGTCGAACAGGATGATCTGAGCGAGCAATCGATGTCCTTTCGTTGACTCTCCCGACGCTACGAACGTCGCGGCCTCGCCACGAGTGGCGGATCCGCCTTCTTCCGCGAGGATTCCGCCACCGGTCGCCTAAGCTCGCGGCATGCATCGGATAGTCGTGCTCGCCCTGGATGACGTCATCGCGTTCGACCTCGCCACGCCCGTCGAAATTCTCGGCCGCGCCGTCGACGACGCGGGCCATCCGCTCTACAACGTGCGCATCGCCGGGCCGTCGGCATCGGCGGGGTCCGGGCCCATGCGGATCCAGGTCCCGCACCGCCTCGACGCGCTCGACGACGCCGACACCGTGCTCGTGCCGGGGCGCTACGACCCGACCGCCCCCGTGGATCAGGCCACTCTCGACGCCGTTCGTCGGGCTGCCGGTCGCGGCGCGCGGGTTGCGTCGATCTGCGTCGGCGCGCTCGACCTCGCGGCCACGGGCCTCCTCGACGGCCTCCTCGACGGCCTCCGCGCGACCACGCACTGGCGCGCGGCCGACCTGCTCGCCGCCCGGCATCCGGCCGTCGACGTTACGCCCGATGCCCTCTTCGTCGACAGCGGGCAGATCCTCACCTCGGCAGGTGCCGCCGCCGGCATCGACCTCTGCCTGCACCTCGTGGGCCGGGACTTCGGCGCCGCGGTCGCGGCCGACGCCGCGCGCGCCACCGTCGTGCCGCTCACCCGCGAGGCCGGCCAGGCGCAGTACGTGAAGGACGACACCCTGGGGGAGACCAGCCTGACTGCGGCCCTCCGCTGGATCGATGCCCACGCGGCGGAGCCGATCACGGTCGCCGACATCGCCGCCGCAGCCTCGGTGAGCACGCGCACCCTGAACCGCCGCTTCCTCGCCGAGCTGAAGCTGCCGCCGACCCGCTGGCTGATCCGCGCCCGCGTCCGCATCGCGCAGCGCCTCCTCGAGACGACGGATCTCGGCGTCGACCAGGTGGCCGAGGAGTCGGGCCTCGGCTCCGCGTCGAACCTGCGCGAGCACTTCACCCGAGTGGTCGGCACGACCCCGAGTCGGTATCGGCGCGCTCTGTCGCTCGCCGCTTGACGGGAGCGATCGCCTTGACCGCGGGCCTGGCAATCGAGCGGCGATGATGAAGGTGGCACAGAGCGCCGTATGACATAACGTAGATTATCGGTTCAATGCCGATGCGGCATCTCGCTAGATTGCCTTGTCGGCGATATGGGTCGCTGTCGCAGGGCACGAGGCAATGACAACGGCTCATACTCTGACGGGCGGAAATGTAAATGCAATCGCAACCAAGACTTTGGCGAGCGTTGCATAGTCGGGCCCAGTCGGGTCAAGGGCGTCCAGGAAGCCTCAGTTACATACCTTCCATTTGCGGTTACTGCACGTAGAAGTGCATGTTGACGCAGGCGGTCGTAATCGGCGGCACCAGGTGTAGACATGCTGGACTCTATGTCCTTTATGCGTCATACTGGAACAATGGAGACGTTTAAGGCATCTAGGGCCCCAGTAGTTATATTAATAGTATGTGCAATTATGACATTTTTATTAATGATAGCAGGCGCGGTTGTGGGAGCAAGCATTTTGATACACCGTGAAGATTACGAAAATTCAGCGTCGTTAGCAACCGCCTTTATTGTGGGTGCGGTGGTATTTGGATTAGCGGGTATCTGGGTGTCAATCACGGCTCGCAAGCTCGCGCGTAGCCGCAAGTAGAATAGCCCGCACTCACAAGTGACGTATCTAGAGCTCAATTCATGACGATGCTGGCTGACAGTGAAGTTTAATAATGGTTTAACGAGACAGTGCGCTACGCGAGATCAGTGGTAATCTCGCGCAGCGCGCTGTCAAGACCTTTTGAGGGCTAGCACTCGTTTAAAACATTACCTGCCGCGAGAACTAGGGAGACTCCACCAATAATAAATCCGATTGTTCCAAGGACCGCGATTGCAATACCGACGGGGCCGGCAACCGTTGCTACGCCTGCACCTAGGACGGCCACACCTAGAGAGGTGAGCGAACCACCAAAGGCAAGAGCCAATCCAAACTGGGCGTTTTGACAGTCTGTGGGCGCGAGTCCGGACGGATCTTTCGAATTAATTGGGTTGCAACCTGCGTACGCGTAAGGCTGAGATTCTTGGCCGCTGGGATCCATTTGCGTGAAGCGTCCGGTGGTGGCGTCGTAGTACCGTGCTCCGAGCTTGTACAAGTTGGCGGATTCCTGGTAACCACCGATGTAGCGCAGCGAGTTTAGTCCGACTGCGCTGTTGGTAGAGGTCGCGCGCTCCTCGCCGTAAGGGCTGTAGGAGTAGCCACCTTCCCAGATGCCTACCCCGGAGAACATTCCGATGACCGACCCGAGGAGATCGGTCACGTAGTAGTGGCTGGACGAGATCCGGAATCCGACCGCTTCGCCTGAAGGCGTACGGCTGTAGTTCTGCACCAGGCTGGCAGACGTGTTCGTCTGTCGCGAGAGCCCGAGCAGCGAGTTAGAGAAGGACCGACCACCCGTGGCGCTCTGGGTATCGGTGTTGCCCTCACCGAAGGCGGCGAAGTTCGTCGCTCCGATGCTCTGTACCTGTCCGCGGTCACCGTAGGTCGCGACGACTCCGGTGATACCGTTCTTGACCTGGTTGCCGGCAGCGTCGTAGACCCACTGGGTGGTGTCGTCGCTGGACCCGACGAGCTGGTTGGCTGCGTTGTACCGGTAGTCCGTCGCCGTGTCCGGCTGCGTACCACCAGTGTTGCCGGCGCGGATCTGCGAGAGGCGGTTGCCGGCGGCGTCGTAGGAGTAGGCCCACATGGCGTTGGTGTTGCCGTTGACCTTCTCTTCTGCGATCTCGAGTCGCTTCATTGAGTCGTACTGGTACGCGGTGACCGCGCCGGCGGGGATGCCTTCTTCCTTGACGCTAGTGCGGGTCTGGATGGCGGTTGTATCCTTGCCGTCCTTTGCGTAGGAGTAGGCGACGTCGGCGGTCACGTTGCCAGAGGCGTTCTTGGCCTGGACCTGAGTGGTGCGTCCGGCCTTGTCCTTACTGGTGACCATCTGCGCGCCGGCGGGGAACACTCGTCGAGTCTCGGCGCCGTTGGCGTTGTACTCGAAGAGCGTGCATCCGCTGTTGGCGGCGGGGTTGCCGCTGGTGGGGCAGACGCCTCCAGGCTCGCGCTGGTTGGCGAGCTCGTTGGCGGCGTTGTAGGTGTTGGTCGTGACGCCGCTGGTGTCCTCGAAGGCGAGAATGTTTCCGGCCGCGTCGTAGCTGTACTTCTGGTTCAGGCCGGCGAGGGCACCGATCTGGCGGGTGGTGTGGCCGAGGGTGTCGTACTCGAACTGCTTGGTTCCGGCGAAGCTGTCGGAGTCGTACTGGACGAGCCCGTTCGGGTAGTACGTCTTGGCGAGGGTGCTGCCGTTGGCGAAGGTGATGGTCGTCTGGCGGTCGCGGACGTCGTAGGCGTACTTGGTCACCTTGCCGCGGGGGTCGGTGACGCTGGTGACCCGGGAGAGCGCGTCGTACGTGTACGACGTCGTGCCCTGGGGCGCGGGTGGGGTGACCTTGGTGAGGTTGCCGGTGGTGTCGTAGTTGTACTTGGTGACGTTTCCGTTGCCGTCCTTCGCGGTGCAGAGCTGCCCAGCCCAGCCGCCGCAGAGCGAGCGGTCCCACTTCTCGTAGGTCTTCTCGAACTCGACCGCACCGGTACCACCGGACGTGGTGTCCGTCTTCTTGGTGGGGTTGCCGGCGGTGTCGTAGTCGTAGCTGGCGGTGTTGCCGCTGGCGTCAGTGGAGCACTTCACCTGGAAGGAGTCACCGCCGGTGGAGGCGCAGCCGGCACCGGCTGAGTACACCGCGGATGCCGCGGCGCCGGTGGGCAGCTCGGTCTTCGTCGGGTTGTTCAGCCCGTCGTACTGCATCTTGGTCTCGTTGCCCGGCGTGCTGCCCGAGCCGAGTGCGTCGGTCGAGGTCTGGATGTCGCTATTCGCGGTCCAGGTCTGCGAGCGGGTGCGGTTCAGCGGGTCCTTCGTGGAGGTGACGCGGCCCTGGCTGTCGTAGTTGTAGGTGGAGGCCTTCCCGTTGGGGCTGGTCACGACGGTGTTGCCGCTGTTGTAGGCGAAGTTGGTCACGACGTCGGCCTTGTCGCCGTAGGTCGGCGAGGTGGACTTCTGGGTGATCTTGGTGACCTTGTGCGCGGTGTTGTAGCCGAATGTGATCGTCGTCGTGCCTGGAGCAGAGGGGACGGTGAGGGTCGCGAGCCGACCCGTGGTGTCGTACGTCATCGTGGTGACGGCGCCGCCGGGCTTCTCGATCTTGGTGAGCTGGCCGGAGCCGTTGCGCGTGTAGGTCGTGGTGCGGTTGGTGGAGTCGACGATCGAGGTGATCTTCTGGTCCGTGCCGGTCGTGTGGTTGACGCGAGTGAAGCGGCCGGAGGTGTCCTTCACCGTGTACGTGGTCGCGGTCGCGGTCCAGTTGTTGGTGAGGCCGATGCCGTTGCGGTCGACGTGGTTGTCGAGGCGCTTGAGGGTGAGGTCGAAGGTGAACCACTCCCCCGTCTTGTTGTACGTGAGCTTCCAGGTGGCGCCCTTTTCGAGCTTCGCGTTGAAGCCGGACGGGGCGACCCAGGCGCCGCTGCTGTTCTTCGTAAACTTGGCTTGGAAGCCGGACGGGCCGACGAAGGTGGCTTCGGTCTCGCCGCTGTTCACGGAGAGGCCGAAGTCCATGTAGCTCATGGTGGAGGACCAGCCGCCGCCGAGGGAGCCGTCGGAGCTCGAGAGGCCGTTGTAGTACCGGTCGGCGCGGACGCCGATGCCGGCGGCGGAGCTCGTGCCGTCGTTCGCGGTGAGGAGCAGGTTGCCGTTGGCGAGGTTCACGCGGGCGACGGTGTCGTCGGAGAGGGTGATGTCCTCGAAGGACATGTACGGCAGGGCGCCGAGGCCGGGTGCTCCGACGGCGGTGCCGGCGGGTGCGCGGTTCGCGGCGCCCGGGGCGGTGAGCGTGCGGTTCGCCGGCGGCACAGTCCATGCCGTCTGCTTGCCTGCGGAAGAGCCCTCATCCGTGGCGGCGGGGATGCTCTCGGGCGTCCAGGTCGCGGCCTTCGCGGCCTTCTGCGCTTCGTCCTGCATCTGCTTGTTGACCACCGCAGGGTCCTGCGTCTGGTCCTCGAACTGGACCGGCCCTGCGGCGGTCTCGGCGGAGGCCGGCATTGCGCCGAGCCCGGTGATCATCACGGTGCTCGTCGCGATGATCGCGATCGTGCACCTCACTTTGCCGGCCGTACGCCGGCTCAAAACGCGTTGACCGCGCATGTTGCTCCCCTAGTCGTGAGTGGGCATCGTCACCCGCTCCTCAAGCTATGGGTTTCCTAACAGTTCGGCCCCAAATCGCTGTTTTCACCCCCATTTCTGGGGCGCTAATCGACCGTACGCCTCCGCCTGACACAGGTGGTACGCGTTTCGCAAGTCAGCGAAAGGGGGGACAAGCTGCATCTGGCACTGGGCGCGGGCGGTGTGGGGGTTAAGTTAATGAAATGAGTAGTAGTGGCGCCTGACGGAGGCCATGATGTGCACCGTGGGCACGAGAATCGTGCCCTGGGACATCGGGGACAGAAACATGCGCGCACGTCAATACTGGATTACCGCTGCCGTTATCGCGGCACTCGGAATTACATCAGTCGCCCCAGCGTACGGGGCGGGGAATAGTCATGCTTTCGGAAAGGCATCTACTAAAGCGGCCGTAGCCGAAATGGACGCTGAGTCACAGGATGCGGCTTTCATCGCGGAGGCTACCGGACGCCCGTTCGAGGAGGTGTACGCGGAGAAGCACCGTGACATGCTCTTCGGGCAGGCCCTCGCGAAGCTGCAGATTGTTGACGGCTTCGCGTCCGCCGGCAAGGACGCCACCGGGCCCGGCTACTGGGTCGCCTTCTCCGGCGACGTACCCGCGGGCGTGCTCGTGCCGTTGGGCGAGCTCGCGTCGGACGTGCGCACCACCACGGACGCGCCCCTCACTGCTGAGGAGCGATCGATCGCTGTCGCCGCCGCAGCCCAGAGCGTGCAGGCGCAGCTCGGTGCCGAGAGCGTCGACGCCAGCATGAGCGAAGACGGCACGACCATCACCGCCGCAGCCGTCCTCCCCGCGAGCGCGCCCTCCACCGAGACCAGCGGCGCCGCGGCCGCAGGGCAGGCCGCAGCCGAAGCTTCCGTCGACGGCGCCGCGCAGGTGCAGGTCGAGGTCGCTCTGACCGACGATGCCCCCGAACAGGAAGTCCTCTCCGGCGGCACGGCACTCGGCCTCGGCACCACCAGCCAGCTCGCCTGCACCGCCGGCTTCACCGTCCGGAACGCCCGCACCGCAGCGACCGGGCTCATCACCGCGTCGCACTGCCCGGACGACCTCAACTACGAGTCCCGCCCCATCCTCACCTTCGAGGGCCACGGCGACAGCGCCCAGCTCGACGAGCAGTGGTTCAGCTCTACCGAGGCCGCGCAGGGCGAGTTCATCAGCCAGAAGGCCGGCAGCACCCTTCTTCGCCGCAAGGTCACGGCCATCGCCGCACCCTTCGTCGGCATGTCCGTCTGCAAGTACGGGACCGTCACCGGCAACGGCTGCTCGACCGTCATCAACGGGCCCACCACCACGGTTAACGCCAACGGCGTCACCTACGGGAACCTCTGGCAAGTCCAGAGCTACATGACGGCCGAGGGTGACAGCGGCGGCCCCTGGTACTACGGCAACACCGCCTACGGCATCCACTACGGCAACATCCCCCGCGACGGCGCTGACCGCAGCGCCTTCACCTCGATCACCTCGATCGAGGCCGCCACGGACCTGCGCGTCCTGCGCTAGCCCGAGCGGCACGACGAAGGCCGCCGCTCATAGAGCGGCGGGCCTTCGTCTCATGCGCGGTTGGGATACTCCTCGTCGTCGTAGATCCCCGCCGGTTGCCGGTCCGGCTCGAAGAGCGCCGCCGGCGGCCGCTTGTACGGCAGCGGCTCCCCCGGCAGGTTCTCGTCCTGCGCCCCGGCGAACGGCCCGTCGGCGGAGAGCAGCGTGCTCATGTGCGGGTCCGCCTGGTTGATCCACCAGGCGCTCGTGCCGAGGCCGGGATCCTGCCGTGCAGCTTCCCAGCCGCGCCAGAGGACGGTGAGGCGCTGGATGGCCTCGTCGTTCTCCCACCATCGCGCGCTCCACCGGCCGGTGCCGGTGCCCTTGCCGGAGACGCGGCGGCGGTAGGAGAACCGCCAGTAGCGGCGGAACCACTCGTCGACGGACGCGAACACAAGCTCCGGGACCTCCGGCTCCTCCTCTTCGTCGTCCTCTTCGTCGACGTCGGGCTCGTCGAGGTCCGGGTCGTCCAGCGGGTCGTGTGCAGTCATGGTCGAGTCCTCGGCGGTCGGCGTCGGTGCGGGGCTCGTTTTCGGTGCTGGCGAGCAGCGCGCTCAGCGCCGATCGCTCGACGGGCGGCGCCTGCGGCACCGCGGCCGGGCGGTCGAGGACGGCCGTCGACGTCAGCGTCGGCGGGGCGTCGACGGGAGCCGCCTTCTGCGAGGCGGGGTCGTGCGCGGCGATCGACGCCTGGATGGCGGCGACCTGCTCCTTCGGGCCCTGGAACCACGGGACCGTGCGCAGCAGCGGCGCGCGGGTGCCGAAGGACAGCATGATCGCGCGGCCGCGCGGGAGATCCACGAGCTCGGCGACCTCGAGGATGTTCTCGCGCTTGAGCGACGTCGACGTGGACCGGACGCCCTTGTTCATGCTCGCCGAGGTCGTCTCGCGGTCGTAGGTGCCGATGAGCTGCGGGATGTGCTGCAGGAAGTCGTTCTCCCGCACGCCGCCGAGGTACACGAACACGTTGGACGCCGAGAAGAGCTTGAGCATCCCCTCCTTGCCGAATACCGCCACGCCCTGCGACCACGACTGGAACACCGACATGATCGCGATCCCGCGGGAGCCGAAGTGCGAGTACAGGTCAGGCAGGTCCCGCCACCGGCACACGTTCGCGGCCTCGTCGAGGATCCCGACCAGCGGCGTCCGCATGCGGCCGCCGGCGCTCACGTCCGCGAGGTCCGTGGCCGCCTCGAGGGTCGCTGCGGTGAGGGCGGTGACGAGGGGGCCGGCGGTGCCGGCGCCCTCCTTGGAGAGGCTGTAGAGCGTCCCGGAGCCGCGCACGAACTCGGCCGCGTCGAACTGGGGCCGGTCGTCATCTGGGCTGCGGGAGTTCACCCAGTCGGCGATGCTGCCGTTCTTCAAGCACGCCGCCATCTGCTGCGCGGTGGAGTAGATGCTGCTGCGGGTCTTCTCCGTCGCCTGGATCGCGCCGAGCACGCCGTCGGCCTGCATCCGGTACCCGTTGGGGTCGGTGAGTCAGGTGAACACCTGCGCGATGGGCCTCTCCCCCACTGCGGCGGCCAGGGCAACCCGGCAAGCAGACTCATGCCGGCGTCGTCGAAGAACGCATCCCCCGGTCGGGTGTTCGTGGAGCGTCGGGCTGGTCTAGCTCGACGCCGAAGCGTGGCGGCTGAGATCGGTGTTGAGGGTCGTCACCGGCCACAATTCAAGGCCCGGGTCACTCGAGGGCGCCATCTGCTGCAGCAGCGTCTCACCGAGGCGATAGCCAAGACCCTGAACGTCGAGTTCGAATGCAGGAAGGGCGGGCCGCAGGGGCGCGCAGACGGGGTTGTCGCGGAAGCCGAGCAGTGCGATGTCGGCTCCGATGCGCAGCCCAGCCGCTGACAGCTCCGGATAGAGGCTCAGCGCAAGGGTTTCCTGAGCAAGCACCACGGCGCTCGGGCGGCGCGGGACCCGGAGCACGCGGCGCGCGAGCTCGATCCCCGCGTCTGGGCGGTCGGGCACGCGGAACACGGCACTGGCGTCCAACCCATGCGCCTGCATCGTGCGCGTCCAAGCCTCGAGGAACACCGTGTTCGCGGCGATCTGCCGGTCGTCGCAGGCGACAGCGATGTCCCTGTGTCCGGCCTCGAACAGAGCCGTGACCGCCCGCGTTGCGGCGCCCTCGAAGTCGAGGTCGAGCGCGGCGTGATCGTCTCGTCCCGTCTGCCCGAGGGTGACGAACGGCACAGCAGCTTCCACGAGCGCATCGACGCGGGGGTCACCGATGGTCGTGTTGGTCAGGATGTAGGCGTCCGCGATCCCGCGGGCGACGAGCGCGGCGACCGGCGGTGCCGCGTTCTCGTCGCTCCGCGTGGGGATCATGAGCACGTCTAGGTGCTCTACCTCAAGGGCTCGGCGAAGGCCCGAGACCAACGGGAAGTAGAACGTCTCCCCCAGTGACGTGCGGGCCGTGTCGATCGGCACGAAGAGCGCGATCGCGCCCGACCTGCCACGGCGAAGCGAGCGTCCCGCGTGGTTGGGGCGGTAACCAAGCCGAGCAGCCGCAGCACGTACTCGCTCCACCGTCTCCTGGCTGACCTCGTCACGGCCGTTCATGGCACGTGACACCGTCGCCACCGAGAGACCCAGCTCGCGCGAGAGGTCGCGGATTCCCACTCTGGTCATCGAAGCCCTCCGACCGCAGTCTCCCATGCCTTGCAGGACCGTAAACGTTTCCGGTACCGTCATGCCGTGACGTCCAAAGGAGGACAAGTGAATCGGACCGTTGACGAAGCAGCCGTCGTGCGCAAGTTGGCATGGCGGGTCATGCCCCTGCTGGTGGGCGGCTACTTCATCGCCATACTCGACCGCGCCAACATCGGCGTGGCGGCGCTGACGATGAACGAGGACCTCGGCATCACACCCACCGTCTTCGGACTGGCGGCCGGCGCGTTCTTCCTGCCCTACGTCCTCCTGGAGATACCGTCGAACCTCGCGCTGGCCCGTTTCGGCGCCCGTCTCTGGCTTGCCCGCATCATGCTCACCTGGGGCGTCTTCTCGGCACTGCACGCGATCGTGTGGGACGGCACGAGCTTCCTTGTCATGCGAGCACTCCTCGGAGCGGCCGAGGCAGGGTTCTTCCCCGGCGTGATCTTCTTCCTGACCCAGTGGTTCCCGCGGCAGTACCGAGGCCGCATGATGGCCATCTTCACCATGGGGATCCCCGTCGCCCTCGTGCTGGGAACCCCGCTCTCCGGCCTGCTCCTCGAGCTCGAGGGGCTCCTCGGCCTGCACGGGTGGCAGTGGATGTACCTCATCGAGGGACTCCCCGCACTCGTGATCGCCGGGCTGATCTTCTGGCTCCTCCCCAAGGACCTCGCCTCAGCGAAGTTCCTCGCTGCTTCGGAACGGACATGGCTCGTCGACCAGCTCGCCGCCGAGCGCTTCGAGACCGAGCAACGCGGCGTCGCGCACGGCTTCTGGAAGTCCCTGCTCAACCCGATCGTGCTCATCTTCGCCGTCGCCTACTACGGGCTGACGAACCTGAACGGCGCCATCAGCACCTACCTGCCCCAGATCATGCAGTCGTTCGGTCTGGAGAACACCCCGACCACTTTCATTGCAGCCATCCCCTACGCGTTCGGCCTCCTGGGTATGATCGCCCTCGGCCGGTACGCGGACCGCGCCAAGCGCCGATCGGATGCTGTCTACCTCGCGCTGGGCATCGCCATCGTCGGCCTGGTGGGCTCAGCGCTGGCTCCCACCCCGCTGTTCCAGCTCGTCACCCTCTGCGTCGCGTCCATCGGCGTCTTCGGAGTACTCCCCACCTTCTGGGGCGTCCCGACCGCGCTCATGGGTGGCGTCGCGGCAGCGGGAAGCATCGCGTTCATCAACGCCTTCGGCAACATCGCCAGCATCGTGAATCCCGCCGTGATCGGCGCCATCCGCGAGAGCACGGGCAGTTTCGAAGGCGGCCTGCTGTGGCTCGCCGCCATGGGGGTCGTCGCCGTGCTCGGCCTCACCGCAGCGATCCGCATGGTCGCCCGCCGACGGCGCGCCGAGACCGCCGACCCGGTCGAAATCGAGAGCGAAGTGACGCGATGATCGACACCGAATTCTCCATCGCGAATGTCCGACTCCGGCGACTGGAGGGCACGCTCCCCACACAGCACGGAGACTTCTGGGAGGGCTGGCTCGTCCGCCCCGCCGACGTCTTCCCCGAGATCCGTGACAGCGCCTACGTCGAGGGTGGGGTGCAGGGGCCCGACGGCTTCCAGATCGAGACCTACTTCCTCGAGATCGAGACTCGCGGCGGGCTCATCGGACGGGCCGGCCCCGTACCGCGCACCGTCGCCTTCCTCATCGCCTCCGACCTGCGCAGCCTGCTGCTCGGGCGGGACGCCCTCGCGACAGAGCGGCTGTGGGACATCATGCATCGCACCCACGTGCATGGCCGTCAGGGTCAGACGATGCTCGCAATCTCTGCCGTGGATACGGCGCTCTGGGATCTCCGCGGCAAGGCGACAGGGTTGCCGGTCTACCGGCTCCTCGGCGGACCCACCCGCGACTCCATCCCCGCATACGCGTCCATGCTCGGCTACTCGACGACGGATCTCGACCTCGTCTACCAGCGCGCACGCCACTTCAAAGACCTGGGATACGTCGCCCAGAAATGGTTCTTCCGCTACGGCCCAGCAAGCGGCTACGAGGGCATGCGGGCGAACGTCGACCTCGTACGAGTGTTGAGAGAAGCGGTGGGCGAGGACTACGACCTCATGTTCGACTGCTGGCAGTCCTTCGACGAGCCTTACACGGTGGAACTCGCCCGGCGCATCGAGGCCTACCAGCCACGATGGCTCGAGGAGCCCGTCATGCCGGACCGCATCGAGGGGTACTCCCGCCTCCGGCGACGTCTCAGCATCCCGATCGCCGGTGCAGAACACGAGTACACACGGTGGGGCTTCAAGCGATTCCTCGACGCCGAAGCGGTCGACGTCATCCAACCCGACATCTACTGGTGCGGAGGCATCAGCGAGACGATCAAGATCGCCGCGTTAGCAAGCGCCTACGATGTGGCGACGATCCCTCACGGGCATTCGGCCGCGGCCACGCTCCACTTCTCACTCTCGCAGTCTCCATCCAGCACGCCCATGCAGGAGGACCTCGTGAAGTGGAATCAGGTACACCAGCTCTTCCTCGCAGATCCGGTGCACCCCGTCGACGGGACACTCCATCCGAACGAGCGCCCTGGCGTCGGGATGGACCTGGACGTCTCCCGAGCAGAAACGGACGAGTACGTCTTCGAGTGACGCGTTGCTGCCCTCGGTACCTGCAGCTGTCGAGCCCGGTCACGCACGGCACGCGTAGCGGGCCCGCCTTCGGCACCTACACCCGGCCCCTTGACCTCCCACGCCGTGTGTATGAGGGTCACGTACTGCCCTGATTCCTCACGTGCGCGCGCGGAGAGAGCCGCTTGGTTCCCGCGGGATGTCGCTATTCGCATCGCGTATCTCTCACCAAAGGACGCGACTGACTGCGACATGACGTCCATCTTCGGCGCCACGGTGCCGGCGCCGCTGGAATCGGAAGCCTGTAGGGGCGGGTCACCATCGTGGTTCCCGCCCCTGCATGGCTTACCTCATCCCTACTCGATCTCTGTGCGTCGGCGCCGCAGGAAGCTGAGCGCGAGCGCTAGCCCGCCGCCGAGCGTGAGAGCGGCCGCGAGCCCGACGTTCTCGGTGATCCCTGTCGCACCGGTTGCGGCGAGGTGCGATGCGCCGGTGCCGGCGGGCTTCACGGGTGGTGTCCCCACGGCCGGGGTGGCGGAGACCGCCGGGGTCGGGGCGGGAGCCGGCACCACCGGAGCAGCAGTCGGCTCGACGCTGGGCTCCGAAGTCGGCGTCGGGTCGGGGGTCGGCTCCACGGGCGCCTCATGCTCGAGCTCCGGCGTCGAGGCCGGTGCGACGCGGTGCATGGTCGCCTGCTCGTAGTCGTACGACATGGCGAGCAGCATGGCGTCCTCGCTCCGGGGAGCGGCCAGCTCCAGGCCCACGGCTGCACCCGTGGAGGTGAAGCCGGCGGGCAGCGAGACCGTCGGGACGCCCGTATTCGCGCCCACGTCGCAGAACGTGGTGCCCGCCCAGTCCGGCGTCGCGCTCGTGGCGCTGGTGGGCATCGCGAGCGCGTCCAGGTCGTGCTCGGCGAAGAAGCGGTCCATCGCGTCCTTCCCAGCGTCCTGCTCGGTGACGGCCGTGTCGTAGGCCGGGTTGGGGACGTCCTCGTTGCTGAGGAAGTAGTCGATGTCGTCCTGGGTGAGGGACGAGCGGCCATCCGCGACGACGTCGGAGAACGTCAGCTGATCCGCCGGCTCCGTCAGCTCCGCGAGATCTTCCGGCCACGAGGCCTCGGTGGTCGCGAGGAACCGGTCGATGCTCGGGTGCATGTCGATCCACCCTCCGCTCTTCAGGGTGTCGCTCACGAACTCGCGCGTGAAGGGCACGTCGACGATCTCCGCACCCTGCGCCTCGAGGTCGAGCACGGCCTGGTCGACGATCGCCGTCGTCTCCGCGAGGCCGGGCTTGGCCGGGTCCTCCTCGAAGTCCCAGTGGAAGTAGCCGACGCGCTTGCCCTGCAGGGCGGTGTCGCTGAGGCCCTCGACGTAGCCGTCGGTCGCCTGCTCGTCGGCGATGACCGTCAGCGGATCGGCCGGGTCGGCGCCGGCGAGGACCTCCATGAGGATGGCCGCATCGGTCACGGTCGTGGTCATCGGTCCGGACACGTCCTGGCGCGGGGACAGGGGCACGATCCCCGCGACGCTGGTGAGGCCCATCGTGGGGCGGTAGCCGACGAGGCTCTGGTGCGCGCTCGGGCCGACGATCGATCCGCACGAGTCCGTGCCGAGCCCGGCCGGGGCGTAGCCGGCGGCGACCGCGGCACCCGTGCCGCCGCTCGACCCGCTGGCGCTGTTGCGCTGGTCGTACGGGTTGTTCGTGCGCCCCCGCTCCGAGCTCAGGGTGAACGTGCCATGCCACGCGAACTCGGCCATGTTGGTCTTCGCGATGATGATCGCTCCGGCTGCCCGCAGGCGTGCGACGGCGGTCGAGTCGACCTTCGTCCGGTAGGTGTGCAGGGAGGCGCTGCCCGCGGTGGTGGGCATGTCGAAGGTCGCGTAGTTGTCCTTCACCAGGATCGGGATCCCGTGAAGGGGGCCGCGGGTGGTACCCGCGGCGCGCTCCGCGTCGAGGGTCGCGGCGGTGGCAAGTGCCTGGGGGTTGGCGAGGATCACGGCGGCCAAGCCGGGTTGGTCGGCGTACGGCTGGTCGTACGCGGCGATCCTGTCTAGGTACGCCTGCGTGAGGGCCACGGAGGTCGTCTCACCGGAGGCGAGGAGCGCGAGAGCCTCGCTGATGCTGAGGTCCACCACATCCGGCGTGGAAACGGGAGCGGCGAAGGCGGCGGGAGTGACGGTGATCACGCTTCCGAGCGCGAGACCCGTGCAGAGAGCGGTGGCGGCGGAGAGGCGGGTGACTGTCCGGAAGGTCGTGCCTGAGGACATGCGGGATCCTTCGATCAGAGGGGGTGATGTCCTCAGTCTGGGAATTAGCTGTTGCGGTCAGATTTCGGGCACTTGACGTTCTGCCACCGACTACGACTGACTCAGTCAGCGGACTCCCTGTGAGGGAAGAGAATCCGCGAGGTCGAGACAGGAGGCGAGATCGTCGTGTGGACAACTCGCTGCACGGGTGTTCTCGCGGGCAGGCTCTGCCGTGCTCAAGTCACCCGTGAAGTGACGGAGACCGTGGGTCCTGGTTCCCGAGCCCGGTGACCCATCGAGGGCACCCGGTAGTCAAGTGCTAGCGGAGTGATAGCGGAGTGCTAGCAGTTCATGGCGCGGGATGCCCTGCTGCAGCTCCTCGAGGCGTGCGGTCCGGTTCCGACCGGCGAGGATCGACAGTCGCCGCATCTCCGATCGCAAACCCGCAGGGCTGGAGTCCCTCCCGCGTCATATCGCCGACGCGAGTCCGCACCGTGCGATCGGGAAGCAACGCGCGCCCGAGCAACTCGACGCGTGCGGCGCCGACGGCATTGCTGCCGCTCAGCGCCCCGGCGATGGAACGCCGCCCATGCGTGCTTGCTTGCATGGTGAGATCATGTCCATAATGTAGGACGCTTCGATGGAGAGGTGCCTGCCTTCCGGTGTCACCGACCGGCAACCTGGCCTCACGCTCCGTCGCCATCCCGGATTGGACGACGATGACGTCAGACACCCTCATCCTGATCAACACGGCAGTCACCATCCTCGGTGTCGTCGTCCTGATCACGCGGTTCCGTCTCAACCCCGCCGTCGCCCTCGTGATCGGCTCCATCTACCTGGGGCTTGTGGTCGGGCTCGGACCGGCGAAGACGATCAGCACCATCACCGAGGGATTCGGGTCGATCATGGCCGAGGTCGGTCTGCTCATCGCCTTCGGCGTCCTCCTCGGCTCGATGCTCAGCGAGATGAACGCGATCCAACGCCTGGTGGCGCATCTGCTGCGTCTCTTCGGCGCCCGAGGTCTTCCCTATGCGCTCGGCTTGACCATCGGCACGCTGCTGCAGTCGATCTTCCTCGACGTGCTCCTCGTCATCTCCGCTCCCCTCGCTCGGAAGATGGCGCCGCACATCGGACGACATGGAGCAGCCCGGATCGCCACCGCGATGGCGATCAGCCTGGAGTGCGGCATCGTCCTCATGGTGCCGGGCGTGGCGGCACTCGCCCTCGCCGGGGTCCTCGGAGTGCCGCTCGGCACGATGCTGCTCTTCGGCCTGATCGTCGTCGTCCCCACGATCGTCATCTCGATCTTCATCATGAGCACCCTGTTCCGCCTGGGCTTCTGGGATGAGGCGAAGGACGAGGCCGTGTTCGAGGAGCCGGACCCGGAACTGGAGCCCGTCTCCCTCGACACGTCCTCGCTACCGGCGACCGAGCGTCTCAGCAAGGTCGGCGGGGTCCCCCGAGGGACCGCCCTCGCGTCACGCGCCGGAACGAGGACCGAGCCGCTGCTGATCGTCCTCTTCGCGCCCCTCCTGCTCTCGCTCGCCCTCATCGCGACGGGAGCGATCCTGGAGATCGTCAACGTCGCGATCGCGCCGCTGGTGCTCATCACCGACCCGGTGTTCGCCCTCCTCATCGCGGTGCTGGGCACGAGCGTGATCGGTCGGCTGAGCGTCGGGCAGCCGCGGGTGGAGAAGGCGGTCGTCGCCGGGTTCCGGGAAAGCGGGCAGATCCTGATCCTCACCGGCGTCGGCGGCTCGCTGGCGGCGACCGTCGCCACAGCAGGACTCGGCGACATCCTCGGGCAGGCATTCACCGCGAACTCCTTCGCACCCCTCCTCATCGTGTGGGCGATCGCCGCGGTCCTTCACATCGCGGTCGGATCCGTGACCATCTCCGCGATCACCGCTGCAGGGATACTGGCTCCCATCGCCGGCGTGATCGGGCTCGATCCGATCCTCATCGCCCTCGCAGCCGGTGCCGGTTCGCTCTTCGCGGTGCACGTCACCAGCAACACGTTCTGGCTGCTGCAATCGCTGCTCGGGCAGACCACGCGGGGGACCTTGAAGACCTGCACCGTCGGCGTCTCCGTCGCATCGATCGTCGCGCTCGGCGTGACCCTCATCCTCAGCATCTTCATCTGAACCCCATCCGGAAGGCCGACCATGACCAACGCACCGAACATCGCCCCGCTTGCCGGCATCCGTGTCCTCGAGCTCGGCAACTTCATCGCCGCGCCGACCGCCGGACGCCTGCTCGCGGACTTCGGCGCCGAGGTGATCAAGGTCGAGCGCCCCGGCAGCGGGGACGAGCTGAGGAAATGGCGCCTGCACGCGGGCTCGACGACCTCCATGCTGTTCCACGCCATCAACCGCAACAAGCGCTCCATCGCCCTCGACTTGCGCACGGACGAGGGACGCGATGCGGTCCGACGGCTCGTCGCCGAGTGCGATGTCGTCCTCGAGAACTTCCGTCCGGGGACCATCGAACGCTGGGGCATCGGTCCGGACGTGCTCAATGAGATCAACCCCGAGATCGTCCTCGGGCGGATCTCCGCCTTCGGACAGACCGGACCGCTCTCGCAGCGCCCCGGCTTCGCCGCCGTCGCCGAGGCGATGGGAGGCTTCCGAGACCTGGTCGGCGACCCCGACCGCCCTCCCGTACGCGTGGGGATCTCGATCGGCGACTCCATCGCCGGCCTCTACGCCGGATACGGCGTCATGATGGCGCTCTACCAGCGGGAAGCGCGACGCAACGCCGGTCTGCCGCCCGCCCCGATCGACGAGCGGGTCATCGACGTCGCCTTGAACGAGGCCATGTTCTCGATGATGGAATCCCTCATCCCCGACTACCAGGCGCACGGCATCAAGCGCGAACGGGTCGGCGGACGCATGGAGGGCATCGCCCCCACCAACGCGTACACCTGCTCAGACGGGGCCAGCATCGTGATCGCCGGCAACGGCGACGCCATCTTCCAGCGCTTCATGGAGATCATCGGCCGCCCCGACCTCGCTGCGGACGAGGGCCTCGGCACCAACAACCTCCGATGGTTGCGCCGCGATGAGCTCGACGCGGCGATCGGCGCGTGGACGGCGACCAAGACCGCCGTCGAAGCGCTCGCGATCCTCGACGAGACCGGCGTCCCGTCGGGGCCCATCTACACGGCCGAGGACATCAGCTCCAGCGACCAGTACGCCGCCCGCGACATGATCCAGAAGTTCGACGTCGACACCGGAGCCGGCATCATCCCGGACGTCGGATTCCCCGGCATCGTACCCGTCCTCGGCGGCCGCTCACTTCCCATCCGAACGCTCGCGCCCGAACTGGGCCATGACACCGAAGAGGTGCTCGCCATGCTCGACGACTCCCCGACCACCACCCACGACGACATCGCGGCAGGTACCCGATGACCGCCGCACGGCTCCGCGACGTCACCCTCCGCGACGGCCTCCAGCTCACCGGCAAGATGCTCCCCACCGAGCGGAAGGTCGAGCTCGCGAGGGCCCTCTTCGCCGCCGGGGTGCCGGAGCTCGAGATCGGATCCATGGCACGAGGGGACGTCGTGCCGCCCATGGCCAACACGCTCGACGTCATCGCCGCGCTGACCCCGGAGGAGCTCGAGCGCTCCTGGGTGTGGGTCGCCACGCCCCGGCACATCGCGCGCGCTGCGGCCGCGGGAGCTCGTAACTTCCAGTACTGCCTCTCCGCCTCCGACGCCCACAACCAGGCCAACATCGGCCGCACCACCGACGCCAGCCTGGAGGCCATGCCGGAGGCGGTGGAGCTCGCGCACGGCGTGGGCGGACGCATCCAGCTCTGCATCGCGACATCCTTCACCTGCCCCTTCGACGGCGTCGTCCCGGAGAAGCGCGTGATCGACATCGCGAACGACCCGCGCGCGACAGGAGCCGAGGACATCGTGATCTGCGACACCCTCGGACAGGCGCATCCCACTCAGGTCTCCTCGCTCGTGAGCCGCGTCGCGACGGAGACCCCGACGCGCGAGATCGTGTTCCACGGACACGACACCTGGGGCGCCGGCGTCGTGAACGCCCTCGCCGCCATCCAGGCAGGAGCGACCGTCGTGGACGGTGCCCTCGGGGGCCTCGGCGGATGCCCCTTCGCGCCGGGCGCGAGCGGGAACACCGCCACCGAGGACCTCGTCTTCGCCCTGCGACCCGACTGGCTCTCGCCCGCCGCCTTCGCCGACCTTGTGCGGGCCTCCGAAGAGCTGCTCCGCGACGTGGAGGAGCCGAACCGGTCCAAGGCCCGTCAAGGAGCGCGGTCCACCGCACGAGCGTTCGAGTGGGTCATCGACGGACCCGCCGCCTGATCCCGACGGCCGCCGGCTCAGATGCTGTCGGCCGGTCGGCGTCCACCGATGAGCCGGGTCGCACGCGCGGCCGCGTCCACGACGAGAGGCACCCACCTCTCCATCGCCTCGGACGTGGTCCTGGCGACCGGTGCGCTGACGCTGATCGCCATCCGTACCTCCCCGCCGGCACCGAAGACCGGTGCCGCCACCCCCGCCAGGCCGTCCACCCGCTCGTTGTGCGTGATCGCATGACCCGATGACCGGGTCGCCGCGAGCACGTCCGACAGCCGCCTCGGGTCGACCGTCGTCCCATCCGCGAGGGCGGGGATCCGCCGCGCGAGAACCGCGGATCGGAGCTCGTCGTTCCACGCGAGCAGCACTCGGCCCGCGGAGCCGACCGTCAGCGGGGCGACCTTGCCGACGTAGCTGTCCTGGCGGAGCTCATGGTGGGTCTCCTCGACGGCGATGCAGACGCGGTAGTCCTCCTCGGACCGGAACAGGCTCGCGGTCTCGCCGGTCTCGTCCCGGAGCTCCCGCAGCAACGGGGTGACGGCATCGACCGCACGGATCCCCCGCACCGCGGGTGCTGCCCAGTAGACCATCCGCAGACCGATCCGGTAGCGATCGTCGTCTCGGTCCAGGAGCCCCCGCGCCACCATGTTCGTCACCAGGCGCTGAGTCGTCGACACCGGCAGGCCCGTCGCGTGCCGGATGTCCGCCAGCGTGAGCGACGGCGCCTCCAGGGAGAAGGCCTCAAGGATGTCCGTGATCTTGGAGAGGACGAGCAGAGGGCTCGGTGCCGGGGCCGCTCCGCCGCTGTTCGTCATGCTCTGAATCTAATTCAGCGACGATCACGTCCCGACGCGGGGCGGTCGTCGAGAGCAGAGGAGGAGCGGGAAGCCGGACGACGACGGCAGCGGGTGTCGGGACCAGGGAAGACGGGGCTCTAGGGGCGGAGTCGAATGGCGGACACCGGATCCTTCGCCACCGTGTCCGCCACCGACTGGGTCGGCGGCCGCGAAGCCACTGAGCACCTCCTCGCCCTGGGACACCGGCGCATCGGCTTCATCACCGGCCCTATGGATCTCGGGTGCCACCAGGACCGCCTCGAGGGCTACACGAGCGCCCTCGGCCGCGCCGACCTTCCCCCGGACAAGGGCCTCGTCCGTCACGGCGATTCGCTGATCAGCGGGGGACAGAAGTACGGCGGGGAACTCCTCGACCTCGACCAACGCCACACCGCCATCATCAGCGGCTCCGACGAGCAGGCGTACGGCGTGTACCTCGCCGCGCGGGACCGCGGCATCCGCATCCCCGACGACCTCTCCGTGGTCGGCTTCGACGACGTCGACCTCTGTCGATGGGTCAGCTCGCAGCTCACGACCGTGCGACAGCCGCTGGCGAGCATGGCTTCCGAGGCCACCCGGCTGCTCCTCAAGGTCGCTGCCGGCGAGCCGGTCGACACCCCGACCGTCCGACTCGCGTCCATCCTCATCGTCCGAGAATCGACCGCCGCCGTCACCGGATGAACGACGGGCTTCAGCCGCGACAGCCCGGAGGGTGTGGTGGGAGAGCTACCCGGCAGTAGCTCCCACTTGGTAAACTCGGAAAACGCGTGAGGGGGCTGTCATGGCTGAGAAGTTCGAGATCGAGCAGCGCTGGCCTGAGCTGTTCGCGCAGCTCGACACGACGCAGCGACGGGCCGTCGTGCAGTCGCTCGCTTCGGCGTGGCACGAGGGCTGGGAGCCCAACCGCGAGGACGTCGAGAACCTGACGGACAAGGTGCGGGGAGCGATCGACCGTGACGAGTACATGCGACGCTCGAGCGAAGCCGCGGAGCGACGCCGGAAGGTGACGGTCCTCGCCAGCTGATGGCAGCAGAGCGGGACCTGTGGGCGGGGTACTTCTACCCGGAGACCTACGACCCAGTCGCCATGACCGGCACGCTGCGCAACCACTTCGGTGAGCGCGACCGTGATGTCCTAGCGGGGCTCGAGTACGCGGCGACGATCGACCGTCAGACCGAGCTGATGAGCGGACAGGTCAACATCCCCCGCACGTTCGACGCCGACTACGTGCGCGCGATCCATCGCCACCTCTTCCAGGACGTCTATGACTGGGCCGGCGATTACCGAACCGTCCCCATCTACAAGGGCACTCCTGTCGGTTTCGCTGACGTCGCGAGCGGCGCCATCGACCGCTACCTCACCGACGTGTATCGGCTTGTCGACGCGACACCGTGGATGCAGCTGGACCGTGAGGGCTTCGGGGAACGCGCCGCAACAGTGTTCACCTACCTCAACCAGGCGCATCCCTTTCGGGAGGGCAACGGGCGCACGTCCAAGGTGTTCATGGAGCACGTCGCCGAGCTCTCGAGCTTCACGCTCGAGTACGACCGCGTAGATCCCGACGTGTGGAACGAGGCGTCGAAGTGGTCCGGCCCTGACCTATTCGCGTACGAGCCACATCCCGCCGAGCTCGTCCCCATCTTCCAGCAGATGGCCGTCGACCGACCCGTCGAGCGCGCGCCCGATGCTGCCCCGGGAGAGGGCGGGCGCGACAGACGCGCCCAGCGCGATCTGGCTGCCCTCCGCGCGGCCCAAGGGCAGGCATCGGCCCCGATCGCACGTACAGCCCCGCCCGAGCCAGCACGACATGAGAACCCGAACGTGCGTGACCCCGCGCGTGGCGCCGGGGAGCGCGAGCAGTAGGGCAGCTCGCTCGTTACCCCTCCCGTGCGCAGCTACCACCGCGCGCCCTTGCGTCCCCCGACAGGCACCGCAGGACGATGGCCGCAATGAACATCTCAGAGCAGGAACGGTTCTGGCGACACGTCGTCAAGGGACCCGACGTGCACGACTGCTGGATCTGGACCGGCGCCGTCTCCGACGACGGATACGGCCGGTTCTGGATCGACGGAGCCGGCCTCGGACAGCGCGCCGTGCGGCCCTCGCGCTACGCGTATCAAGACGCCACCGGCGAAGCGCTCGCTTCGTCCGATCTGCTGCTCCACTCGTGCGACGTCCCCTTGTGCGTACACGTCGATGTCGACGCTGCGACCTCGCACCTCGCGCCCGGCACGCATCGGATGAACATGCTCGATCGCGTGCAGAGGGGACGGCACTCCAACCGGTGGACGACGACGCCCTACCGAGGCCTCCCGCGTGCCGAGCGCGCCCGCCGCTCCCGCGAGCTCCGCGACGCGGTGAAGGACCACGGGTGGGATCCCGACCGCATCCGCCGAGCCCTCAACGGCATTGGTCCGGATCAACCCACCCTGTGGTGATCCAGACCTAACGCCTACTACGGAGCCGCTACCCGTGCTCCCCATCGTGAGGCTCGTGCGCGGGCCCTTCGTCCTCATCCGCCGACGCGCTCGTTCGGACTCGCCGGGCCCTTCTTGACGTCGCGTACTGCGATGCCGAGCCGGTCGGCGACCTCCTTCCGGGAGACGCCGAGCGAGAGCATCGTGTGGGTGACCGCGTCGAGCTCCATGGTCTTGGCCGCCCGCTCTGCGGCGGCGCGCTCGCGCACCGCCTGGATCTCCTGCTCTGCTCGCTCGTCGATCTCGTCGAGCACGTCCGCCGCCACGAAGTAGTCGGCCGCGAGCTGCTCGAGTCGATCCTCTCGGGCGCGGAACTCGGCTGCGTGCGTGCGTGCGCGCTTGCGCGCCGCGACCTGTCGAGCGGACTTGCGGACCTCTGCCATGTGGACCTCCTCGTGGTGTGGGCGGGCATCACTATGCCGCCCCTCCCCCGACGCGCGTCCGGGCTGTGCACGGGTATGCGGAGCGCTCCGCGCTCGGGCCTCCGGCGAGCTGACCGCGGTCGGCTCGCCGGAAGGGCTCCGACGCGCTTCCGCTCGCTCACCGACGGTCGTTCCTCCCGCGGCTCGCGCCCTCCGCGGTCGCAGCCCTTCCGGCGCAGCATCTCCGATGCTGGCTGCCCCTGATCGCTCGTCCCTCGCTCCCCTGTGCATCACACCTCTGGCATCAGTGATCAACGAGGTACCGTCCTGCCCGTGATGACGATGCACATCCTCTCCGCGGGGGACGGGTATGCGTACTACACGAGCGAGATCGCGACCGGTGACGTGCCCCGGGAAGCGGGCCGCGAACTCGGCGACTACTACACCGCGGAGGGCAACCCTCCCGGCGTGTGGATGGGGTCAGGGCTCGACGCGCTGGGGGTCTCGGGCGCCGTCACCGAGGAGCAGATGAAGGCGCTCTACGGCGAGGGCCTGCACCCCGACGCGGAGCGCATCATCACCGAAGCGCAGGCCGCCGGCGCGAGCGTCGACGAGGCGACCGCGGCGGCCAAGCTCGGCCGGGCGTACTACGCCTACGGCGCCGCGGGCAGCGACCTCCGCGCGCAGATCGACGAGGGCTATGCGCGCTTCGAGCGCATGAACCACCGAGAGCCCGACGCCGCTGAGCGCCGCGCCATCCGCACCCGCGAGGGCGCGCGGGCGTTCCGCAACGCGAAGGGCCGCGAGCCCGCGGACGCGGAGGAGCTCGGCCGGTACATCACCGCCGCGTCACGTCCCACGCAGCAGGCCGTGGCCGGCTTCGACCTCGTGTTCTCCCCCGCCAAGAGCGTCTCCACGCTGTGGGGTCTCGGCGACGACGAGACCCGCCGCGCGATCGAGCAGGCCCACGAAGAAGCCATCGCCGACACGGTGAAGTACCTCGAGCGCGAAGCCGTGGCCACGCGCGCCGGCCGTAACGGCGTCGCGCAGATCGACGTCGACGGCGGGATCGTCGCGACCCGGTTCCGGCACTACGACTCCCGCACCGGCGACCCGCAGCTGCATGACCACCTCGTCGTCGCGAACAAGGTCAAGGGCTCCGACGGCAAGTGGCGCACCATCGACTCCAAGCTCCTCTACCGCCAGGGCGTGGCCGCGTCGGAGTTCTACAACTCCCGGGTGATGGAGCGGGTCTGTGACGCCCTCGGCGTCACCAACGAGCACCGCGTCGTCACCGCCGGCAAGCGGCCCGTGGTCGAGATCGCGGGCGTCGACCAGGGCCTCCTGGTGGGCTTCTCGACCCGCTCGACCGACATCCGCAAGCAGCTCGCCAAGCTCGAGCGCGAGTACTCCGCCGAGCACGCGCGCACCCCCAGCCAGGCGGCCCGCATCAAGCTCGCGCAGCAGGCGACCCTGGACACCCGCCCCATGAAGGACAGCGGCCGATCCCTCGCCGCGCTCCGCGACGCGTGGCGCGCACGAGCCATCCAGGCCGTCGGCACGCACACCGTCCGGAGCCTCCTCGCGAGCGCCCGCGCGGCCGCCGCGGCCCGTGCTGCGGGACCCCGGGAGCCGGAGGCCCTCGACGTCGACAAGGCCGCACGGCAGGTCGTGGAGACCGTGTCCGAGTACCACCCCGTCTGGGGCCCGCACATGATCGAGGCCGAGGCCCGCCGCTACATCCAGGGCGCGCGCATCGCCGGCATCGACATCCCCGAAAACGCCGCGGAGGCCGTCACCCGCCGTGCACTCGGCACGGACTCCCTCGTCCTCACCCCGGACGGCCCGCACGCCGCCTTCGCCCCGCTCACGCGCCGCGACGGCACCAGCATCTACGAGCACAAGGGCCGGCAGCTCTTCACCTCGAGCGCCGTCCTTGAAGCGGAAGATCTGCTGCTGGACGCCGCCCGCGACCGCACCGTCCGACCCGTGAGCCGCGAGACGTTCGACCGTGTCGCCGAGGAGGAACAGGCCGGCAACGCCCACAAGCTCGACCCCGGACAGCTCGCCCTCGCCGGGGAGTTCGCGACATCCAGCACCCGCCTACTCGTCGGCTCCGGCCCTGCCGGCACCGGCAAGACGACCGCGCTCCGCGTCGCCGCGCGCGCAGTCGAGGCCGAGGGTGGCCGCCTCCTGGCGCTCGCCCCGTCGGCCGCGGCCGCGCAGGTCATGGCCGACGCGCTCGAGGTCTCCGCCCGCACTATCCACTCGTTCACCTACGGCCTCGGCTCGCTCGAGGAGCTCAACCGGCACGAGGGCCCCATCGAGGGCGTCGACCTCTCCCCCGGTGACGTAATCGTCGTCGACGAGGCCGGCATGGCCGGCACCGTGAACCTCGCCAAGGTCGTCCGTGTCGCCGAGCTACACGGCGCGCATATCCGGTTCATCGGCGACGACCGCCAGCTCGCGGCTGTCGAAGCCGGCGGCGCGCTCCGCCTCCTCGAGCGCGAGGTCGGGTCCATCAAGCTCGACACGATCCACCGCTTCCGTAACCCCGACGGCAGCACGAACACCGCCGAGGCGGCCGCGTCCGAGCATCTGCGGGATCCCCTGCAGGCCGGTGACCCGTTCGCCTGGTACCTCGGCGAAGGCCGCATCATCGCCGGCGACATCGACCGGATGACCAGCGCCGTGTTCGGCGCCTGGCAGGCCGATGTCCTCGCCGGCAAGCAGTCCGTGATGCTCGCCCAGCGGAACGAGATCGTGGCCGAGCTCAACGGTCGCGCGCAGGCGTTCCGCATGAGCGACTTCATCGTCAGCGGCCGCGCCGCGGTCGACCTCCGCGACGGACTCAGCGCGCACACGGGCGACCTCATCGTCACCCGCGTCAACTCCCACGAGCTCCGCACCGACCGAGGCCGCGACCGCGTGAAGAACGGTGACCGGTGGAGCGTCGACCAGGTCCTCCGCGACGGATCCCTCGCCGTGACCCACCTCGGCCACGGCGGAAGCGTGGTCCTGTCGGCCGAGTACGTCGCCAGCAGCGTCGAGCTCGGCTACGCCGCCACCGTCCACCGCGCCCAGGGCCTCACCGCGGACACCTCCCATGTCCTCGCCGACAGCTCCACCACCCGCGCGATGGCCTACGTGGCCATGACCCGCGGCAAGGAGTCGAACCGCCTCTACGTCGAGGCGGACGACGCGCAGTCGATGAGCGATGTACTCGGACAGATCGCCAACAACTCCGACGGCATGCTCAGCGCGCACGAGACCATCCGCGCCGAGCAGACCCGCGTCGGAGATCTCGTCCTGCTGGTTGACCAGTACCAGGACGTCGCCGAGCGGGCCGACGCGACCCGCTTCGAGCGCATCGCCCGGCAGGCCGTCGGCCGCCGTGTCGCCCGCGAGCTCCTCGTTGATGAGGCGTGGGGCGCACTCGAGTCCGCCCTCCGCCGCGCCGAGCGCGCCGGCTACGACCCCGCCGACGCCCTGTACCAGGCGTGGGAGGAGGACACGCTCGACAACGCCCGCAACAAGCCGGCCGTACTCGCCTTCCGCGTCGACGCCGACGTGCGCGCCTACACCGACGCCTTCCCGCCCGCGCCGCGCGAGGAAGCCGTGCCGACCTGGATCGCTGATCGCGCACCCGTCGACTCCCGGCATACCGACCCGGCGTGGCGGACGCACCTGGCCGATCGCTATGACTACCTCGCCGCCCGCCTCGAGGATCGCGGCGAAGCCCTCGCAACGGAACCGCCGGCGTGGACGCAGGACCTCGGCACCGTGCCCGAGAACGAGCGCCGGGCGGACTGGACCCACCTCGCGGCAGAGGTCGACCTGTTCCGGCGCCGCTACAGCATCGAGGAGACCGAACCCGACGCGGTGCCCGTCGGCTACCGCGACAAGGCGCTCGGTGCCGAGCTGCAGAGCCGCGTCACAGCCCTCCACACGTCCACCGTGCTCCGCGAGCGGGCCAGGGCGGCGCCGCTCACGCTTGCTGACCGGCTCCGCGAGCAGAAGCGCGTGGAGGCCGAAGCTCGCCTCGAGCAGCTCCGCCAGGCGGGCCTGCCCGCCCACACCCAGACAAGCACCACCGACGACCAGGAGCACCGGCTGCGTGACGACGGTCGCGCTCGAGGGGATGACGGCCGAGAGAGGTAGCCGTCCCCTCTCGTCTGGTCGACACAGCGGCCTACTGCGTCGGCGTCGAGCGGCTCCAGCCTGGCGGGGGCCGCTCCGCTTCCACAGCGGGGACGCGCCTTGCCTCCACCTCGTGGAGGTGTCCCAGCGCCTTGTCGCAATTGCGGAACGGTCCCGTGCGTGAGTCGAACAGGATCGGCGCGTGGTGGTCCCAGTGGTAGACCCACCAGGACGAGACGGCCGCGAGGTCGTCGTCATTGGCATATGCCTGCGTGCGGGCCGTCCACAGCGCGAACAGGCGCTCCACGGCCTCCGGATGCTTCCACCACTCGGGGCACCACGCCGGGCGCTTCTCGCTCCACACGTACTCCACGATCGAGCAGTGCTCGATCACCCAGTCGACGAACAGGTCATCCAGTGTCGGGTCGGCAGCAGCATGCTCGCCGACGTCGTCGACCGCCTGGCTCGCAGGACCCTCTCTACCCGTCACGTGCCGCTCCCTTCTGGGTCATGACCTGCTCAGCGGTGTCGGCATCCTCCGCGGTGATCAGCGCGCGGATCCTCTTGTCGCGGAACCACGGCAACGCGTCCACGATCACCGGGCGGGTGTTCGAGTTGAACACCACCGCCCGCCACAGAGGCAGGTTCGCCAAGTCGTCGACCGAGAGGATCGGGATCCGTCTGGTGCTCGTCGACGTCGACGACCCACCGGTGTCCTGCATGGATCCGCTGTACGTCACCTCGTCGCGCTCCCCGATCAGATTCGACAGTCCGCGCAGAAAGTCGGGATCCATGGCGCCCCCGCCGAACACGCGGGTCACCGCGGCGCCCCAGATCGCTCCCCACCCGTTTTGTCCGAAGGCCTCCACCGCCTGGTCCTTCGACTGAAAGTAGGTGTTGATCGGCATGCCCAGCGAGCCGTAGAACGAGTACACGGACGGCAGCGCCGGCCACCGCACGATGTTGGCGCACTCGTCGAGCTCGATCACCAGCGGGACTGGGAGCCGGCCGCCCGAGCGCTGCGCGACCCGCTCGCCGGACTTGCAGATCGCGCGCACCAACGACGTGAGGATGGCGCCGGCGGACCCGACGCCGTCTTTCGAGAGCAGCACCAACAGGTCCTCCGAGCGCACGAACGCCTCGACGTCGAATCGACGGACCCCCTCAGCTGACGTCCACTCGAGCAGCTCGTCGTATGCGAGCGCGCCGGCCATGCGCTGCGCTGTCGCGTAGACGCTCTGACGCGTCCGGTCGGCCCACTTCTCGATCCCGAGCAGCGTCTCCGCCGGCCCACGCTTACCGTGGCGGTTGAGGATCTCCACCACCGCGTCGGCGTCCTGCTTCGTGATCCATCGATACACCCGCGACAGCGGCAGCTCATCGAGTGCGGCCGCGAGGAGGAAGTAGGCGAGCGTGTCGCGGCCCGGCTCGTCGAACTGCGGATCCCCTCCGCGGTCACCCTCCTTGCGCGTCGACGCCTCGAAGATCTCCGCGAGCTCGCGCGCGTCCTCCGCCGAGGCCACGTACTCGAGCGGGTTGAACACGAAGTCGGGACCGGCCTCGTGCCGGTAGATCCGGTTCGGGTCGAAGACGTACGCCTGCCCTCGGCCGCGGCGACCACGAAGGACCTGCTCCACGCCGTCGACCTTGTTCGACGTCATGATCGCCGCCCCGGGCGCCTCGACGACATGGCGGACGACGACGCCCGACGTCTTGCCTCGGCGGGTCCCGAACAGGTAGACGCCGGTCTCCTCCCACCCCTGGTAGATCCACGTCCGCGTGCCGATGAGGCGGGCCACCTTCTGCCCAGGTCCCACGTGCGGTGCCATCGGGTGCAGCCGCCGGGCCTCCGCAGACCGCGCACGTCGGCGCAGGATCGCGTTCTCGGGCGTCGCGGACATCAGCTTGATCGACGCCTTGTTACGCCGTCGCGCCGTTAGTCGCGCCGACCACATCAAGGCGGCTGTGAACACCGCTAGAGCGAGGACTGTCAATACGACGGTCGCGATGGTTGCGGCCGTACCCGGCCATGGCGCACCGCGGAGGAAACCCATCGCGAGCTGCACCGCGTTCCATGAGTACGCCTCACCGGACCCGGCGAGCTCCGCGCCGATGTGCACACCGAGGTATACGGCAGCAAGAAACATTCCAATGAGAGCAGCTGTCAGGGCATTCGCGCGTGTCATCCCGTTCATGGGCGGTTCCCCCTACCGAGGTCGAGCGCGTGCTCAGCGCCGGCCATCACGAGGCCCCTGACGTGGCGAGCTTCATCGGCTCATCACCCCACGGGTCGACCTGCACATGGATGTGGTTGCAGGTGTCCGGGAACTGCGTCATCGGCAGGTCCAGCGAGTCACCGGCCGCGGCGCGGCACTGCGACTGGCCTGTGCCGGAGCCGTCGGCCATGACCGGTCCGAGGGTGCGGAGCAGCTTAATCGCGTTCGCATCGGCACCCGTGGTCGGGGTCCCGTCGAAGGCGTAGAAGTCGACAGCGTGGCCGCCGCCGTTGACGACGTGCGCGGACGCATCGCCGGCGCCGGGCCGCTCTCCGCTGCAGAGCCGGTTCACGTCGGAGACCCCGACGGAGGAGAACGTCCGCGTGGCTACGGTGATGACCTGGAGGATGCGCGTGTCGACGCCGCAGTTCGGCACCACCTGCCCGTCGGCGATCGCTTGAACCTCCGAGCGGTGCGTCGCCGACAACCAGGTCACCTTGCCCTGGGCGGTGAGTTCCATGATGTGCGCCGCCAGCGCGCGAGCGTGCCCGGAGACACCCGCGGTGCATGCGGAGGACCCGCCGCTCAGCGCTTGGACCACGGCTGTAGCCGCAGGGAAGTAGGGGGCGTAGTGCTCCGGGTCGGCGTTGCGCTGCACTGCGTGCGCGGCCGCCGTCGGGGTCAGCGTGCGCCAGTTCGGCACCCGCAGGAGGCGCTGGAAGAAGAGCGTCG
>Ga0265798_10000736_pt1 | contig 52884 bp, 50 predicted proteins | sample P3T30metagenome_FD_192430 | JGI IMG/M metagenome (GOLD analysis project Ga0265798, IMG submission 192430) | Plant litter microbial communities from East Loma Ridge, Irvine, California - P3 T30 | ecosystem: Environmental > Terrestrial > Plant litter > Unclassified | place: USA: California...
CCAGCAGGGCGACGGTCCTCGAGGCCGGTCCCTCGCGGCGTCCGGAGCCGGCGAGGGGGACCGTGGGCTCGGGGGAGGTCATCCGCTCACCCTAGACGGGCGAGGGCCGTCGGCCCCGGCCCCGGCCGCGGTCGGCCACGGGCGGAAGGCCGGGAACGTGAAGAGGTGCACCCGAGTCGGGGGAGGACTCGGATGCACCTCGTCGCACCCTCGGCGCTCGAGGTGCAGGTGGATCAGTACCGGCACGCGCCGAAAGAGGGTGCCCACGTCGAGTTACCATCCCAGACGTGACTGGAGTGTACGACCGCGCCGGGTGGATCGGAAGGGGCCCGGAGCCGTCTTTCGCGGATCGGCTCGGGCCCCGTCGGGTCGTGGGGCGTCAGGCCCCCCGGCCGGTCTTCTGCTGGAGGCGGTCGATGTGCTCGCTGGCCTCGGCCTTGGTCATGTCGGCGGGCAACTCTTCACCGGCCTCGCGGGCGAGGGTGTCGAGGTAGCTCTTCTGCGGGCCCGTGATGGGCTCGTCGCCGGTCACCCAGTCGTCGGGGTCCTTGGAGGCCGTGCTGCCGGCGTCGGGGCGGGCGCCGCCGAGGGTCTCGCCGTGTGCGGGGCTCGAGTTCTCTTCGCGGGCCGTGGCGGCCTGGTCGGTCTGCTCGGTGCTCGTCGTGTCGGTGGTCGTCGTCTCGTCGGACTCGGCCGCTGCCGGGTCGACGGGGGTGATGTCGGGGTCGATGTTCGCGTCGCTCATGACGTGACCGTACGCCGTGCCCCCGACACCGGGCCGGGCGTCGTACCCCGCTGGTTAGACTCGACGGCGTGTCCGTGAACCCTGATCTGCAAGGGCGGGTCTTCCCGCCGGCCCCGCCCTACCTCGTGGGCCGCGAGAAGGTGCGCGAGTTCGCCCGCGCCACCGGCTCGACGAGCCCCCTGTCGCTCGACGTCGAGGCGGCCCGCGCGGCCGGCCACGGCGACCTCGTCGCCCCGCCGACCTTCGCCGTCGTCGTGCAAGAGGCCACCCTCGCCCAGTTGCTCGCCGAACCCGACGCGGGCATCGACTTCTCCCGCGTCGTCCACGGCGAGCAGCGCTTCTCGCTCTCCCGTCCGATCGTCGCGGGGGACGAGCTCACGGCGACCCTGACCGTCACGAGCGTCAAGACGCTGGGCGGCAACGCGATGGTCACGGCGTCCTCCGACATGCGCGACGTCGAGGGGCGACACGTGGTCACCGCGGTGTCGACGCTCGTCGTCCGCGCCGACGACGAGGCAGCCGCATGAGCGCCCTCGAGGTCGGCCAGGTCGTGGCCGAGAAGACCTACCCGCTGACGCGCGACTCGCTGGTGCGGTACGCCGGGGCGTCGGGCGACTTCAACCCGATCCACTACCGCGACGACGTGGCGGCCGAGGTCGGTCTGCCCGGCGTCCTGGCCCACGGCATGCTCACGATGGGCACCGCCGTCCAGCCGGTCGTCGAATGGCTCGAGGGCGCGGGCGACGACGCCGGCGTGCTCGGCTGGGTCTCCGACTACCAGGTGCGCTTCACGCGTCCCGTCGTGGTCGACCCGACCGCCGGGGCCGAGATCGTCGTCGTCGCGAAGGTGGGCAAGCTCGACGACGAGGCCGGCACGGCGCGCATCGACCTGACCGTCTCCTCCGGCGGCCAGACGGTGCTGGGCAAGGCCCAGGTCGTGGTGACGCTGGCGTGACGACCTTCGCCGAGCTCACGACGATGCAGGTGGGCGGCGAGCCCGCCCGCCTGGTCGAGGCGACGACGACCGACGAACTGCTGGCGGCCGTCCGCGAGGCGTCGCTCGGCGACGACCCCTGGTTCGTCCTGGGCGGCGGCTCGAACACGGTCGCCTCCGACGAGCCGTTCGACGGCACGGTCGTCCGCGTGGCCACGCGCGGCGTCGAGCGCGTCGACTCCGACGACGACCGCGTCCACCTGCGCGTCGCCGCCGGCGAGCCCTGGGACGACCTCGTCGCGTACACGGTCGAGCAGGGCTGGTCGGGGCTCGAGGCGCTGAGCGGCATCCCCGGCTCGACGGGCGCCTCGCCGATCCAGAACATCGGTGCCTACGGTCAAGAGGTCGCCTCGACGCTGGTCGCCGTCGACTTCCTCGACGACGACTCCGGCGAGTTCGTCCGCATCCCCGCGGCCAATCTCGACCTCGGCTATCGCACGAGCGTCTTCAAACAGGGTCGCCGGGGCGTCGTCACGGCGGTCGAGTTCGCCCTGACGGACCACGGAGGCGCGAGCGAGCAGGTGGCGTACCCGCAGCTCGCGAAGGCCCTCGACGTCGAACTCGGGGCCCGGGTCTCGGTGGCCGACGTGCGGTCGAGCGTGCTGGCCCTGCGGGCCGCCAAGGGCATGGTGCTCGACCCCGACGACCGTGACACCGCGTCCAGCGGCTCGTTCTTCACGAACCCGATCGTGTCGCGGGCCGATGCGTCGACCCTGCCCGCCGACGCACCGCGGTGGCCGACCGGCCCCGAACCCGAGCGTCGGGTCGTGCCGCTCGGCGAGGAGCCGGCCGCCCCCGCACCCCGGGCGCCCGCCGAGGTCAAGCTCAGCGCGGCCTGGCTGATCGAGCACGCGGGCATCGCCAAGGGCTTCCGGCTGCCCGGCTCCCGAGCCGCCGTCTCGTCCAAGCACACCCTGGCCCTGACCAACCGTGGTGGCGCCACGGGCGACGAGGTCGCCGAGCTCGCCCGCTACGTGCAGCAGCGCGTGCAGTCCGAGTTCGGCGTGCTGCTGCACCCCGAGCCCGTCCTCCTCGGCCTCTCGCTCTAGCCGCGCCGTCGCGGCACGTCAGCCGCGTGGCAGGTGTCCGAGCTCGAGGGCCAGCGTGACGGCGCGCGTCCGGTCGTTGACGCCGAGCTTCTCGAACACGTGCAGCAGGTGCGTCTTGACCGTCGCCTCGCCGACGAAGAGTCGACGTCCGATCTCGCGGTTCGAGCACCCCTCGGCGACGAGGGCGAGCACCTCGGTCTCGCGGGGACTCAGCGGGCTCACGCGCGGAGCGGGCTCTCCGCCGGTGCGCGCGCGGCCGACGAGTCGGGCGGCCATCGCGGGGGCGAGGGCCACCTGTCCCGCGGCCACGGCCCGGAGACCCGCCAACAGCTCGTCCTCGGGTGAGGCCTTGAGCAGGTAGCCGCTCGCCCCCACCTCGATCGCCCGCAGGATGCTGTCGTCGGACTCGTAGGTGGTGAGCACGACGACGCGGGTCGACGGGCGTCGCGCCAGGACGGCCTCGGTCGCCTCGACCCCGTCGAGTCCCGGCATGCGCAGGTCCATCACGATCAGGTCGGGCTCGAGCGACTCGGCCAGGGCGACGGCCTCGTGGCCGTCGCTCGCCTGTCCGACCACGACGAAGTCGTCCGTCGTCGCGAGGAGCGCGGCGATGCCCTGCCGCACGATCGGGTGGTCGTCGGCCACGAGGGTGCGGTGGACGGGCGACCCCGCCGGCGAGGTCCTGGCGGGCTCCGGCGTCGCGTCGTCGTGCGCGTGCCCGTCGGTCACGAGGCCGTCACCGCCGCCCGGGGCACCTGCGCGGTGACGATCGTGCCGTCGCCACCGGACGAGACGTCGAGCCGACCGCCCGAGAGGTGGAGCCGCTCGCGGAGACCGTCGAGGCCGAACCCGGTCGAGGCGACCGCCGTGTCGAACCCGGTGCCGTCGTCGGCCACGACCAGCACGGCCGTCCCGTCCGTGGCCGTGAGCGTGACCCGAGCGGCCGTCGAGGCACTGTGCTTGCGGACGTTGGCCAGCGCCTCCTGGGTGCACCGCACCAGCACGACCTGCAGGTCGCGGGGCAGCTCGACCTCGGCGGCGTCGACCGTCACGTCGATGCCGCTCTCGCGCTCGAAGCGCTGGCCGAGGCGGCGCAGGGCCGCCGCGACGTCGGTGCCGGCCGGGCCGGCGGACGCGGTCGCCGCGACGAGGGTGCGGGCCTCCGTGAGGGCCTCGCGGGCGGCGGTCTCGATCACGTCGAGCCGTTCGCGGGTCGTCACCAGGTCGCCGGCCGCGAGGGCGCCCCGTGTCTGCTGGGCGAGCATGACGACCCCGGTCAGGCTCTGGGCGATCGTGTCGTGGATCTCGCGGGCGAGCCGTTCGCGTTCGGCGCTCGTGCCGGCGTCGCGGTGGCGGGCGGCGAGCTCGGCTTGGGCCTCGCGCAGCTCGTCGAGCAGGCGGCCGCGTTCGGCCCCGACACGGGCGATCGTGGTGATCCAGAGCCCGAGCGCGATGCTGAACACGAGCGAGAGGCCCTCGCTGGTGGCGGCCGTCGCGAGGGACTCGGCCGACCAACCCAGGCTGACGACGAACCCGACCGAGATGGCGACGCACAGGCAGACGTTGGCGACGATCGCGGACCGGGTGCCGGGCAGCAGCGTCCAGATCAGCGGCATGAGGAAGGCCTGGACGACCGCGAGCTCGGGGGTGGCGGCGACGGCGAGGCCACCCACGGCCACGACGGCGGCGACCGCGGCGACGGTCGGGAGCGACAGGAGGTCGTCGTCGCGACGGACCGCGGGTCGGGCCAGGGCGAACCAGACGAGCGTCAGCAGGCCGACGGCGACGAAGGAGGCCGTCACCCGTCCGCTCGACGAGGTCGTGGCGAGCACGACCATCACGATCACGGTGACCGCGAGGCCGGCGTCCCACCAGCGCATCGAGATCGCGGTGCCCGACCGGGCGGATGCCCCGGTCTCGGCCCGCTCGCCGGTGTCGTCCATGTCGCTCACGCTAGCGGCAGGCCGCGCTCGTCGGGACCGACTCCGGTCGGCGGGGATCGGTGCCGGTCCCCGGGTCACGTGTCCTTCCTGATCCACCGGAAGGTCAGCAGTGAGGCGACGGCACCGGCGACGAGCCAGACCGCCAGCCAGAGGGCGACACCGGGCAGGTCCCACGAGCCGCCGGCCTCGCCGGCCGAGAACGTGTCGGGCAGGAACACGCTGCGCATGCCCTGGGCCAACCACTTCAACGGGAAGACCGAGGCCACCGACTGCAGCCAGTCGGGCAGCTGGGTGAACGGCAGGTAGACGCCCGAGATGAACTGCAGCACCAGCGTGATCGGGACGATCACGGCCGTGGCGCTCTTGCCGCTGCGGGGCACTCGGGAGAGGGCGATGCCGACCAGTGCCGAGGTCGCGATGCCGAGCAGGTAGACCCAGGCGAGCGTCAGCCACGACCCGGCCTCGGTCGGCAGCGGCACGCCGAACACCACGCGCGCGACCAGCACGAGCAGCGCCACCTGCAGCAGGCTCGTGACGAGCACCTGGCCGAACTTGCCCACGAAGTACGACCCGACCGGCAGGGGAGTCCCCGAGAGTCGTTTCAGGGTGCCGTCGCCGCGCTCGAGGGCGATGTCCACGGCGAGGTTCTGCACGCCCGACAGCAGGATGCCGGCCGCGATCATGCCCGGCAGGTAGAAGGCGGCGGCCCCCACCTCGGAGCCGTCCGGCCGGGTGCCGAACGAACCCGACGCGCTGAACGCCGTCGAGAAGATCGCGAGCATCACCACCGGGAACAGGAACGTGAAGAAGACGGTGTCACCGGCCCGGAAGTACCCCCGGACCTCGTACCGGGTGCGGCTCAGGCCGAGCGCGAGGGTCCTCACGAGATCACCTCGGACGAGGAGGCGCGGTGCCCGTTCCCGGCGACCGTCGCGTCCGGGGTCCCGTCCGCTGCCCGCTCGGCGGTCGCGACCAGTCCCAGGTACACGTCCTCCAACGACGGCCGGATCACCTCGAGCGAGCGGGGTTCACCTCCGCGGGCGTGCAGGTCGGCGACCAGGGCGCCCGGTTCGGTGGTGCGGACGTCGTGCCGTCCGTGTTCGTCGACCCAGGTGACGTGAGGCGTGCGCGCCTCCTCGTCCCCGAGCTCGTCGGGTCGCCCTTGGGCGACGAGCCGGCCCTGGGCGATCACCGCGACGCGGTCGCTCAACTGAGCGGCCTCGTCGAGGTAGTGCGTGGTGAGGACGATGCTCGTGCCGTCGTCCGACAGCGACCGGATCAGCTGCCAGAACTGTCGCCGGGCCTCGGGGTCGAAACCCGTCGTCGGCTCGTCGAGGAAGAGCAGTTCGGGACCACCCACGACGCCCAGCGCCACGTCGACGCGGCGCCGCTGCCCGCCGGACAACGACCGGATGCGGGCGCCCGCCTTCGCCTCGAGGCCGACCGCCGCGATGACCTCGTCGACGTCGCGCGGGTTCGGGTAGAAGCCCGCGAAGTGGGCGATCTGCTCGCGCACCGTGGCCGTCCCCTGTTCGCCGGACGTCTGCAGCACGATGCCGAGGCGTGCCTTCCAGTCGAGACCGCCGTGTCGCGGGTCGGCGCCCAGCACCGACACCTCGCCGCCGGACCGGTCGCGGTAGCCCTCGAGGATCTCGATGGTGGTCGACTTGCCGGCGCCGTTGGGGCCGAGCAGGCCGAGGGTCTCGCCCGCGGCGACCTCGAACGAGATGCCGTGCAGTGCCGTGGCGGTGCCGTAGGTCTTGGTGAGGTCGTGCACGCGCACGACGGGTTCGGGGGTCATGTGACCAGCGTGCGCCGTGGCGACGCCGGGCACCAGGCCCGACCGGTCGAGGCCGGGTCCACCGATCGGTGGACCCGGCCTCGGGGTGGCACGGGTGGGGTCAGGCGAACAGGCGCTGTAGGCGACGGACGCCCTCGAGCAGTTCGTCGTCTCCGAGCGCGTACGACAGGCGGAGGTAGCCGCTGGGGCCGAAGGCCTCGCCGGGCACGGTGGCGACGTCGGCCTGTTCGAGGATGAGGTCGGCCAGCTCGAGCGACGTCGTGGGCGTCACCCCGCCCCACTCGCGACCGAGCAGGCCCTGCACGTCGGGGTAGACGTAGAAAGCGCCCTCGGGAGTCGGGGTGACGACGCCGTCGATCCGGTTGAGCTCGCGCACGATCGTGCCGCGACGGGCGTCGAAGGAGACGCGCATGGCCTCGACCTCGTCCTGGGAACCGGTGAGCGCCGCCAGGGCCGCGCGCTGCGACACGTTCGAGACGTTCGAGGTGAGGTGTGACTGGAGGTTCGCGGCCCCCTTGATCACGTCGGTGGGGCCGATCATCCAGCCGACGCGCCACCCGGTCATGGCGTAGGTCTTGGCGACGCCGTTGACGAGGATCGCCTGGTCGGCCAGTTCGGGCACGGCCTCGGTGATCGAGGTGGCCGTCACGCCGTCGTAGGTGAGGTTCTGGTAGATCTCGTCGGTGATCACCCAGACGCCGGCCTCGAGGGCCCATCGACCGATCGCCTCGACCTCGTCGCGCGAGTACACCGCACCGGTCGGGTTCGACGGCGAACAGAACAGCAACACCTTGGTGCGCTCGGTGCGGGCTGCCTCGAGTTGGTCGACCGTGACCTTGTACCCCTGGTCGGCACCGGCGAAGACCTCGACGGTCACACCGCCGGCCAGCGCGATGGCCTCGGGGTAGGTCGTCCAGTAAGGCGCGGGCAGGAGGGCCTCGTCGCCGTCGTCGAGCAGCGCCTGGAAAGCCTGGTAGACGGCCTGTTTGCCACCGTTCGTGACGATCACCTGCGAGGTCGACACCGTGGTGCCGCTGTCGCGCCGGGTCTTCTCGACGATCGCCTCGCGCAGTTCGAGCAGGCCGGCCGCCGCCGAGTAGCGGTGGTTGCGCGGGTCGCGGGCGGCGACGACGGCCGCCTCGACGATGTGGTCGGGCGTCGGGAAGTTGGGCTCGCCCGGGCCGTAGCTGATGATCGGTCGGCCCTGGGCCAGCAGGGACTTGGCCTTCGCGTCGACGGCCAACGTGGCCGATTCGGCGATCGACGAGATACGGGACGAGAGACGGCGCACGGTCGGGGTCACGCGGGCCAGCCTAGCGGGGTGCCATCGGGCCGGACAGGGCCGTCCGGACCGGGGCCCGGGGTGCGGTTCGGCCCGGCTTTGCACGCGCCCCCCGCTTCGCCTACACTTGACGAGGCGATCGAATGCGCCAAGCTTCAGCGCGCCTCTGCAGTCCGGTTCACCAACAGCCGGCTACGAGAGGCAGGGCCTCCGGGTCCGGCCGAGAGGTCATCTGAACGGCGTCGATCCCATAGGGCGGTGGCTCAATTGGTAGAGCAGCGGTCTCCAAAACCGCAGGTTGCAGGTTCGAGTCCTGTCCGCCCTGCAGCCCGGCTGTGTTCTTCATGACACGGTGATCACACACAGATACGGACACAGGCCCTCGGGCCGAGCTCGGAAGGTCGGAACAGTGGCGAGAAAAGACGTTGACGTCCCCAGTGAAGACGTCGTCGAGAAGGCGAAGAGCGACGGTGCTACGCGCCGCAGCCCCTTCGCCCGCATCGCGTTGTTCATCCGCCAGGTGATCGCCGAGCTCAAGAAGGTCGTCACCCCGACCCGCAAAGAGCTGCTCAGCTACACCGGTGTGGTGCTGGTCTTCGTGGTCATCATGATGGCCCTGGTGTCCCTGCTCGACCTGGTGTTCGGCACCGGCGTCGGCTACGTCTTCGGCAACGGCCCCACCGGCAGCTGACACGCCACCCTCCGGCCGACTCCCCGAGCACCACGTGAGCGGGTCCCGTGCCCTCGAGCACGTGCACCCGACAACCCCGATCGAAAGAAGAACCCTTGCCTGACAACGAGCGCGACGACATCGACCTCGCCACCGCTGCCGAGCAGTCCTCCGAGGTCGAAGAGGCCCAAGAGGGCGGCACCCTGGCCGCCGACGAGGACGCCGTCGAGCCCGCCGAGTCCGAGGCCCTCTCGGTCGTCGACGAGGGCGACGCCGGTTCGACCGACACGAGCGACCTCGACGGACTCCTCGACACGCTGGCCGAGGCGCGCGACCCCGAGGCCGACGCCGTCGTCGACGACGCCCTCGACATCGACGACGCCTTCGAGGCCGAGGCCGCCGTCGAGGCGACCGACGACGAGGCCGACTCCGAGGCCGAGCAGGCCGCCGACGAGGGTGACGCCCCCGCGGCGAACGCCGTCATCGCCGAGGCCGAGCAGTCCGTCCAGGACGCCGACGCCGAGATCGCGCACGACGACGTCGACGTCGACGTGTCCGCCACCGAGGTCGAGGACGACGAGCCCGCCGAGGTCGACCCCTACGAGGCCTTCCGCTACGAGCTGCGTGGCAAGCCCGGCAAGTGGTACGTCATCCACTCGTACGCCGGCTTCGAGCGTCGCGTGAAGCAGAACATCGAGAACCGCATGGTCTCGATGACCATGGAGGACTACATCTACCAGGTAGAGGTCCCGATGGAAGACGTGGTCGAGATCAAGAACGGCCAGCGCAAGCTCGTCACCCGCGTCCGCATCCCCGGCTACGTGCTCGTGCGTCTCGACCTCAACGAGGACAGCTGGTCCGTCGTCCGGCACACCCCCGGCGTCACCGGATTCGTGGGCAACGCCCACAACCCGACGCCGCTGCGTTTCGAAGAGGCCTTCAACATGCTGAAGAGCCTCGTCCAGGTCGACACGACCCCGGCCCCCGCCAAGGGCGGCGCCAAGGGCGGCAAGCAGGCCCAGCGGGTCATCCCCGCCGAGGTCGACTTCGAGATCGGCGAGACGATCACGATCAAAGAGGGGTCCTTCGCCGGACTTCCCGGTACGATCAACGAGATCAAGCCCGAGAGCGGCAAGCTCACCGTGCTGGTCTCGCTGTTCGAGCGCGAGACGCCGGTCGAGCTCAGCTTCGACCAGGTCACGAAGCTCTGACAGGCACACACCCCCCAAGTTTTCAGATCACCGGAGTCCGCGCCGCGGGCCACCGGGAGAGCAGGTCGCGACCGCGATCTGCTCGAACCCCACAAGAAGGAAAAGAACAATGGCACCGAAAAAGAAGGTCACGGGTCTGATCAAGCTTCAGATCAACGCCGGCGCCGCGAACCCCGCCCCGCCCATCGGCCCGGCCCTGGGTCAGCACGGCGTGAACATCATGGAGTTCTGCAAGGCGTACAACGCGGCGACCGAGTCGCAGCGCGGCAACGTCGTCCCCGTCGAGATCACGGTCTACGAAGACCGCTCGTTCACGTTCATCCTGAAGACCCCGCCCGCCGCCGAGCTCATCAAGAAGGCTGCCGGCGTCGCCAAGGGTTCGGGTACCCCGCACACCACCAAGGTCGGCAAGCTGACCATGGACCAGGTGCGCGAGATCGCGACGACCAAGCAGGCCGACCTCAACGCCAACGACATCGACGCCGCGGCGAAGATCATCGCCGGCACCGCCCGTTCCATGGGCATCACGGTCGACGCCTAAGCAGCACCCCTTCGTGCAGGCGACCCGCCTGCACGACCCTGACATCAGTGGGAGAGCCGGCCAGGCTCGCAACCACGTCCCCAGTACGAAGAGGTCCAACATGGCTCAGAAGTCCAAGGCGTACCGCGCCGCTGCCGAGAAGATCGAGGCAGGCAAGTTCTACAGCACCAGCGAGGCCGTCGCCGTCGCTCGTGAGACCGGTTCGAAGAAGTTCGACTCGACCGTCGAGGTCGCGTTGAAGCTCGGCGTCGACCCCCGCAAGGCCGACCAGATGGTGCGCGGCACCGTCATCCTGCCGCACGGCACGGGCAAGACCGCCCGCGTCATCGTCTTCGCGACGGGTGCGGCCGCCGAGGCCGCCATCGCGGCAGGCGCCGACGAGGTCGGTGGCGACGAGCTCATCGAGAAGGTCGCCGGCGGCTACACGTCGTTCGACTCGGCCGTCTCGACCCCCGAGCTCATGGGCAAGGTCGGTCGTCTCGGCAAGGTGCTCGGCCCCCGTGGCCTCATGCCCAACCCGAAGACCGGCACCGTGACCCCCAACGTCGCGCAGGCCGTCAACGACATCAAGGGCGGAAAGATCGAGTTCCGTGTCGACAAGCACAGCAACGTGCACTTCGTCATCGGCAAGGCCGGCTTCTCGGAAGAGCAGCTGAACACCAACCTCGACGCCGCCCTCGAAGAGGTCGTCCGTCTGAAGCCGTCCTCGTCCAAGGGCCGCTACATCACCAAGGGCACGCTGTCGACGACCTTCGGTCCCGGCATCCCCCTCGACATCAACGTCTTCTAGGTCCACCCGACCTCGAAGACCTCGCGTCGCCCGAAGGCCGTCCCACTCTCGAGTGGGGCGGCCTTCGTCGTCGTCATCCGGCCGGTGGTCGGGTGAGGAGGCGCGGGTGGGGCACCATGGGCAGATGACCGTCACCGTGCGCCCCGCCCTCCCGACCGACGCCGCCCTGCTCGCCGAGGTCGCCGCGGTGACCTTCCCGCTCGCCTGCCCGCCCGGGTCGGACCTCGCCGACATCGCCCGGGTCGTCACCACGGTTCTGTCAGAGGAGGCCTTCACGAGGTACCTCGCCGACGACACCCGCATCGTCCTGTTGGCCGTGGACCCCACGGCCCAGGGCGCCCTCGGCTACAGCATGATGGTCGCGGGCGATCCGGACGACGCCGACGTCGCGGCGACCGTCTCGTCCCGCCCGACCGTCGAGCTGAGCAAGTTCTACGTCATGCCGCAGGGTCACGGCACGGGGGCGGCCTCGACCCTGATGGCGGCGACCCTCGAGGCAGCCCGCGCGACCGGCGCCTCCTCGGTGTGGCTCGGCGTCAACCAGCAGAACGAGCGCGCGCTGCGCTTCTACGCCAAGCACGGACTCGTGCGGGTCGGGACGAAGACCTTCGCCCTCGGCGACGACCTGCAGCAGGACTTCGTCCTCGAGCGTCGGATCTAGGCCCGTCCACGCCGGGCCTCGGCGTCCCCTCCGGGAGCCGGGTCAGGCGGCCTCGGTGTCGTCGGCGACACGCAGCACGAGCTTGCCGCGGGTGTGCGAGCGCTCGAGGCGTGTGTGGGCGTCACGGGCGTCGACCAGGTCGTAGACCTCGTCGACGTAGACCCGCACGTCACCCGAGTCGAGCAGTCGTGAGATGACCGCCAGCGTGGCTCCGTCGGGGGAGACGGCGAACCCGGTCGACCGGATGCCGGCCTGGGCGGCCTTCTCGGCGAAGGCGGGGCCCGAGGAGAGCGGCGCGTGGACGGCGAGTCCTCCGGGGCGGAGCAGTCTCAGCGATCGATCGGCCTCGACGTCGTCGTCGACCAGGTTGATCACGACGTCGACCTGGCGGACGCTGCGGTCGACGTCGGCCGCGCCGTAGTCGACGACCTCGGAGGCGCCGAGCTCGCGCAGCCAGGCCGAGTTGCCCTGCGAGCCGGTCGCGACGACGTGCGCGCCGAAGTACGAGGCGAACTGCACGGCGAAGTGCCCCACCCCACCCGCCCCGGCGTTGATCAGGAGGCGCTGGCCCTCGTGGGCCTTGGCCACGTCCACGACCATCCCCCAGGCCGTGAGCGCCGCGAGCGGCACGGCGGCGGCCTCGAGGTGTGACAGGGCCGCGGGCTTCCGGGACACCGACAGCGACGGGACGCTGATGTACTCGGCGTAGCTGCCACCGGAGCGCGGGCACGGGGCCATGCCGTAGACGGCGTCACCCGGACTCAAGGGGTGGGCCGCGTACGGCGTCTCGACGACGACGCCGCTGAAGTCGTGGCCCAGCACGGCCGGGAACGCCGGGATGGCGTCGCTGTCGCCGCGACCGGCCCGGGTCTCCAGGTCGAAGCGGTTGACGCCGGCGGCGACGACGCGCACGAGCACCTCGGCGTTGACCCGTCGCGGGTAGGGCACGTCGGCGGCGACGAGCTGCTCGGGCCCGCCCGTCCGCTCGATCACCATCGCCCGCATCGTCGTCTGCGTCGTCGTCTCCATCGGCGGCCCCTGTCGGCTCGTGTGCGCCGTGGCTCCGGCGCGGTGGTCACGTCAGTCAACGGGACGGATGAGTCACCCGTGTTTCGCGGGTGTCACCGAGAGGGAAACGATGATGGGTACGGTGTGGGCATGAGAGCATCGGTCGCCGTCCTGCGCGTCGCGGCCGCGGTCGCGGTCCTCGTCGCCGTCGTGGCCCAGTGGGAGAACAGCCTGCGCGACCCGGGGTACCGCTTCGTCGACTTCTTCGGGTACTTCACGATCCAGAGCAACCTGATCGTGCTGTTCGCCCTGCTGGTCGGCGCGTTCACGGTCCTGCGTCGCGCGACGCCGCCCCGATGGACGGTCGCGCTGCGGGCCGGCGCCACGACCTACATCGCGCTGACCGGGCTGGTCTTCAACCTGCTGCTCGCCGGGTTGCCCTCGGACGACCCCTACACGGTGGGGTGGGCGAGCGACGTCTTCCACCGGGTGATCCCGCTCTACGTGGTGCTCGACTGGCTCGTCTTCGCGGACCGCGACCGTCAGCCCTGGCGGCGGGTGTGGCAGTTCCTGGCCTTCCCGCTCGTCTGGGTGGTCGTCGTGCTGGCCCGTGGTGCCGACTTCGTGCCGTACCCGTTCCTCGACGTGGCGACGCTCGGCGGGGGTGTCGTGGCCCTCTGGTGCGTGGGCATCGCCGTCTCGGTCACGGCGATCGGAGCGCTCGTCGTGGCGGCGTCACGGCTGCGCCTGCTCGACCCGGATCGGCCCGTGCCTCAGCGCAGCGGGTCGTAGGGCGGCGGTTCGTAGGCCTCGTAGGCCTCGTAGGCATCAGGGGGCGGCGCCGAGGCCCTGCCACCCGGGGCGAAGGGGTCGACCGGCGCCTGCCGCGCGAGGGTGTCGAGCACCTGGTCGGCCAGGGCCACGAGCCGGTGGATCTCGTCCTCGTCGCGCTCGACCCAGCGGCACTGCGGGTCGCCGTGCACGGGAACGAAGTCGGTGTGCTGCTCCCACACCACGAGGGTGCGCTCGGCACCCAGCACGTACTGCTGCCACGCGACCTGACGCAGGTACGAGCGGGGGATCGACGACCACGCTTTCTTCGTCGTCTTGATCTCGCAGAGCTCGACGGTCCCGTCGGTGCGGACGGTCACGCCGTCGGGGGTGGCCAGGTGGCGGCGCTGACCGGCGGCGTGGAAGAGCTTCTGGCTGGACTCGATGCCGTGCCGCTGCAGCACCCACCGGGCGATCTCGGGCTCCCGCGCCCGCCCGTGGTCGGTGTAGGCGTTGCCGCCGAAGCCGTTGCCGTAGAGCTTGTCGAGCACGACGGCCTGCACGGCTCGCGGGCTCGACAGCCGGGCGACGTCGGTGGCCGTGATGCCCTGGCTGCGGGCGCGGAGCCACGCGATGCGGTCCGACGAGTCGGCCAGCACGCGCGTCAGGTGCGCAGGAGGCGCGGCGGGGGTCGCCGGCTCGTCGTCGTCCCACAGGGCGAGCATGGGTTGGACGACGGTCATGGTGACCATTGTCCCTCGCGACGGGCGTGGGGACGACACCCGCGCCTCCTCGTGTCGCGGACCAGGAGGCGCGCGCCGCGTGCGGGAGGTCAGACGGCGGCGGCGAGTTCGTCGATGGCGGCGGGGGAGAGGGCGTGGTGGATGGCGAGCATGCTCGCCCCCATGAGCCCCGCCCGGTCGCCCGCCCGGGACGGCACGATGCTCAGGTGCTCGGTCGCGAGCGGCATCGAGCGCTGGTAGACGACCTCGCGCACGCCCGCCAGCAGGTGCTCGCCGGCCTGCGCCATCGAGCCGCCGATCGCGATGACCGAGGGGTTGATCATGTTGACGCAGGCGGTCAGCACCTCGCCGAGGTCGCGACCCGCCTGCCGCACGGCCTGCACCGCGTCGACGTTGCCGGCCCGGACGAGTTCGACGACCTGGCGGCCCCCCTCGCAGTCGTGGCCGAGGGCTCGCAGCGAGCGGGCGAGGGCCGGGCCCGAGGCGACGGCCTCGAGACAGCCGACGTTGCCGCAGTGGCAGACGACGCCGGCCCCCCGCGGGATCTGCACGTGGCCGATGTCGCCCGCGATGCCCTGGGCGCCGCGCTGCAGGCGACCACCGGAGATGATGCCCGAGCCGATGCCGGTGGCGACCTTGACGAACAGGAAGTGGTCGGTGCCCGGCCACGCGTGGCTGCGCTCGCCGAGGGCCATGATGTTGACGTCGTTGTCGACGAGGACGGGCACGTCGAGGTGGCGTCTGACCCACCCCGGCACGTCGAAGCCGTCCCAACCGGGCATGATCGGCGGGTTGACCGGTCGTCCCGTGCTGAACTGCACGGGGCCGGGCAGGCCGATGCCCACGCCGATCAGGTCGTCGCGGGTGCGACCGAGCCGGTCGAGGAGGGCGTCGGCCCCGGTGACCATGCCGCCGAGGGTCGTCTCGGGCCCGTCGGCGATGTCGATCAGTCGACGGTCGCTGGTCAGCTCGACGCCCATCAGGTCGGTCAGGGCGAGGTTGACGTGGCCCGCTCCGAAGTCGGCGGCCAGGACGACGCGGGCCGAGGGGACGAGGGCCACGCGCGAGGGCGGGCGGCCGCCGGTCGAGACGGCGTCGGCGTAGGGGCCGACGAGACCGAGCTCGGCCAGGACGTCGAGTCGCAGACCGATGGTCGACCGGGCGAGGCCGGTCATCGCCGCGAGCTCGGCCCGGGTGCGCGGTGCGCCGTCGCGGAGCAGCTGGAAGATCTCGCTGGCTCCCGTGCTGCCGAGGGCGGACGACCGCGTCGTGTCGGACATGGCAGCAGTAAACCACAGCCCTCGACGACGGCCGAGAGAACCTCGCCGAAAAAACGTCGACTTTTGCTTGCGGGTCGACAGAAGCGGTCCTATGGTGAGTCTCGGTCGACGCCGACCGCCACTCTTCCGGGGGTGACCGGTCGACGGCTCGACCGCTGAGAGTCCCCGACGGTGCCCGTCGCCGTCGCACATCCACTCGGAAGAGGAGACACCCCTGGTGACCACCGCAAGCCCGATCTCGGTCCAGCTCTACACGGTCAGAGACGCCATCGCCGCCGACCTGCCCGGCACCCTGAAGCGCATCGCCGACCTCGGCTACACCCAGGTCGAGCCCTACGCGTTCGTCGACCGGGTCGACGAGTACGCCGAGGCCCTCCCGGCCGCCGGGCTCACCGCGCCCAGTGCCCACGTCGGCCTGATCGGCAAGGACCTCGAGCCCATCTTCGCCGCCGCCACCCGTCTCGGGGTCGGCACGATCATCGACCCGCACATCGACGAGACCCGCTGGGTCACCCGCGAGGACGTCGAGGCGATCGCGAAGGAGCTCGGCGAGATCGCCGACGCAGCCGCGGCCCACGACCTCACCATCGGCTACCACAACCACGCCTTCGAGCTGGAGAACCTGATCGACGGCACCCCCGCCCTCGAGGTGTTCGCCGCGGCCCTGCCCGCGAACGTCGTGCTCGAGATCGACACCTACTGGGTCGAGGTCGGCGGCGTCGACGCCGCCGAGCTGCTCGCCCGCCTGGGCGACAAGGTGCAGTTCCTCCACGTGAAGGACGGTCCGAAGAACAAGAACGACGTCGAGCAGGTCGCCGTCGGTCGCGGCTCCATGCCCGTCCGCGACATCCTGCAGGCGGCCCGCCAGGCCACGCCCGTCGTCGAGCTCGACGACCACGCCGGTGACGTGTTCACCGCCCTCGCCGACAGCCTCGAGTTCCTGCAGGGGGTCCGCGCATGAGCGACGTGACCACCGCCTCGCGCCCCGCCGTCGCCTCCGACGGCAAGACCGGCCCGGTCGGCGTCGGGGTCATCGGCGCCGGCGTGATCAGCGACCAGTACCTCGGCAACCTCACGCAGTTCCCCGACCTGAAGGTCCTCTTCGTCGCCGACATCGACCAGGACCGCGCCGCGGCCCAGGCCGAGAAGTGGGGCGTCCCCGCCAGCGGCACGGTCGACGAGCTGCTCGCCCTCGACGACGTCGAGATCGTCGTGAACCTGACGATCCCGGCGGCCCACGTGGACGTGGCCCTGCAGGCCGTCGCCGCCGGCAAGCACGTCTGGGGCGAGAAGCCCTACGCGCTCGACCGCGAGAGCGGCGCCCGGCTGCTGGCAGCCGCGAAGGAGGCCGGCGTCCGCGTGGCCGTCGCCCCCGACACGTTCCTCGGCGCCGGCCTGCAGACCGGCCTCCGGGTCGTGAAGCGCGGTGACATCGGCACGCCCCTGACCGGTCTCGCGCTGTTCCAGGTCCCCGGGCCCGAGTCGTGGCACCCGAGCCCCGAGTTCCTCTTCGCGTACGGTGCCGGTCCGATGTTCGACGTCGGCCCGTACTACCTGACCACGCTCGTGCAGGTGTTCGGACCCGTGGCGAAGGTCACGGCCACGGCGTCGAAGGCGCGCGACAGCCGCGTCATCGGCTCGGGGCCCAAGGCCGGCACGGTCTTCCCCGTCGAGGTGCCCACGCACGTCAGCGCCCTGCTGCAGTTCGAGAGCGGTGCCAGCGCGCAGGCCGTCTTCAGCTTCGACTCGAAGCTGGCGCGTGCCGGCTTCGTCGAGATCGCCGGCACCGAGGGCACGGCCGTGTTCCCCGACCCGAACGAGTTCGAGGGCGACACGACCGTCCACACCGGCACCGACGAGCCGGCGGTCGTCGCGGCCACGGGCTCGACGTTCACCCGCGGCACCGGCGTCGCCGAACTCGCCCAGGCGATCCGCGAGGGACGCCGTGAGCGCGTGCCCGGCGAGCTCGCCTTCCACGTCCTCGACGTCATGGTCTCGCTCGCCGAGTCCGCCGAACGCGACGAGAGCGTCCGCGTCGACTCGACCCTCGAGCCGACGCCCGAGCTGCCCGAGAACTGGGACCCCTCCGTCCCGACCCTGGGCTGACCCGGTGCGGTGCCGGCGCCTCCTCGACGCCGGCACCGCGCCTCCTGACCCGTCCACCCCCGAGCGCACCACCCGCACCACCGGAGTCACCACAGCACCACGAACCCCCTGCACCACCCCTTCCCTCACTCGATGAAGAGAAATCTCGAAGAAGAGACACCAGGAGAAGTCATGCAAACGAAGTTCCGTTGGCTCGCCGCACTCGCGGTCGGAGCCCTCTCGGTCGGATCGATGACCGCCTGCAGCGCCTCGGGCGGCAGCGGCGACTCCGACACGATCACCTACTGGGCCAGCAACCAGGCTCCGACGGTCGAGAAGGATGCCGAGATCCTGCAAGAGAGCATCGACCGCTACACGGAGGAGACCGGCGTCAAGGTCGACCTCGAGGTCATCCCGTGGTCCGACCTCTACAACCGCATCCTCACCGCCGTCTCGAGCGGTGAGGGCCCCGACGTCCTCAACATCGGCAACACCTGGGCGGTGTCGCTGCAGTCCAGCGGCGCGTTCGTGCCGTGGGAGGGCGACGCCCTCGAGGCGATCGGCGGCAAGGACCGCTTCGTCCAGTCGAGCTTCGCGACCGGCGGTGCCGAGGGCCAGGCCCCGACGTCCGTGCCGATCTACGGCCTGTCGTACTCGCTGTACTACAACACCGCCATGTTCGAGGCCGCCGGCATCACCACGCCGCCCGCCACCTGGGACGAGTTCGTCGAGGACGCCAAGAAGCTGACGGTCGACACCGACGGCGACGGCACGATCGACCAGTGGGGCGTCACCATGGCCGGGTCGAGCATCTCGAACAACGCCCACCAGGCGTTCGTCCGGGGACTGCAGAACGGCGGCTCGCTCTACGACGACGAGGGCAACCCCGACTTCGGCAACGACGGCGTCGTCACCGGCGTCAAGCAGTGGGTCGACCTGATGGCCGTCGACAAGGTGGTCTCGCCCTCGGATGCCGAGAGCGTGAACGGTTCGGACATGGCCGCGACCTTCGCCGACGGTGGAGCCGCGATGTTCTTCGACCAGGCCCCGGACGCCAACCTCGCCGCACGGGACTTCACCGGGTACGCGGTGGCACCGGTGCCCATGGAGTCGGCCGACGCCACCGGACTGTTGGGCACCCAGAGCCACGTCGCCGGGATCAACGTCAGCGTGTTCGAGAACTCGGACAACAAGGAGGCGGCGATCGACTTCGTCAAGCACCTCACGAGTGACGACGAGCAGGTGTACCTGAACAAGTCGTTCAGCTCGCTGCCCGTCGTGACCGGTGCCTACGACGACCCGGCGTTCCAGTCCGACACGATCAAGCTGAAGCAGGAGATCCTCGAGGACCACGCCCAGCCCATGCCCCTCTACCCCTCCGAGGGACAGATGGAGACCTTGGTCGGCACCGCGATCAAGAACCTCCTCGCCACCGCAGCCCAGGGCGGTTCCGTCAGCGAGTCCGACGTCAAGTCGGCCCTCGAGGACGCGAACAGCCAGATGAGCTCGGGTCAGTAGCCCGTCCCACCGCCCGTGACGGGGGCGGCCGGTCCGATCGACCGACCGCCCCCGCCGCCCAGGCCCCGAGAGGACCCTCATGACCGTCAACGTCCTGCCCCCCGCCACCGCCGAGAAGGACCTCCCGCCCGATCCGCACCAGCAGGCGCCGCTCGAGCCCGCCAAGCGCAAGAAGCACCGCTCGCCGCTCGCCTACTTCCTGGTGGCGCCGGCCGCCCTGGCCGAGCTGCTCGTCCACATCGTCCCCATGGTGCTCGGCATCTGGATCGCGTTCATCACGCTCAACCAGCTCAGCATCGCGAACTGGGTCAACGCGCCCTTCGTCGGCCTGCAGAACTTCGTCACCGCCCTCGACCCGTCCTCGCCCATCGCCGGACAGCTCTACGGAGCCCTGGGCCGCACGCTGATGTTCACCGTCATCGTGGTGGCCATCGCCTGGAGCATGGGCATGCTGGGTGCCGTGCTGCTGACCAGCTCGTTCAAGGGCCGCGGCATCCTGCGCACGCTCTTCCTCGTGCCCTACGCCCTGCCGTCGTACGTCGGCACCATCGCCTGGGCCTTCATGTTCAACCAGCGCGACGGGGCCATCAACCGCTTCCTGGTGGACGACCTGGGCATCCTGCAGGACCGCCCGTTCTGGCTGCTCGGCGGCAACTCGTTCTGGGCGATCGTCATCGTGACGGCCTGGCAGTTCTGGCCGTTCGCCTTCTTGATGCTGCTCGCCGCACTGCAGAACATCCCGGGGGACGTCTACGAGGCCGCGAGCCTCGACGGCGCGAGCCTCTGGAAGCAGTTCACGTTGATCACCCTGCCCATGGTCAAGCCGGCCAACGCCGTGCTGCTGCTGATCATGAGCCTGTGGATCTTCAACCAGTTCAACGTGCCCTACGTGCTCTTCGGCCCGGCGTCGCCCGAGCAGGCGACGCTCATCTCGCCGTTGATCTACCAGCAGTCGTTCAACAACTGGAACTTCGGCCTCGGCGGTGCCATGAGCGTGATGCTCCTGGTCGTGCTGCTGATCGCGTCCGCGTTCTACATCCGCATGGTTCTGCCGAAGGGACAACACGATGATTGAGACCCGTGGGTTCAAGGTCTTCCGCTTCTTCGGGCTGGCCTTCCTGTCGCTCGTGGTGGTGGTGCCGCTCTACGTGGTGCTGACCACCTCGATCAAGCCGCTCGCCGACGTGCAGGGCCTGTTCACCTGGATACCCAGCCGGGTGACCCTCGAGCCGTACGTGCAGATCTGGCAGACGGTGCCGTTGGCGTCGTACTTCAAGAACAGCCTGATCGTCACGATCTCGGCGACGGTGCTCTCGGTGGCCATGGCCGTGCTCGCGGCGTACTCGCTGGCTCGCCTGCGGTTCAAGGGGCAGCGCAGCTTCAGCCTGGTCGTGCTGTCGACGCAGATGTTCCCGGGCATCCTGTTCCTGCTGCCGCTGTTCCTGATCTTCGTGCAGATCCAGCGCACGGTCGGCGTGCAGCTGACCGGCAGCTACCTCGGCCTGATCATCACGTACATGACGTTCTCGCTGCCGTTCTCGATCTGGATGCTCACGGGGTACTTCGCCTCGATCCCGAAAGAGCTCGAGGAGGCGTCGATGATCGACGGCACGGGTCGCCTCGGCGCCCTGTTCCGCGTCATCATCCCGGTCGCCAAGCCGGGCATCATCGCCGTCGCGGTCTACGCCTTCATCACGGCCTGGGGCGAGGTGCTGTTCGCCTCGGTGCTCACGAGCAAGGACACGCGCACGCTCTCGATCGGCCTCCGCGCCTACGCCTCGCAGCAGGACGTCTACTGGAACCAGCTCATGGCCGCCTCGGTCGTCGTCTCGCTGCCCGTGCTCATAGGCTTCATGCTCGTGCAGAAACACTTGATCACCGGTCTGTCGTCGGGGGCCGTGAAGTGACCGACCCGGCCGTGGCCACGGCGGTGGGGCCGGTGGGCGTCACCGCCGGCCCGGCCGGGCGGGCCGAGCCGGGCCGAGGAGGCGCGGTGCCGGTCGAACCGCTCCGCGTCGGCATCGTGGGCGGCGGCTTCATGGCCCGCGTGCACGCCGGAGCCGCGCGGTCGGCCGGCGCCCGAGTGGTCGCCCTGGCCTCGTCGAGCCCCGCCAGCGCGGCCCGGGCGGCGGCCTCGCTCGGCGTCGACGCGGCGCACGAGAGCGTCGACGACCTCGTGACCGACCCGGACGTGGACGTCGTGCACATCTGCTCGCCCAACGCCACGCACGCACCGGTCGCTCTGGCGGCGCTCGCCGCCGGCAAGCACGTCGTCTGCGAGAAGCCGCTCGCGACCTCGGGCGCCGAGGCCGAGGCCCTGGTCGAGGCCGCCCGGGCCGGACGGCTCGTCGGCGCCGTGCCCTTCGTCTACCGCTACCACCCGATGGTGCGCGAGGCCCGGGCCCGGGTCGCCGCGGGCGAGGTCGGCCGCGTGCTGAGCGTCCGGGGGTCGTACCTGCAGGACTGGTTGCTCGACAGCGACGACGTCGACTGGCGGGTGGACTCGGCGGCCGGCGGCCCCTCGAGGGCCTTCGCCGACATCGGCAGCCACCTGGTCGACCTGCTCGAGTTCGTCCTGGGCGACCGGTTGGCGCGGTTGACCTCGACGACCAACACGGCCCACGCCCACCGTGGCGGTTCGTCGGTCGACACCGAGGACGAGGCGGCCGTCGTGTTCGAGACGACCCGGGGGGCGATCGGCACCCTCTTCGTCTCGCAGGTCGCGCCGGGTCGCAAGAACCGCCTCCTGCTCGATCTGTCGGGCACCGCCGAGAGCCTCGAGTTCTCACAAGAGGAGCCCGAGACGCTGTGGGTCGGCCGCCGGTCGGGCACGCAGCTCGTGGCGCGGGACGCCGCCGTGCTCACGCCCGACGCCGCCCGCCTGTCGACCGTCCCCGCCGGGCACCCGATGGGCTACGTCGACGCGTTCGCCGGGTTCGTGCGCGACGCCCACGACGCCGTCCGAGGCGGAACCCCCGAGGGGCTGCCCACCTTCGTCGACGGCCTGCGCGCCGTGCGGGTGACCGAGGCGGTCCTCGCCTCCGCCGCGTCGCGCCGCTGGGTCGACGTGCCCTGATCCGTCGTCCGTCCGCACCGTTCCGTCCCACCGTCCCGTCGTCCGTCCGCAGCCCCGTCGCACCCGAGAAGGAACCCATGGCCGAGAGCTCCCGCCCCGTCACCCTGTTCACCGGTCAGTGGGCCGACCTGCCCTTCGAGGAGGTCGCGGCGCTCGCGGCCGGCTGGGGTTACGACGGTCTCGAGATCGCGGCGTCGGGCGACCACCTCGACCTCGAGCGGGCCGACCAGGACGACGCGTACCTGCGGTCGCGGCTCGACGTGCTCGAGCGGCACGGGCTGGGGGTCTGGGCCATCTCGAACCACCTGACCGGCCAGGCGGTCTGCGACGACCCGATCGACTTCCGGCACCAGGCGATCGTCCGGCCGTCCACCTGGGGCGACGGCGACCCCGAGGGCGTCCGTCAGCGTGCGGCCGAGGACATGAAACGCGCGGCACGGGTGGCCCGCAAGATGGGCGTCGACACCGTCGTCGGCTTCACCGGCTCGAAGATCTGGCCGTACGTCGCGATGTTCCCGCCGGTTCCCGCCGCCGTGATCGACGCCGGCTACCAGGACTTCGCCGACCGCTGGAACCCCATCCTCGACGTGTTCGACGCCGAGGGAGTCCGGTTCGCCCACGAGGTGCACCCGAGCGAGATCGCCTACGACCACTGGACGAGCGTCCGGGCGCTCGAGGCCATCGAGCACCGTTCGGCCTTCGGGTTCAACTGGGACCCCTCGCACATGCTCTGGCAGGGGGTCGACACGGTGTCGTTCATCACCGACTTCGCCGACCGGATCTTCCACGTCGACTGCAAGGACACCCGCATCAAGCCCCCCACGGGGCGGTCGGGCGTGCTCGGCTCGCACCTGCCCTGGGGCGACCCCCGCCGCGGCTGGGACTTCGTCTCGACCGGCCACGGCGACATGGACTGGGAGGACGCCTTCCGCGCCCTCGACGCCATCGGTTACGACGGCCCGATCTCGATCGAGTGGGAGGACGCCGGCATGGACCGGCTGCACGGCGCCCCCGAGGCGTTGGCCTTCATCCGGTCGCTCCTCTGGAAGCGGCCGAGCGCCTCCTTCGACGCCGCCTTCTCGAACCAGTGACGGCAGACTGATCCCGTGCCCAGAACCCTGCTGCCCGGCCAACGGAGCCGCCTGCTCGTCGTCGACCCCGCGACCGGCGACGTCGAGGTCGTCCTCGAGAGCACCCGCGTGCTCGTCGAGGCCCCGAACTGGAGCCCCGACGGTCGCTGGCTCGTCGTCAACGGCGACGGCCTGCTCTGGCGGGTGCCCGCCGACGCCCGTGGGGTCGACGAGACGGCGCTCGAGCCGGTGCCGATGGGGGACGTGCCCGAGATCAACAACGACCACGTGATCGTGCCCGACCAGGGGGCCGTGATCGTGAGCGCCCGCGACGGCCACCTGTACGAGGTGCCGTGGGACGGGGTCACCCCGGGGGGCACCGCCCGCCGCGTGACGCGTGACCATCCCGCGGGGCGCAACCACAAGAACTACCTGCACGGCGTCTCGCCCGACGGCGCGACGCTCAGCGTCATCGTCGGCGCCTTGCCGGCCCCGGTCGACGACCCGGACGACGAGGAGGCGCGGGCCGGCTGGCGCACGGACGTCGCCCTGGTCTCGCTCGCCGACGGCGCGACCACGCCGGTGACCGACGACGAGCACCCCGACGACGGGGCCGAGTTCTCGCCGGACGGCGCCTGGCTGTGGGCGAACTCGGAACGCGCCTCCGCGGGAGTCGCCGGCCACGCGCAGCTCTTCCGGAGCAGCCTCGACGGCGCGGACGTCGTGCAGGTGACCGACGACGAGCGGGTGAACTGGTTCCCGCACGTCTCGCCCGACGCCTCGACGCTGCTCTGGGTGTCGTTCGAGCCCGGCACCCTCGGCCACCCCGAGAACCGCGACGTGGTGCTGCGCACCCTGCCCCTCGGTCCCGACGGCCTGCCCGTGCCGGGCCGGACGCCGAACGACGTGCTCGCCCTCTTCGGCGGGCAGGGCACCGTCAACGTGCCCTGCTGGGCCCCCGACTCGACCCGCTTCGCCTGCGCCGACTACCCGCTGGCCTGAGGCCTGCCCTCGGCCTGGCCGTCCCGAACCGATGGACTCGCTGTGGGCCACCTGTGGACGATGCGCAGCCTGCTCATCGATGGATCACAGTCGGTTCATAGGAACCGCTCGATACTTGGAGAGGTGACCACAACGACCCCCGCCACCGCCTCGGCCCCCCGCCTCACCCGTGCCGACGGAACGCCCCTCCGAGTCCTCGTCGTCGACGACGAGAACAGTCTCACCGACCTGCTCTCGATGGCCCTCCGCTACGAGGGGTGGGACGTCAAGGCGGCCTCCGACGGTCAGGCGGCCCTCGCCACGGCGCGCGAGTTCAAGCCCGACGCGATCGTGCTCGACTGGATGCTGCCCGACATCGACGGCATCCAGGTGCTGGGGCGACTGCGGTCGAGCGGTGACGACACCCCGATCCTGTTCCTCACCGCGAAGGACAGCGTCGAGGACCGCGTGTCGGGTCTCACCGCCGGGGGCGACGACTACGTCACCAAGCCGTTCTCCCTCGAAGAGGTCGTCGCCCGCCTGCGTGGCCTGATCCGCCGGTCGGCCTCGGCCATCAGCGAGGCGGGTGACTCGCGCATCGTCGTGGGCGACCTCGTGCTCGACGAGGAGAGCTACGAGGTGACGCGGGCCGGTCGCGAGATCGAGCTGACCGCGACCGAGTTCGAACTGCTGCGCTTCCTGATGCGCAACCCGCGCCGCGTGCTGAGCAAGGCGCAGATCCTCGACCGGGTCTGGAGCTACGACTTCGGCGGCAAGTCCAGCGTCGTCGAGATCTACATCTCGTACCTGCGCAAGAAGATCGACGTCGGTGAAGAGCCGATGATCCACACCGTGCGTGGCGTGGGTTACGTGATCAAGCCCACGTCGTGAGCGATGCCCTCCCCGCCCGGGTGGGCTCGCGCCTCCGCCGTGTCGTGGGCCGGGCGCCCGGCCTCGCCGGGCCGCTCACGCTGCGCAACCGCCTGATCCTCAGCATCGTCGCACTCGTGGTGCTGCTGACCATCGTGATCGGCTCGGTCAGCGTGTTCGTGCTGCAGGCGTCGCTGATGCGTCAGCTCGACGACGAACTCGACGGGGCGACCGGTCGCTCGGTGCCCATGGTGAACGCCCAGGGCTCGACGAGCCGGCCGTACCTGACGCCCGACGGCGACGACCTCTCGGGGCCGCGGCAGTCGCCCGGCACCTTCACGGCCGTCGTCGTGAACGGGTCGGTCGTGGCGGCGTACCGGGTCGAGCAGTCGGGTCAGGTCGTCCGGCCGCGCCTGACCGACGGCCTGACCTCGGTCGTGACGACGGTCGCCGGCTCGACGACACCCGAGACCGTCTCGCTCGGGGCGGCACTGGGCTCGTACCGGGTGGAGTCCCTCGCGGTCGGCTACCAGACGACGACCACGTCGGGCTCGGTCGCCACGACGCCGGCCTACCTCGTCGTGGGTCTGCCGACGAGCAGCGTCGACCGCACCATCACGGTCATGGTGATCACCATCCTCGCCGTGACCCTCATCGGCCTCGCGATCGCCATCGCCGTGGCCTACGGCGTGGTGCGCAGCGCCCTCCGACCGCTCGAGCGCATGTCCGACACGGCGCTGCGGGTCGCCGAGCTGCCGCTGGACCGCGGCGAGGTGGCGCTGGCCGAACGCGTCGACGAGGCCGACGCCGACACCCGCACCGAGGTCGGCCGCGTCGGCGCCTCGCTGAACCGCATGCTGGGCCACGTGGCGGGGGCCCTCGAGGCCCGTCAGCAGAGCGAGAACAAGGTGCGGCAGTTCGTCGCCGACGCCTCGCACGAGCTGCGGACCCCGCTCGCGTCGGTCCGCGGCTACGCCGAGCTGACCCGCCGCATGAACACCGGACTGCCCGACGACGTGGTGTACGCCATGGGCCGCATCGAGTCGGAGTCGTTGCGGATGACCTCGCTCGTCGAGGACCTCCTGCTGCTCGCCCGCCTCGACGAGGGTCGCGACCTCGTCACGGGCGACGTCGACCTGACCAGGGTCGTGCTCGACACGGTCAACGACGCCCACGTGGCCGGACCCACGCACGACGTCGACGTGTACGTGCCCGACGAGTCGGTGACCGTGTCGGGCGACGCCATGCGCCTGCACCAGATCGTCGCGAACCTGTTGACCAACGTGCGCACCCACACGCCCGACGGCACGCACGTGCACGTCTCGCTGACGGTCGACGACGCGTCCGGTCAGGCGGTCGTCTCGGTCGCCGACGACGGACCGGGCATCGACCCGGACGTGCTGCCGGTGCTGTTCGAACGGTTCGCGCGGGCCGACAGCTCGCGGTCGCGGAAGGCCGGCTCGACGGGCCTCGGCCTCGCGATCGTCCAGGCCGTCGTGCACTCCCACGGGGGGACCGTCGACGTCGCCAGTTCGGACGACGGGGCGACCTTCACCGTCCGCCTGCCGCTCGCGACGTCCGTCGTCGCACCCGAGCGGGACGCCGAGGAGGCGCGACTTGCGTGAGCGCGCCTCCTGCGTCTATCCTTGGCGAAGCCCAAGACCGCCGGTTGTAGTCGTCTGCTCGCAGACGGGTGCCGAAGGTTCTCGAGAGAGAGCGACCAGCGCAGGTGTGTGAAGTCGTTCCTCTTCTCGAAGAGATCCAGCTCCGTGCGCTTGCGCCGGAGCTTTTTTCATTGGTGCGGCACCGGTCTCGGTGCGGCCGAGTCGAGCGCCCGGGGGCTGCCGGCACACCCACGTTTTAGGAGAGCCATGGCGAACAAGGAAGCATCGGTCGCCGAGCTCACGGACAACTTCCGTGACTCGACCGCCGTCCTGCTCACCGAGTACCGCGGTCTCACTGTTGCCGAGCTGAAAGAGCTCCGCAAGTCCATCAGTGCAGACGCGACGTACGCCGTGGTGAAGAACACGCTCAGCAAGATCGCGGCCAACAACGCCGGAATCAGCTCGTTCGACGACGAACTCGTCGGACCGTCTGCGATCGCCTTCGTGCACGGTGACCCTGTCGCCGTCGCCAAGAGCCTGCGTGACTTCGCCAAGGCACACCCCGCTCTGATCGTGAAGAACGGTTACTTCGACGGTAACCCGCTCACGGCAGACGAGGTCAAGCAGCTCGCCGATCTCGAGTCCCGAGAGGTGCTGCTGGGCAAACTGGCCGGCGCCTTCAAGGCTTCGCTGTTCGGTGCTGCCTACCTGTTCCAGGCACCGCTGTCCCAGGCCGTTCGCACGGTCGAGGCGCTGCGTGCCAAGCAGGAAGCCGACAGCTAAAAAGCTGTCGTACCAACCCACACTTTAGAAAACCCATAAGGAGAACACCATGGCGAAGCTCACGCAGGACGAACTGATCGAGGCCTTCAAGGAGCTCACGCTCATCGAGCTCAGCGACTTCGTGAAGAAGTTCGAAGAGGTCTTCGAGGTCACCGCTGCTGCCCCCGTGGCCGCTGCCGGTGCCGCCGGCCCCGCCGCCGCCGCCGAAGAGGTCGAAGAGCAGACCGCCTTCGACGTCGTGCTCGAGGCTGCCGGCGACAAGAAGATCCAGGTCATCAAAGAGGTCCGCGCTCTCACGAGCCTCGGTCTCGGCGAGGCCAAGGCCGTCGTCGACGGTGCCCCCAGCACCGTCCTCGAGGGCGCCTCGAAGGAAGCCGCCGACAAGGCCAAGGCTCAGCTCGAGGCCGCCGGCGCGACGATCACCCTCAAGTAGTCGGCGGGCCCCCGCGGCCCTCTGCGCTTGAGCGGCACGTCTGCTCAGCACCACACGGAAGGCGCCACCCCTCGGGGTGGCGCCTTTCGTCGTCGCCGGTGGTGCGCGCCGACCACACGGAGGGCCGGGTCAGGAGGCGCGGGCCAGGACCGAGTGTCGCCGACCGTACCCGAGGTACACCGCGGTGCCCACGGCCATCCAGACGGCGAAGGCCGCCCAGGTGACCCAGCCGAGCGTCACCATCAGCAGCACGCAGAAGGCGCAACCGAGGATCGGGGTCACCGGGTACAGCGGCACCTTGTAGGTCCGGTCGAGTTCGGGCCGGTTGCGGCGAAGCCAGATGACCGACACGTTGACCAGGGCGAAGGCGAAGAGCGTGCCGATGCTCGTCGCGTCGGCGAGGGCGCCCAGGGGGATCACCGCGGCGGCCACGGCCACCGCTCCGCCGACGATCAGGGTGCCGGCGACGGGGGTCTGCGTCCGCGCCGAGACACGACCGAGGACGCGGGGGACGAGCCCGTCGCGGGCCATCGAGACGAAGATGCGCGTCTGGCCGTAGAGCACCGTCAGCACGACGCTCGCGATCGCCGCCACGGCGGTGACGGCGAAGAGGAAGGCGACCCACGGCTGGCCCGTGATGTCGGCGACGATGGTGACGAGGGTCGCCTCGCCGTCGGTGAAGGTCGTCCAGGGACGCGCGCCGATCGCGGCGACGGCCACGAGGATGTACAGCACCGTGATGATCAGGATCGAGGCGATGATGGCGCGCGGCAGGTCTCGCTTCGCGTCGCGGGCCTCCTCGCCCGCCGTGGACGCCGCGTCGAAGCCGATGTACGAGAAGAACAGCCGGGAGGCGGCGGCCGAGACGCCGGCCGCGCCCATCGGTGCCAACGGCTCGAAGTTGCCGGCGCTGAAGGCCGTGAAGGCGACGGCGACGAAGAACACGAGGAGCGCCACCTTGACGACGACGAGCAGCGTGTTGACCCAGGCGCTCTCGCGGGCGCCCGGCACCAGCACGAGGGTGGCGAGCAGGACGAGCACCGCCGCGGGCAGGTTCAGCACGCCACCGGCCCCCGGGGGCTCGGCGATCGCGGCCGGCAGGGCGAGCCCGAACACGTCGAGGGCCTCGTTGACGTACTGGCCCGCGCCGACGGCGACGGCCGCGACCGAGACGGCGTACTCGAGGACGAGACACCAGCCGCAGACCCAGGCGATGCCCTCGCCGAGCGTCGCGTACGCGTACGAGTAGCTCGAGCCCGACACGGGCACGCTGCCCGCCATCTCGGCGTAGGACAGGGCCGACAGCAGGGCCGCGACGCCCGCGAGGACGAACGAGATCCAGACCGCGGGACCGGCCAGCGGGACGGCCGTGCCGAGCACGACCAGGATGCCCGTGCCGAGGGTCGCACCGATGCTGATCGCCGTGAGGTGCCAGACGCCCAGTGTGCGGCGCAGGCGGGGTCCGCCGTCGGCGGTGGCCTCGCTCTCGGCGACGTACGCCTCGAGGGGTTTGCGCGCCCTCAGCTGGGCGACGAGGGAGGGGCGGGACGTGACGCGGGACTCGTGGGGCACCGCGAGAGGCTACCGTACGGCGGGCGCCGTGCCTCCTCGGGGCGCGGAGCCTCCTCGGGACGCCGTGCCTCGCGGGGACTACTCGTCGAGGTCGAGGCCGAGCTGCTTGACACGGGTCATCGCCTCGCGCCGGGACGAGGCCTGGAGCTTGCGGTAGATGCTGCGGACGTGGCTCTTCACCGTGTTCACCGAGATGAACAGCTGGCTGCCGATCTGGCCCAGGGTCTGGCCGGTGGCCAGGTGCTGGACGATGACGAGCTCACGGTCGCTCAGTGGCTCGGCGAGCTGCGGCACGACGTCCGCCGAGGCGCCCCGCAGGCGGTCGAGCACTCCGACGATGGTGGGCGGCTGACGGCGCCCGACCGCGCGCTGCACGAGGTGCTCGAGGACGTCCTCGGGCAGCGTGGCGAAGAGCCAGATCGACCCGTTGTGGCCGGCGCTCAACAGGGCCCGGTCGAAAGCGATGTCGCTGTGCGGGCCGTCGCCGAGCGCGAGGTGTGCAGCGGCCTGGATCGCGTGCACCTGGCCCATCGTGCGCTCGCTGTGCAGGTCCCCGATGGCGAGGCACTGCTCGAGCGCCTCGAGGGCGTCCTCGGGCTCGCCGGCGGCGAGGTGCACGAGGGCGAGCACGCGAGCGGGACAGCGGATGTGGTGGTGCGACGAGGTCACCGACGAGGCCAGTCGACGGGCCTCGTGGGGCTGGCCGAGCAGGCGCATGGTCTCGGCCCGCATCACGGTCGCCGACTCGGTCAGGGCGCTGTGCCCGGTGAAGCCGTCGATGGTGCGGGCGATCCTGGCCAGCAGGTCGAGCACCTCGATGTGCCGGCTCTCGGCCAGCAGCACGTGCGCCTCGGCGAACAGGCCGAGCGCCTCCCAGTCGCTGCCGCGTGACGCCTGGCGGACGTCGGCGAGCAGGCCCTCGTGGCCCCCGACGGCCTCACCGCGTTCGAGGGCGAGGTGGACGCGTGTGATCTGGGTCAGTGCGCCGAACGAGCTGCCCAACAGGTCGGTGCCGTCGGCGAGCTCGCGGGCGAGGTCGACGTGGCGGTCGGCGAGGTCGAAGTCGCCGATCAACATCGCGACGAAGGCGAGGGCCGAGAGGCACTCCACGCGCTCGGCGGTGCTGAGGTGGTCCTCGCCGAGACCGTTCGCGAGGCTCAGGGCGAAGCGGGCCTGGTCGATCTCGCCGTAGTGCAGGCGGATGAGGCCGAGCTGCAGTGAGAAGGAGGCGCTGAGCGAGATGCGCACGCTGATCGACTCGGCCAGGTCGTTCTCGATGAGGGTGCGGGCGACCTCGAGGTGCTCGTGGGCCACCACGAAGTTGCCGAGGGTGCGCAGGGACGCACCGAGGTGGACGTGGTAGCCCGCCCGGATGTCGAGCGGCAGGTCGGGGTCGGCGTCGAGCGCCTTGGCCACGCCGCGGAACCAGGGCAGGGCGGCACTGCGCGAGCGGGAGCCGACCGAGCGGTGGCTCGCGGCCAGGGCGAGCAGGATGCGGGGTCGTCCACGCCATTCCTCCTCGGGCGTCGAGCGGATGGCCTCGCGCAGACGCGCTCCCTGCAGGGGGGCGATCTGGGTCCAGCCCTGTTCGATGGCATCGAGAGCAGCCCGGTGGTCGGCGGGCTGCAGTTCGGCACTCGGTGGTTCGACGGCCGTGGGGTTCGACGTGTTCACGATGGTCCTAGCTCCGCCGCTTCGGGAGGCTCGCCCGTCGGGTAGGGGGAGCGCGGCTGCCGGAGCCTGGTCAGGTGCACCGACACCGCCATACTAAACTGAGTGTTCATTCCGTCGTATGGTCTGTCGGGCATTGCGCCCACAACTGGGGGACGAACGGTCGTTCTACGGCGTGTCGCGGCGTGTCCCGACGGTCCCGTGGCGATTTCTTGCGGGCGTCGCCTCGCACCCCGAACCCCGCACCCCGGCGGCGGGCCACCCGTGACGGTGGTCAGGCCTACGCTGACCGGATGAGCTCGATGCACGCCCCTGCAGGCGGTCCCCGTGGCGGGGGCCGTCCGGGTGGTTCCGGTCGGGTGTCGAGCGGCGACGCCGACGCCCAGCGTGCGGCGAACGCCACGGCGCCGCGCATCCCCGACCTGCTCGGTCGCATCCGGGGTCTGTTCGTCCCGCACAAGCGGGCACTCGTCGTCACCGTGGTGCTGGTCCTGATCGGCGCCGCCGTCAGCGTGGCTCCGCCGTTGCTCACCAAGCAGGCGTTCGACCGGGGGCTGTTCCCGCCGGGCGGCCCCGACGTGCCCGTGCTGCTCGAGCTGGTGGGCGCCATGGTGGGGCTCTGGGTGCTGTCGGCCGGCATCGGCGTCTGGCAGACCTACCTGACGGCCACGGTCGGCAACAAGGTCATGGGGGCGTTGCGCATCCGCCTCTTCGGGCACCTGCAGCGCATGGAGCTCGCGTTCTTCACCCGCACCAAGACCGGCGTCATCCAGTCCCGGTTGCAGAACGACGTCGGTGGCGTCGCGAACGTGCTCAGCAACACCATCTCGAGCGTCCTCGGCAACACGGTCACGGTCATCGCGGCCTTCGTGTCCATGCTCGTCCTCAGCTGGCAGATGACCGTCGTCACGGTGATCCTGCTGCCGCTGCTCGTGGTGGCCCAGCGCCGGGTGGGGCAGGTGCGTGCCCGCATCGCCACCAAGACGCAGGAGTCCCTCAGCGACATGACCGCCATCACGCAAGAGGCGTTGAGCGTCAGCGGCATCCTGCTCGCCAAGAGCTTCAACCAGCAGCACTCCGAGGTCGAGCGCTACGCCGCCGAGAACCGCACCCAGATCGGGCTGCAGGTGCGTCAGCAGATGAGCGGGCAATGGTTCTTCGCCGTCGTCCAGATCTTCCTCTCGGTCATCCCCGCCCTCATCTACCTGGTCGCGGCCTGGTTGATCCTCCGGGACGTGCCGGTGACCGCGGGCACGATCGTGGCCTTCACCACGGTGCAGGCCCGGTTGACCTTCCCGCTCATGGGCTTGCTGCGGGTGGCCCTCGACCTGCAGACCTCCGGGGCGCTCTTCGCTCGCATCTTCGAGTACCTCGACCTCCACCCGGCCATCACGAACGACCCGTCGGCCGAGGCCGTCGACGAGGCGCAGCTCGGTCGGGTCGAGTTCGACGACGTCTCGTTCTCGTATCCCGACGCCGAGCCCGGGCAGAAGACCCTCGACGGCGTCTCGTTCGACATCGCCCCCGGGCAGTTCGCCGCGTTCGTCGGCCCGAGCGGTGCCGGCAAGACGACCGTGTCGTACCTGATCCCGCGGTTCTACGAGGCGTCCGGCGGTGCGGTCCGCTTCGCGGGCACCGACGTCCGGCGGCTCGACCAAGAATCGCTGGTCGGCAACATCGGCATCGTCAGCCAAGAGACCTACCTGTTCCACGCCAGCATCGGCGACAACCTCCGCTACGCCCGACCCGACGCGACCGACGAGCAACTGGTCGACGCGGCCCGGCAGGCCAACATCCACGAGACCATCGCGTCGTTCCCCGACGGCTACGACACGATCGTCGGCGAGCGGGGCTATCGCCTCTCGGGTGGCGAGAAACAACGCATCGCCATCGCCCGCGTCCTGCTCAAAGACCCGGCGGTGATGGTCCTCGACGAGGCGACGAGCGCCCTCGACACGGTGTCCGAGCGCGTGGTCCAAGAGGCTCTCGACACGGCGACCCGCGGTCGGACGACGATCGCGATCGCGCACCGCCTCTCGACGGTCCGCGACGCCGACGTCGTCTTCGTGGTCGTGGCCGGCCACGTCGTCGAGCGCGGCACGCACGACGAGCTGCTCGCGCTGGGCGGGGTCTACGCCGAGCTCTACGGGCAGCAGGTCTCGGCGTAGGCCGTAGCGGGCCGGGCGTCCCTCAGCTGCGCTCGGCGAGCATCGCCTGCATGGCGTCGATCTCGCTCTGCTGCGTCTGCACCATGCCCGAGGCGAAGGCGCGCACCTGCGTCACCTCGCTGCGTGCCAGGATCGCGTCGGCCATCTCGATTCCGCCCTCGTGGTGGGCGATCATCAGCGTCAGGAAGAGCCGCTCGGCCTCGACGCCGCGGGCGGAGTCGAGGGCCGCGAGCTGCTCGTCGGTGGCCAGCCCGGGCATGCGGCCGCCGGGTTCGTGGGTGGCGACGGGCGTGGCCGAGCCGCTCGCGCCTCCGTCGCCGGTCATGTGGTGGCTGCCGTAGTCGCCGTCGAGCGTCGGGCGGGTCATCCAGGTCATGGTCGGCTCGGACGGTGCCTGCGGCACGCGCCACAGCTCGAGCCAGGCGTACATCTGGCCGGCCTGCTGCGACTGCGTGAGGGCCATGTCGTAGGCCATCGAGCGCACCTCGGGGTCGTCGGTCCGATCGCGGACCATCATCGCCATCTGCACGGCCTGCTCGTGGTGCACCTGCATGTCCCGCGAGAACCCTGCCTCGACGCTGTCCGTCCCGGGCGTGACCGGGTTCGGCGAGCTGAGCCGGCCGAGTGCGATGCCGACCAGCAGCACGATCGCCACGGTCAGGACCCCCGCGATCACCAGCCGCAGCCGACGACTCGAGGAGGCGCGGTGCGGCCCCGCCCCGTCGGTCACGTCGGCGTCGTCACGCCCCGGTGCGGTCACGCGATCTTGCCGGTGCCGTCCACGCCGCCGGTGCAGGGCGCACCGGGCTCGGGGGCGTTCGTGGACTTCCAGTACTTGGTGACGAAGTCCGACACGGTGGCCTCGTCGTCCGTGACGTTCGCGAAGGGCAGCTGGGCGCCCCAGGCCGAGACGTACATGGGGGAGTCGAGACCCTCGTAGGGCGAGACGACCGCGTAGGTGTCGGGGGCGAAGTCGCGCAGCGCCTCGATCTCGCTCTCGCTGACCTGCTCGGGGTCGTAGGTGAACCAGACGGCGCCGTGCTCGAGGTCGTGGACGGCGTTCTCGTTCGGCACGGGCTCGGTGTAGACACCGCAGTTCAGCCAGATCTGGTTGTGGTCGCCGCCCGCGGGAGGGGTCATCGCGTAGTCGACGCTGCCGCCGACGTGGTTGGCGGTGAGGTCGGAGTAGGTCTTCACGCCGTCGATCTCGATGGCCTGGGGGTCTTGCCGCGGCTGGCCGCTCGTCACGACGAAGGTGACGACCAGGGCGATCGCCGCGGCGCCCGCGACCGAGGCGGTGACGATGCCGATGGTGCGGTTGCGCTTCGCCCGGGCCTGCTGCCGTTTGAGCTCGGCGACCTTCTCCTGACGTCGGGCGTCGCGCTGCTGCTTGACGGTGGGCTTGTCGTCGGCCACGGGGGAAGTCCTGTCGTCCGGGGGACCGATCGGGGGATCGGTCGAGATCGGGGATGCGTCACCAGTTGTCTCACGGATTACTGGGAGGTCCGTAACATCCTGCACGATCTGCACGCCGAGAGGCTCGTCCCGCCCCGTCACACGCCAGGGCGCGTCGTTAGACTCGGCCGACGGCGTCGTCACCCGACACCGCCCCTCCCGTCACCCGATCCGCGCCCCACGAGGCCGCGCAGAAACCGGAGCACCCGTGAAGTACGCCGAGACCGTCCTCGACCTGATCGGTGACACGCCGCTCGTCAAGCTGAACAAGGTGACCGAGGGCATCACGGCGACCGTGCTCGTCAAGGTCGAGTACGTCAACCCGGGCGGTTCGTCGAAGGACCGCATCGCGACGCGCATCATCGACGCGGCCGAACGCGAGGGCCTCCTGAAGCCCGGCGGCACGATCGTCGAGCCGACCAGCGGCAACACCGGCGTGGGCCTGGCCCTCGTCGCGCAGCAGCGCGGGTACCGCTGCGTCTTCGTCCTGCCCGACAAGGTCGGCGAGGACAAGCGCAACGTGCTCAAGGCCTACGGCGCCGAGATCGTCGTCACGCCGACCGCCGTCGAGCCGACCAGCCCCGAGTCGTACTACAGCGTCTCCGACCGCCTGGCGCGTGAGATCCCCGGCGCCTTCAAGCCGAACCAGTACGCCAACCCCAACGGCCCGCTCAGCCACTACGAGACGACGGGCCCCGAGATCTGGCGCGACACCGACGGTCGCATCACGCACTTCGTCGCGGGCGTCGGCACCGGCGGCACGATCAGCGGAACGGGCCGCTACCTCAAAGAGGTCTCCGGAGGCGCGGTGCAGGTCGTCGGCGCCGATCCCGAGGGCAGCGTCTACAGCGGCGGCACCGGTCGCCCCTATCTGCTCGAGGGCGTCGGCGAGGACTTCTGGCCGGCCGCCTACGACCCCTCGGTCGTCGACCGCATCATCGCCGCGGACGACGCCCGCTCGTTCGAGCTGACCCGACGCCTCGCCCGCGAAGAGGGCCTGCTGGTCGGCGGTTCGTCCGGGCTCGCCGTCGCCGCCGCCCTCGACGTGGCCCGCGAGCTCGGGCCGGACGACGTCGTGGTCGCCCTGCTGCCCGACAGCGGGCGCGGCTACCTCGGCAAGATCTTCAACGACGCGTGGATGCGCTCGTACGGCTTCGGCGTCAGCCACGACGAGCGGTCGGTCCGCGACCTGATCGCGTCGAAGACGGGCCAGCTGCCCGACCTCGTCCACGCCCACCCGTCCGACACCGTCCACGACGTGATCGGCATCATGAAGACCTACGGCGTCTCGCAGATGCCGGTGCTCTCGGCCGAGCCCCCGGTCGTGATCGGCGAGGTCGTCGGCGCCATCGAAGAGAAGGCGCTGCTCGAGGCGATCTTCCGCGGCGGCGCGACCATGGGCGACGCCGTCTCGGCGTACCTCGGCGACCCGCTGCCGTTGATCGGCGTGAACGAGCCCGTCTCGGCGGCCCGGTCCGCGCTCGAGTCGGTCGACGCCCTGCTCGTCACCGACGACGGCCGCCCGGTCGGCGTCGTCACCCGCCAGGACGTCCTCTCCTTCCTCTCCTCCTGAGCGGCCGGATCGGCACCGTGATCCGGTGACCCGACCCGAGCCTCCTCGTCCCCCTCCGTCTGCGCACCACCCGTCCCCCTCGAAAGGACACCCCATGACCCACGGTTTCTCGACCCGGGCGATCCACGCCGGCCAGGAGTTCGACCCCACCACCGGTGCCGTCGTCCCCCCGATCTACCAGTCGTCCACCTTCGTGCAGGACGGCATCGGCGGGTTCCGCGGCGGCTACGAGTACGCCCGGTCGGCGAACCCGACGCGCGACTCGCTGCAGACCCTGCTCGCCGACCTCGAGGGCGGCGCCGCGGCGTTCAGCTTCGCGTCGGGGCTGTCGGCCGAGGACGCGCTGCTGCGCTCGGTCCTGGCGCCCGGCACGCGCATCGTCATGGGCAACGACGTCTACGGCGGCACGCACCGCCTCGTCAACCGGGTCTGGGTGCCCTGGGGAGTCACGCTCGACACGGTCGAGATGAGCGACCTCGACGCCGTGCGCGCCGCCGTCCAGGCCGCCCCGACGGCCGTCCTCTGGGTCGAGACGCCCAGCAACCCGCTGATGAAGATCAGCGACATCGCGGCGCTCGCCGAGATCGGTCACGCGGCCGGAGCCGTCGTCGTCGTCGACAACACCTTCGCGTCGCCGTACCTGCAGCAGCCCCTGGCGCTCGGGGCCGACGCGGTCGTGCACTCGACGACGAAGTACATCGGCGGCCACTCGGACGTCGTCGGCGGGGCCGTGGTCGTGCGCGACGACGAGCTCGCCGCGAAGGTCGGTTTCGTCCAGTTCGGCGTCGGAGCCGTGTCGGCGCCGATGGAGGCCTGGCTGACGGTGCGCGGCATCAAGACGCTCGGCGTGCGCGTCGACCGCCACTCGTCGAACGCTCTGGCGATCGCCCACGCACTCGAGGGCCACCCGGCCGTCGAGCGCGTCTACTACCCGGGGCTCGAGTCGCACCCGGGGCACGAGCTCGCCGCCCGGCAGATGCGGGCGTTCGGCGGCATGCTCTCGGTCCAGTTGACCGCGGGTGCCGCGGCGGCCCGGCGGTTCGCCGAGTCGACCGAGCTGTTCCAGCTGGCCGAGTCGCTCGGCGGCGTCGAGTCGCTGATCGGCTACCCGAGCGAGATGACCCACGCCTCGGTGCGCGGCACCGAGCTCGAGGTGCCCGACTCGATCGTGCGGCTGTCGGTCGGCATCGAGGACGTCGACGACCTGCTCGGCGACGTCACGCAGGCGCTCTCGCGCCTCGACGCCTAGGCGTCTCGCGACACGACCCGAGGAGGCGCGGTGCGGGGGAGTCCTGGACCGCGCCTCCTCTGGTCGTCGAGTCGCGTCCCGTCCAGTCCCTCGCCGTCGCGTCGTGTCGGCGGCTCGGCCTAGGCTCGTCGCATGTCCGACGCCGCCGTGAGCACCCGCCCCGAGGGCGTGCTCAGCGGTCGGTACCGGCTCGCCACGCTGGGCATGTGCGCGTTGATCGGCATCGCGGCCTTCGAGTCGCTCGCGGTCACGACGATCATGCCGATCATCAGCCGCGAGCTCGACGGCGAGGCGCTCTACTCGCTCAGCTTCGCCGCGCCCCTCGCCTCGGGCCTGGTCGGCATGGTGGTGGCGGGCAACTGGGCCGACCGCAGCGGGCCCCGCGTCGTCGTCATCGCGTCGATGCTGCTGTTCGCCGTCGGGCTGCTCGTCGTCGGCACCGCGCCCGACATGGTCGTGCTGCTGCTCGGCCGCCTGGTCCAGGGCGTCGGCTCGGGCGCGGTCATCGTCGGGCTCTACGTCATGGTCGCCCGGCTCTACCCGCCGGGTCTGCACCCCTCGATCTTCGCGGGCTTCGCCGCGGCCTGGGTCGTGCCGGGGCTGGTCGGGCCGCTCGTCGCCGGCGTCGTGGCCGAGACGGTGGGCTGGCACTGGGTCTTCCTCGGGGCGCTGGGCCTCGCCGTGCCGGCGTTCTTCGCCGTCCTGCCGAGCCTGCGTCGCGTCCCTCCGCCCGTGGTGGCCGAGGGCGGGCAGCGCGTCCCGTGGAGCATCGGCCGCATCCTCTGGTCGGTCGGCGCGGCCCTCGGCGTGCTGGCCCTGAACCTCGTGTCCGAGTTCCCGACCTGGCTCACCGTCGTCGTCATCGTCCTGGCGGTCGTCGTGCTCGCCGTGGCCCTGAGGCCCCTGCTGCCGCCCGGCACGTTGCGCGCGACCCCGGGGCTGCCCACCCTGGTGCTGCTGCGCGGCCTGGTCGGGGCGGCGTTCCTCGGCAGCGAGGTGTACATCCCGTACATGCTCTCGGCCGAATACGACTTCAGCGCCTCGGCCTCGGGGGTCACCCTGACCCTCGGGGCGCTCGGCTGGGCGTTCGCCAGCTGGGTGCAGGGGCGGCTCGGCGACCGGGTGGCCCAGCGCGACGGCATCCGCATCGGCATCGTCCTGGTGCTGATCGGCGTCGTCGTCGCGGCGCTGACCCCCCTGTTCCACCTGCCACCGGCCTTCCTCATCGCGACCTGGGCCGTCGCCGGGTTCGGCATGGGGTTCATGTACCCGCGCTTCTCGGTGCTCGTCCTCGCCCTCTCGACCGAGTCCGCGCGCGGGTTCAACAGCTCGGCGCTGACCATCGCCGACTCCACCGGCTCGGCCGTCGCGCTGGCGCTGACCGGGGCCGCCTTCGGGCTGCTCGGCGGGGCGTCCAGCCCGATCGCCTTCGTCGCCTGCTTCACGGTCGGCACGGGCGTGGCGGTTCTTGCGCTCGCCCTCAGCGGCCGGGCGGTGCCCCGCGGTCGGTGACCGCGCCTCCTCCGGCCGACGGCGCCGGCGCTCGACCGACGAGTGGAGGCCATGACGCGGTGGTGACCCCCGGACGGGTCATGGGCGGCCTCCGGGGAATGCATAATGGTCTCCGGACGACGATGTGTACGGTCACATCATCCGGTCACAGAGCGACGGAGCGACGGTGAAGCCTGACATCGACAAGGTGCGTGCTCCCAACATCCGCGACGTGGCCGCCCTCGCGGGGGTCTCGTACCAGACCGTCTCGCGCGTGCTCAACGACAGCCCCAGCATCCGGCCGAGCACCCGTCAGAAGGTGCTCGACGTCATCGACGAGATCGGCTACCGCCCGAACCAGGCCGCGCGGGCCCTGGTCACCAGCCGGTCGAAGGCGATCGGCGTGCTCACCCTGCAGAACGTCCACTTCGGGCCGCAGACGATCGTCAACGCCATCGAGGTCGCGGCCCGCACCGCCGGCTACCGGCTGAGCATCGCGAGCACGACCACGGTGTCGGACGACGTCCGGGCGAGTCTGCAGCTGCTGACCGCCCAGGCGGTCGAGGCGATCATCGTCATCGCTCCGCAACGCAAGTTCTTCGACGTGATCGACGAGCTCGACCTCGACGTGCCCATCGTCGCTCTCGACTCGACGCAGCGGGCCCGGGCGCACAGCCTCTCGGTCGACCAGTTCGAAGGGGCGCGCCTCGCCACCCGGCACCTGATCGACCTCGGCCATCGGCACATCGTGCACGTCGCCGGCCCTCAGGACTGGATCGAGGCCGACGAGCGGATGCAGGGCTTCCTCTTCGAGATGGGCGAGGCCGAGTTGTCGATCGAGCCGCCCATCCTCGGCGACCTGACCGCCGACTTCGGCTACACGGCCGGGCAAGAACTGCTGCGTCGCCGCGACTTCACCGCCGTCTTCTCGGCCAACGACCTGATGGCCGTGGGCTTGTTGCACGCCTTCCGCGAGGCCGACGTCGACGTGCCCCGCGAGGTCAGCGTCGTCGGCTTCGACGACTCGCCGACCGCGCCGCACCTGTGGCCGCCGCTCACGACCGTGCGTCAGGACTTCGCCCTGATCGGCCGACGCGCCGTCGAACTCGTCGTGGCCGAGCTCGAGGGCGGCACGGTCGTCGACCGCACGTTGATCCCTCCGGAACTGGTGGTGCGCGGCTCGACCTCGCGCCCCTGGTTCCTCTGACCGGCCCGGCGCCACACGGCGGGACGAGCCCTCAGGAGGTGCGGCGCGCGTCGGTCGGCCTGCGTTCCATAACGGATCGGCATCGGCATTTGACAGCATCCCCTCTCGGGATTAGCTTTGCTCCAGTCGCAGTGTGAACGGTCACATTCGGCGGGTCCGGCCCCTTCGCCGGGCTCGACGAACGGTCCGGCACGGCGGCGACGAATCACAGGATGCCCGTCGGTGCACATCACCGGCGGACGACGACGAGGTCGAAGGTCGAGGACGACGTGCCCAGTGCCGTGACGCAGAGCGAGCAGCTCGCGAGCAGCCACATCCCCGGGGGTGCCCCGCATGGGCGTTGATTCTCCCGTCATCCTCGAGATGCGCTCCATCACGAAGGAGTTCCCGGGCGTCAAGGCGCTCGACGACGTGTCGATGCAGGTCCGCGCCGGTGAGGTGCACGCGATCTGCGGCGAGAACGGCGCCGGCAAGTCGACGCTGATGAAGGTCCTCTCGGGCGTCTACCCGTTCGGCACCTACACGGGCGACATCGTCTACCAGGGGGCCGAGATGCGCTTCCGCGACATCCGCTCGAGCGAGTCGCAGGGCATCGTGATCATCCACCAAGAGCTGGCGCTGATCCCCGAGCTCTCCATCACCGAGAACATCTTCCTCGGCAACGAGCCGACCCGCTTCGGGGCCATCGACTGGCGCGCGGCCAAGACGAAGGCGATCGACCTGCTCGCCCGCGTGGGCCTCAAGGACGACCCCGACACCGCCATCAAGAACCTCGGCGTGGGCAAGCAGCAGCTCGTCGAGATCGCCAAGGCGCTCAACAAGAACGTCAAGCTGCTGATCCTCGACGAGCCGACCGCGGCCCTGAACGAGGCCGACTCGCAGCACCTGCTCGACCTGATCCGTGGCCTCAAGGGTCGCGGCATCTCGTCGATCATGATCAGCCACAAGCTCAACGAGATCGAGGCCATCGCCGACTCCATCACGATCATCCGTGACGGAAAGACCATCGAGACGCTCGACGTGAAAGAAGACGGCGTCAACGAGGACCGCATCATCCGCGGCATGGTCGGCCGCAACCTCGCCAGCCGGTTCCCCGACCGCACGCCGAAGATCGGCGAGGTCTTCTTCGAGGTCAAGGACTGGTGGGTGCGCCACCCGCAGACGGCTGAACGCTTCGTCTGCAAGGGCTCGAACATCACCGTCCGCAAGGGCGAGATCGTCGGCCTGGCCGGCCTCATGGGCGCCGGTCGCACCGAGCTCGCGATGAGCATCTTCGGTCGCTCGTACGGTCAGTTCGTCTCGGGCGAGATCGTCAAGGACGGCGAGAAGATCGAGATCAAGAACGTCTCGGACGCGATCGACAACGGTCTGGCCTACGTGTCCGAAGACCGCAAGGTGCTCGGGCTCAACCTGCTCGACGACATCAAGCGCTCGACGGTCGCCGCCAAGCTGACCAAGATCTCGAAGGCGTCGGTCGTCAACACCTACGAAGAGCACTCGATCGCCGAGGACTACCGCAAGAGCCTGCGCGTCAAGACCCCCACGGTCGACGAGGGGGTCGCCAAGTTGTCCGGCGGCAACCAGCAGAAGGTCGTCCTGGCGAAGTGGATGTTCACCGACCCCGACCTGCTCATCCTCGACGAGCCCACGCGAGGCATCGACGTGGGCGCCAAGTTCGAGATCTACAACATCATCAACCAGCTCGCGGCCCAGGGCAAAGGCGTGATCGTCATCTCGTCCGAACTGCCCGAGCTGCTGGGGCTCTCCGATCGCATCTACACGATCTTCGAGGGTTCCGTCACGAACGAGATCGAGGCCTCCGAGGCCGACGCCGAGACGCTCATGCGAACCATGACCTCGAAGAAGAAGGAGCAAGCCGCATGAGTGGCATCAAAGACCTGAAGAAGGTGTTCGGCGGCAACTCGTCGAACGCGCGCCAGTTCGGCATGATCGCGACGCTCATCGTCGCCATCCTGTTCTTCCAGGTGGTGACCGGCGGGCTGACCCTGCAGCCCACGAACCTCATCGCCCTGGTCAGTCAGTACTCGTACATCCTGATCCTCGCCATCGGCATGGTGATGGTCATCGTGGCGGGCCACATCGACCTCTCGGTCGGTTCGGTCGCCGCCTTCAGCGGCATCGTCGTCGCCAAGGCGATGGACAGCTGGGGCCTGCCCTGGGGCGCCGCGATCCTGCTCGGCCTCGTCGTCGGTGTCGTCATCGGCGCCTGGCAGGGCTTCTGGGTCGCCTACGTCGGCGTCCCCGCCTTCATCGTGACGCTGGCCGGCATGCTGCTCTTCCGCGGTGCCAACCAGTTCGTGGGCAACGCCGACACCATCCCCGTGCCCGAGGGCTTCACCGTCATCGGGGCCGGTTACCTGCCCGAGTTCGGTCCGAACACCGGCTACAACAACGCCACCCTGCTGCTGGGCCTCGTCATCATCGTCGCCGTGGTCTACAACGAGTTCCGCCTGCGCCGCATCCAGCAGAAGATGGGCTCCGAGCGGGCGCCTCTCTGGGTCAGCGCGGTCAAGCTCGTCGTGCTGGTCGCGATCGTCGCCTACGCGGCCACGCTGTTCGCCGGGGGCCGCGTCGGCACGTCGTTCCCGATCTCGGGGATCATCCTCGGCGTGCTCGTCCTGGTCTACGGCTTCGTCACGCAGAACACGATCTTCGGTCGCCACATCTACGCGGTCGGCGGCAACTCGCACGCCGCCGAGCTCTCCGGCGTCAAGGCGAAGCGCATCAACTTCTTCGTCATGATGAACATGTCCGTGCTCGCGTCGCTGGCCGGCATGATCTACGTCGCCCGCGCCGGTGCCTCCGGCCCGCAGGACGGTCTCAACTGGGAGCTCGACGCCATCGCCTCGGTCTTCATCGGTGGTGCCGCCGTCGCCGGTGGCATCGGAACGGTGACCGGTTCGATCGTCGGTGGTTTCGTCATCGCCGTGCTGAACAACGGCCTGCAGCTGCTCGGGGTCGGTTCCGACAAGGTGCAGATGATCAAGGGCCTCGTGCTGCTGATCGCGGTCGCCGTCGACGTCTACAACAAGAGCCAGGGACGTCCGTCCATCACCGGGTTCCTCACCCGGGGCCTGCGTCGCGACAAGAACGGCATCGCGGCCTCCGACCTGCCCCCGGGCGCCCAGAACGGCGTCGGTCGCGACGCCGAGACGACCGAGCCCGCCCTCACCCCGAACGGCGACATCTCGGACGTTCAGCGCCCCAAGGCCACCACGCCCAACTAGACCCACCACCCGCGCGCCCGTCCATCGACGGCCGGGCGCGCCTCCACCGGGAGTCCGCACCGCGGGCGACCACACGGCACCACCCTCACAACGAGAAAGTAGACACAGCATGCGCAAACTCGCGCTGACGACCTTCGCGGTCGCCGCAGCAACGACGCTGATCCTGAGCGGCTGCTCGAACTCGGCCCGCACCGACGCGGGTTCGGGCGACGCGGCCTCGGGCTTCGAGTCCGGCTCGACCATCGGCGTGGCCCTGCCCGCCAAGACGAGCGAGAACTGGGTCCTCGCCGGTGACCTGTTCACCAAGGACCTCACCGACGCCGGGTTCAAGCCCGACGTGCAGTACGCGGCCGCCAGCGGCACCGTCGCGAACCAGCAGGACGAGATCCAGTCCATGGTCACCAAGGGCGCCAAGGTCATCATCATCGGTGCCGCCGACGGTGGCCAGCTCGGCACCCAGGTCAAGGCCGCCCACGACGCCGGCGCCGTGGTCATCGCCTACGACCGCCTGATCCTCAACACCGAGGACGTCGACTACTACGTCGCGTACGACAACTTCAAGGTCGGCGAGCTCCAGGGCCAGGCCCTGCTCGACGGCATGGCCGCGAAGAAGGCCGACGGCCCCTACAACGTCGAGCTGTTCTCCGGCTCGTCGGACGACGCCAACTCGAAGGTCTTCTTCGACGGCGCGATGAGCGTCCTGCAGCCGAAGATCGACGACGGCACCCTCGTCGTCGCCTCGGGCCAGACCGACATCAAGCAGACGGCGACCGACGGCTGGAAGCCCGAGAACGCCCAGCGTCGCATGGACTCGCTGCTCACCAGCACCTACGGTGACAAGGAGCTCGACGGCGTCCTGAGCCCGAACGACACCCTGGCCCGCGCCATCATCACCTCGGTGAAGCAGGCCGGCAAGGACATCCCGACCGTCACCGGTCAGGACTCCGAGGTCGAGTCGGTCAAGTCGATCATGGCCGGCGAGCAGTACTCGACCATCAACAAGGACACCCGCAACCTCGTGAAGCAGGCCGTCGCGATGGTCAGCTCGCTCAGCAAGGGCGACAAGGCCGAGACGAACGACGACGAGTCGTACGACAACGGCAGCAAGGTCGTCCCGGCCTACCTGCTGCCCCCGCAGATCGTGACCAAGGACAACGCCGCCGAGGCGTACGCCAACGACACGACGCTCGAGCCGCTCACCAAGTAGCACTCCCGCTGCCCTCGGGCAGCACCGGCACCGGCCGGGCACCCCGCACGGGGTGCCCGGCCGTCGTCGTCGGCGGGCGGTATCGTGCGTCCGTGGACACCGACCGACGAGCGCAGGAGGCGCGGGCCGCGTCGACCACGCCGGTCACCGTCGAGCTGCTGCTCGCGTCGCCCCGGTCCCGCTACGTCGGCCGCCCCGCCGACGGCCCCGCCCCGGCCCCGACCACGGGCCCCGAGTCGCACGACGCCGTCACCGTGCGCGCCCACCTCGGCATCGTGGGCGACCGCTACTTCAACGCCCCGGCGCACCGCGGGGCCTCGGTCACCCTCTTCGCCGCCGAGCAGCTCGGGCACCTGGCCCGCGAGCTCGGTCTGCCCGAGGGCACGGTCCTCGACGCCGCCCTGACGCGTCGCAACGTGGTCGTGCGCGGCATCGATGTCGACGCCCTCGTGGGGCACGAGTTCGACCTCGACACGGGCGACGGCCCGGTGTCGTTCCGCGCGACACGGGCGGCGAACCCGTGCGCGTGGATGGACGTGGTCTTCGGTGCAGGGGCGTTCCGCGCCCTGCGAGGACGCGGGGGAGTCCGCTGCGAACCGCTCACCGATGGGGTGCTGCGCGTGGGGCCGGGACTGCTGCGCGCCTCCTAGGCGGCCGGGCGTCGCGCCGACCCGTCGGAACGGGGAGCGCTCCGGGTCAACCCCACCAGGTGGGCAGCATGAGGTTCATGGTGTCGAGCAGGGCGCGTCGGCTCGTCCGCTTGCCGCCGAGCCAGGCCTCGACGGCGCCCACGAGCCCGTGTGCCAGGTGGCCGGCGGCGATGTGCACCGCGAGCCCCTCGGGGAGGCTGCCGGCGGGCAGTCCGGCGAGGTGCTGCACGCTCGACTCCTCGAAGTGGCGGGCCAGCGCCTGGTGGATCGAGGCGTCGAGCGGGTCGGGCAGGGCGAGGCGGTAGATCTCGCGGTACCGCACGACGTGGTCGACGACCTTCTCCATCGCGCGCCGCGTCGCGTCGGGGCCGTCGGCCCGGCCGTCGAGCCGCAGCGCGTGGTCCTCGTCACGGATCGCGTCGAGTTCGGGGGTGAGCACCGCGGTGAGCAGGCTGCCGGGCGAGGTCGCGTGGCTGTAGAACGTGGCGCGGTTGATCCCCGCGGCCCGGGTGACGTCGGCGACCGAGATGCTCGACACGGGCCGGGTCGAGGCGAGCTCGACGACGGCGGCGTGCAGTGCCTTCGTGGTCTGGACTATGCGCGCGTCGACCATGGACGTTCCTCCTCGGGGACCCGGACGGGACGATCGCGTCCGAGGCCAGGTCGAGCCTAGACCGGGCCGACGCGCCGACACGGCACGGCGCGAGCCGCCGAGGCGGAAGGGCTGTCGCGGGGGTCCACGGCAGGGTTAGGCTGAGAACCGACGGGTGTCGTGCAGCGACGCCGTTCTCCTCCCTCCTCCCACCCCCTCCGATCCCGTGGTGGTCGTGCGCCATGGCTCGGTCGCATCGATTCGAGCCGCGAGCCGACCCGGTCGTCCCGGCCGCGCCTCCTCGCGTGCCCCGATCCGTGACCGCCCCGTGCCCTCCCTCCGTGACCACCCCTCCGCGACCCCCCAGACAGGACCTGCCTCGTGACCACCGTCGTCCACCCGGGTGACTCCCTGACCCGCCGCCAGCGGCTCGTCTACGTCGTCGTGCTCGGCGCCCTCACCGCGCTCGGGCCGTTCACGATCGACCTCTACCTGCCGGCGTTCCCCGAACTCAGCCGGGACTTCTCCGTCGACAGCGGCGTCATCCAGCTGACGCTGACGGCGACGACGATCGGCTTCGGGGTGGGGCAGCTGCTGGTCGGGCCGTGGAGCGACAAGGTCGGCCGTCGCACGCCGCTGATCGTCGCGACCGCCGTGCACATCCTCGCCAGCATCGGTGCCGCCAGCGCGCCGACCATCGAGCTGCTCGCCGTCTTCCGGGTGCTGCAGGGCATGGGTGCCGCCGCCGGGGGCGTCGTCGCCATGGCGACGGTGCGCGACCTGTTCGGTGGGCTGCCGCTCGTGCGCATGCTGTCGCGTCTCGCCCTGGTGAACGGGCTCGCCCCCATCGTCGCGCCCGTCATCGGCTCGCAGCTGCTGGCCTTCACCAGCTGGCGCGGCATCTTCGTGTTCCTCGTGGCCTACGGCGCGTTCGTGATCATCGCCGCGATCTTCCTGATCGTCGAGACCCTGCCGCCCGCGCGGCGGCACGAGGCCGGGCACACGACCCTCGGACAGCGCTACAAGGTGCTCTTCAGCGACCGGATCTTCGTCGGCGTCGCCCTGATCGGGGCGATGGTCTTCTCGGGCCTGTTCTCGTACCTCTCGGCCTCGTCGTTCCTCTTCCAAGAGGTGTACGGCCTGAACGCCCAGCAGTACGGCTACCTGTTCGCGATCAACTCGCTCGGGATCGTCGCCGGCGTCCAGATCAGCTCGCGGCTGGCCCGGCGGGTCGGGCCGCAGTGGATCCTCGCCTGCTCCACGGTCGTCCTGTTGCTCGCCGCCGCGTCGATCGTCGTGCTCGACTCGCTCGGGGCCGGGCTCGTGGGCATCCTCGTGCCGCTGTGGTTCTTCATCGCGGCCTGCGGCTTCTCGTTCCCGCAGGTCCAGGTGCTCGGGCTCGCCAACCACGGCAAGGAGGCAGGGACGGCGGCGTCGTTGCTCGGTGCGCTGAACTTCGGGCTGGCGGGACTCATCTCGCCGGTGGTCGGGTTCCTCGGCATCGGGTCCGCCGTGCCGATGGGCAGCGTCATGGTCGCCACCTCGTGCGTGGCCATCGCGAGCCTGTGGCTGCTGGTGCGCCCGCGGACGGTGCCGGCGCTGGGTCGCTGACCCGCGCCTCCCGGTCGTCCGTCCACGACCGTCGTGCGTCGACGACCGGTGCCTCCCGGTCGCCGACCCGCGCCTCCCGGTACCGTCTGGGGATGCGCACCGACCCGCTCGCCCCGAAGCCCGCCTCGCCGTCCGAAGAGCGGGTGGCCCGGCGCGTGCAGCGCCGCTGGTGGGTGTTCAGCGCGCTCGGCGCCATCGGCGTCGTGCTGCTGCTCGGCGTCGTGATCACGGCCCGGTCGGGGGTGATCGGCGTCGACGAGCGGTTCATGGGCGAACTGGTCGAGCACCGCAGCCCGTTCTGGGACGTGCCCTCGTTGATCTTCAACTCGATCGGTGCCGGGGTGGTCGGCGTCTTCGTCGTCCCGCTCGGCGTCACCGCGGTGTTCCTGCTGCGCCGTCGCCCGTGGGCCGCGCTCTACTGGATCGCCGCCTGCGCGGTCAGTGCCGGGGTCGTCCAGGTCGTCAAGCACACGTTCGGCCGTGCCCGCCCCGAGGACATCCTCGTGGTGAGCGACTACGGCTCGTTCCCCTCGGGGCACACGTCCAACGCCGCGACGCTGGCCGTCGTGCTCGGGGTGATCCTGCGACGCGTCTGGGTGTGGGTCGCCGGTGTGGTCTACACGGTGCTGATGCTGCTCAGCCGCACGTACCTCGGCGCGCACTGGCTGACCGACACGATCGGCGGGCTGCTGATCGGCGCCGGGGTCGCGGTGGTGCTCTGGGCCCCGGTCGCGCATCGCTTGCTCGACGAGCAGGAGCGCGTGCGCGGTCGCGGCTGGATCTGGCAGGGTCGTCCGGCCTGACGGTGTCGCTCGCCCGGTCGATCCCGCTCGCGCCGTCGATCCCGGTCGAGTCCGTGCGAGGCGGGCGTGCGGCGTCGCCCGGTGTCGCCGAACTCGCCCGGACCGCAGCGCGCAGGGTGCCTAGGCTGGCCGCATGACGGACGCGCTCGAGCAGGCCAGGGCGGAGGCCGCCGCAGCGGTCGCCGCCGCCGAGAAGGCGAAGCAGGACGCGGAGGCGGCACTCGCGCGGGCAGAGCAGCTCGCCGCCGAGGCGGACGTCGCCGACGCCGCGGCCGACGCCGGGCTCACCGAACCCGAGCCGGTCGCGGGCGCCCCGGTCGAGGGCCTCCCCACCCCGCTCGGCGGGCCGCTCGACGAGGCGGCGGTCGACGTGATCCGCGCGGGCTACGGCTTCGACGGTCCCGCCCTCGAGCTCGGTGCCCTCGTGAACGGCGAGGCGCGGGTGGACGTGCCCGTGCGCATCCCGCTCGCGATGCTGAACCGGCACGGCCTCGTGGCCGGGGCGACCGGCACGGGCAAGACCAAGACCCTTCAGGTGCTCGCCGAGCAGCTCTCGGCGGCCGGGGTGCCGGTGTTCGCGGCCGACGTCAAGGGCGACCTCTCGGGCATCGCGACGCCGGGCGAGGCGAACGAGAAGCTGCTGGCCCGCACGCGGGGCATCGGCCAGGACTGGTCGCCGCAGGCCGCACCGACCGAGTACTTCGCCCTGGGCGGCAAGGGCACCGGCGTGCCGGTCCGCGCCACGGTCAGCGGTTTCGGGTCGCTGCTGCTCAGCAAGGTGCTCGGCCTGAACGACACACAGGAGAGCAGCCTCGGCCTGGTGTTCCACTACGCCGAGCAGGCCGGGCTGCCGCTGCTCGACCTCTCCGACCTGCGGGCCGTGCTGACCTGGTTGACCAGCGACGAGGGCAAGGGTGAACTCGAGGGACTCGGCGGGTTGAGCAAGCAGACCGTCGGGGTCATCCTGCGCGAGCTGATCACCTTCGCCGACCGCGGGGCCGACGCGTTCTTCGGCGAGCCCGAGATCGACACGGCCGAGTTCCTCCGCACGGCCGAGGACGGTCGGGGCGTCGTGAGCCTCCTCGAGGTGCCCGGGGTGCACGACCAGCCGGCCCTGTTCTCGACCTTCCTGATGTGGCTGCTCGCCGACCTCTACAACGACCTGCCCGAGGTGGGCGACCTCGACAAACCGAAGCTCGTCTTCTTCTTCGACGAGGCCCATCTGCTGTTCGCCGACGCCTCGAAGGAGTTCCTGGCGCAGATCACGCAGACCGTCCGGCTCATCCGGTCCAAGGGCGTGGGCATCGTCTTCGTCACCCAGACCCCCAAGGACGTCCCGGGCGAGGTGCTCGCCCAGCTCGGCTCGCGCGTCCAGCACCAGCTCCGCGCCTTCACGCCCGACGACGCGAAGGCCCTGCGGGCGACGGTGTCGACGTACCCGACGAGCGACTACGACCTCGCCGCGGTGCTCACCGGCCTCGCCACCGGGGAGGCGGTGGTGACGGTCATGAACGAGAAGGGGGCTCCCAGCCCGGTCGCGTGGACGCGCCTCCGCGCCCCGCGCGGCTCGATGGCGCCGACGCCCGTCGACGTCATGACGGCTGCGGTCGCCGCGTCGCCGCTCACCGCCGCCTACGGGGCGTCGATCGACCGTGACTCGGCCCGCGAGATGCTGGCCCGCAAGCTCGAGGCCGCCGCGCTCGACGAGCGGGAGCGAACCGACGCCGCGGCGCGGCAGGCCACGATCGACGCCCAGCTGAAGGAGGCCGCGGCCCGCGAGAGGGCGGACGCGAAGGCCGTCACCGCCGCCGAACGCGAGCGGAAGGCCGCGCAGGCCGAGTACGAACGTCAGCAGAAGGAGTTCGAGCGGGCCGAGCGGGCGGCCGCGAAGGCCCGTGCCGGGCGGGGGGCGACGACCCGCGCCTCCTCGGGGTCCCGCTCGTCGCGGGCGGGGTCGACCGGGGGGTTGCTCGGCGAGGTCCTCGGCTCGAGCGCCGGCAAGGCGGTCGTGCGCGAGGTCGTGAAGGGCATCTTCGGCACGCTGCGCCGGCGCTGAATCCCGAGCCGGTCGGGCCCGCGTCCGGTGGACGAGGTCAGGCGCCGCTGCCGAACACCCGGAAGAGCACCACGAGGGTGCCGGTGCCCAGGGTGAAGAGGATGCCCGCGATCGTGGCGCCGATCCACGGGCGGCTCTCGTACCAGTACGGGCTGTCCGGGTAGGCCGCGAAGAACTCGCGCCGGGTCAGCGGGCGGGGCAGGACGGTCGTGGGGATGCCGAGCGCGTCGACGACGGCGTCCACCGACGTCTCGGACCAGTAGGTGCCCCGCATGCGGAACAGGCGGCGACCTTCGTCGTCGAGGGCGAGCAACTGCGTGGAGGTCTCGGTCGAGTGGTCGCGGTAGGTGCGGACGAGCACGAGCGAGTCGATCTCGTCGCGGCGCAGTCGCACGAAGCCGGGCAGCCAGCCCCGCTTGACGAACTCGGTGCGGGTGACCGCCGCGTACGACAGGCGGTAGCGCCAGTACATGAGCAGTCCCATGACCACGACGCCGCAGGCGACGGCCAGCACGCCGCACTGGTGGCCGGTCGGCAGGGTCAGCCACAGCACCGCGATCAGCACGGGTGACAGGCTGAAGACGCCGGTGAGCGTGGCGCCCCGGGCGAGTTCGCGCCGTGGTCGCACCGTCACGGTGCCCCGCTCGGTCGGCATCGCCGCGTCGGTCGTGTTCATGTCGTCCCCCTGGGGTCGGCGTGACCCCGAGTCCCCCGACCCGAGGCTGCTGCTGTCGGGGCAGCGCCGTGCCCTCAGCGTAGACGATGCGTTCGCACAGATACCGGACCGGTCCACCCCAGTGCGGGGAGCCCGCGATCGGGTGGGTCGAGCGAGTGTCAGCTCTCGGCGCGGTCCCGGAGGCGCTCGATCTCGCGGCGATCGCGCTTGGTCGGACGGCCGGCGCCGCGATCGCGGACCGGCACGGCAGCGACCTCTTCGCGCGGCGGTGGCGGGGGAGTGAGGTCGGTCAGCGCCTCGGCCGCGGCCGGTGCGCCGACGCGCTTCACGAGGCAGGTCTTGACGACGACGATGCGCTCGAAGCCCGCGATGCGTGCCCGGACCTCGTCACCGGGACGGACGGCCTGGGCGGCCTTCACGCGCTCGCCGTTGACCCGTACGTGACCGGCGCGGCAGGCGGCGTTGGCGGCCGAGCGGGTCTTGTAGAGCCGGACGGCCCAGAGCCAGGCGTCGACGCGGGCGGACGTGAGGGGCGGCATGCGTCGATGCTACGGGTGGCCGCCGACGTCGACGACCGTGGGGGCCGGGCTCAGAGGTCGTCGGCGGCGACGCGCACCGGGGTGCCGCCGGTCACGCGCACGAGCTCGTCGAAGGTGGTGGCGAAGACCGTGTCGGCGGTGCCGGCGCTCGCCCAGAGCACGTCGTGGGCCCGCAGTGCGGTGTCGACGAGTGTCCGCACCGGGCTGGGATGGCCCACCGGGGCGACGCCGCCGATCACCTGGCCGGTCGCGCGCTTCACCTGGTCGGCGTTGGCCCGCATGATCGGACCGTGGCCGAGGGTCGACGCCACCAGGTCGGTGTCGACGCGGTGGGCCCCGCTCGTGAGGACGAGCAGGGCCTCGTCGCCCGTGCGGAACACCAGGCTGCTGGCGATGGCGCCGACGTCGCAGCCGAGGGCGGCGGCGGCCTGGGCGGCGGTGTGGGTGGACTCGTCGAATTCGCGGACCTCGCCCTCGGCGCCGGCGGCGCGCAGGGCGGCGACGACGGCGCGGGCGCGCGGCGGCAGGGCTGCGGCGTCGAGGTGCTCCGAGGAGGGGCGGTGCGCGTCGGTCATGCCCCGACGGTAGCCATGAGGGAGCCTCAAGGTCAGCAGCGACACGGGGACGTCCACCGGGCCCCGCGGAGTCCGGTACGCTGGTCTCGGTCGTGCGCCGGTTCGCCGTGTGCCCGCCCTGGAGGATTCGCCTAGTGGCCTATGGCGCACGCTTGGAAAGCGTGTTGGGTGCAAGCCCTCAGGGGTTCGAATCCCCTATCCTCCGCATCGAGATGGCTCTTCCCTTCGGGAGGGGCCATTTCTCGTTCCGTGTTCGGCTCCCGAGCCCGTCGCGGAGGTGGCGCTGCCCGGGCTCGGTGGGGTCTCGATCTGCCGCCGTCTGATAAGACAAGGAGCGATGCCACACGACGACCTGCCCCCTTCCCGTCCTTCCGCCGCTGCTCCCGGACTGTTCGCCGAGGACACTTCCTTGGAGTCCACCCGCCTCGGGGAGATCCTCCGCAAGGAGACCGTGGGGGGAATCGTCCTCGTCATCGCGGCGGTCGTCGCCGTCGTGTGGGCGAACTCACCGGCGTCGGGTGCGTACTTCGCCATCCGTGACTTCGAGTTCGGCCCGGAGGCCCTCGGGTTGCACCTGAGCGTGGGGGAGTGGGCCGCCGACGGGCTGCTGGCGATCTTCTTCTTCCTCGTCG
>Ga0265798_10000737_pt1 | contig 52880 bp, 62 predicted proteins | sample P3T30metagenome_FD_192430 | JGI IMG/M metagenome (GOLD analysis project Ga0265798, IMG submission 192430) | Plant litter microbial communities from East Loma Ridge, Irvine, California - P3 T30 | ecosystem: Environmental > Terrestrial > Plant litter > Unclassified | place: USA: California...
GCGGGCGGTGTTCCAGCTGCTGGCATTGGCATTCCGTCAAGCGCACACGCTGGGTCTGCTCACGTCCAATCCGCTGGCAGGCATCAAGTTCGGCGATTTCTCTAAGGCAAAGGTGGGCATCAAGCCCAGCCGCCTGCGCGGTACCCAGCTCGCTGAACTCATGGCCACCCTAGTGACCGCGATGAGCAACAACCCAGCCACCGGCCTGCTGGCTCTGATGATGCTGTGCCATGGCTCGCGTATCGGCGAGACGCGGCAGACGCGCTGGTCGCATATCAGCTTGGCAGAGCGTGAGTGGTTCATCCCAGCCGAGCACGCCAAGACCAGGGTCGAGCATCGCCTGCCGCTGACCGAGCAGGTGTGCAAGGTGCTGGTGCGGTATCGCAAGATCCAGCACACCCAAGGCTACGACGGCGAGTTCCTGTTTCCAGCGCGCGGCGGCAAGGGGTTGAGCGAAGGGCAGGCGAGCGCGGTATTCGCGGCGCTGGGGCAGGGCGAGTGGACAAGCCACGATCTTCGCAAGCTGGCCCGGACCTCGTGGGCAGACATTGGCATCGACCACTTGATCGGTGAGCTGCTGATCAACCACGCCATGGGCCACAACGTGAAGGTGTACGTGCAATCGGCAGTGATGCAGCGCAAGCGCGAGGCCTTGGAGAAGTGGCACGCCCATCTAGACAGCAAGGGTTTCGGCCTCATTCACGGGTTGACCGGTGTTAGATCGGAAGATTCTGGTAATTCGCTGGAAGCCACGCCGCATAAGGGCTGCGAGGCTATTCAGGAATCAATCATAGGCGAGGTTTCAAAAGCATGAAAAAGAGCCACGGGCCTGCTTTCCGTGCTGCTCGCATTGAGCTCGCCAGGTGCTCGGCATGCCGTGGCCGAGCGGTGGTGCAGGGCGTTTTCCATGAGCTGCCATGCGAGCGGTGCAATGCGTCCGGCTGGATTTCGGCTGAGACCGGCCAAGCGCTACCGCTCGATGTGCTGGTGACTCAGCTCAGCATCAGGCTGCAGGCCGCCGAACAGCAGATCGAACAGTTGAAGCGGCCGGTGCGGATAAATGGCCCGTCCGCCCAGTACACACAAAACAACCGCCGCGGCGCCGGCGGCACGAATTTTACCGGCGACTGAGCCACAGATTTTTGATTGGAGAGCACACCATGAAACTCATCGGCGCCCGTCAGGCCTGGACCGACTCGCAGCACGAATCCAACGCATCCATCACCGCCGTGGCCAGTGAGAAGGCCGAGTCAGCATCGAAGATCAGGCGATCCCGCATCACCCGCCATGAGGTTGTCTTCCCCGCCCTGGGTGACGAGGAAGAAGAGCGCGTGCTGATGGCTCGCCAGCGTATTTCGATCAGTGAAACCCGTCGCACGCCTCTCGGCCGCTCGACTGCTCGAGCTGCACACCTAGTCACGATGGGGAAGATCCAGCACGCCATTGGCACATTGCCGTTCCAGGTGGAGCAGCTAGGCCATTTCCTTTACCACCCCTGCATGACCATGCAGCACGTCATGAATGCGGAGAAGCTCATTCTGGCTGACACAGACCTATCCACCATGACCACAGCCAAAGCGGCCAAGGCACGCTGCCTAGTCACCATTGCGCTTCAGTCATACAAGGCGACGATTACCGGCGCCCCAGAGTGGGGCCCAGCGCGCGTGGCTGAATCAATGAAGGCTTTCTACGGGGCTGCGATCGAACCGAAGCACTGGGATCGGGACTGGCTCGCCTTGTGGGAGCAGCTCAAAGCGGTGATCCATGCGAGAGATACTGAGGCTCAAGCGCCGGTATGGCAGGTTATTCACGCGGAAAAAGACGAGAGTGCGGCATAAAATATTGACATGGTGGGGAATTGCCAGTACTTTCCCCATAGTGCGCAAGTCACGTCAGACGCACCGAACATTTAACAAAGAAACCCGGCCTTCGCGCCGGGTTTTGTCTTCTTCAAGCAGCCTCGACCGAGACGGCGAGGCGCTTACCCAGAGCGGCCAGTGCCTTTTCCAGCGCTTCCATTTTGGTGGAGTGGAGGAAGTCGACCAGGCGATCCCCCTGTGTCTGATGCAAGCCCAGTAGGCGGCACAGATCAGCCTTGCGCATATCGCGCTCGATCATCGCGTTCCACAATACGATTTTCGCTACGGTCACCGCTGGCAGCCGCAAGACATGCTGGCCGGGTTTCGGCGCAGACGCTGCAGGAATCGCGCGACGGTCGTCGACGTAGAAGGAAAGCGCGGTTTCCATACCGTCCACGGACTCACGCAGCGCATCGGCGACATCATCACCGGCACTGTTGAATTCGGGAATGTCGTCGCAGATCACTCCGACCCCTGGGTTTTCATCTTCAAGCATTGTTACTGGGTAGTCGTACATCTCTAATCCCCTATGTGGGTGATTGTCTGGGTGGTGATGGAGGCGAGTGAGCTGGGGCTCATTTAAGCCCCAGCTGTTTGATGATTCCTTTGCGGGTCGGCTCTTTCATCTCTTTCGAGCCGTGGTCCGCAAAGACCGTTTGCTTATCGCCGTAGTAGATCTTGAAGTGGCTACCGCCTTTGCCTGCTTCGAACCTGACCCCTTGGGCTTTAAGCCATCTTCTGAACTCGCTGTATTTCATCACCTCCCCTCTGTCGTTTTGATGGGTTCATGATACCACGTTTTTGTGGAAATAAAACAAATTTGTGATTTATTTGTTCCATAGCCGGGGTGGGCCTTCGGGCGACGCCCGGACACGGTATCGCCGGTCGTCACGTGTTGCGAAAGAACACCGGCATCCAAGCATCCCTTCAACTGTTACCGCTTCGGGGAGGGCTTGGAGGGCAGCGTGGGAAGACACGCACGTTATGCAGATGAACGCGCAGGCTGATGCGCAGAGCCGTGCACGGGCTATAAACCTGCACAACCCGGCCGATCAGCACCGGGCTTCTGCACCTATTTCAAGCCTCGGCAGACGCCGGGGTTTTTCGCTTTTGGAGTAGCGATGGACCCGACCGACCTCGGCCCAGGCACAGCCACTTGGCTGGGCGGCACGGGCACCGTATTGCTGGGCGGATTCCTGTGGTTGCGCAAGTTCCTATCCAAGGACGCAACCGACAGAGCCATGGATAACGCCGACATCGGCACAGTCCGCCGTCTGAATGAACTGCTCGATTCCGAACGTGAGGCCCGCAAGGCTTCCGATGCTCGGGCCGACCAATTCGCCAAGGAACGTAACGAACTCGCTGCCGCAGTTGGCCGTATGGAGGGCAAGATCGAAGCCCTCACTGGCCAGGTCGCTCAACTCACAGACAAGGTAACCAGTCAGAGCGCCGAGATTGCGCGGCTGCGTTCCCAGCTCGGAGGCGCCAACTGATGGACAGATGTGCAATGGAATTTATCGCCCGCCGATGGTGGAGGCGGGTAGAGGTTTGGGTGATTGCTGCGCTGCTGGTAGCCGGGGGCTTGGTCCTCGGCTTCCAGGCTGCTCAATGGTCACTCGCCAGCTCGTACCTCGCTCAGGTCGCTCAGGTACGCCATGCGTATGACGAGGCGCTGAAACAACGTGACCTTCGCCTGACCAAGCTGGCCAACAGCGCCACAGAGGCAGCCGTGAAGGTCGAGCAGGCCGCCAGCAGCGCTACCCAGGGAGCTGACACCGCAAGCAAAGCCGTCGACAAGGCGACTGAAGCGGTGGACCGGGCCAATCAGTAACATACGTTCGGGGTCGCTATGTTCAAGGTGCAATCGAGAGGCCTCGCTGATGGCCTGGCCGAACTGACCGAGATTGAACAGCGCCAGATCCCGTTCGCTACAGCTCTAGCACTGACCGAGACGGCGAAGCTGATCAAGTCCTCGATCGAGGACGAGATGCGCGCTGTATTCGATAGGCCAACGCCCTACACCATGAACGCCCTGCGTCTGATCCCTGCTACCAAGCAGAAGCTAGAGGCCCGAGTATGGATCAAGGACGAAGCCGATGGCGCCGCCCCTGCCACCAGATGGCTGACGCCTGAGGTCTACGGCGGCCCACGGAACAATAAGCGCAGCGAGTCACTGTTGCGTGCCCGCGGCATCCTGCCCGAGGGTAAGTTCGTCGTGCCTGGCAAAGGCATGAAACTGGACAACTACGGCAACATCGGGCGTGGTCAGTTGCAGAAGATTCTGTCTGGCCTCGGCGCCCAGGGCGATCGGCTGCAGAACAGCACGGATAGCAGGCGCAGTGTGGGCAATCGGTCGCGATACTTCGTGATGCGCAAAGGCCGCGAGGCGATCGGGATTGCCGAGCGGGTGGGTACCAGGCGCTGGGATATCCAGATGGTGCTGGCCTTCGTCAGTAAGCCTGGGTATGCCAAGACGCTCGACTTCTTCGAGATCGGGGACCGGGTCGCTGATCGTGAGCTCGCTTCACAGTTCGAGAAGGCGTTCGACCGCGCCCTGTCCACCCGGCGACGCTGACTGTAATGCACCATAATGGTGCAAAAGGGTCCTTTCCCCCCACCCCCTGGGGTGAGGGTAATTCGAGCCCCGATCTTTCACTACTTATGACTTTTTTTGAGGGCGGGGCGGTTCCGGTTCCGGTTCGGGTGAAAAATGGCGAGTCAGATAGAAGTAGCGGCCCATTTGGACCTCAGCGACCGTCAGATCCGAAATCTGCTTGCAGACGGCATTCTGCCTGCCTCTAAAGGCCGCGGAGGAATGGATGTAGACGCGTGCCGCATGGCTTACATCGCGTATTTAAGGGGGCTCGGCAGCGGCCAGGTGAAGCTGGAAGCCGGCCCCCCAGAAGTTGACGGGTTCGACCCGTTACTTGAATACAAACTGATGGAAGAGCGCCGAGGTTTGACGGCTGCCCAGCGGATAGCGGCTGAGAAGAAAAACGAGGTGGCCGAGAAGAATCTCGTTCCCGTTGAATTCTGCACTTTCGCACTCGCAAGAGTCGCCGCACAGATCGGCTCGGTCCTCGATACCGTGGCCTTGAAGGTCAAGCGCAAACACCCCGACATTGAAGTTCATCACGTTGAAGCGATGCAGCGTGAGGTCGCGTTGGCCAGAAACATATCAGCCGATCTCGGCGAACAACTACCGGAAATACTTGATGAGTACCTCGCATCCCTGGATGAATAACCTGAAAAAGGCATTCAAGAAGGGGCTGCAAGGTTTATTCAAAGAGCCACCTTTGACTTGTGTGGACTGGGCGGACAAACACTTCTATCTGTCGTCGGAGTCTTCGTATCAGGAAGGCAAGTGGGAAACAGCACCGTTTCAAATTGCCGTCCTCAATGCCATGGGCAACGACCTGATTCGGGTCGTCAACATGATGAAGTCCGCTCGCGTTGGTTACACCAAGATGCTCATGGCGAACGTGGGCTTCAAAATCCAGCACAAGCGCCGCAGCGTTGCGGTCTTCTCGCCGACAGATGATGACGCCGAAGACCTGATGAAGCAGGACGTCGAAACGATGGTGCGCGACGTTCCAACCCTACTTGAACTCGCTCCTTGGCACGGGAAAAAACACCGGGATAGCTCGCTCAGCTCGAAGCGATTTCAGAACAACAAGATGTTCTGGTGCCGCGGCGGCAAAGCCAGCCGCAACTACCGCCGCATCTCGGCGGACGAAGTCATTTACGACGAGTTGTCGAACTTCGATCAGAACATTGAAGGCGAGGGCGCCCCGACATTCCTGGGAGACAAACGCCTTGAAGGCGCGACTTTTCCCAAGTCCATCCGTGGCTCAACTCCCAAAATCAAAGGCACGTGCCAGATCGAAAAGGCTGCGGCCGAATCGTCTTACCTGCTCCGCTATCACATCCCTTGCCCGCACTGCGATAAAGAACAGAATTTGAAGTGGGGCGGTAAGGACTGCGAATTTGGGATCAAGTGGGAACGGGACGCTCAAGGCGAGATATGTCACGCCTGGTATGTGTGCGAGCACACGAAGTGTGTGGTGCTCTATCACGAAATGGTCCGAGCCGCGCATCGCGGTCGCTGGATATGCGAAAACACCGGTATCTGGACCCGCGACGGTATCGAGTGGTTTGATTCGCTGGATCAGCTCCGGAACACTCCGCTGGTTGTGAGCTTTCATGTCTGGACCGCTTACAGCACCTTCACCACCTGGTTGAACATGGTGCTGGAGTTCGACAAGGTCAAAGACAACCGGGAGAACCTGATCGCCTTCGTCAACACCACGTTGGGCGAAACATGGGAAGACGACCAGGGTGAGAAAGTCGACTGGGAGCTGCTCTATGGTCGTCGCGAGGTGTACCCGCAGGTGCATTCGCGCGGCCTGACGCTGATGGGGTCGATCGATACGCAGGATGACCGCTATGAGGGCAGAGTCTGGGCCTTCGGTCTGGGCGAGGAAGCCTGGCTGGTCGACAAGTGGGTGCTCATGGGCGACCCGGCCAGCGAAGAGCTCCGCAAGAAGGTACGCCTCAAGGTGCGGCAGCAATACGTGCGCGGTGACGGTGCCAAGATGGGTGTCGAGCGCTGGTGCTGGGACTCCGGCGGCCACTACACCGATGAGGTCTACGCCGAAAGCCGTGCCCTTGGCGACACTTGGGTGATCCCGGTCAAAGGTGCCAACGTTCCAGGCAAACCGATCGCCAACTGGCCGAAGTCGCGCAACGCGAAGAAGGTCTACCTCACTGAGGTGGGCACCGAGAACGCCAAAGAGTTGATCTACAGCCGTCTCAAGATCCAGCCCAACACTTCCGGTGTGCCGGTACCAGGCTGCGTTCACTTCCCCGCTAATGACGACATCTGCGGTGAGGACGAGCTGAAGCAGCTCACAGCCGAAACCAAAGAACTGAGGATCGAGAAAGGCAGGCGCGTGTATCGCTGGACGGCCAAAGGTCGCCGCAACGAGGCACTCGACTGTTTCGTGTACGCACTGGCCGCCCTGCGCATCAGCCAGCATCGTTTCGGCCTCGATCTTGAAATGCTCGCCGGCGCCAAGCGCGCTCTTCCGCAACGAGGCACCCGTAGCCGGGTGCGAGGATGACAATCATGACCCCAGCGCAATCGCGCCTGGCCGCCGTGCAGGATGCAATCGACAAGATCCTGAAGGGCGGCCAGAGCGTTCGCTACGGCGAGCGTCAGGTAACCCGGGCTGACCTGGGCGCGCTGCGCAAGCTTGAAATCGCTTACACGGCGGAAGTCGCCGCCGAAGCCAACCGCTCCCGCGGCCGCAACCGAATCAGCTATATGAGGATCTGACATGGCCTGGTGGACACGTACCACTCCAGAAGAGCGGATGGTGCGTGAAGCCACGCGCGCCGTCTCCGGCCTGGTGCAAAGCCAACCCCGTGCGCAAGGCGGTGGTGGTGGAAGTGAAACGCGCTGGCGCGGTGCGTCGCGCATGCTGCGTAGCATGTCGAGCTGGATCCCGTTTCTGGGTAGCCCGAACCGCGATCTGAGCTCGCCCGAGCGCAAGACCTTGGTGGCCCGTTCGCGCGATGCCATGCGCAACCACCTCATTGCCCGCGCTGCCATCGTCCGCACCCGAACCAACGTGGTGGGTACCGGCCTCATCTGCCGTCCGCAGGTCGACCATGTGGCCTTGGGCCTCACGGAAGAACAGGCTGACGAGCTCAACGCACAAATCCAGCGGGAATGGGAGCTTTACGCCGGCGACCCGCGCGAGTGTGACGCCGAAGCAACACTGAACCACTACCAGCAACAGGCGCTGGCGCTGGTCTCGGCAATGACCGGCGGCGACTGCTTCGTGGCGACGCCGTGGATCGAACGCCCGGGCACCGTTTACAACACCCGCCTGCAGCTGATCGAAACAGACCGGGTTTCCAACCCGCACGGCCAGCCCGATAACGAGCGCCTGGTAGAGGGCGTCGAGTTCGACGACTACGGTGCGCCGGTGGCCTACCACATCTGCAACGGGTACCCGGACGACAAGTTCCTGAAGTACCCGCTGCGTTGGGAGCGGGTCGAGGTGTTCGGTGCAGAGACCGGCCGGCGCCGAGTGCTGCAAATCTGGTGTGACAAGGAACGTCCCGGGCTCAAGCGCGGGGCTCCGTACCTGGCGCCAATCCTTGAGCCGCTGCAGAAGCTCGAGCGGTACGCCAGTGCCGAACTGATGGCGGCGGTGATCTCGGCTATGTTCACCGTGTTCATCAAGAAGGGGCCTGATTTCAACTCAGGCAGTGGACATGCCCAGGCTGCGTTTGGTGATGAGAGCGAAATCCCAGGCGATGTTGGGCCAGCTCCACTGGAGTTGGGAGAAGGCGCGATTGTCGACTTGGCGCCCGGAGAAGAGCCCATGGTTGCCAACCCCGCCAGACCCAACGCCCAGTTCGATCCTTTCTTCTCGGCGATCGTGAAAGAAATCGGTGCTGCATTGGAGCTTCCTCTGGAAGAGCTGATGCTGCACTACAGCAGCAGCTACAGCGCCGCGCGCGCGGCCATGCTGCAAGCCTGGCGCTTCTACACCATGCGGCGCTGGTGGCTGGTGTGCGACTTCTGTCAGCCCAGCTATGAGCTGATGTTCGATGAAGCCGTGGCGGCCGGCCGCATTCGTGCGCCGGGCTACCTGGACCCGGCTCTGCGCCGCGCCTATACCCAGGCTATCTGGATCGGCCCGGCGCGCGGTGCTATCGACGAGCTCAAAGAGGCCAAGGCGGCCCGCGAGCGCATCGACGTAGGCATCAGTAACGAAACCATGGAAACAGCGGCGATGTCCGGCGAGACCTGGCAGCAGGTCAATCGGCAGCGCGCGCGCGAGCTCAAGCAGCGCCGCGACAACGGAACAACCGCGGCAACCGTTGCTGCTGCGCCAAAGCCGCTCGTTCCCGAGCCTGAACCACCTGAAGACGAGGAATGACCCATGCCAAGAGCCTTTGAGCTGGCTTCTGCTCAGCCTTGGCTGATGCTCCCCAACGCCTTGGAGAACCTGCTCGCCATATCCGAGCGAATGGGGGATCCGGTGGCCTTGGAGACAAAGCTGGGTCGCAAGCTGGACAACAGCCACTCGGTCAGCATCCGCAATGGTGTGGCCATCGTGCCTGTGATCGGCCCGATTTTTCGCTACGCCAACTTGTTCACCGAGATCAGCGGCGCGACCAGCACCCAGGTGCTGGCAACCGACATTCGGGAAGCGCTGGATAACCCGGCGGTGCAGTCGATCATCCTCAACATCGACAGTCCGGGCGGCGTGGCAAGCGGCATCAACGAGCTTTCCGAAATGATCCACGCGGGCCGAGCGCAGAAGAAGATCGTGGCTTACATCGGCGGCAGCGGGGCGAGCGGTGCCTACTGGATCGCCTCCGCCGCGCACGAAATTGTCATCGACGAAACGGGTATCGCCGGCAGCGTCGGCGTGGTGGTCGAGGCGGTGGTCGATAGTGAAAAGGCTACCGGCCGCAAGAGCTACCAGATTGTCAGCCGTAACGCCCCGAACAAGCGTCCAGACCTGGCCACGGAGGAAGGGCGGGCGAAGGTCGCCGAGACGGTTGATGCGCTTGAGGATGTGTTCGTGGCCAAGGTCGCGCGCAACTTGGGCGTGGATGCAGAGAAAGTACCTGGCATGGGTGACCATGGTGGGTTGCGTGTGGGGCAGGCGGCCGTTGCGGCTGGCCTGGCGCACCGAACAGGCTCACTTGAGGGCCTCATCACCGAGCTGTCCAAGCCGGCAGCGAAAATCACGAGGAAAAACACCATGACGAAAGTCAGCAACACCGCTGAGTTGCAGGCGGCCATCGCTGCCGGCGGCGATCTCACTGCCATCGAGATCAGCGCCCCGGAAAAGATCGATGTGGAGACCCTTCGCAAGGAAGCGGCAGCGACCGCTACCGCCAGCGAGAAGGACCGCATCACCGGCATCCAGGCGCTGGCGGCCCCGGGCTTCGAAACCGAAGTGCAAGCTGCCATCGATGGTGGACTCACTGTCGAGGCAGCGGGCCTGAGCCTGTTCAAGGCCGCTCAGGACCGCGGCGTGACCTTGGACAGCATCAAGCGTGATGCCAAGAAGGTCGATCCCGCCTCTGCATCCGCGGGCAAAGGCAAGGTTGAGTACTCCACCAAATCCATCTGGGCCTCTCGCAAAGGAGCGAAAGCATGAACTACGACATCGTCACCCAAGGCGCGCGCACCGCAGCTTTCCTCCTGAACGAGGCCTCCGGCGAGCGCTCCCGCGAGCAGATCGTATTGCTGAAGGGCAACACCGCATTCCCGCCGGGCCAGATCCTGTCGAAGAACGCGGCGGGCAAATACGTCGCGTTCGCCGCGCCTGCTGAGGGCGCAGCCGTTGAGGTTGCGATTCTGTATGAAGGCCGTCCTGCGGATACCACTGCCGACCGCTACGCCGCCGCCGTTGTGCGCGACTGCGAAGTAATCGAAAGCCTGCTGGTCGGTCTGACTGATCCTGCCCGCGCTGCCCTGCTCGCCGCCGGCATCATCCTGCGCTGATTTTCAGCACCTCATTCCCCTAACCGCCGCTGGCGGTTTTTTTGTTTTTGGAGATCAGAATGCCCGATTTGAGCATTTTCAACGGTGATGCATTTAGCACCATCGCCATGACCACCGCTATCAACCAGCCAGTTGAAGGGCAGGCGGTGCCCACTCGCCTGGATACGCTCTTCGAAGAAGAAGGCGTAACCACCACTGCCGTGTTCATCGAGCGTGAGCACGACAGTCTGACCCTGGTGCCGGCTGCCGAGCGCGGAGCGCCAAGCGACCCAACCACTGGCCCGGGCCGCGACATGATCCCGTTCCAGACCATCCACCTGCCGACCCGCGCGGTTATTCGCGCCGACGAAGTCCAGGGTATTCGTGCGTTCGGTTCGGAAAGCGAACTCGAGACCGTCCAGGCGATGGTTGAAAAGCGCTTGCTGAAAATGCGTAAACGCCTGGAAGCGACCATCCGCTACCAGCGCGTGGGCGCAATCACCGGCAAGGTGTTCGACGCTGACGGCACCCGGGTGCTGCTGGACCTGTATGCCCGATTCGGCATTGAACAGCAGACTGTCGCTTTCACCATGGGCGCTAATACCACCAAGCTGCTGGCCAAAGTGACTGAAGCCAAGCGCCTGGCGGAAGACGCTATCGGTGGTTCCGGCATCATTGCAGGCTGGCTGGGCATTGCTGGACGCAACTGGTTCGACGCATTCACCAACCACGATTCGGTGCAGAAGGCGTTCGATCGCTGGAACGATGGCCAGTTCTTGCGCGACGACCATCGCCGCGATGGCTTCAGCTTCGGTGGTGTGAACTGGGAGGAGTTCTACGGCAACCTGGGCGGCGTCCAGTTCATGGATCCCGACGTTGCCTACCTGGTGCCGGTAGGCGTGGATGGCCTGTTCATCACCAACTTCGCGCCGGCTGACTACATGGAAACGGTCAACACCACCGGTGTGCCGTTCTATGCCAGCCAGGAAATGCTGCGCCACAACAAAGGCGTGGACATGGAAGCCCAGAGCAACCCGCTGAGCATCTGCACCCTGCCGCGCGCCATCATCAAGTTGACCAAGTAATGGGCCGCTCGGAGTTCGACCAAGCCTTCGAGGGCGCGGACGACGAGCTGTTCAGCACCTTCGGCCAGCGGGGTGAGTGCTTCTATGACTCGCGGGAAGGGGCGCCGCCCCAGCCCGTGAGCGTGGTGCTGCAGACAAACGTCAGCGATCCGGCTGGCGGCAGCTTCGTTGCCGTCCACCTGGCCGCCGACCTGCGCATCAGCCAGGTACCCAAGCCATGCAAGGGCGATTTGCTCACCGTGGACTGCAAGCGCTACTTGCTCGATGAGTACGTGGGCACCGATGGCCTCATCAACCGCTTTTCACTCATGCCAGCGGACTGACCATGGACAACCCACTGACCTTGGGCCGAAAGGCGCTGATTGAGCGGCTCACCACGATTTCAGTGGCCAACGGGTATTTCACCTCGGCCGGCCGGAACGTGCGAACAGGCTGGCTCAATGAGCAGCTGCAAGCCCGCGACGCCAGCTTTCCTATCATCGTTGTGCAAAAGGGCCGGGGCCAGGCGCCAGTGCCCGGCCCCATGGCGCTGAAGGCCTTCTCAGGCTTCAGCATCGTTGGTGCTGTCAGCACAGGCATGGACGACTACGAGGATGCCATCGAAGCGCTCGAGCACGACCTGTTGAAGTGCCTGGTTCCCGTGCAAGGCCGCGCCCTGGACTGGCTGCCGAATGGCGTCACCGGCATCACAGTCGGCACACCCGAGACTTTCCCACCAGGTGAGTCGCTCAAGGCCGCAACGGTCCTTATCCCCGTGCAGCTGCACACCATCATTCAGGGAGAACACCCCCATGTCCGACAAAGCCGATAAAACCGACAAGGCGCCAGGCATTCCAGTGCCCAGCACCGTCAAGGCCGCCGAACCGGTCACCGACGCGGAGCGTGCATTGCCGCGCTTCGAAGTGGAGCTGCTCAAGGCCCATACCCATGCCCGCAAGGACTACGCGCCGGGCGACAAGATCAAAGTAACCGCTGAGCAACGCACCTGGCTGAAGGGCCTGGGCGTCATCGCTGGCGACACCCAGGAGAAGTAAGACATGGCACGCGAAATCGAAACGTTCCTTGTCGGCGGTCTGGTCAAAATGCGTAAGTACGGGGTCGGCGGTGCATTCATGCCCGTGGGTCTGGTATCGACGCTGACCCAGGCCATCGAAAAGACCGACATCACCTTGGCCGATACCACTACTCCCCAGGGCGGTGAATACGACTCGGTGAGCCGTATCACCAGTATGGGTCTGACCATGAACTGGCGTGAGCTGTATACCGCGAACCTGGCGGCCATGTACTGGGGTGATGCTACGAAGGTGCCGGCCACCACGGTCACCGACGAAGCCCACACCTCCACCAAGGGCGGCACCATCCTGCTGGACAAGATGCCGTTGAGCATCACGTCCGTGAAGCTGGCTGCCGGCGCTACCACCTACGAGGACGGCGACGACTACCAGATGACTGGTGCAGGTCTTGAAATCCTCGAGGCTGGCAGCATCGCTGACGGTGCAGAGCTGCAGATCACCTATGCATCGGCATCGGTGGACGTGATCGAGGCGCTCACCAACAGCGGTAGCGTGTACGAGATCCTGTTCGAGGGCGCGAACGCCGCGGGCACCAAGAAGCGGATGAACCTCCAGTACTTCCGTTGCCAACTCAGTCCGGCTGCCAGCGCCGACTGGATCAGCACCGATGATTTCATGGGCAGCGAGGTAACTGCGAAGGTGCTGTCCGATCCAGCCAAGGTGGGCGCCGGCAAGTCGAAATACATGAAGATCATGAAGGAAACCACTGGCGCGTGATGCGTCCGGCCTACCTGGCCCGCTCCGGCGGGCTTTCTTCTTTCTGGAGTGCAGCATGAGTGAAATGACCGCCTCGAAGGTTGTGGTGATCGACGGCAGGGAAGTAATCGTCCGCGAGCTCTCGGTCGCCGATATCCGGCAGATGATGACAGAGGACGTTGAACCTGACGGCCTTGGAAGCAGCTTTTTCGAGGATATCCGTCTATCTGATCTTCGGCGTTTCACCAACTTGGAAGCTGCTCAAGTGGAGGGCATGCTGCCTAGCCAGCTGCGGACGCTGCTCAGCCACATAAAGGGGCAAAACCCCGATTTTTTCGCTTGGCTGGCCAGGGTCAACAACCCGCCGGCCAAGCGCTGAAAAACCTCGACGACTGCATCTGCGCCCTGATTCGAATTGGGCATCACCAGGTGCTTTCCTACCCGTGGCGCCTGTTTTTGCGCGCTTTGAAAGGCTGATCCCATGCGTGATATCGAACTCCGGCTGACGGCTGACCTGGACGACGCCACCAAGGAAGTCGCCGGGTTTCGCAAAGAATACGGCGAAATGGTCAAGGTGGTGGAAAAGCCCCTGCGCCAGGTCAATGCATTCCGAGACCTGGAATCAAACGTCGAAAAGACCGGTCGAGCGATGCAGGATGCTCGTGAGCGGGTTCGGCAACTCGGGGCCGAACTGGCCCGTGCCGAAACGCCGTCCCGCAAGCTGCAGGAAACCTATCGAGCGTCTGTCCGCGATCTGGAACGCTTGGGCCGCGTTGAGGCGCAGCAGGTCACACAGCTGAACCAAATGGGCGCAGGGTTGCGCGCCGCTGGCCTCGATACCCGAAACCTCGCCGCAGAACAAACTCGTCTCAGCGCCGCGTACAACAAAGCGCTGGCCGCTGGGCGCGCGGACACGTCGCTAAATAGCGCCAAATCAGCGCTAGGCGCTGGCGCGGTTCGCGAGACGCAGTCCGAACTGGTTCGGCTTCGGCAGCAATATGCTTTAGTGAAATCGTCAGGCGAGTTGTCTGCTCGCGATCTGGGCATTGCTCAGGACAATTATCGCCGCAAGGTCAGCGAGACCCTGGCCCGGCTCCGCGAAATGCGTGCTGTGAATGCTGTTCCGGTGAAAACCGTGCCGGTGGTTGCCGATACCGCGCGGCAAAGCTTGGGGATCAACCAGCTCAAGGCACTACGGCTACAGTTGGCATTTCTAACTGCCGATTACCAGCGTCTAACCCGCTCCGGTGTGCTATCGGCTACTGAGCGAGCCGTCGCCGAGACTCAATACCGTCGCAAAATAGAGGAAACGCGGCAGTCCATTGCTGCTCTGTCGGGCGAAGAGCGTCGCCGTAGCCGGCCGAGCGCCGCACCATCCGGCGGGGGCATGTCAGAAAACCTGACCCTTGCCGGCGGTGGCCTTTCGGCGATCGCAGTTGGCGCCGCATACTTGCGGACGACAGACGCAGCAAAAAAGATGGAGGCACAACTCAAACTCACCACATCTTCGCAGGAAGAATTTAACGAAGCTCAGCGCGCGACCTTTGAAATCGCCCAGCGCAATCAGGCGCCGCTGGCTGATGTCATTACGCTCTACAGCCGCTTGCAGCCTGCGATGGCACAAATGGGGCGAGGTCAGAAAGACACACTGGCGGTTATCGACGCCGTGACCCAGTCTCTACGTATCAGCGGCGCGACCGCTTCGGAAACCGGCAGCACCATCACTCAGTTCTCACAGGCGCTTGGTTCGGGTGTGCTTCGCGGCGAGGAATTTAACTCCATCGCCGAAAACTCGCCGCGTCTATTGCGGGCACTTGCTGAAGGCCTGAACGTGCCGACCGGAGCACTGCGCAACATGGCGACTCAGGGTCAGCTGACTGCTGATGTCATTGTTGACACTCTGTTAGGTCAGTTGCCCAAACTCACCGCCGAAGCCCAGAAGCTTCCAGAAACGTTTGGTGGAGCGTTGACCCAGCTCAACAACCAGCTGACCATCTCGACGAAGTTGTTCGATGACTGGGCTCAGATTTCTGCCAAAGCCACGAATGGCATCAAAACTTTCACGGCTGCAATAGCTGCCCTGAACAGCGGTGAGTTTGGCGATTTTTTTCGCAAAGATAAGCAGTCCATAGCCGGTTTCAACAACGAAATCGGCGTCGTGATGGCACGGATTCGTGATTTGCAGAATGTTCGCTCTGGACTTAAAAGCGACTCGGATACATCGCTCTTTCAGTGGAAATTTTGGGACCGGAAAGAGATCGACGCCGAGGTCTCTGCGCTAAAACGGCACATTGCAGAGATGTCGACCGAGCGCGATAAGCTCGCAACGGATCAGGGTCTGAGCAATGCCGAGCAGGATAAGTTAGCCGCTGATCGCTTGGCTTCGGCACAGAAAAGCGCTCGCGACCTGAAAGATGTGCAGACCAAGCTTGTTACTGATACCGAGGCCGCGCTCAAGGCCATGGTCTCGGCTGAAAAAGCCGCTGCGAGTGATCTTGAGAAGGCGAAAGCTGCCCAGCTCAAGACTCAAGAGAAGTACAGCAAAGCACTTTCTTCTCTCGGTTCTGGCGCAGGCGGCGATGGTTCGTATGCTTCGGCCCAGTCCCTAAAAATTGGCGCCCGCCAAGCACTACAACGGGGAGACGTTGAGTCAGCGAAAGAGCAGGCGAATGCTGCGCTTGATATCTTGAAGAAGTTGGCTGATTCCGGAGAGAACACCTATGGTTTCGCAGGGTTCATTAAGGAGCTACAAGGGATTGAAGCGGCCGCTGACGGTATTAACGTTGAAAAGGCGCAAAACAGCCTTGAGCAGGCAAAACAGAAGACAGAAGAACTCAAGGCTAAGCTTGATGGACTGAAGTCTGTGGTGATCACTCCGACCATGTCGGAAGATGCTCTAGCCAAGGTCAGGAAGCAAATTCGGGATCTCAAAATCCTCATAGGCCAGCAGCTTGATATTCCTGTAGATGTTGTGCCGAGCTCACAGATGCAGGCGATGGCCATGCAGACCCCATCCGTGAGTTTTCCGACTACAGATGGTGCCGCTACCGTAGTTCCGGAAACCCCAGTTACGGTAGTGCCGCCCAAGACCTCCAGTCAGGCTAAAAAACTCACCTATCAGCCCGGAACCAGCAGTTATTCGGCGCAAGATACTGTCATGCCGGTGCAGCCTGTTGTAGAGGAAGATGCCTATCAACGGATGGTGCGCGAAGTTGCTGCTCGTGGGCGTGTGCCCGTTCCGGTAGAACCTACAGTGCCTGAAGGCTCAATCTCAGACGTTCAGGTCCCTGTAACGCCGGAGCTAGACCAAACCGCTGCTAGTGTTGCAATCAGCCAGGTAGCCGCAATTGCCGCAAAGATGAAAGAGTCCCTTACGGTCCAAATGACCGTACTCGGGCCTGCCGCAGCGAATGTTTCCGGATCTGATCCTGACGTTCCGCAGTTTGCTCGAGGCGATATGGTTCGTGGGCCAGGAACGGGAACAAGCGATAGCATCCTGGCGCGCCTTTCAAACGGTGAGTTCGTGATGAGGGCTGCTGCAGTTCAGCACTATGGGCCAAATCTATTGCGCCAACTGAACGAGCGGAGGCTTCCCAAGTACGCAACAGGCGGGTTGGTATCGCCACGCTTGATGCCCGACGTACCGTCGCCTGGGGCTTCCATTATGCAGCAGGTCAACCCCCCGCCTTTAGAAAGTATGGGAACGGTCGCGCTGTCAGTGGGCGGCGAAACGTACAACTTGCAGGCGCCTAAACAGGACTTCCAGCGTATTTTGCGAAACCAGCGGCTGAAATTCGGAAAGACTTGAGGTTGGGGCATCAACGTCACGGATGATAGATTGCCACTTTCGACAGGGAGGTAGCTTATGGAGTATTTGATCATCTGGGTGGCGGTAGCTTGTGTTTCCGCCTGGTACGCGAAGCAGAAAGGACGCAGCGTCGGCGCTTGGTTGCTGCTCGGTTTTCTACTTCATGTCGTCGCGTTGATCATCCTCTGGTTTCTCAACCCTATCGGTATCGATGACGCCAAGAGTCAGGCTATTGCCCGCAAATTTGGGGTCTCGGCGCGGTACCGCAAGTGTCCTCAATGCGCCGAGCTAATCCAACGGGAGGCGCTCAAATGCCGTTACTGCCAAGCCCAGTTGGAACCCGTTCCCGACTGACAATGCATCAACAATCAGACCCGCTTCGGCGGGTTTTTTCATTTCTGGAGTAACGGATGAGCCTTCCGCTGATCATGCTGGGGGGCATCCCCATCGTTCTGGATGCCGGCGCACCGGATCAGTCCGACAACCCGTTGCTGGGTGAATCCGTCATCCGGCTGTCCGGTGGCGAAGGCGTCAAGATGACCCACTGGGGCAAAGCCGCCGGCACCATCAGCGGCCAGGGTTGGATGCCGCCTGGGTTGGATGGCCTGGACTACAGCCAGCCGCTTGAACTGCGCCTCACCGCGCAGGAGAGCATGGTGAGCAATGCGCAGATCCTCGTGCTGCCCAGCACTCCGCGCGACGATTGGGCGCCCTGGGCATTCGCTTTGGTCGGGGCCCGATGGGTCGAAGCGCCATGCGTGATGGATGGCCTGGTCGTGACGATCGAGAAGATGGTCGGCGCCACCAAGTACATGGCGCAGTGGATGCCGGTCTACAACGTGTTCGCCAGCAAGCCTCCCAAGACGCAGAGCTCGGGCCAAGGCAGCTTTGGCTGGACCATCGCCTGGGAAGAGGTCTGATGCTGATCAACGGATTGCCGCTCAATGCCGCGGCGCTGGGTGGCCTGCAGGGTGATTCCAGTGCAACTCAGCCACTACCGATTGTGCCGGGCCGGGCGTTCCGCTGGCGGCTGCGGGTCACCGTAGGCGGCAGTGATGTAACCGCCAGGCTCACCGGCCAGGTGCATGTCGACCGCGAGCGCGGCGCTGCCGGCCTGGCGGACTTCACGCTGCAGATGGATGCGGGGCCTGTAGTGCCGATGGATTGGGTAGGGGCCGAGGTCGCGATCGACTACATCAGCACTGCCGCGGGTGTCACCAGCGAGAAGCGCCGCTACACCGGCCGCATCGTCACCACGGAGTGGGGCTCGCTGGCCAGGCTGCTGGTGTGCCATTGCGGCGATCAGCTGCAGCAGCGCGTCGAGGCGATGAGCACCGACGCAGTTGAGGCGCTGATCCCTTCCTACTGGTCAGACGAGGTGTTCGAAGCGGTAGACGGGCGCAGCCGATGGGACTATGCCCAGGAGCGTTTGACCTCTGTGCAAGGCAGCCTGGACTCGTCAGCTACTGGCGAGCTACGGCTCACCAGCTGGTACGCGGGCAACATCGACTTCACGTTCGGGGGCGGCACCACGGTCTACGACTCGGTTGCACTGTCCTATGCCGATCTCACCAGCTTGACCAACACCGTCGAGATTGAAGCGAACTACCGTTTTCCTCGTCTGCGCCAGCTCAACGAGAACTTCACCTGGGTGCATCCGGATACCAACGGCCTGGGCGGGCTCAGCGGGTTCTGCCAATGGCGGCCCGACAGCACAGAGCTCCCGGATGTGACCATGGTTCGCGATGCAGTCACCGGCAGTGGCCTGAGCCTGGTGCGCAACCCCGGCTACAACCGAGTGCCGCTCAGTGCCCCTGACCCGTGCGGGAACGGCCAGCCTTGGGTGAACAACTACGCCGACCTGCTGCTGGCGGCCTCGCTCACGGGCGGCCGCCGCTGGAGCCAACCGGTAACCGAGAAGTACACCCTCAAGGTGGTGGCCGAGACCAGCGTCGCGCAGGCCGGTGAGGTGATCGCCAGGGAGTCCTTGTCGATCGAGTACACCAACGACCTGGCCGATGGCTGGGAAAGCACAGCATTCGGTATTGATGCGCCCCGGCCTGCGGCGCCCGGCACTGGCAATGGCGTAGGCGGCAATGGGGCCGGCGGGGTCGGCGGGGCCCCTGCGCAGGATGGCGGCGAAACCGGACATAAGGACCAGCGTGATGAGGCGCAGCGCCTGGGTGCTTTCCGGTGCCTGCTGCATCAAGCCAAGACCTCGATCATCCAGGCGCACAGCGGGACCCGGGTCAGCTGGGAATCGCCGACCAGCATGGTGATGGACGTCGATCTGGTGCACACGTTGGCGATCAGTGACCAGGGCATCAGCGCAGCGGCGCGGTGCAGCCATATCTACGACACGTTTGACCTGGCTGGCGGCAGTGCCATTACCACCCTGACAATCACCGTCATGCGTGGTGGCGGCACCGCCGAAGATGCGCTCGAGCCGCCGGCCGCCTTAGTCGAGCCGCAACCTGAGCCGGATGGGCCTGACCCCATAGGGCGGAGCCTGCCGACCCAGCTCGGCGGCAAGAGAGGCGCGCCGGCATACAAGGAAGACCTCGATGGATTCGCGGGCAACTATGACAACGCTGACCCGACGCTGGAGGTATTCCCCCGGCGTTTTCAGGTGACCTCGATCGACATACCCGAAGAGGACACCGACGAAAAAACCGTCGATATCGCGGCGACCTACCGGGTCGTCATTCCCAACGACCTTCTGGAGTTGTAAACCATGTCAGAGACCGAGCGGCGCGCCTTGGGCGTTGCCCTGGAGACGAACCGGCGGGCAAGTGGCGCTGCCATGGAATCATCCCGGCGCGCAATTGGCCCGGCAATGGAAGCGGAACGCCGCGGCTCAGGGGCTCAGATTGCCGACGACATCCAGCGCCTGGGTGGAGTGCAACGCCGAAGCACGACCCTGTCGCGGATCGAGCGCCGCGGTGGGATCGGTGGGCAGACCGGATCCGGGGTCTGGGCCGCTCCCAACGTCGGCACCGGGGGTGGTATCGCCAGCCCACTTACCGAGGCCGATTACACCAAGCGCGAATACTGGCCAGACGGAATTCTCAGCAGCGATGGCCTGTTCAACATGCCGGCGCTGAAAACCTTGGTGATGACCGACAACGATGGCGCGAGTGTCACCGTCAATTTCGCGAAGCCGGTCACGCCGGCGAAGGTGCCATAGATGCGCTTCATCAATAACTGGATCACCCAGCTGACTCAGCCCATGGCGGCCGCGGCAACCACGCTGCCTGTGCCAGGCGCAGCGCTCTCGCGCCTGGCGGCCGGCACGTACTTGCTCACGCTGGTCAACTCTGCGAGCGCACTGGACCAGACCCAGTGGGAAGTCATCGAAGTGACTGTGGCCAATGGCGTAGCAACTGTCAGCCGCGCTCGGGAAGAAACCACTGCACGGGCCTGGCCAACCGGCACCTTGATTTATTGCGGCGTTACAGCCGGCACTCTCAACCGGTTCGCACAGACGATTGAATCGCTCGTCGCGCGGGTGGCGGCACTCGAAGGCGGGGGCGGCGTTGATCCGGAGCCGTCCGATGGCGCACTTACTGACCCTGCCGGAAGCGCTCTTACCGACCAGGCACAGAACACCCTCGTACCGGCGGCCTGATCCCCGCCGCCTTGATAAAACGGACATTCCAATGGCAAACGTTCAGCACACTGATAGCGGCACCACCGATCCACAGGTCGCACCGCCGAGCATTGGCGCCCACTACACCAATACGGCCAGCGGTCAGACTTGGGTCGCCCATGGCACGGCTCGGGTCGAGGATTGGGGTAGCCCTCTCCCTGGGCACGCGCTTGTGGCGACTGGCAATGAGCTGGCGCTCAACCACAAGCAGCCGATCACCGTGTGGCGGCTGACCCCCGGGCAATTCAATCCGCTCCTGGTCCTGCCCGATATCACCGAGCCCGGATTCTATGAAGTGCTGCTGGTGCTCGAGAACACATCCGGTGTCGAGTTCGAAATCAATGTGATGGGTGGCGGCAATATCGAGCGGATGGACAGAATACTGAGAGTTGCGACCAGTTCTGCCACCGCGTACCGCTTTCATTGCTGGGTGCCACTCGAATCAGTTGGGGGCTCTAATTTCTGGACCTTGTCAGATCGCACTTATCATGTTGAAGGTAGTGATTACATCCCGAGATCAGATAATACGTCGCTCACAATTGCCGGTGCTGACAGGAAGTTTTCATGGAGTTTCAACAATACGCGCTCCGCTGACCTCATCCTTAAGGAAGTAGGTAATAGCAACCGTATGGATCCTATAGTTGATGTCGAACTTTTGATCCTAAACTTCACCGGGGGAGTTGTTACGATCACAGTTGACACGGCTGAGGGTTATCCGCTGAAAGACGTTACTCAAATCATAGTGCAGCCCAATACTGGGCAGCGTTACACGCTCACTTTCTGTCGCAGCAGATGGTCGGTGGCCAAAATACAAGAGGTTTAAGGGGGCGAGATGGAGCGAACGTTGGTTTGGCCTTGGCATGGCATGATCACCGCCGAGACATTACAACTTCCCAATGGCGCTACCCGCCCGACACAAGAACTGTCGTTTTCACCCGCCAATGCTGCAGGGCCCGGCGACAATCACAGAATTGTAGTGGAAGGGGTAGCGCCTATCTCTGACGCCGAGGCGGCGCAAGCGCCGGCTGGCGGCCAGTACTGGTCGGGTCGAGCGCTTGTTACCTCGGGTCGGCTTTATGAAAAGGAGATTGGTTGGCTATATCAGGCCTTGGATGGTAGTCGCTGGTCGGTGACTATGCCGATCCGCAATATCCAGCCAGCCACCTCAACGCTCCGGCTTACATTCAAGCGTTTTGGCGAGTTCACCAGAGCGCCGGAGTCGATAAATCTCACTCAGCAATTTCAAGTGGGGTTGCTGTCTGAAGATGATCGGAAGTTATATTTCGCTGATTTTGGAAACAGTCAGACTCACTCTATACGCCTGCATAGCGTGAGCGACACAGGCCGCACAGCTATCATTTCATGGTGTATATCGAACGCGGGAAATGGCTTTGATCCCCATGCTCGGCCCTACACTTATCTGAAAGTCTCGCTGACTGGAAGTGGAAGTGAGATCGCCGCCAGCTACGAAATTCTGTACGACAAAACCCGAGTGCGTAGGGATGACCAACCGATAGCGATAGAGGACTACGGCTTTGCTGTAGATCCAAGCCGGAACTGGGTGGAGACCAACCGTGAGCCCTTTGGGGATGGGGGCCCCAATTCAGGAACCCGGTATTTCTACGACTACGTGCCAACCACGACGTTGAAGGTCATGAAGGGGGATGACCTGTTCCCCGGTCCAGTCTCGGTAAACAGGCGTCAGACCTGGATACCCTTCATTTCTTTCCAGGGTGAGACCCCTGTCCCGTGCACTTTCAGTTGTGTGTACCGGGCTGAGCGGCCAATGCCGGTCATCAACGTAGTGACTGACGAGCAGGTCGTGCACCTCATATACACCGACGGGCACGGCGGTGTTGAGAACGACGGCAAGTACCATTTTGAGGGCAGTACCGCCGCCGAGGGCGCACTCACAATCACGATCGCTCACGGTGATTACCGCTGGACCAGGTCTTACACGTTCTCGTCGCAAAGCGTATTGAATGACCTCGTATACACCACGGCCTATTTCAACGGTGAGCAGCTTCCGAACATCGGTACCGGCTGGGCTGGATTTGGAATCATAGCAACGGGCGAGCTGTGGGCGGACGTTGGCCAGTTTCGACCGTCGGTGGGGGTCAGCATGGCTAATGTCAGCGACGTGACCTACTTCTACCTGTACAGCAACAACTGTCTGGCCCTGGCCACTGTCACCGATTACCCCAAGCACAAGTTCTATGGGGCGATTACCCCGGATGGATTTATTCCACCAGTGGGCGAGCACCCGACTGACTTCAGCCCTCACTTCGGTAGTTATCACCCTTTCACCGGTCAACTGATGCTGGGTTCTTCCAAGCCGGTCAACTGGATCTAACCCCTCTTTTGAAACAGGAGCAGCCAGCCATGCAGCCGGCCCGCCAAGACCTGCCCGTCGTTCCGGGCGCAACGTACCGCGACACGATCCGAATCATGCAGCCGGTGTTCGTGTACCGGGATATCACCGGCATTGCCGGCGCACCGGTGGTGCTGCAGGTGCCCGATCACGGCCTGGCCTCGGACTGGCCAGTGTGGGTGCGCGGCGCCGTGGGGATGTCGGACCTGAACCGAGAACCTCAGCGCCAAAGGCCGCACACAGGCAAGCGTCTTGATGACGAAACCATCGAGATCAACGCCCTGTCTGCGGCCGATCTTCGCCCCAAGGGTGGCCAGCTCATCTACCGCAAACCAGTTGATCTATCCGCTGCACTGGTCTCCATGGAGATCCGGCACGGCGACGACTTGGTGCTGCTGCTCGGCATTGGCGCCGGCCTACGGGTTTCTGCTCCCGGCACCATCGAGCGGGTCATCACCGCATCACAAACCGAGTTGCTCACAGGCGACGACCTGACCTACACCCTCGACGTCATCTATGCCAATGGCCCAACCACGACCCGCTATTTCACCGGCGCCGTAGGTAAATCAACCTGCTGTGAGCCTGGCGAACAACAGATCGTCACCACAGGCGAGCAGGGGCCTCCCGGCCTGGGCGCGGCGGAGCTGAGCACCGACCCTAACAACCGCCTGACCTTCGGCCGAGACCTGAAGCTGTACGTCTCCGACGACCTGATTCCCGACCCGCTGGCCTACTACATACTTGCAAAAGGATAGAACCATGTCCCTGGAAACGAAGATCATCGCACTAGCACAAGCTGTGGGCGCTGATGTGAAACTGCTCAAGGCTAATACCGGCGATCTGAGCGCACTTCCGACGAATGCCAAGAACAGCATCGTTGCGTCTATCTCCGAACTCTATGCGTTGCTGGGAGGGGCGGGCGCCAAGATCGATGATACAGCCGGCGCCGGCGCCACCTCTGTCACTTGGTCGGCAGACAAGAGCACACGCTTCGTTGCCAGCGCGGTATCTTCCCTACGCTCGGAATTGACCGATGGCGCTGCTGCGGCGCTGGACACTTTTGCTGAGCTCGCCGCCGCCTTGGGCAACGACCCAAACTTTGCTGCCACCATCGCAACCGGCCTTGGTAACCGTGTGCGCGTCGACGCGGCTCAAACATTCAGCACCGCTGAGAAGGCCCAAGCACGCACCAATATTGGTGCCGTCAGTAGCGCCGATGTCGGTAATACCGAGCATGATTTTGCGGCGGACTATGTCGCCGCCAAGGCATAAGTCTTGAGCCTGGTCGCGCGGGTTACCGCGCTTGCTCAAGCGATCGCAGCAGATATCAAATCGCTCACGTCGGGAAAGGTGGACAAGGTCAACGGCAAGGGTCTCTCGACCAACGACTACACGGCGACTGACAAGAACAAGCTAGCAGGTATCGCGGATGGCGCTCAGGTCAACTCTGTTACGTCGGTCGCCGGTCGCGCGGGCGCTGTCACCTTGGCGAAGGCGGATGTAGGCCTGGGCAGCGTGGACAACACTGCTGACGGCGCCAAGCCGGTGAGTGTGGCGCAGCAGGCGGCCCTGGATGCGAAGGTCAACACTTCGAATCCGGTCGTTACTGGAAACATGTCGCTTTTCACGCAGTCGAGCTTGAGCGCAGGAACTAGCTCTGCTATCAGCGTTGGCCGTACGCGCGGCACATCTCTTTCTCCAGATCCGGTGCTAGCAAACGACCGACTTGGTGCATTCCAGTTCCAGGCTCGCGGTTCAGATGGACTTCTATATACCCCGATTGTGCTTGAAGCCTATGCCGCTGAAGACGTAGGGCCGTCTGGCGCGGGCAGTCTTTTTCAATTCGCGACGACTAAGTCCGGCTCCGCAGCCCGATCCGTAGCATTGCAAATAACCAGCGGCGGCCAGGTGGCGATGCCAGGCGGTTTTTACACCAACATGCCAGGGAGACCAGCCCAGTATACGCTGACCACTCTGCCATCTGCGACAGCCTATAGCGGCTATGAAATAGACGTCACCAACGCCACCGGCGGCCCGAAGCGTTGCCGCTCGAACGGTACGAATTGGCTGATCCTTAACACAACCACTCCTGTGAGCTGACTTGATGCCTGTATACAAAGAAGAGACGTTTAACTACGAAATCCTGCTGCGGTTCGGCGACACCGGCCAGAAGAAAGGCCAGCTGACCGGCGCGTCGCGAACCACCATCACGCAGACCACCAGAGACGGCATGCCTATCTCGACCGTTATCAATACGCCCGAGCAGCTTGCATTAATTGCTGGCGAGGAAGGGGAACTGCTCTCCAAAGTGCTGGGCGATGTTAACTCTGCCACCATCGTGCTGAACGGCCAATTGCAGGCCAGCCTAGCCGAGGTTAGTTTCATAGCAGCAGAGCAGATGAAGCAGTTGGCTCAGCTCCGTGATAAGCTGCAAATTACAAACCCTAATATTTAATCAATGTAAGCAACATCGGATGGTTGGCTTGAAGCATTGGGTAAACTATAATCCTTTGGTTGGAAGGCTTAATCACCAATGCTTCAATTTCATTACTCAGGAACAGGAGCTACCCCTTGTAGGTAAGGTAAAACTATAGTTCCTATATTAGTGAGCTCACATCTCACGCGATTTTGTTCTGCTCTTGCTGCGCGTATTAACCCTGAGCCTTCAAGGGCGCGAATCGAATGGGCAATACGGTCGGTAGTTCTTTCGTCTTTTCTAATGTCTGAAGTGAAAGTAGATCTAATAAAAGAGGGTATCCAGTCAGAGGTGATATTTGTACCGCTGGTAACCAGTGCTCCAACATTGAAATCTTGCCAAGCTGATGATTGAGTAATTAATGACATTTCCTGCGGTGTAAGCCTTTCGATTATTGATAGGGCGTACCGATGCTCTTGGAATAAATCAATAAAATTTGTACTTGTTATGTGCTTGAGGGCTGCAGACAAGTGCTCGGCAAGCTCTATGTCCGGAGGTGATTCGTCTTGGATTCTGAGTATTTTATTAAACAGTATGCTTCCTTGCGGGTTAGATAAGAACTTAGCTATATCGGCTACGGTTTCTGAGGTTTGATCGACCTTTTCAAAGTATCTGCACAAAAGGTGCTCTTGTTTGGCGATCTTTATCTCTTTTTCTACTTCTTCATTCCAGTTTAATACAACTGATACAATCTCAGTTATTCTTGTTAGTCCTAATAGCTTGTCTCTTATTATTTTTTTCCCAGTCGCACGATTAATCTCGGATTCTCCATCATCGCCAAGGTGTATCTCATCTAATCTTGCTTTAAGTGTTTTTCCTTGAGCTGGGTAGTATATTTCTGGGTTGGTTACTATCATGATAGGTAACTTTCTTTCATCGTTCATTTTCCATTTCCCCCAGTAGCAAAATTTTCAAACAAATTCACGACGTTGTCGTGCTTAGAACCTTAGTAGAAAATATTAGATATGCTAATAACCGAACGAGGAATGATTCATATCTTCCTTGAGCTGAATGTCCAGATCCGTGGTGTCGCGAATTCACTGCACGTAGCCATGCCACCCTTCAATATCAACACGCCGGCGCAGGTTTCGGCTTTAGTCGCTCAGGTAGGCCACGAGTCCGCCGACTTCACCCGTCTGGTGGAAAATCTGAATTACTCGGTGGAGGCACTGCTGTCCAAATTCAGCCGCGAGCGGATCACCGAGGCCCAGGCCCGGCAGTACGGGAGGACCGCTGCGCGCAAGGCCGACCAAGTTTCCATTGCCAACTGCATCTATGGCGGGGAGTGGCGCAAGCTCAAGCTGGGCAACACTGAGCCGGGCGATGGATGGAAATTCCGCGGGCGATCACTGATCCAGGTAACCGGCCGCGCGAACTACAAGGCGTGCGGGCGATCGCTCGGGCTGGATCTGCTCGCAAGCCCGGAGCTGCTCGAGCAGCCTAGGCATGCAGCCATGGCCGCCGGCTGGTTCTGGTCGTCGCAGAAGCTGAATGCGCTGGCGGACGCCGGCAACCTGGGCGATATCGGCAGCATCATAAACACTGGGAAGCCCGGGCGTGTGCCGCGGGGTGGAGAGAAACGCAAGGCTATCTGTCAGCGGGCTTTGAAGGTGCTTGCATGACCGTGGCGTAAAAGGTGCTGTCTTCCATCGCCATTGAGCTGACCATAGTCGGACTGATTGGCGCTGCGCTGTACGCCTCCTACAGCTAAGGCGTCACTGTGACCAATGCCATATGGGCTGCCGAGTGGTCGCAAGCCGTAGCCACCAGACCGAACTCCGCAGGCGGTGCAGGTCACGCGGGTCACTGCCCCGCAGACCATCGTCGACCTGCGGGCGCAACTGACCCAAGGCCGTGCTGTAGCAGAACTGCCGCCTTAGGCGATTGCCGAAAGCGAACCGGCCCCCTGACCTTCGACACCCGATGCCCTATGACCCCAAATTCTGCCCAAGCTTGAACTTTATGTTCTCCATCGGGCGCCACGAGAAAGACGGGGGCGGTGAATAGCATCCAGGCTGGTTTGGTGGTGTGGCATCACAACGAACTGTGTAGCCCTTGCTACCGATCTCGCGGTTACCTTCCCCAGTACCTCTTTCGCTGTACGCAGCGCAGCCACCGAGCGCCGCCAGCACCAGCATTGCAAATACCTTCTTCATTTCTGACTCCCTTCATAAAGCGCACAGCTTAGCGCTGGTACACGCCTAATCACCATACCCGCCATCGAGCGGGTTTTTTTCGCCTGGAGAAAAGTATGCCCCTCACCGAGATGCAGTTTCTGCAGATCATTCCCAACGCCGGCCAGACAGCCGGCGTTTTTGTTCCTGTGCTGAATGCGGCCATGGCTACGTTCAACATCATCACCCCGGCGAGGGCGGCAGCCTTCGTTGCCCAGGTAGGTCATGAGTCCACCAACTTCACCCGCCTGGTGGAGAACCTGAACTACTCGGTGGAGGCGCTGCTGTCCAAATTCAGCCGCGAGCGGATCACCGAGGCCCAGGCCCGGCAGTACGGCAGGACCGCTGCACGCAAGGCCGACCAGGTGTCCATTGCCAACTGCATCTATGGCGGGGAGTGGGGCAGGCTCAAGCTGGGCAACACTGAGCCGGGCGATGGATGGAAATTCCGTGGGCGATCACTGATCCAGGTAACCGGCCGCGCGAACTACAAGGCGTGCGGGCGATCGCTCGGGCTGGATCTGCTTGCAAGCCCGGAGCTGCTCGAGCAGCCCAGGCATGCAGCCATGGCCGCCGGTTGGTTCTGGTCGTCGCAGAAGCTGAATGCGCTGGCGGACGCCGGCAACCTGGGTGATATCGGCAGCATCATCAACACCGGGAAGCCCGGGCGAGTGCCGCTGGGCGCCGAGGAACGCAAAGCCATCTATCAGCGGGCTTTGAAGGTGCTGGCGTGAGCGCTGCGCAAAGGGTGCTGGCCTGCATTGCCATCGCGCTGGCCATGGTGGGGCTGAGTGGCGCTGCGCTGTATGCCGCCTACAGTCACGGCGTCACCGTGACCAATGCCGCGCGGGACGTCGAGTGGTTGCAGGCCGTGGCCACCCAGCAGACTGAGCGTGCGCAGGCGGTGCAGGCCGCGCGCGTCGAAGAGCAACGCCTCCAGCGCGAGGCCAACCAGGTAGGAAACGATGCGAGAGAAAAGACGGCTGCTGCCGATGCTGATGGTGTCGGCCTTGATGCTGCTGGGGACCGGTTGCGCGTCCAGGCTGGAAAGCTTGCCGCCAGCGCTGGCGCCTGCACCAGTGATACCGGCTCTGCCGATCGAGGCGCGTCAGCCACCCGCGCCGCCCTGGTGCTCTCCCAACTGCTCGATCGCGCTGATGCGAGAGCGGGAGAGCTGGCAAAGGCTTATGACCGAGCCCGAATAGCGGGGCAGGCGTGCGAGCGGGCTTACTCCTTGCTGCGGCGCTCCGAGTCGGCGCAGTAATACAAGCCTGCGTCTTGGATATCCATTGAGGGTCGCATGGCTAATGACCAAGGATCCATAGGGTTCTTTCTACGCCACACCGATCCTGGAGCGCTCAGCGCGAGTGCTCTGGCAACTTGGTGTGTCGATAATTGCCCATATTCTTTCATCTGATGAAGGGGCATTCCTGTGAGCTGAGCACCGATTGATTTTGAGGACGCAGCGACCACCCATTCATATGCTTCCCAACGGCATTGATAAACCTTGAGATTTCTTCTCATAGCACCGCATCCTTGCTGTCGTCTGCCTTTCTTTACCCCAATAAGTAGCGATTAGTCAATTTCGTTCGGAGGTTGGCAGTGATGAGTCTTTAAACATTGCGCTCCGTATTTCCAACGATCCACAGCAGGTCACGCCACGGGAATCTGCTCTGACCGCCCATCAGCTTGCAGCTCGGGCTGTGCACGAACGGCTTGCTCGAGTCGCGAAGCTGCTGCCATCCGTCGCAGGTCCTGCAGCGGATGTGAGGGAAGGGGTCATCGTGCACGGACCAGAGCTTTGCCCAGGTGTCGACATCACTCAGCTTGGGTGAGAGGTTCAGCCATTCCAGCGTGTCCATATGCGCCTCCATTGTCCTTGGCCAATGATAGCCGCCTGTGCCGTTCCTCGCCCCAGGATTGCAAAGTCTCGCTGGCTGGTGCAAGAATACTGTACAGATGAACAGTGTAAGAGCCATGCCATGGATAGCCCATTCCAATCCGAAGCCCTCGATATCTCCCTCGACGACCTGCTGTGCATCCGCGCGCCCGGCACCTACCTGGTGCGAGTGGCCGGTGACAGTATGACCCGCGCTGGGATCTTCGACGGCGATCTGCTGATCGTGGATAAGGGCGCGGAAGTGAAGCAGGGGCAGGTGATAATCGGGGTAGTGAACCAGGAGCCGATGGTGAAGCGTCTGGACTATGTTCGAGGCATGCCGGTGCTAAGGTCCGAAGGCGATGGCCACCACCACCGCTTCATCATGGAAGGCGACGAGTTCACCGTCTGGGGCGTTGTCACCCACAGCGTACGCCAGCACGGCATCGAGCCATGAGGTGCCAGGTCACGCCCCGGATGCGTCAGGGCAAGCCGATTGATGCGGCCGAGGTCCGGGCGGTGCCGGCGGCGATTGGCGATCTGCGGATCAACGACGAGATGTGCCAGGCCTTGGGCCGGACATCGAAGACGGCCAGTGTCCGAGGAGTGAACTCAATTGGGCCGAGTGAACTGCCGCTGCTGCATGAGGCGGTGCTGTCATGGATGGCGCCGAACGGGTTCGTTCTGAGCGGCCTGGAGGAAGAGGGCGGTTGCCTCTACGCGCAGTCTTGGTGGTGCAGGAATTTGGGGTAGAGGTGGGCAGAACGCCCGTGAGGGAAGGCGGAAATATTTCGTGGGACAATTCTGGGACACCAGATGTCCCAAATGGGCATTAATGTTGATGCATGGCTATGCATCAGAAGCCAATGAAGACTGGGGTAAAAGGGATTTCACCCAGTCAAGACGCAAGAAAAAAACGGATTGCAAATCCGCCTACGCCGGTTCGATTCCGACCTCGGCCTCCATCATCAAGAACCCCGCAGATTAACGTCTGCGGGGTTTTTCTTTGGGCGATCGAAAAGGCATGTGCTCCAGAACTTCTGGGTATGTGTTCCAGAACCATTCTTCGACAGCTCCGCGATTGCGTTGACTCGTCGGTAGATCTTCTTGGCGATTTCGCGCGGCTGAGACATAGCCTCAAGCATCGAATTCAAATCATTGCTGGCGCTCAAGAATCTTTATCCGATCCAGCGGTCAGTTACTCCCGACGTATCCTGTGTGTTGCCATTTACGGCAGCCCGACTGATAAAACTAATTGGGAGCTGCTGAGGCGTGAGTGAATTAAGTATCTGGCTGGAAGCCATTATTCTGGGGTTGGTCCAGGGACTGACCGAATTCTTGCCGGTATCCTCCAGCGCGCACTTGCGCATCATCGGGCCATTGTTACCCTCTGGCGGTGACCCAGGCGCTGCGTTCACTGCCATTACCCAGCTGGGTACCGAAGCAGCAGTGCTGCTGTACTTTCGCAAGGATATCCTGCGCATTGCCATGGCTTGGATCAAGTCGCTGGCTGACGCCTCTTACCGCAGCCATCCGGACGCCAGAATGGGCTGGCTGATCATCATCGGCACCTTGCCGATCTCGATCCTTGGACTGCTGTTCAAGGACTATATCGAAGGAAGCCTGCGCAATCTTTACCTCACGGCAACCATGCTCATCGTGTTCGCGCTGATCTTGGCCGCAGCGGATAAAATGGGGCGCAAGGAGCGCAAGCTCGATCAACTGACCTGGACCCATGGCCTGGTTTTCGGCTTTGCCCAGGCGCTGGCCCTGATTCCGGGCGTATCACGCTCAGGCGGCACCATTACCGCCGGGCTGATAATGGGCTACACGCGTGAGGCTGCAGCGCGTTATTCATTCCTGCTGGCGGTGCCGGCGGTGATCGCTTCGGGCTTCTACCAGCTGTACCGCAGCTGGGGTGAATCCAGCACTTTCTCCGGCGGCCCAACATTGCTGGCAACGATCATTGCGTTCGTCGTCGGCTACGGGGTGATCGTGGTCTTCCTCAAGCTGGTTTCGACCAAGAGCTACATGCCATTCGTGTACTACCGCATCGCGCTTGGCCTGGGCGTCATCGGGCTTCTGAGCATGGGCGCGCTCAGCGCTGTGTGACTTGTTGCGACGCGCAGGATGCGCCCTCGCTTCAAGCTGGCAAAGCTATGTGGTTCAATGGAAATAAATCAGGAGGATCCGTTATGGGCAAGAATGCCAACAAGCCTTTCTACATCGCCGCTGTCCCTTTGCTTGCAGTCGGTTGCGTCTTTGCCGCGCTTGGCGTATCGGGTCAGGAAGCGTTCGGATGGACAGCAATCGGGCTGCTCGTGCCCGGCATCGTCATGCTGATCACAGGCGCCATGCGTAGGCGTCGAGCTGCCTGACAGTTCATCGGACAGCCCGTGCAGTCAGAACGGCGTGGGCTGTCGTCAGAAGTCCCATCGGGTGGTGATCATCACGTTCCTGGGCTCGCCATAGACGGCCGAGTTATAGAAGCCGATGTTGGTGTAGTAGTACTTGTCGAACAGGTTGTTGAGGTTGACCGTGGTCGATAACGTCGGGGTGATCTGGTACTTGGCCATGAGGTCCACCACCCAGTATTGCTTCTGGGCGAAGGTTTCGTAGGTATCGCGTGGCGAATTCCAGATCTCTTGCCACGCCTTGCTCTGCCAGCGTCCACCGCCGCCCACTGTCCACTGGTCGAGCGCACCGGGCAGATTGTAGGTAGTGAACAAGGTGAACTGGTTTTCCGGCTCGAACGTCGAGATTTTCACGCCGCTGTCGTCGCGTACCACTTTATGGGTAAAACCGGCCTGCATCTGCCAACCTTGCGCCAGCTCCCCGGAGACTTCGAGTTCAAAGCCCTTGGTTTGCGCATCGGTACCTTTGAACGCGTAGTTGGAAGGCGTTGGGGTGAGGTTGTTGTAGTCGTCATCGGGCACTGACCGATTGCTTTCCTTGACTTGAAAGTAGGCCAGGCTGGCATTCAGCCGGCCTTCGAAAAACTCGCCCTTGATGCCCACTTCGTAGTTCTCGCCTTCATCGGGCTCGAGCAACTTGCGGTTTCGATCCAGGTTGTAGGAATCCTGTGCAATGAAGATGTCGGTGTAGCTGGCATACACCGACAACTGCTCGTTCAGGTCGTAGACCGTGCCGGCATAGGGGATCAGCCGGCCGCTTTCACGATAGGTGTCGTTATTGCCTGTCACGGTGTAGTTGACCAGGCGCCCACCGAGGATGAAATGCAGATCGTCGGTCGCGTTCAAGCGCGTGGTCAGGTAGACGCCGGTCTGCCGAACGACATCGTCGCTGATCTGCTGCGCGGCGCCCCAGGCCGGTTTATCGACGTTGCCGTGCCAGTTGAAGAAGTCGAGCTGGTTGCCGTTGGGATAGGTCACGTCCCAGAAGCCCTTGCCTTGCCAATGCGACTTGCTGATCGAACCGCCCAGAACCACCTCGTGTTCGCGGCCCAGGAACTGGAAAGGACCGCTGACATAGGCGTCGGCTGAATCGCTGCTGGTTTCGCCACGGTAGCGCTGGCCATTGAGCCGGGCCGTGCCGTCGACGGCTGGGGTATCGCCCTGGATCGAGCCCAGTTGTGCGTCATAGCCGTTGATCTTGTGGTCCAGTTGCAACTTGGTTACCCAACCATCACCGAACTGGTGCTCCAGCGTCGCGAATACCGTGCGCGTGTATTGCTTCCAGCTGCTCCAGTCGGCTGCGTTGCTGAAGGAGCGCTTGACGTCGTTGCGCTCGCCGGCGGCGTTGAGCAAAGGAAAACTGCCAGACCAGGTCGAGCCGCGCGGGTCATTGTTCTGGTAGTCGCCGCCCACGGTCAGCAACGTGTCCGGGGAAAGATCGAACTCCAGAATGCCGTAGTACACCTCGGCCTGGCTGCCGTAGCGGTCCATGAAGGAATTCTTGTCCTGATAGGCCGCCACGGCACGCCCGCGTACGTTGCCGGTCGACGTCAGCGATCCGCTGACGTCGACTTCGCTGCGGTAGTTGTCCCATGAGCCCGCGCCCAGGCTCAGATGCCCCTGGAAATCGGTGGTGGGCTTCTTGCGGATCAAATTGATCGTGGCACCCAGCGAGCCTGCACCCACCAGCAGGCCGGGTGACCCCTTGAGCACTTCGATGCGGTCGTAGACCGCCATGTCGCTGAGCGAGTTACCGGCCGAATAGCCGACATTGCGTACCGCAGATGGAATGCCATCGTACTGAAAGTTGTTGATCGAGAAACCGCGAGCGTAGTAGTTGGAGCGATCACTGTCATAGGCCGAGACGGTAATGCCTGGGGTGTGCCTCATCACGTCGTCGACATTGTCCAGCGCGAAGTCATCCATGTGCTGACGGGTGACGACGGTGACCGACTGCGGTGTCTGCCTGGGGCTCAGTACCAGCCGGGTGGCCGTGGCGATCAGGCCGGGTGTGTAGGAGCCGGTGCCTTCGGTGATATTGCCCAGTTGGTTGCCGGTGATCTGGGTGGGCGCCAGGTCGAGCCCGACATCGGCGGTCGTCAGGGCAATCAGGACGAAACCATCGCCCTGTTTCACGGCGCCGATTCCGCTGGCGCCCAGCAGCTCATCCAAGGCCTGGTCGGTACTGAATCGACCGCGCAATCCTGGGCTGCGCTTGCTGTCCAGCAGTTGCGGATCGAACACGATGGTCACACCGGTGCTGCGGCTGAGCTCGGTCAGGGCGCTGTCCAGGCTGCCCGGCTGGATATCGATCTGTTGCAGGTCGGCTGCCTGCACCGCAGAGGCGGCGATACCGGCAAGGCTCCAGCAGATCACGGCAGGGAAGACGGTTCGACCTAACAGGTGAGGGTGGAGGCGAGGCGAGGGGCGCTGGGTCACTTTGAGGATCTCGAACGGATTGAGTGAGGCATTCACTGAGCTATGCCGTCCCAGACTCGAAATCCCATCACTGCACCACGTTTTTTCACGCAGCCGAGCCGACGTGGGACCAATAGCGAGTAATCGCTCGTACGTGCAGGCCATGGCCGCGGGCGATCAGCGCCACCGACTGATCGGGGTGCAAGGTACTGAAGTTACCGCTGACAGGCAGCGTGGCAATGCGTTGTTCCCAGTTCAGGTAACCGGCCCGGTAGCGTGACAGCTCGCCGAGCACCTGAGCCAATGGCAGGTTTCGAACGATCAGCATACCGTTGCGCCAGGCACCGTGGTCGGGGGCAGGCCCGGGTGTGCGCCGCAGCGCTGAGTGACTGACGAGCCACTGCTCTCCTGCGTGCATCTCGAGCGCTGCGTGCCCGGCACTCGCCTCCAGCTTGACGGTGCCCTCGGCGATTGTCAGGCACGTGTGGTCCCCGAACAGCCTGGCTTCGAAGCGTGCATGAAGCGCATCCACCCGGCAGTGCGGCGTTGTCAGCTGCAGGGGCAGACCACTGCCGGCTGTTGTCACACCCAGCTCGCCGCGCAACAGGGTGACGCGTTGCACGCCTTCGAGGTCGGCTTTCACCGCGCTGTCGGTGTTGAGTTCGAGCAAGGTGCCACTGGGAAGTGTCCAGCGACGGAGTTCCCCCGTGCGGGTGCTGTAGTCGGCGAGCAGGCGTTGCCAGGGCGCGTACCGTTGGGTGCCACAGCCAATCGCGGCGGTGCCTGAACCCAGCACCAGCAGCTTGAGCAGTTGCCGCCGCTGCAGGCGTCCGGTGGGTAGCCTGTTCAGGGCGCTCATCGCGGCACTGGCGGGCAGCCGCGCAAAGGGCTCATTCAGGCCTTGCAGGCGTTGCCAGGCCAGGGCATGCCGGGCATCGGCCGCCAGCCAGTGCCGGAAGGCGTCGTGGGTCGCTGCGTCGGCTGTGTTGAAGCTGATCTTGAGCGACCAGTCGATGGCCGCATCGAGTATCTGCGGCGACACCAGGGTACGTGGCGTGCTCACTGCGTTTCCTGCGCGAAGGTCGCGGTGTAGCAAGCGCGCAGTGCCTGGGCGAGGTAACGCTCCACGCTTGGCACGGATACCCCAAGCTCCCTGGCGATGGCGGGACACTTCAATCCTTCGAGCTGGGCGAGCAGGAAAGCCCGGCGCACGATGGGGCGCAGGCTGTCCAGCAGGCAGTCGATGGCCACCAGCGCCTCGATCACCAGAAGTCCCGTTTCAGGAGAGGGGGCCTGTTCGCAGGGCAGTTCCGCCAGCGTTTCCAGCCAGGCTCTTTCGATATCCCGACGCCGCCACAGGTCGATCACCAGACCCCGGGCCACCGTTCGCAGGTAGGCACGCGGCTGCTCCATGGTTTGCACGCTACGACGCTGCAGCAAGCGCACGAAGGTATCCTGCGCCAGGTCGGCGGCGTCGGCGGTATTGCGCAATCGGCCATACAACCACGCCCGGAGCCAGGAATGGTGATCCTGATAGAGTCTTTCCAAGCCTGGGCCGGTGTGCGAAAGGTGCATGCAGGATCTCGTGGAGCATCAGATGATAAAGTATCGCATTATCATCTGATGACCCGCAGTTTGAAACCTGCGATTTGAATCTTCGGCTCTTCGCCGGCAGATCCAGGAAAAACTGATCCCTGACCAGAACAGCGGACGCAGTGAAAGACCGCACGCGCCCGACCGCTGGTGCAGCCCGACGACCGTTCATTCCATTGGCGCCAAACTATTGCCCCACAATAATGGCACTAAGATATCATTGGGCAGTCTAGTAAAATTCTGAATCATATTTTCCGGTGCCCCATGCAAGCCGTTCAAGCTCAACCGGCTCATTCCCCCGAACCGCACACCATGGCACTGGTCGAGCAGGCCATCGCAAGCGGCATGGGTGGTCTGACGTTCGACCGTGAACTGGAGCGTCGCTACGAGGCCGATACCCAACGCCAGCGCCTGCAGTTCCTGACGTCCACCGGTATCTGCGGTGCAGTGATCTACAACCTGTTCCTGATCAGCGACTGGTTGGCCCTCGAAGATGTGTTCGCCTATGTGGCTGTAGGGCGCCTGCTGCTGATCACCCCAATGATCATTGCCATCCTGCTGCTGGCCCAACGTCTCACCTCACGTCGAGCGCTGGAGACGGTGTCGGCGCTGGCCACGGTATTGTCCTCGTTGATGCCGCTGGTGGTGATGATCTACAGCGACAGTCCCTATCGCCTGCACTATCAGTTAGGCATGCTGTTGCTGATGGTGTACTGCACGATGATTCAACAGTTACCGTTTCGCTTCGCGGTGGCTGCCATGGCCAGCATGCTCGGCATCCAGTTGCTGACCACTCACATCGCGGGATTCATGGACCCGGTGACGTGGCGCGCTAATGCCTTCTTGTACGGATCAACAGTGGTGCTGTTGCTGATGGCTTCGTATTTCCTCGAGCGTGCGAGCCGACTCAGCTATCTGTTTGCCTTGCGCGGGCGCCTGCTGGAAGTGCAACTGACCGAAATGGCCCGCACCGACCCACTGACTCAACTGTTCAACCGTCGGCACCAGGGCGATGTCACCGCCCAGCTGTGGCAGGCAGCAGGGACCGAAGCGACCTGCGTGACGGCGATCCTCATCGACATCGATCACTTCAAGCTCTACAACGACAGCTATGGCCACCTGCAAGGGGACAGCTGCCTCAAGCAGGTCAGTGCAACCATCAAGGAGTTGGCCCGGCAATCCAATGCCATGCCGTTCCGTTTCGGTGGCGAGGAGATGCTGGTGTTGCTGGTGGGGGCCGATAGCCAGCAGGCCAGGCAGTTGGGGCAGGACCTGTGCACGGCGGTCGCGGACCTGGGGCTTGCCCATCCCGCCCTGGGCGCCGGGGCACGCGTGACCATCAGCGTGGGAATAGCGATGGGCATCGCGCCCTACGTCACGGCGCACAACCTGATAGGTGCTGCCGACAAGGCCCTGTATGCCGCCAAGAACGCCGGGCGCAACTGCCTGCGGCAGGCTCCTTTCGAAGGCAGCGCGGCGGCTTGAACGGCAACCTGAACGGTCACTTCTGCAACGCCTGCAGGCGTGCCTCCTTGGCATCATCGAAAATCATGTACAGCGCCTCGATATCCGCCGGCTTGAGTTTGCGCGACTGTTCGAGTCCCAGGATCAGGGCAATTTCAAGCGCGCCTTCGCGCTCTACATCTGCTTTGGTGCTGGCGGCATTCAACGCGCGGACCAGGCCATTGACCGAGCCTCGTACGTCCTTGGGCAGTTTCAGTAGATCCAGTCGTTCCTGCGGCATGTGACGCTCTCCAGCAAAATAGGGGTGGTCGGTGGTCATTCCACCTGTGCTCAGCGCGTCAATTCGTGGCCGTACGGTACGCGGAAGCCCGACGCATTGCGATGACCGCCACCGCCGAACTGTTTGGCGACTTCCGACACGTCCATGCCTTCATCGGTGCTGCGCAACGAAAACGAGCGACCCTTGGGGCCATCCGAGTAGCACGCGGCAAACGGCTCGCCCTGGGTCATGATGTTGCCGGCATCGCTGGCGAACAGTGAGGGTATGTTGGCCACCGGCACGTCGTGACCGCCGATCGACATTCGCCGCGCGGTGGCGCGCAGCAGATCGGCCACGGTTTTCTGTCGCTGCCGTTCGATCGCAATGCCGTCCGCCAACAGCGTCTCGACGGGCGCAGCCAGCAGCGCATCCCACACGGCAAACTCCTGCGGATAACTGAACAGATTGGACAGCACTTCGCGCGTGCCCGGCAGGTTGAACCGCCACAAGTCGCGGTCCTCGATATGGTCGATCAGGGCAGGGCGCGGCTGGCCGGCGAAGAAGTAGTCCCAGGCCAGGCCTGCGCCCGAGCGACTCATGTCGAAAAGCGCATGCACATTGCCACCTTCTGCATGTTCGCCGAAGGCTGGAGCCGGCGGTACTTTGAGCAGGTCGGCCTGGGCAGTCTTGTGGTGATCGAGCACGAGGATCGAAACAGCTTGAGCCGCCATCGCCATGAGTGTTTCGTAGTCGTAGGCAAAGTCGACGATGAGCACACGCCTGCCGGTGACATCGGGTGGCGGCTGACCGTGTCCGGCGGCATGAAATTCGACGTCAGGCCCAAGTGCCTTGCGCACTACCCAGGCTGCGCCGAAGCCGTCGGCACAGTTTCCGTGGTAGATGCAAAGCGTAGTGGTGGGGGCTGCGGTCATGTAAGGCTCCGGAAATCGACGGGTATTGCAGGCGGGCATTCTAAGCGATTGCGGGGTCCTGCGCGTGATTGCCAGCGCCGAACCGTTCAATGTCCGGCGACCGTCCATCGCCACAGCGAAGTATTTCGCCGGCCCCGGCAGTCATTGTCATTTCAAGCAGTGCATTTCACACAGGCACTTTATCGTGGAAAAAAATATGTCGATTTCAACGTCCAGTCCGGATCAGCGTCACCATGCGATGCAGGCGTTGCTCGAGGAATTTTCGTTGCGCGGGGTCGACATGCAAGCGGTTGCCGAAGCGGCGAAGCTCAGGCTGCTGGGTAGCCCGCAGTTGTGCCTGCTGCCTGCCGACTATCGCGTCCAGTGCGCCAAGGCGGTTGACGAGCTGATGGACCAGGCTACCCCCTCGCAATCCTGAACCTGCGCTTTTGCTCGGCCGTGTGGCCTCCCGCTAACTCGAGGTAATTGCAGCCATGGTCGAACTCGCCGATGACCTTTACCAGCAGATGGCGCAGGCGCCTTATCTGGTACTGACCGGGGCAGGCATCAGCACCGCGTCCGGCATTCCCGATTATCGCGATAGCGACGGGGTCAGGCGGGGCAGCGCACCGATCATGCATCAGGATTTCATCGCCAGCCCCGCCACGCGCAAGCGCTACTGGGCGCGGGCGATGGTGGGCTGGCGGGGTGTGCACCAGGCCACGCCCAACCCGGCTCACCAGGCGCTGGCAGCACTGCAGGGGCAGGGCCTGATCAGCGGGGTGATCACCCAGAATGTCGACGGGCTGCACGATGTGGCTGGCAGCCGCAACGTCGTCGAACTCCATGGCAACCTGCACCGAGTGGTCTGTCTGGATTGCGGCATGCGACTGCGGCGCGACGATGTGCAGTTGCTGCTCGAAGAGCAGAATCCTTACCTGCAGGACGTGCATGCGGTACTCGCGCCTGATGGTGATGCACAACTGGCAGCGCGCTTTCTCGAGGCATTCCGCATGCCCCATTGTCCTTGCTGTGGCAGCGATCTGCTCAAGCCTGACGTGGTGTTCTTTGGCGGAGGCGTCGAACCGGAGCAGGCTCGGGCCGCGTGGAAGGCAGTGGAAGCGGCGCCTGGCATGCTGATCGTCGGCACATCACTGATGGCCTATTCGAGCTTTCGCCTGTGTCAGGAGATGTCTCGCCAAGGCAAACGCCTGCTGGCGATCAACATGGGCCGCACTCGCGCCGATGGACTGCTCAGCATCAAGGTCACGCAGCCGTGCGAGCAGGTTCTGCCCCAGATAGCGCAAAGGCTGGTCCAGGGCAGCCAGTCGTCAACCTAACGCGGTATCCATGAACATCATTACCGCGAACCCCAGCATCAGGCCCAGCGTTGCCGGTGTCTGGTGACCATTGCGGTGGGTCTCCGGAATCACTTCGTGAGACACCACGAAAATCATGGCGCCTGCAGCCAGTCCCATGCTGATCGGGTAGGACAGCGCGAAGCCGCTCGACAGTCCAAGCCCCACCATCGCGCCCAGCGGTTCCATCAGACCGGAGCCCATCGCCACCAAGGCAGCCTTGCCCGCGCTGAGTCCCGTCGCCCGCAATGACATGGCCACCGCCAGGCCTTCGGGAATGTCCTGCAACAGAATCGCGCTGGTCAGCGGAATGCCGACTGCAAGGTTGCCGTCGGACAGGCTGACACCGATGGCCATGCCTTCAGGCAGGTTGTGCAGAGTGATGGCCAATACGAACAGCCACACCCGGTGGATTCGTTCGGAATTGGGGCCGTGCCTGCCGGCGTTTTCATGTTCGTGGGGAATGACCTTGTCCAGTGCCAGCATCAAGCCCACGCCAAGCCCCAGGCCGAGGATCACCACCAAGGCGGCGACCGCAGAGCTGTCAGTGTGGGTATTGGCGGCTGCCAGGCCTGGCAGCAATAGCGAGAAGGTGCTCGCTGCCAGCATCATGCCGCCAGCAAAGCCGAGCATCACATCCTGTACTTTGGAGGATATTTCCCTGAGTGCCAGGGCGATCAATGCGCCCAGCGCAGTCGCTGCAAAGCCACCGGTGCCGCCCAGCAGTGCATACCAGGCATGTTGACGGTCAGCGTGCAGCAGGGCATTGACGATGCTCCATACCACCACCACCGCACTGACGGCCAGAAGCAGGCCGGTGAGGGTCCATAACCAGGGTTTGTCGCGAAAACGCTGTGGCCAGCTGTCGTTGGTGGCGGTGTTGGAAGGCATAGGGCTCTCTGGAAATTGCTGCGGGCTTAAGCATGGACCCGAATAAGCGACAGGGGTTGCGCTCCATGTAAATGGGCGTTGTAGGAAAAATCTTTTTTTAACTGCATCCAAATTCCCCGCTGATGAGTAGTACCTACAGCAGCTACACAAGGCGCTGCCGGTTCGATCACTCTTATGGAGCTTACGACATGAACAGCACACACCGTTTCTGCCTGGCCAACGTCCTCTTTGCCGCCACCTTCGCCCTGGCCACCACTGCCCACGCGCAGATGGATCTGCCTGCTCCGGTTCAGGTTCCGGCTGGCAACAAGGTCGCGATGGAAACCGTCGGCATGGGCGAAATCACTTATGAATGCCGTGACAAGGCCAATGCCGCTGGCCAGACAGAGTGGACGTTCGTTGGTCCCAAGGCCGTTCTCAATGATCGCTCCGGCAAGCAAGTAGGCACCTATTTCGGTCCGCCCGCCACCTGGCAGTCGGCAGACGGCTCCAAGGTGACCGGCACTCAGGTTGCTGTCGCACCGGCCGGTGACGGCAATCTGCCTTACCAGTTGGTCAAAGCCAATCCGGTCGAAGGCAAGGGCGCCATGCAGGGCGTGACCTACATCCAGCGCACCGCACTCAAGGGCGGCGTTGCCCCGACCAGCGCGTGCACCACCGCGCAGAAGGGTCAGAAAGAAATCGTCAAATACCAGGCCGACTACATTTTCTGGTCCGCCAAGTAAAAGTCGTATAGACACGGCGCGCGGAACGGCAAGTCCGCGCGCCTGGTCTACACTGCCGAGCGAGCTTCATTCTCCCACTTGCCATGGCGGTCTTTCTTGTCCTTGCCGGAAAATCCATTCGATTACGAAGTTGCCCTGCAAAACTGTGCCCGTGGCGATCGCCAGGCCCTGCACGGCTTGTATCAGCGCGAAGGCGGGCGCCTGTTGGCCGTGGCTCTGCGCATTGTCGGCGATCGAGCGTTGGCCGAAGATATCGTCCACGATGCGTTCCTGCGGATCTGGACGCAAGCCGCCAGTTTCGACGCGCAGCGAGGTTCGGCGCGGGGGTGGATGTTCACCATCACACGGCACCTTGCGCTCAACCACATTCGCAGCAACGCGCGGTTGCGCGGGCTGAACGAGGACGATCTGCAGTCGTTGTTCACCGACGAAGCCGCAGATGAGGCACTGGGCAGTGCGCGGATCGACGGGTGCCTGGAGCAACTGGAGCCGCAGCGACGCCAGTGCCTGTACCACGCTTATCTGGATGGCTACACCCATGCCGAGATCGCCCAGCGGCTGGAAACGCCGCTGGGCACGGTCAAGGCGTGGATCAAGCGCAGCCTGGCATCACTGCGTGAGTGCATGGGATGAGCGAACGAAGCGAGACGGTAGAGCCCATGAATACTGAAGAACTGGCCAGCGAGTATGTGCTGGGAACGCTCGATGCAGAGCGGCGGGCAGAAGTCGAACGGCGATTGCCCACTGACCTGGAACTGCGCGCGGCGGTCGATGCATGGGAAGCGCGCCTGTTGCCCCTGGCTGAGCGCGTCACGCCTGTGCAGACGTCGGCGACGCTGTGGCCACGGATCCAGCGCAGCCTCGACAGCGCAGGCGCGCAGCCCATCCCGATCTGGTGGAATCGCCTGGGTGTCTGGCGCGGGTTGGCGGGCGCCGGGCTGGCGGCGACGCTGGTGCTGGGCGCGTTGTTGTTCAACGTTCGCGCGCCGGTGCCGGGTCCAGCCTATGTCGTCGTGCTCATCGCGCCTCAGGACAAGGCGCCAGGTTGGGTGGTGCAGGCCAGTGACTCGAGGGAGGTCCAGCTGATTCCGTTGAACGATACGGCGGTGCCGGCTGACCGCGCCCTGCAGTTCTGGACCAAGGCCGATAGCTGGCAAGGTCCTGTCTCGCTGGGTCTGGTGGAACCGGGGCAGAGCGTACACGTAGCCCTGGACAAGCTTCCGCCGCTGGAGAACAACCAGTTGTTCGAGCTGACCCTGGAGCCCAAGTCAGGCTCGACGACCGGCAGGCCAACCGGCCCCATCCAGTTCATCGGTCGTGCGGTCAAGGTGATATGACCCGGAACCGGGCTGTTTAAGGGCGCATGCGCTCTTCTTGGCAGTCCGGCCCGCCCATGTCGAACTCGCGACAGATCAACGGGCGATTCAGGTAGATACTGCAGCTCATGGAGCGTCGGTCCAATGCGGCGCACCACCCATCGTCCAGGCGCGACATGGTTTCCGAACCCCATTCGTCCACTTCAATGAAGCGCTCCGGTACGCCGGTGTCGGTGATCAGCATGACTTCCAGGCGACAACACTTGGCGGCGCAGCGGTCACAGCTGATGGAGGGGTCGATGTCGCTGGTCACAGCGATGTCATGCAGCGCAATCAAGGGTAGTGCCTGGCAGGAAATGATCGGGGCAGCGTACCGGTAGTTGCGCCATTTCACAAAGCAAGGCGTGCACATCTAGGCGTCGGGCGACGGATTGCAGGTCAGGCTGCCTTTGAAGACTTGCGCTTGCGCTTGTTTTTCCACGGCGTCGCGCCTTTTGGCGCAGGACCGCTGATGACCATGCGCAACCCGGCGCAACGCTCCACCAGCTTGCTCATCCAGGCCGATTGTTTGGCGACGAAGGTTTCCAGCGACATCTCACCGCTCTGCACCATGTCCAGCGCCTGCTCCCAGATGGCCGTGGTGCCCGGGTCGGCGATGGCTCGAGGTACCGCGTCGATCAGACTGAAGGCGGCGGGCGCCGCCGCCAGTGCCTTGCCCTGTTTGGTCAGGTAGCCGCGGTCCAGCAGGCCCTGGATGATGCCGGCGCGGGTGGCCTCGGTGCCGATCCCGGTGGTGTCCTTGAGTTTCTGCTTCAGGCGCGGATCTTCGACCAGCTTGGCGACGTTTTTCATCGCCTTGATCAGATCACCTTCCGTGAAGGGCTTGGGTGGTTGGGTCCACAGGTCCTTGAGCTTCACATCGCGTACCACACAGGTCTGGCCCTCGGTCAGCCGCGGCAATGGCTGCGGAGCCGGTGCCTCGCGACCCTTGGTAGCGCCGAGCGCCTGCGGTATGGCGCGTTTCCACCCGGGTTCGACCACCTGCTTGCCAACCGCGCGCAACGCCTGGCCGCTGCAGTCGAAGTCGGCCTGGGTGCGGTCGTATTCGTGATTGGGCAGAAACTGCGCCAGGTAGCGGGCGCGGATCAGGGTATACACCGCGCGGTACTTGCCCTGCAGTTTGTCGGGCGTTGCGGCGACCGCGGTGGGAATGATGCCGTGGTGGGCGCCGACCTTGGCGTCGTTCCAGGCGCGTGAGCGCCGCTGCGCATCGAGGTGGGGGAGCAACGCTGCCAGCCCGGGGTCGGCGCGGCCCAGAGCTGCAATGATCGCCCCGGCATCACTGTGCTGGCTGACCGGCAGGTAGCCGCAGTCGCTGCGTGGATAGGTAATGACCTTGTGGGTTTCATACAGCGACTGCGCCACGTCCAGGGTTTCCTGCGCCCCCAGCCCGAGCTTCTTCGAGCAGACCTCCTGCAGGGTGCCCAGGTCGAAGGGCAGGGGAGCGGCTTCCCTCACGCGCTCGGTACGCAGTTTGCTCAGCGTTGCTTGGGCTGCCTGGCTGATCGCTGCAGCGGCCTGCTGCGCCAGTGCCTGGTTGAGGCAGCGCCCTTGGTCGTCACAGCTGGCCGCTGGCGGTATCCACTGCGCCGTGAACTCGGTTTGTTCGCCGAGCAGTTGCACATCGATGGCCCAATAGGCGGCAGGGACGAAATCGGCGATGCTTCGGTCACGGTCCACCACCAGGCGCAGGGTCGGGGTTTGTACTCGCCCCACGGGCAACACGCCCTGGTAACCGGCCTGACGCCCGAGCAGGGTGAACAGGCGGCTCATGTTCATGCCGATCAACCAGTCGGCACGCGAACGTCCCAGGGCGCTGTGATAAAGGGAGAATGTCTCGGCGCCCGGCTTGAGGGCCGCCAGGGCCTTGCGAATCGAGGCGTCGTCCAGCGCCGACAGCCACAGGCGCTGCACCGGACCACGGTAGCGACAGTGATCGACGAGCTCGCGGGCGATCATTTCGCCTTCGCGGTCGGCGTCCGTTGCGATCACCAGTGCCTGGGCTTCACCCAACAAGCGCTTGACCGCCTTGAACTGGCTGGCCGTCTTGCGTTTCACCTGCATTTTCCATTGCTGCGGGATGATCGGCAGATCGGCCAGCACCCAGCGCTTGTAGCGCGCGTCGTAGGCATCGGGCGGCGCGGTTTCCAGCAGGTGCCCGATGCACCAGGTCACCGTGACGGCATTGCCGATCCAGCAGCCATCGCCGCGGCGCGTGGCGCCCAGCACCTTGGCGATGTCTTTTGCCTGGGAAGGTTTTTCGCAGAGAAACAGCCGCATAGGTATCCTGATGAAGAAGCCGTGCAGAGCCGTAGCATGCCAGACGTATCAACACAGGCAAGCTTTATGTGTATGGATGTACAGTTTATGATGTTGCCTCATATGAGCTCGGCCTGCAGTCGCCGCCCCTACTTTCTTCGTCAAAGGCCCGCCGCCGTGACCCCACAACAGGGTTTCATCCTGACCCGACATTGGCGCGACACCGCCGAAGGCACTGAGGTCGAGCTATGGCTGGCGACCGATGCCGGGCCGCGGCTGGTACGCCTGCCGCCCCAGCCCTCGGTCGCCTTCCTGCCCACGGGGCAGCAGGAGCAGGCCCGGCGTCTGCTCGAGAACGAGGCCGGCATACAGCTCAAGCCGCTGACGCTGCGCGATTTCGACCAGCAGCCCGTGTCAGGCCTGTATTGCCGGCAGTACGGCCAGTTGCAACGGCTGGAAACCGTGCTCAGGCAAGCTGGCATAACGGTCTATGAGGCCGACATTCGTCCACCGGAGCGCTACCTGATGGAGCGCTTCATCACGGCGGCCGTGGTCTTCGATGGTCAACAGCAAGCCGACGGCCAATACCATGAGGCCAGGCTCAAGCCGGCGTCGGCCTACCGTCCACAGCTACGGCTGGCGTCGCTGGACATAGAAACCACCGCCCAGGGTGAGTTGTACTGCATCGGCATCGAAGGCTGTGGCCAACGTGATGTGTTCATGTTGGGACCGCCCAACGGCGATGCGCGCACGCTGGATTTTGCCCTGCATTACCGGCAGAGCCGGGTGGAACTGCTGCAAAGCCTGAATGCCTGGTTCGCCGAACACGACCCGGACGTGATCATCGGCTGGAACGTCGTGCAGTTCGACTTGCGCGTCCTGCACGAACACGCCAGACGCCTCAACGTACCCTTGTTGCTGGGCCGCGGGGGCGCGGAGATGACCTGGCGCGAACACGGCAGCGGCAGCGACCACTATTTCGCCGGCGCGCCGGGCCGGCTGATCATCGACGGGGTCGAAGCGCTGCGTTCGGCGACCTGGAGCTTTCCCTCGTTCAGTCTCGAAAACGTGTCGCGGACGCTGTTGGGCGAGGGCAAGGACATTTCCACGCCGTACCAGCGCATGGACGAAATAAACCGCATGTTCGCCGAGGACAAACCGGCCCTGGCGCGCTACAACATCAAGGATTGCGTGCTGGTCACGCGGATCTTCGCCAAGACGCAATTGCTCACCTTCTTGCTCGAACGCGCCAGCGTCACCGGCTTGCCAGCGGACCGCAGCGGTGGCTCGATCGCCGCCTTCACCCATCTGTATCTGCCGGCGATGCATCGCCAGGGGTTCGTAGCGCCCAATATCGGCCAACGCCCACCCGAGGCCAGCCCAGGCGGTTTCGTCATGGAGTCACGGCCCGGCCTGTACGAGTCGGTGCTGGTGCTGGACTACAAGAGCCTGTATCCATCGATCATTCGCACGTTCCTGATCGACCCGGTAGGTCTGGCGGAAGGTCTGGCCAACCCAGACGATCAACACTCGGTCGAAGGTTTTCGCGGCGCACGCTTTTCACGTACCCGGCATTGCCTGCCGGCCATCGTCGCCAGCGTCTGGGAGGGGCGCGAGACGGCCAAGGCGCAGGGCAACGCGCCGCTGTCGCAGGCGCTGAAGATCATCATGAACGCGTTCTACGGTGTTCTGGGGTCCAGTGGCTGTCGCTTTTTCGACACACGCCTGGCGTCGTCGATCACTCTGCGCGGCCACGAGATCATGCGCCGTACCCGCGAGCTGATCGAGGCACGCGGTTACCAGGTGATCTACGGCGACACCGACTCCACGTTCGTCTGGCTCAACAGCACCCACGACGAAGCCGAGGCCAGCCGCGTCGGCAAGGAGCTGGTGGCCGAGGTGAACCTTTGGTGGGGGCAGCATCTTCAGCGTGAATATGGACTGAACAGCGCTTTGGAACTGCAGTTCGAAACCCATTTTCGGCGGTTCCTGATGCCGACCATCCGGGGTGCGGAAGAAGGCAGCAAGAAGCGCTACGCAGGATTGGTCAGACGCGCCGACGGCCAGGACGAGATGGTCTACAAAGGACTGGAAAGCGTTCGCACCGATTGGTCGCCGCTGGCCCGTGAGTTCCAGAAGGCGCTGTACTCGAGAATCTTCCAGTATCAGGGCTATCAGGCGTATGTCCGCGATTACGTGAAACGAACCCTGGCAGGTGAGCTGGACGACTTGCTGGTCTACCGCAAGCGACTGCGCAGGCCCTTGCACGACTATCAGCGTAACGTGCCGCCTCACGTTCGAGCGGCGCGCATCGCCGATGAACACAACCGCTCTACGGGGCGGCCCCTGCAGTATCAGCGCGGCGGCTGGATCAGCTACGTCATGACGGTGGCGGGGCCCGAACCTCTGGAAGTACGAGATTCAGCCATTGACTACGACCATTACCTGACCCGGCAGCTGCAACCCATTGCCGATGCGATCCTGCCGTTCGTCGACGACGACTTCAACACGCTGATCGGTGGCCAGCTCGGTCTGTTTCAGTAGGCTCAGAGGCTCTGGCTGATGAGCTCCATCGCCAGCGCCATGGCCAGGCCTGCTGTCACCCAGCCCCGCAGCCCCAGCCCCTGGCGTGCCTTGTGGTGCCAGCGGTCGTGGCCCAGCAGCGTGGCTGGCGCGAGCAGCTGGCGCCATTGCAGCTCGGTGGCATGGAAAGCGGACGGATGAGCGCCGTCGCTGTCCAGCCAGCGGCGGAAGTCGATGCGCTCGCTGGCGGTGGTCAATGGGCTTTGCAGCTTGACGTACCAGCGGATGGCCATGTTCTGGCCAGCAAGGAGAGGTGTACAGCAGGCACGCAGCGCGGCCTGCATCCTGGCTTCGACGTCGCCGACTGTCGTATGCAAGCGCTGGGCGATGTCCAGGTAGGGAAGTTCGTCGAGGCGGCTGTAGAGCAGGACTTGTCGAGTCCGCCTTGGCAGATCCAGCAATTGTCGATGAAGACGGTCCGGGTGTGGCTGGTCGTGAATGAGGTCTGACAGATCATGCGAGGGCGTGAGCAGCGGGGTCATCGGTGACACCTCCATTTGCGCGAAACCTGGTCATCTGTAGAGAGAAAGCGAGTTCGGACTTCCGTTTTCCGATGTTCTTTTGATATCATGCCCGCCATCTTTGCAGTGGCGCCTTCAAGTCGGTGAAGTTCGAAACCGACGGCGTGCAACGCTCTTCATTAGCCTGAAGATCCAAAAAAAAGACCCGGCAAAAAGCCGGGTCAAAAACCGTGATTAGCCTGATGAGGAGATAATCTGAAGGTCCGACCTAAGGCCCTTCGGATTATCCAACCGATCTCTCGACCGGTTGAGCTCAATAATAATCGTTATCATTTGCATGTCAAATGATTTGTCTGTGGTTTCCTGTTTTTCTTGTGCGCCCATCCCTCACTCCAGCGGCAGCTCGGTGGTCCGCTTGACTTCGCTCATGGCGATATTCGAGTAGGCTTCCTGCACATGGGGCTTCTGCAGCAGATGGTCGCGTAAAAACCGCTCGTAACTGGCAATGTCCTTGGCCACCACCTTGAGCATGAAATCCATGCCGCCCGCCATCGTGTAGCACTCGAGCACCTGCGGGTAGCCGATGATGGCTTCCTCGAATTCGGTCAGGTGCCGCCTGCCATGCCCCGACAGCTTGATGCTGACGAAAATGGTCATGCTCAAGCCGAGTTTTTTCGGGTTGAGCAGGGCAACCTTGCGTTCGATCAGCCCTTCTTCCTGCATGCGGTGGATGCGTCGCCAGCAGGGTGACTGGGACAGCTCCACACGTTCGGCGACCTGGGCCGCCGAGAGGTCCGCGTCGTGCTGGAGCAGGCGCAGGATGCGCCGATCGATCGGGCTGAGGCTGGTTTGCATGAATGAGTCCGGTTCTTGTGGTTATCGGGTCGACTTCATGCAGAGTATGGCTCGTTACCGACGTTCTGCTCCAGTCACCCGCGCTGATCGGCCAAAATGCAACGCGGCACGCTTAGCCTGTGATATGACCGAACTTACCCGCCTGATAATCGGCAAACGCCTGCTGGATTTCCTCGCGAGTATTCATCACGAACGGACCGTAGCTGGCCACTGGTTCGCCCAGTGGCGCGCCGTGGCCATAAAGCAGCGTGGCTGAGCCGGTGGCTTCGACCGTTACCCTGTCGTGCGTCTCGTCAAGTTCGACCAGGTGATGGCATTGCAGCGGGGTCCCGGCGATCTCGGCCTCGCCGTCGACCACGTAGAGAAAGACGTTTTCCCCCAGCGGTGCCGGCAGCGAGAGGCGGGCGCCGGGTTGCAGGTGCACGGTCATCAGGCACAGGCCGGTGAGGGACTCGATAGGCCCGCGCTTGGCGCCATGCCCATCGGACACATACTCGCCGGAAATCAGGCGGACCTCGGCCAGAGGCTCGGTGATCGTGGCGATGTCCGCGCGTTGCAGGCCGACATAGGCCGGGGGTGTCATTTTCAAATGCCCTGGCAGGTTGACCCACAGCTGGAGGATCTCCAGCGGGCCGCCTTCGCGCTTGAACGACTGCGGCGACAGCTCGGCATGCACCAGCCCGGAACCCGCCGTCATCCACTGCACGCCGCCGGCACCGATGATGCTTTCATGGCCGCCGCTGTCCAGGTGCGACAGCTCGCCCTTGAGGATGAACGTGACCGTCTCGAAGCCACGGTGGGGATGCGGCCCGAACGGCAGCCCCTGGTTGTTGGGAGGGTAGGTCTGCGGACCGTGGTGATTGAGAAACAGGAATGGATCGAGCTGCTCGATGCCGGGGCCCGGCAGCGGGCGACGGGTGATCAGGTCACCGATGTCGTCGCGCTGCGCGGGAAACTGCTGGAGGACGGTTCGGGTCATGGGGCCTCGGGGTGCGGAGAGTCAATGCGGTGCATGACTATGCCGCACAAGCCCGTTGCCTGAACAGCTCAGCGGCGATCCAGCCAGACCGTCTGCGCGTTGCAGAACTCGCGCAGACCGAAGTGCGACAGCTCGCGTCCGAAGCCGCTTTTCTTGATGCCACCGAAGCCCACGCGGGCATCCGAGGCACCGTAGCCGTTGATGAAGATCGCACCGGTTTCCAGGCGCTCGGTGAAATATTCGATCATCTCCACATCCCCGGTCCACACCGTTGCCGACAGCCCGAAATCACTGTCGTTGGCCAGTGCCAGCGCGTGGTGCGCATCGCGCGCCTCGACGATGGAGGCCACGGGGCCGAACAGCTCCTGATCGAAGGCGGTCATGCCCGGCTGCACGTTGGCAAGCACGGTGGGCGCGTAATAATTGCCGTCGCCGGCCAGCTTGTGTCCGCCCAGCAGCAACTGGGCGCCTTGCTCGATGGAAGCTTGTACCTGGCCATCCAGCTCGTCGCGCAGATCGAAGCGAGCCATGGGGCCGATATAGGTGTCGTCGAGCTGCGGGTCGCCCACCTTGAGGGCGCGCGTTGCGGCCACGAAGCGTTCGGTGAAGGCAGTGAGGATGCTCGATTCGATGATCAGGCGCTTGGCGGCGGCGCAGACCTGGCCGGTGTTCTGGAAGCGGCCGAGCAGGGCAGCGTTGACCGCTTCGTCCAGGTCGGCATCGGCCAGAACGATGAACGGGTCGCAGCCGCCCAGTTCCAGTACGCACTTCTTCAGCGCCGCGCCGGCTTGTGCGGCAATTGCCGAGCCTGCACCGACGCTGCCGGTCACGGTCACGGCAGCCACCCTCGGGTCGGCAATGGCCCGCGATACACCAGCGGGCTCGACGTTGAGCACACCGAACAGGCCTTGGGGCAGGCCCGCCTGGTCGAACGCCTCCCGCAGCAGTGTGGCGCTGCCCATCACGTTCGGCGCGTGCTTGAGCAAATAGCCATTGCCGGCCAGGATCACCGGAATGGCGCCGCGCAAGACTTGCCAAAGCGGGAAATTCCACGGCATCACCGCCAGCACTGGCCCCAACGGACGGTATTCGATGCGGGCTTTCTGGCCGGGCACTTGGGTCGCTTCGGCGGCGAGCATCGCCGGGCCGTGTTCGGCGTACCACTGGCACAGTCCGGCGCACTTCTCGACTTCGGCGCGCGCCTGGGTGATGGGCTTGCCCATCTCCCGAGTGATCATCTGCGCCAGCGGCTCACTCATTTCGCGTAGCACGTCTGCCACGCGCGCGATGACTGCGGCGCGCTCACCGAGCGCGACGTAGCGCCATTGTTCGAAGGCAGCGAAATTGTCGGCCAATGTGTGCTCGAGCTGCGCCTCGCTGTCGAACGGGTAGCGTTGCAGCTCGGCGCCGGTGGCGGGATTCATGGAAATGGCATGCGTCATGGCGTTTACCTGTCGAAGGAATATGTCAGCCACAATACGGGCATGGTTAAATCATGAAAACTGAATAATAATCATCGAAACCATCTCGTTTGGAGAATGTATGGACCTCACCCAACTGGAGCTGTTTCGCGCGGTGGCCGAAGAGGGCAGCATTGCCGCCGCCGCTCAGCGGGTGCATCGAGTGCCTTCCAACCTCACGACGCGGATCAAACAACTGGAGAGCGAGCTGGGGGTCGACCTGTTCATCCGCGAAAAGCTGCGCTTGCGCCTGTCGCCCAATGGCTGGAGTTTTCTTGACTACACGCGCCGCATCCTCGATCTGGTCGAGGAAGCGCGCCAGGCGGTCTCCGGCACCGAACCGCAGGGCTCGTTCGCGCTGGGCTCGCTGGAAAGCACGGCGGCCGTGCGCATTCCTCCGTTGCTGGCGGCATACCATCATCGTTATCCCAAGGTCGAGCTGGACCTCTCCACCGGGCCGTCGGGCGACATGCTCGACAGCGTGCTCGGCGGGCGCTTGGCCGCCGCTTTCGTCGACGGCCCGCTGCGTCATCCATTGCTCGATGGCCGGGTGGTGTACGACGAGGAAATGGTTCTGGTCAGTGCGCGCAGTCATGCGCCGGTGTCCCGAGCCCAGGACGTCAATGGCGAAACCATTTATGCCTTTCGCGCCAACTGTTCCTACCGGCGGCATTTCGAGAACTGGTTCGTCGCCGACGGCGCCGCGCCTGGCAAGATCTTCGAAATGGAGTCCTATCACGGCATGCTCGCCTGCGTCAGTGCCGGCGCCGGCCTGGCCTTGATGCCGCGCAGCATGCTGGAGAGCATGCCCGGCAGCAGCAACGTCAGTGTCTGGACCCTGGCCGAAGATTTTCGCTGGCTGCACACCTGGCTGATCTGGCGTCGAGGCGCGGGCTCGGCAAACCTGGCGGCGATGCTCGAATTGCTCGACGACAGCGCCCTGGCGACCTCTACCGTCGCCAGGGCCTAGGTACCTCTCATTCCACAGGTCTGGTCGCGCAACGCGCAGGGGTTTTCGACGGCCCAGGGTGGCGAAATGTCGCAGGCAAACGTTGACGTTGCCGGCCACGGAAAATAGGCTACGCGCCGACCCAGGGTAAATGTTCGCGGTGCCTGCGCTTGCTATAGAATGCACCGCAAGTTTTTCGATGCCTGATGAGGGCACGCCAGCCGCTGGCGCCGTCGTGGCGCCCGGCCAGATTTGAAGGAGTACGCATGGCTGTCTACAACTACGACGTAGTGGTGCTGGGTTCCGGCCCCGCCGGAGAAGGGGCGGCGATGAACGC
>Ga0265798_10000738_pt1 | contig 52741 bp, 51 predicted proteins | sample P3T30metagenome_FD_192430 | JGI IMG/M metagenome (GOLD analysis project Ga0265798, IMG submission 192430) | Plant litter microbial communities from East Loma Ridge, Irvine, California - P3 T30 | ecosystem: Environmental > Terrestrial > Plant litter > Unclassified | place: USA: California...
GCCCCGGCGCCGGCGACACGAACAGCCCCGCCGCCGCCGACAGCACGAAGTAGCCGTGGGCGATGCGCTTGCCGAACTGCGTGTCCCTGGCCGCGACCTCGTCGAAGTGCATGTAGAAATAGTCGCCGGAGACGCCGCCGAAGTTGACGATGTCGGCTTCGCTGACGGTGCGGCGGTGGGTGAGCAGCGAGTGGCCGATCTCGAGGTCCTCGAAATGGCGCCGGAACGGATGCACCTCGCTTTCCTTGACCGCGCCGCCGCGCACGTATTCGCCGGTCACCGCCGCCAGCATGGTCGGCGAGCCCTGCACCGCCGCGCGCTGCAGGAAGTGTTTTACCGCGCGGATGCCGCCCAGTTCCTCGCCGCCGCCGGCGCGGCCCGGACCGCCGTGCTTCAGTTGCGGCAAGGGCGAGCCGTGGCCGGTGGAATCGACCGCCGCCTCGCGCTCCAGGATGTGCACGCGGCCGTGGGAAGCGGCCGCGATCGGCACCGCGTGGGCGGCGATGGCCGGGTCCTTCGTCACCAGCGTCGTCACCAGGCTGCCGCGTCCGCGCGCCGCCAGTTCCAAAGCCTCGTCGATGTCGCGGTAAGTCATCATGGTGCTGACCGGGCCGAAGGCTTCGATGTCGTGCACGGCATCGTTATCCAAGCCGTTGCGGCACAGGATCAGCGTGGGCGAGAAGAAGGCGCCGTTGGCAACGCCTTCGCCGACCGGCTTGAAACCGTCGCGCGCGCTGAACAGGACCTCGTTGCCGCGTGCCAGCATCTCGACCCGCTCGCTGACGTCGCGGTGCTGGTCCATCGAGGCCAATGCCCCCATGCGCACGCCTTCCATCCTCGGGTTGCCGACCACGACCTTCGCCAGGCGCTCGCGCAGGCGCGTGCCGAGCGCGTCGACGTGCCGCTCGGGCACGATAATGCGGCGGATCGCCGTGCACTTCTGGCCGGCCTTGCCGGTCATCTCGCGCGCGACTTCCTTCACGAACAGGTCGAATTCCGGATCGTCCGGCGTGACGTCCGGCGCCAGGATGGCGGCGTTCAGCGAATCGGCTTCGGCCGTGAAGGGCACGCCCTGGCGCAGCAGGTTGGCATTGCCGCGCAGCTTGACGGCGGTATCGGCCGAGCCGGTGAAGGTGACGGCGTCGAACCCGGTCAGGCGGTCCAGCAGGTCGCCGGTGCCGCCGATGATTAGCTGCAGCGCGCCTGCCGGCAGGAGTTCCGACTCCATCATCATCTTCACCACCGCGTGCGTGAGATAGCTGGTGGCGGTGGCCGGCTTGGCGATGCAGGGCATGGCAGCCAAAAAGCTGGGCGCGAATTTCTCCAGCAGGCCCCAGATCGGGAAATTGAAGGCATTGATGTGCACCGCGACGCCGCCGCGCGGCACCAGGATGTGGGTGCCGGCAAAGCCGCCGCGCTTGCCCAGATTGATCGCCGGGCCTTCGTGCAGCACGTTCGACGAGGGCAGCTCGCGCGAGCCCATGCTGGCATAGGCGAACAAGGTGCCGATGCCGCCTTCGACGTCGACCCAGCTGTCGGGCCGGGTGGCGCCGGTCAGGTGCGAGATCTCGTACAGCTCTTCCTTGCGCTCCATCAGGTACAACGCCAGGGCTTTCAGGCGCTGGGCGCGCTTCTGGAAATCGAGCTGCATCAGCTGGCGCACGCCGGTCTTGCGAGCATAGCCCAGGGCTTCCTCGAAGTCGATCTTTTCCGCGTGGGTGTGGAAGATCAGCTGGTTGTCGAGGGCGCTGTGCAGCGGGGTGTGGGCTTGCCGGCCGTGCCAGCGGCCGGCGATGTGGCTTTGCAGGGTGGTGGGGGTGTGCATGTCGTCTCCTCTATTTTTTGGGGCGGTGCGGCTCATCGAACACCAGGCGTTGTCGTCCGGCCTCCACTTCGGTGAACGCCTCCACCTCGCGCATGCTCTGCAAGGAACGCAGGTTGAGATCGTGGTACTGGCGCGTCCCGTAACTCTTCCACGCGATCTCTTCATCGCTCACCGCGCGCATCACGCGCGCCGGCGCGCCCAGCACCAGGCTGCGCGGCGGGATCAGCATGCCGGCCTTCACGAAGGCCGCTGCGCCGACGATGGATTCCGCGCCGACCACGGCCTTGTCCATGACGACCGCATTCATCCCGACCATCGCATTGCGGCCGACGCGGCAGCCGTGCAGCACGGCGCCATGGCCGATGTGGCCATCAAACTCGACCACGGTGTCGTCCTCGGGAAAGCCGTGCATCACGCAGGTGTCCTGCACGTTGGCGCCCTCTTCCAGCACCAGGCGGCCGAAGTCGCCGCGCAGCGAAGCCAGCGGGCCGACATAGCAGCGCGGGCCGACGATCACGTCGCCGATCAGCACCGCGGTCGGGTGCACATAGGCGCTCGGGTGGATCACCGGGCGCAGGCCGTCGATTTCATAGACCTTGACCATGCCGCTCAAACCCGCTCGATGATGAGGGCGATGCCCTGGCCGACGCCGATGCACATCGTGCACAGCGCATAGCGGCCGCCGGTACGCTGCAACTGGTACACGGCGGTGGTGACCAGGCGCGCGCCGGACGCGCCCAGCGGGTGGCCAAGGGCGATCGCGCCGCCGTTCGGGTTCACGTGCTCGGCATCGTCGGGCAGGCCGAGGTCGCGCATCACGGCCAGGCCCTGGGCGGCAAAGGCTTCGTTCAGCTCGACCACGTCCATCTGGCCCATGGTCAGGCCGGTCTGCGCCAGCACCTTCCGAGTCGCCGGCGACGGGCCGAAACCCATGATGCGCGGCGGCAGGCCGGCGGTCGCCATGCCGACGATGCGCGCACGCGGGGTCAGGCCGAATTTGTCGGCTGCGCTGCCGGATGCGATCAGCAGTGCGCAAGCGCCATCGTTCACGCCCGAGGCATTGCCGGCGGTGACCGTGCCGTCCGGCGTGACCACGCCTTTCAAGCGCGACAGCGCTTCGAGCGTGGTGTCCGGACGCGGGTGCTCGTCGGTGTCGAACACGCGCGAATTACCCTTCTTGTCGTGCAGCGTGACGGGCACGATCTCGTCCCTGAACAGTCCGGCCGCATGCGCGCGCGCCCATCGCTGCTGGCTGCGGATGGCAAACGCATCCTGGTCGCCGCGCGCCACGCCGAATTCGCGCGCCACGTTCTCGGCCGTCTCCGGCATCGAATCGATGCCGTACTGCGCCTTCATCTTCGGGTTCACGAAGCGCCAGCCGATGGTGGTGTCCTCGATCTTGGCCGCGCGCGAGAAGGCACTGTCGGCCTTGCCCATCACGAAGGGTGCGCGCGTCATGCTCTCGACGCCGCCGGCGATGATCAGGTTCGCCTCGCCGGCGCGGATCGCGCGCGCGGCGATGCCGACCGCATCCAGGCTGGAGCCGCACAGGCGGTTGATGGTGTTGCCCGGCACCTCGGGCGGCAGGCCGGCCAGCAGCCCGGCCATGTGGCCGACGTTGCGGTTGTCCTCCCCGGCCTGGTTGGCGCAGCCGTAGTACAGCTCGTCCACCAGGGCCCAGTCCACGCCCTTGTTGCGCTCGATGAGGGCGGCGATGGGCAGCGCGGCCAGGTCGTCGGCGCGCACGCCGGCCAGCGCGCCGCCGTAGCGGCCGAAGGGGGTGCGGATGGCGTCGACGATGAATGCGTCAGTCATGAAGGTCTCCAGTCATTGTTTGGGGCGCTTGTCGACCACGCGCCGCGCCTTGCCCGTCATCGAACGTTCGATGCCCTGGGCCGGCAGCAGTTTCACGGTGGTGGTGACGCCGATATAGGTCTTGATCCTGTGCTGCAGGTCGCGGCCGACGACCTCCATGTAATCCGGCGGCAGCGCGCCTTCGCGCAGTTCGCAATGCACCTCGAGCGCATCGAGGTGGCCGTCGCGGGTGACGACCAGCTGGTACTGCGGCGCCAGCGCCGGCATGCCGAGGACCAGTTCCTCGATCTGGCTCGGGAACACGTTCACGCCGCGGATGATCAGCATGTCGTCCGAGCGCCCGCTGATGCGGCCCATGCGCCGCATCGAGCGCGAGGTCGGCGGCAGCAGGCGCGTCAGGTCGCGCGTGCGGTAGCGGATGATGGGCAGCGCTTCCTTGGACAGCGAGGTGAACACCAGCTCGCCCTCTTCCCCGTCCGGCAGCACCTCGCCGGTGTCCGGGTCGATGATCTCGGGGTAGAAATGGTCTTCCCAGATGACCGGGCCGTCCTTGCTCTCGATGCACTCGCTGGCCACGCCCGGGCCCATCACTTCGGACAGGCCGTAGATGTCGACCGCATCGATGCCGGCGCGCTCCTCGATCTCGCGGCGCATGGCGTCGGTCCAGGGCTCGGCCCCAAAAATGCCGACCTTCAGCGAGGACGTCGCCGGATCGATCCCCTGGCGCTTGAACTCCTCGACGATGTTGAGCATGTAGGAGGGCGTCACCATGATGATCGAGGGCTGGAAGTCCTGGATCAGCTGGACCTGCTTCTCGGTCTGCCCGCCCGACATCGGCACCACGGTGCAGCCCAGGCGCTCGGCGCCGTAGTGGGCGCCCAGGCCGCCGGTGAACAGGCCGTAGCCGTAGGCGATGTGCACCATGTCGCCGGGACGTCCGCCGGCGGCGCGGATCGAGCGCGCCACCACATTCGCCCAGGTGTCGATGTCGTTCTGGGTGTAGCCGACCACGGTCGGCTTGCCGGTGGTGCCGCTCGACGCGTGCACGCGCACCACCTTCTCTCGCGGCACCGCGAACATGCCGAACGGGTAGTTGTCGCGCAGCGTCTTCTTGTCGGTGAATGGGAATTTTGCCAGGTCGGCCAGGGTTTTCAGGTCGTCCGGGTGCACGCCGGCCTCAATAAAAGCGCGGCGGTAGTGCGGCACCTTGTCGTAGGCGTGCCGCAGGCTCCATTTCAGGCGTTCGAGCTGCAGCGCCTGCAGTTCGTCGCGGCTGGCGCGTTCGATCGGTTCCAGTTCACCCGCTTGCGGAATACGTTGCACCATGTCGGTCTCCTTCTAATGATTACTGCGCACCGACCTCGGCAACCATGCCATTCACGCGGTGCGATTTGCCGCGGAACAGCGCGACGGTGCGCCCTTCCTGGTTGCTGACCGCGATGTCGTAGACGCCGGTCTTGCCCGACAGCGCCTGCTCGACCGCTTCCGCCACCAGCAGGTCGCCTTCACGGCCAGGTGCCAGGTAGTCGATCGTGCAGCCGGCGCCGACGGTGTTGAAATTATGCGAATTGCAGGCAAAGGCGAACGCGCTGTCGGCCAGCATGAAGATGTAGCCGCCGTGGCAGCTGCCGTGGCCGTTCAGCATATCGCCGCGCACCCGCATCGACATGCGCGCGTAGCCGGGACGAATCTCGTCCAGCGTCATGCCCAGCGCCTGGCTGGCCGGGTCGCGTTCGTACATGGTCTTGCCGGCCAGTTCGGCCAGGGCTTGCGCCTGGTCTTGTGATTCAGACTGCATGGAATCGGGCTTTCTCGGGATGGGCGTAGAGTTTGCGGCGCAGCAGCGGCGACACGCGGTAGCGGTCTTCGCCGTAGATCGCCGCCAGGTTGGACAGCACCGCCGCGACGTGGGCCAGCCCGACCGCATCGGCCCAGGCCAGCGGACCGCGCGGATAGTTGACGCCCTTCTGCATCGCGATGTCGACCGCCTGCGCGTTGCACACGCCCTGGTTGACGGCGTCGGCCGCTTCGTTGGCCAGCATGGCGACCGTGCGCATCACGGCCATGCCGGGCACGTCGTCCAGGCGCGTGACCTCGAAGCCGGCCGCCTGGAACAGGCCGACCGCGCCCTGCCAGGCCGCCTCGCCGCACTGGTCGGCACGGGCGAGCGCGATGCGCGTGGCCTTGCCCGGGTCCAGCATCAGGTCGAACAGGATCGTGTCCGCGTAGTCGTCGTCGTAGGCGCGCTGGGTCGCGCTGCGGCCGTCGGTCAGGAAGATGCTGGCGCCGTGGACGTGGAAGGCCGGCGCTTCGCGGCCCTCGACGCCGTCCAGCAGGCCGGGATGGCTGATCGCGATGCCGGCCGCCTGCAGGCGCGCGTTGACGACATCGTGCAGCGCGTCGAACACCGGCTCGTGGTATTGGCGCACGCGCGTGACGCGCACCGTCTGCGGCTTTTCCGCGCGCGGCTCGCTGCGCGGCGTGATGCGCGGCGCAGCGTCGCCGTAGCGGTAGAAGCCGCGCCCCGACTTGCGGCCGAGGAAACCGGCGTTCACCAGTTCCTGCTGCAGCACCGAGGGCGTGAAGCGCGGGTCGTTGAAATAGGCGTCGAACACCGAGCGGGTGACGGAAAAATTCACATCGTGGCCGATCAGGTCCATCAGCTCGAAGGGGCCCATGCGGAAACCGCCCGCCTCGCGCATCACGGCGTCCAGCGTGGCCGGGTCTGCAGCCTGTTCGTTCAGCAGGCGCAGCGCCTCGGCATAGAAGGGACGCGCGACGCGGTTGACGATGAAGCCGGGCGTCGATTTCGCATGCACCGGCTCCTTGCCCCAGGCAGCCGCCGTGGCGGCCACGGTATCGGCCACGGTTTGATCGGTGGCGACGCCGCTGATCACTTCCACCAGCGCCATCAACGGCACCGGGTTGAAGAAGTGCATGCCGACCAGGCGCTCGGGCTGCCTGAGCGGCGCGGCGATGGCCGTTACCGAGATCGACGAGGTGTTGGTGGCCAGGATGCAGCCGGGGCCGACGCGGTCTTCCAGTTCTCGGAACAGCGTGCGCTTGACCTCCAGGTCCTCGACCACGGCTTCGATCACCAGGCTGGCGTCCTTCAGCTCGTCCAGCGCGCTTGCCGGCTGCAGGCGCGCGCGCGCGAGGTCGGCTTGCGCCGCGCCCATGCGGCCCTTCTCGACCAGTTTCTCGAAAACCTTGCCGATGCCGTCGATGGCCTTGCTGACCGCCTCGGGACGGGCGTCGAACAAGCGCACCGTGTGCCCGGCCACGGCCGCCACCTGGGCGATGCCCGATCCCATGGCGCCGCTGCCGACGACGCCGACCACGCTGTTCTTATCCAGTGCCTGGGCCATGGTCACTCTCCCTTGAAGTGGGGTTGGCGCTTCTCGATGAAGGCGGCCACGCCTTCGCGGTAGTCATGGCTGTAGCCCAGCTCGCGCATCATCGACGCCTCCAGCGCCAGCTGCTGCTCCAGCGTGTTGGTCGAGCTGGCCAGCATCGCCTTCTTGGTGTAGGCCAGGCCACGGGTAGCTGCGGCGGCGAAGTGCTCGGCCATGGCCATCGCTTCCATCATGAGGGCGTCGTCCGGCACGCAGCGCCAGATCAGGCCCCATGCCTCGGCCTTTTCGGCGGGCAGGCGCTCGCCCAGCATGGCCAGGCCCATCGCGCGCGCCGGGCCGACCAGGCGCGGCAGCGCCCAGGTGCCGCCGGTGTCCGGAATCAGGCCCAGCTTGCTGAAGGCTTCGATGAAGCTGGCCGACTTGGCGGCCAGCACGATGTCGCAGGCCAGCGCCAGGTTGGCGCCGGCGCCGGCGGCCACGCCGTTGACGGCGCAGATCACCGGCATGGGTAGCGTACGCAGCGTGGTGACCAGCGGGGCGTAGTATTTTTCGACGGATTCGCCGAGGTCGACGCCCTGCGCGCCCGCGGGTGTGCCAGGTGCGACCGCGCGGTCGTTCAGGTCCTGGCCGGCGCAAAAGCCGCGGCCGGCGCCCGTCAGCAGCAGGACACGCACGCTCTTGTCGGCCTGTACCTTGTCGAGGGCGTCGCGCACTTCGCGGTGCATGGCCTGGGTAAAGCTGTTCAGGCGGTCCGGGCGGTTCAGGGTCAGGGTGGCGATGCCCTTGGCGATGCTGAACTGGATGGATTCGTAGCTCATGGTGTCTCCTCTGTGCGTCTCTTATGCTCGCTTAGACGCTACGATTGTTCTTTTGTTTGCTCGTCGCCCCTGCGAAGGCAGGGGTCCAAGGTAAATGTGCGGATCAGCGAGCAAACTTGGGCCCCTGCCTTCGCAGGGGCGACGTGCGAAGGCTAACGGTGCTTTTTACTCGGCAACGTCGAAATCGACCACCAACTTGTCCGTCACCGGAAAACTCTGACAACTGAGCACGAACCCGCGTGCCACCTCGTAATCCTCGAGCGCGTAGTTGACGTCCATGTCCACCGTCCCTTCCAGCACCTTGCAGCGGCAGGTCGAGCACACGCCGCCCTTGCACGAATAGCGCATGTCGATGCCGGCGCGCAGGCCGGCGTCGAGCAGGGATTCCTTGTCCTTGTCCATCGTGAAGCTGGCGTGGTTGCCGTCCATGATCACGGTCACTTCGGTCTGGTGGCGCGACTCGACGGCGTAGATGCTGCGCGGTTCGCGCACCTGCAGGGCGGTGTTGGCGGCGAACAGTTCGATGCGGATGCGCTCCTTCGGCATGCCGGCTTCCTGCAGCGCGCCGGAAACGCCGTGCATCATGTCTTCCGGGCCGCAGATGAAGGCATAGTCGACGTCCTCGACGCGCAGCCAGTGCTGGAACAGCTTGCGGCACTTGTCCTGGGTGATGCGGCCGTTGAACAGTTCGATGTCCTGCTGCTCGCGGCTCATCACGTAGACCAGGTTCAGCCGCTCCATGTAGATGTCCTTCAGCTCGGCCAGTTCGTCGCGGAAGATGACGGACGAGGAAGCGCGATTGCCGTACAGGATGGTGAAGCGGCTGTGCGGCTCGGCCAGCAGGGTGGTCTTGACGATCGACAGGATCGGCGTGATGCCGCTGCCCGCCGCAAAGGCGAGGTAGTGGCGGCGGCTTTCCGGGTCCAGCGGCAAATTGAAGCGGCCTTCGGGCGGCATCACGTCCAGCGTGACGCCGGGCTGGATGTGCTCGTTGGCCCAGGTCGAGAAGGTGCCGCCCTGCACGCGCTTGATCGCCACGCGCAATTGATCGTCCTGCACGGCGGCGCAGATCGAATAAGAGCGGCGCACGTCTTCGCCGGCGATCATCGCGCGCAGGGTCAGGTGCTGGCCCTGGCGGTATTTGAAGGTGTCTTTCAGCGCCGGCGGCACGTCGAAGGTGACGGCGATGGCATCGCGCGTTTCATGCTTCACCTTGGCCACGGTCAGTGGATGGAATTTGCTCATGTCAATGACACTTGAAGTAGTCGAAGGGCTCGCGGCAGTCGAGGCACTGGTACAGCGCCTTGCAGGGCGTGGAGCCGAACTGGCTGGTGAGGCGGGTGTGCATCGAGCCGCAGTGCGGGCAGGCCACCTCGGGCGGGCGGATCGCATGCCGTTTGACGCCTTTCTGCAAGCCGCTGATGTCGATCACCTGCTGCACCGGCGGCGCGATGCCGTAGTTGCTCAGGGCCGCCTTGCCGGCCTCGCTCATCCAGTCGGTGGTCCAGGCCGGCGACAGCCGGGTGGCGATGCGCACGCGTTCCAGGCCGCGCGCATGCAGGGCCTGCGCCACGTCCTCGGCGATGACCTGCATCGCGGGGCAGCCGGAATAGGTCGGGGTGATCGTGACCACGCATTCGTCGCCGTCGATGGCGACCTCGCGCACGATGCCGAGGTCCACCACCGAGATCACCGGGATCTCGGGATCGGGCACGTCCGCGAGCCAGGCCCAGACCTGGTCGACCGATGTTTCCACGGCGGCCATGGCCATTACCATTCCACGCCCGGGTAGGCTCGCTGCAGGAACTGCATCTCGGCCAGGACGTAGCCGAGGCGCTCGCTGTGCCGGCCCTGCTTGCCGCCGCGCTGCATGTAGCTGTCCGGCGAGGGCATGGTCAGGGTCGCTTCCTCGAACACTTCGGCGACGTGGTTCAGGAAGGCAGTGCGCAGCAGTTCGGGATCGGGCGCGACGCCCTGGGCCTGCATGGCCTGGTCGACCTCGTCGTAGAGAAAGACCTCGCCGGCATAGGTCCACAGCTCGTCGACGGCGGCCTGCATCTTGGCGTGGCTGACATCGGTGCCGTCGCCCAGGCGCACCACCAGGTCGCCGCTGCGGCGCAGGTGGTAGGTGACTTCCTTGATCGACTTTTCCGCGATCTCGCCGATGCGCTTGTCGCTGGAGGCCAGCAGGCCGCGCATCAGGAAGTAATGCCAGGTGTCGAAGAAGAACTGGCGCACCATGGTTTGCGCATAGTCGCCGTTCGGCTGTTCGACCAGCAGCACGTTGCGGAAGTCGCGCGTGTCGCGCAGGTAGGCCAGGCGGTCCTCGTCGCGGCCCTGCCCTTCCAGTTCAGCGGCATAGCCCAGCCACATGCGGGTCTGGCCGAGCAGGTCGAGGGCGACGTTGGTCAGCGCCATGTCTTCTTCCAGCGCCGGGCCCTTGCCGCACAGCTGGGACAGCTGCTGGGACAGGATCAGGGCGTTGTCGCCCTGGCGCAGCAGATAGTCGAATTTGAACTGCGCGAACTTTTCAGCGTCCATGGCCAAGCTCACAGGTTCTTGACTTCTTCCGGCATCGGGAAGAAGGTCGGGTGGCGGTAGACCTTGCTGTTGGACGGCTCGAACAGCGCGTCCTTGTCGGCCGGGCTGGAGGCGACGATGTCGGCCGCGCGCACCACCCAGATCGACACGCCTTCGTTGCGGCGGGTGTAGACGTCGCGCGCGTTGTTGATCGCCATTTCGGCGTCGGGGGCGTGCAGGCTGCCGACGTGCTTGTGGGCGAGGCCATGCTGGCTGCGGATGAAGACTTCCCACAGGGGCCATTCTTTGCTCATTGTTGTCTCCGTTTATATGCGTTGCTGCCAACGCTTACCAACGTCGCCCCTGCGCAGGCAGGGGCCTAAGTTTTTTCGCAGGCCGCGTGCTTAACTTGGGCCCTGCCTTCGCAGGGGCGACTGGTTTGCTGTTCTTATGCCGCAGCTTCCTTGACCGCCTGTTTATCCGCATGCGCCACCAGCGCCTCCCTGAACCACGCCCCGTCTTCCCACGCTGTCACACGCGTGCGCAGGCGCTCGCGGTTGCATGGGCCGTTGCCCTTCAGGACGTTGTGGAACTCGCTCCAGTCGATCTCGCCGAAGTCGTAGCTGCCGCGTTCGGCGTTCCACTTGAGGTCCGGATCGGGGACGGTGAGGCCGAGGAATTCGGCCTGGGGCACGGTCTGGTCGACCATGCGCTGGCGCAGTTCGTCGTTCGAGAACAGCTTGATGCGCCATTTGCTCGATTGCGCGCTGTTGACGGATTCGGCGTCCGAGGGGCCGAACATCATCAATGACGGCCACCACCAGCGGTTGAGGGCGTCCTGGGCCATCGCCTTCTGTTCGGGCGAGCCCTGGGCCAGCTTCATCATGATGTCGTAGCCCTGGCGCGCGTGGAAGGATTCCTCCTTGCAGACGCGGATCATGGCGCGCGCATACGGGCCGTAGGAGCAGCGGCAGAGCGGGATCTGGTTGATGATGGCCGAGCCGTCGACCAGCCAGCCGATGGCGCCGATGTCGGCCCAGGTCAGCGTGGGGTAGTTGAAGATGCTCGAGTACTTGGCCTTGCCGGCGTGGAGGGCCTCGAGCAGCTCGTCGCGTGAGACGCCCAGGGTTTCGGCGGCACTGTATAGATAGAGGCCGTGGCCGGCTTCGTCCTGGATCTTGGCCAGCAGGATCGATTTACGCTTGAGCGTGGGCGCGCGCGTGACCCAGTTCCCTTCCGGGAGCTGGCCGACGATCTCGGAGTGCGCGTGCTGCGAAATCTGGCGCACCAGGGTCTTGCGATAGGCCTCGGGCATCCAGTCCTTGGGCTCGATTTTCACCCCGGCGTCGATGCGGGCCTGGAACGCTTGTTCCTCGGCGCTCATGTCCTCGTTTGCCTGGACTTTCTTGAGGCCGGTTTCTACCATCTGGGCGTACATGATGTCTCCCTTGTCTCCTGTCTGAATCCATAATACGATACAAAAAATCGGATGTACACCAGAATTTTGAATCATATCGAAACGCATCAAGACCCGGACCCGACATGACCGAACCCAGCACCAGCCAGTGGATCGACCACTTCCTGACCACCGATCCGCCGCGCTCGAAATCGCTGGTGATGACCATCTTCGGCGACGCCATCGCCCCGCACGGCACGCGATTGTGGCTGGGCAGCCTGATCGAACTGGTGGCGCCGATGGGCGCGACCGAGCGCCTGGTGCGCACCAGCGTGTTCCGCCTGGCGCAGGAAGGCTGGCTGGTCGCGCATCGCGAGGGCCGGCGCAGCGCGTATGCGCTGCTGGAACAAGCGCGTCCGCGCTTCGAGCGCGCCAACCGCCGCATCTACGCGCCGCCCGGGCTGGACTGGGACGGCGGCTGGACCCTCTTGATGGCACCCAATGGCAGCATCACGGCGGAGCTGCGGGGCGCCGTGCGCAAGGAACTGGAATGGGAAGGTTTTGCGATGCTGGCGCCGGGGCTGCTGGTCCACCCTTCCTTCGACGGCGCCAGCCTGGCCGAGATCCTGCAGCGCGTCGATGGCGACGGCCGCATCTTCGTGTGCAGCGCGCGCGAGCTGCCCGGCGTGGGATCGCGTCCGCTGGGCGAACTGGTGCGCGAGGGCTGGGACCTGACCGGCGTGACGGCCAGCTACCGCCGCTTCATCGACGATTTCACGCCGCTGCTGCAGTTGCTGGAAGGCGGCGCGGCGCCGGCGCCGCAGGCCGCCTTCGTGATGCGCAGCCTGCTGATCCATGCCTACCGCCGCGTCCAGCTGCACGATCCGATGCTGCCCTTGGCCCTGCTGCCGCAGCCGTGGCCGGGCTCGGAAGCGTATGCGCTGGCGCAGTCGATTTATCGCCTGGTGTGGGCGCCGGCGGAAACGCACCTGATGGCGCTGCTGCGGCGCGAGGATGCGGAGGCGCCGGCAGCGGATGCGGCCTTCTACGAACGCTTTGGCGGCCTGGGTACTTAGGTGGGCAGAGGTTGCCCACCCTACCAATCCACCCCGCCCGCATACTGCGCCACCGCCATCGGATTGCGGATCCGGTCCAGCGCCAGCTCGATGTCCAGCCCCGGCCAGTACAGGCAGGACTCGCCGATGCACTCGACGCGGCACAGCTGGGCCACGGTGGCGTGCTGGAACCAGGGGAACAGCGCGAACGGCAGGTACAGTTCCTCGCCGCGGCAATCCAGCCAGAAGCCCTTGCCGTCGATGCTGCTGATTTCCGCCCGACTCATCCGAATTTCCGACATACCGTCATCCTTTTCTTATCGCCAACGCATAGACACTGCGACCGAGCAAGAAAGGTAGCAAAAGCGTCACCCCTGGCCTTTGCGCCAGCGCAGACCACCCGATACGTCGGGAGAAAGGCGTTATCATTCAGCCCTCGTCACCCAACAAAAAATAGGACAGACCATGTCTATCAAGATCAGCAGCCAGTTCGACGCTGGCGCCATCGAGATCGTGAACGCCACGAGCGCAAACGCCATCGACCTGAACATCCGCAAGGATTCGCACGCCGACATCACCCAGTGGTTCTACTTCCGCCTGCAGGGCGCGCAAGCCGAGCCCTGCACGATCCGCCTGCTCAACGCCGGCCAGTCGGCCTACCCGAAGGGCTGGGAAGACTACGACGCGATGGCGAGCTACGACCGCGTCAACTGGTTCCGCGTGCCGACCAGCTTCGATGGCCAGGTGCTGACCATCGAGCACACCCCGGCCATGGACAGCGTCTACTACGCCTACTTCGAGCCCTACTCGTGGGAACGCCACCTGGAACTGCTCGACCGTGCCCAGCTGTCCGAGCACGTGCGCATGCTCGACCTGGGTTCGACGGTCGACGGGCGCGACCTGAACATGCTGGTCATCGGCGAGCCGGCCGAGGGCAAGAAGAAGGTCTGGGTGATCGCACGCCAGCACCCGGGCGAGACGATGGCCGAATGGTTCGTCGAGGGCATGCTGGACGCCCTGCTCGATCCGGCCCACCCGTTCGGACGGCAGTTGCTGAAGGAAGCGGTGCTCTATGTGGTGCCGAACATGAATCCGGACGGCTCGGTGCGCGGCAACCTGCGCACCAACGCCGCCGGCGCCAACCTGAACCGCGAGTGGTACAACCCGACCATGGAACGCAGCCCGGAAGTCTTCCTGGTGCGCCAGAAGATGCATGAAACCGGCGTCGACATGTGCCTGGACGTGCACGGCGACGAGGGCCTGCCCTACGTGTTCGTCGCCGGCAGCGATGCCCTGCCGAACTTCACGCCGGAGCAGGCCGCGGCCGAGAAGACCTTCGCCGAGAACTTCATGATCGCCAGCCCGGACTTCCAGACCGAATACGGCTACGAAAAAGTGCCGTTCACCGACGAAGTCCTGACCATGGGTTCGCCCTACATCACCCATGCCTTCGGCTGCCTGTCGCTGACGCTGGAACTGCCGTTCAAGGACAACGCCAACGACCCGGACCCGCTGGTGGGCTGGGACGGCGCGCGCAGCGCGCGCCTGGGCGCGGCCGTGCTGCAGCCGGTGCTGCAGGCGATCCGCAGGCTGAAGTAAGCGCCGCCAGCGCCGCCGGGAACCGACCCGGCCTGGCCCTGTCCAAAGGCCGAAGGTGGGGGGCGGCGATGGAACAGATCACGGGCAGGGTGTATCGGCCGGACGAAAGCCCGGAAACGGGCGACCCTGCCCCCACCGGGCTGGCGCTCGGCGATTCCTGGTTCTGGCACGGCGAGCAGACCCTGCTGCACGCGCTGGCCAGCCACCGCCGGGTCGCGCCGGAACATGCCTGCATCCGCCTGCTCGGCTTCAACGGCGCGCGCCTGAGCCAGTACATCGGCGACGGCGCCTACGCCGACATCATCCGCACCCGGCTGGCGCCGGGCTTCCGCTTTTCCGAGTTCTACCTGGGCGGCGCCGCCAACGACGCGCTCGAATACGGCCTGGCCCTGCACGACGATTGCACGGGCGCCGCCGATCCGGCCGGCTGCCTGTCGCCGGAACGCCTGGACCTGCTGCTGTACCACATCGACGAAGGCTTGAACGGCATCATCCGCAGCATCCGCTGGGCCTACCGCAAGACCACCTGGCTGCAGCCGATCTTCCTGAACGGCTACGATTACATCATCCCCGACGGGCGCGGCTTCACCAACGCCCACGGCGGCTGGGTCACGGCGATGCTGGACGGCGCCGGGGTCGATCCCGACATGGCCTGGCGCAGGGAAGTGATGCGTATATTGATGGATGCGATCAACGACCAGGTGCTGGCAGAGTTCCACGCGCCGATCGAGCGCGTGTTCCACGTCGACAGCCGCGGCGTGCTGGCGAGCGATCCCGAGCACTATGCCCGGGACTGGGACAACGAGCTGTATCCGAGCGGCGAGGGATTCACGAAGATCCTCGAACAGACCTGGTTTCCGTTGCTCAGGCCGTTCGGGATCGTGAAGTGATCAGAGGAAGGTAAACACGTCTTCCTGCGCCAGGCGCGACTTCGGCAGCTTGGCGTTGAAATCGCCCTCGGCGTGGTAGCCGAGGCTCAGCATCACCAGGCTCGACAGGCCCTGCGCGTGCAGGCCCAGTTCGGCATCCAGCGCGCCCACGTCGATGCCTTCCATCGGCGTGCTGTCGACACCCAGTGCCGCGGCGGCCAGCATGGCATTGCCCAGCGCGATGTAGACCTGCTTTTCGTACCACTGCGGCAGGTCTTTGTAGGTGTAACGGTGCAGGTTGGTGAAGTGCTGGCGGCTCTTGGCCGAATAGCCGCGGACGGTCTCGTCGGCGAAGCGGCCGTCGGCTTCCTCCTTGTCCAGGATGCGGTCGAGGTGGGCGGCGTCGGCGTCGACTTTCGTGCAGAACAGGATCACGTGCGAGGCGTCGCGCACCTTGGCTTCATTGAAGGCGTAGCCGCCCTGCACGCCCTTGGCCAGGCGCGCCTTGGCTTCCGGCGTGCTGGCGACAACGAAGTGCCAGGGCTGCGAGTTGACCGACGACGGGCTGTTGCGCAGCACTTCGTAGATCTGCTGCATGATCTCTTCCGGCACGCGGCGTGCCGGGTCGTAGGCTTTGGCGCTGTAGCGCTGTTGCGATGCTTTGACGATGTCCATGGGGTTCCTTGTAGCGGGTATGCGGATGGCGCTTGTGGATGCGATAGCTCAACAATGCGTAGCCGCACATTATTACAGGAACCCAAAATTCGCGTGCGGGCCGGGCCATTTCCGGCCCGGCCCGCTTCCTGTTGCTAGGAATTCGGCGGCAAGCCCATCTTTTCCAGCGTCAGCGTCTCGTCGGCACGGCCCCAGCCGCCATCGGCGACTTCCTCGACCAGCACCATCGAATACGGACGCACGCCTTCGCCGAAGTAGTCGACGAACATCGCCGTGGTGCGATGGATGATCTCTTCCTTGCGGGCGTGGTCCAGGATCCCTTCCGGGAATTTGTAGTTTGCAAATGGCATGTTATTTCTCCGTAATAAATTGATCAGGCAAAGCCGCCGTTGACGCGCACGACCTGCGCATTCACCCAGGCGCCGTCCGGGCCGGCCAGGAAGGCGACCGCGTTGGCGATCTCGTCCGGCGTGCCGATGCGTTCCAGCGGCGCCTGTTTCGCGATCTGGGCAACCTGCTCTTCCGTCTTGCCGTTGAAGAACAGCTCGGTGCCCACCGGCCCCGGTGCGACCGCGTTCACCGTGATGCCGCGTCCACGCAGCTCGTTGGCCAGCACGTGCACCAGACCCTCGGTGCCGGCCTTGCTGGCGATGTAGGGGCCGTAGCCGGGGAAGGATTTGGCGATCACGCTGGTGGAGAGCGCGATGATGCGCCCGCCCGCCGTCAGGTGCTGGGCGGCGTGCCCGAGCACCAGGAAGCTGCCGCGCAGGTTGGTCGCGATGACGCGGTCGAAGTCGGCCAACTTGTCCGGGCTGATGGTCGCCATCGGCATCACGCCGGCGCTGTTGACCACGACGTCGAGGCGGCCGAAGGCTTGCTTGGCGCCATCGAACAGGTGCGCCACGGCGTCCGGGTCGGCCACGTCGGCCTGGATCGCGACGGCCTTGCGGCCCAGCCATTCGATGGCGGCCACGGTCTCCTGCGCCTTGGCGGCATTGCCGGCGTAGTTGACGACGATGTCGAAACCGTCGCGCGCCAGGCGCAGGGCGATGGCGTGGCCGATGCCGCGCGAGGCGCCGGTGACGAGGGCGACGCCCTGGAAGTCCTTGTTCATGCTGTTCTCCTGTTGAATGTCGATGACGATCATTTTCATCGTTTCCCTGGTTGAGATAAACCAGGCAAAATGAACATCACTATTCAACAGCCATCAACAATATGGACCGCCTCGATACGCTCCAGCTGTTCACCCGCATCGTCGAACAGAACAGTTTTACGCGCGCCGCCGACATGCTCGGCATCCCGCGCGCCTCGGCCACCCACGCCATCAAGGAACTCGAAGCGCGGCTCGGCACGCGGCTGCTGGAACGCACCACGCGCCACGTGCGCCCCACGCTCGACGGCCAGGCCTATTACGAGCGCTGCGTGCAGGTATTGACCGATCTCGACGACGCCGAAGCCGTGTTCCGCCATGGCGCCTCGAGTCCGCGCGGGGTGCTGCGGGTCGACATGTCGGGCACCCATGCCACCCGCGTGGTGCTGCCGCGCATCCGCGAATTCCACGCGCTTTACCCGGACATCGAACTGGTGCTCAGCAGCGGCGACCGCCTGGTCGACCTGGTGCGCGAAGGCGTCGATTGCGTGATCCGGGCCGGCGACCCGCGTGACCTCAACCTGGTCGCGCGGCGCCTGGCGCGGATGCCGCAGGCGATCGTCGCCAGTCCGGACTACCTGGCGGCAAGCGGCACGCCGCGCCATCCTGACGAACTGGCGGCGCACCAGGCGGTGCGCTTCTTCGCCAGCAGCGGTACCCACACTTATCCGCTCGAGCTGGAAATGGACGGCGAGCTGCGCCGTTTCGATTTACCAGGCTGGCTGTCGGTGAACGATGCGGAAAACTACGTGCTGGGGGCGCTGCGCGGCTGCGGCTTGATCCAGGTGCCGCGTTTTCACGTCGAACAGGAACTCGGCGACGGCCGCCTGGTCGAGGTGTTGAAGGCGTGGCGCAGCCCGGATTTTCCCTTGTCCGCGCTGTATCCGTACCGGCGGCAGTTATCGCCGCGGGTGCGCGTGTTCGTGGACTGGATCGCGGGGCTGTATCAGGAGATATTTGGCCCGTCGAAATGACAAAAGGCAGCCGCAGCTGCCTTGTTTGTTGGTGGGCGCGGCCGGCGTAGGCACGGGGTGCCCACCCTACAGCCTACGAAGTTGGTAGGCACCCCGTGCCCACCAACCGGTAAATCAATTACCTGCGATAACCATCTTCTCGAGCAAAATCGAACCGGTCGACTTGTTACCACGCGTCAGCACATCATTACCGATGCCCACGATCTGCTGGAACATTTCCTTCATATTGCCGGCAATCGTGATCTCCTCGACCGGATACTGGATCACGCCATTCTCGACCCAGTAACCCGAGGCGCCGCGCGAATAGTCGCCGGTGACGTAGTTGGTACCCTGCCCCATCAATTCCGTCACCAGGAGGCCAGTGCCCATCTTGCGCAGCATGCCTTCGAAGTCGTCGGCGATTTTGGTTTCCTTCGACGTCATCGCCAGGTTGTGCGAGCCGCCGGCGTTGCCGGTGGTCTGCATGCCCAGCTTGCGCGCCGTGTACGAGGACAGGAAATAGCCCTGCAGCACGCCGTCGCTGACGACCTTGCGGGTCTGGGTGCGCACGCCTTCTTCGTCGAAGGGCGCGGAACCGACGCCGCCGATCACGTGCGGGTCTTCGACGATCTGGATGTGCGACGGAAAAATCGACTGGCCCAGCGTATCGAGCAGGAAGCTCGACTTGCGGTACAGGGCGCCGCCCGAGGTTGCCTGGACGAAAGAGCCGAGCAGGCCGGCGGCCAGCGGCGCTTCGAACAGCACCGGGCAGGTGCGGGTGTCGAGCTTGCGCGCGTTCAGGCGCGCCAGGGCGCGTTCGGCGGCGTACTGGCCGATCTTTTGCGGGTCGGCCAGCTTTTTCGGATCGCGCGCCGACGAGTACCAGTCGTCGCGCTGCATGTTGTTGCCGCGGCCAGCAATCGGCGCGACCGACAGGGTGTGGCGCGAGAACGGGTAGCCGGCGCAGAAACCGAGGCTGTTGGCGGCCACGAAGTGCGATTGCTGGACGTAGACGCTGGCGCCTTCGCTGTTGGTGATGCGCTTGTCGACGGCAAAGGCGGCGTCTTCGGCGCTCTTGGCGATCTGCACCGCATCCTCGGCGCTGATGTCCCACGGGTAGCACAGGCGCAGATCGCGCGGGTTCTGTTCCAGCATCTCGGCGTCGGGCAGGCCGGCGGCGAAGTCCTCGGCCGTGAAGCGGGCGATGTTGTAGGCCGCTTCCACGGTCGCGCGCAGCGACTGGCTGGAGAAATCGGAGGTGCTGGCGTGGCCGCGGCGCTGGCCGCAGTAGACCGTCACGCCGATGCCCTTGTCCCGGTTCTGCTCGATGGTCTCGACCTGGCCCTTGCGCACCGTCACCGCCAGTCCGCTCCCCTCGCTGATCTCGACCGACGCATTGCTGGCGCCCTGTTCCTGTGCGAATGCCAGCACGTCCTGTGCGAGCTGCTTGAGCTGATCCTGGGTATGGGTGAAGACGGAGTCGTTCATGTGCGTTTTTCGTAGCGAGCCCTAAAACAGTTATCATAGCAGCCGTTTACTGTTTTTACCGGCGGGCCGTGTGCCTGCTCATCTGAATATCATGCCAAATGCAAATCGCGGCGCCGTCGGCTTCCGCTCCGACGAGTTCGAACCGGAATACGATCGTCCCTCCAAGTCGGAGCTCAAACGCCAGAGCAACGAATTGCAGAAGCTCGGCGAACAACTCATCGATGCGCCGCGCGACCGCGTCAAGCGCGTGGAGATGCCGGAGGACGTCAAGGAAGCCATCCTGATGTGCCAGACCATCACCAACCACGAAGGCCGGCGCCGCCAGCTCCAGTTCGTGGGCAAGAAAATGCGTACCCTGGATGAGGAAGAAGTCGCCGTCATCCAGCGCGCCATCGAGAGCTGGAAAGGCGCCTCGAAAGCCGAAACCGCCTCGCTGCACGCGCTCGAGCGCCGCCGCGACAAGCTGCTGGCCGACGACAAGGCGCTGACCCAGCTGCTGGAAGACTACCCGGAACTGGACGTGCAGCAGCTGCGCACCCTGATCCGCAACGCGCGCAAGGAACAGGCGGAGAACAAGCCGCCGAAGGCCTACCGCGAGATCTTCCAGATCCTGAAGGACCTGGCCAAGAAGCCGAAAGCCGGCGCCGTGTCCGAGGACGACGATGCGCAGGAGGGCGACGGCGATGAGTCTGACGAATAAGGTCGAGGAACTGGTCATCGGCCTGGTGTCGGTCTCGGACCGCGCCAGCGGCGGCGTGTACGAGGACAAGGGCATCCCGGCCCTGCAGGCCTGGCTCGAGAGCGCCATCGCCACCCCGTACCGCGTCGAAACGCGCCTGATCCCGGACGACCGCGCAAGCATCGAGCAGACCCTGGTCGAGCTGGTCGACGTGGCGCGCTGCCACCTGGTCTTGACCACCGGTGGTACCGGCCCGGCCCGGCGCGACGTCACGCCGGAAGCCACGCTGGCCATCGGTACGAAAGAGATGCCGGGCTTCGGCGAGCAGATGCGCCAGATCAGCCTGCACTTCGTGCCGACCGCGATCCTGTCGCGCCAGACCGCGGTGATCCGCGAGACGCTTGACCACGCCGCGCTGGTGATGAACCTGCCGGGCCAGCCGAAATCGATCAAGGAAACGCTGGAGGGCTTGAAGGATGCCGCCGGCAACACCACCGTGGGCGGCATTTTCGCGGCGGTCCCGTATTGCATCGACCTGATCGGCGGCCCCTACCTGGAAACCAATCCGGACGTGTGCAAGGCCTTCCGGCCGAAATCCGCGCAACGCGCGGTACAAGCTTCTACCCCGCAAGAGTAAGTCAAAGGAAACCGCATGAGCGAGCTGCTGGAACACGTCCAGATCGACACCGCCGACAATCCGGAAATCTCCGTCATCTGGCTGCACGGCCTGGGCGCGGACGGCAACGACTTCGTCCCCATCGTGCGCGAACTGGACCTGTCCGGCCTGCCCGGCATCCGCTTCATCTTCCCGCATGCGCGCACCATCCCGGTCACCGTCAACAACGGCTACGTGATGCGCGCCTGGTACGACATCACCGGCGCGGAACTGGTGCGGCGCGAGGACGAGAACGGCCTGCGCGCCTCGCAAAAGGAAATCGAAGCCTTCATCGCGCGCGAAAAGGCGCGCGGCATCCCGGCCTCGCGCATCCTCCTGGCCGGCTTCTCGCAGGGCTGCGCGATGACCATCCAGACCGGCCTGCGCCATCCGGAAAAGCTGGGCGGCATGATCTGCCTGTCGGGCTACGTGCCCTTATCAAGCAAGCTGCCGACGGAGCGCACCCGGGAAAGCCTGGCCACGCCGATCTTCATGGCCCACGGCCGCCACGACAACGTGGTGCCGTTCAACCGTGCCGAGATGTCGCACGATCTGCTGGTGTCGCTCGGCTATGACGTCGAGTGGCATGCGTACGCCATGCAGCACACCGTGTGCCTGGACGAGGTGCAGCACCTGTCCGCCTGGATCAAGAAAGTACTGGAGTAAGCGATGGCGAAGAAAGAAGAGCTGGACGAAGAGACGATGGCACTGATCAACTGGTGCATCGAAGTCGAAAAACACCTGGTGGCCGGCGGTGCGACCCAGGCCCAGGCGCAGCAGCACATCGAAGAGAACGTCGAGTGGTTCACCGACATGTTCTATGACGACCTGACCCCGGAGCAGGCTGCCAAGGAAGCGCTGGCGTAAGCGCCCAACAGAGCCTCCAGGGCTGGTTGCATCGTCTCGCCGTACTAGCGTACTGTCTTCGACGATGCGCCTTGCCCTGAAGGCTCTGTTGAACGCTTTAAATCAGGCGGCCCCCGCCAGCGCCGCCTGGCGGGTTCGGCTACCATGCTCGGACATTCTCAACCATTGTCCAAGGAGCATGTCAGTGTCCCAATCCGCAATTGACGTCCTGTTTCAACCGGCCCGCATCAAGGGCCTGGAGCTCAAGAACCGCATCGTGATGGCGCCGATGACGCGCAACTTCGCGCCGAACGGCGTGCCCGACGCCGCCATCGCCGAATACTACCGCCGCCGCGCCGCGGCCGACGTCGGCCTGATCCTGTCGGAAGGCACGACGATCAAACGTCCGGCCTCGAAAAACCTGCCGCAGATCCCCGACTTCCACGGCGCCGCGCTGGACGGCTGGAAGCGCGTCATCGACGCCGTGCACGGCGCCGGCGGCAAGATGGGGCCGCAGATCTGGCACGTCGGTGCCGTCCCCGGCCCCGGCACCGACTGGACGCCCGCGGGCGAACCGGAAGGCCCGTCCGGCCTGGGCTCGCCCGGCAAACCCTTCGGCGCCGCCATGAGCGACGAAGACATCGCCAACGCCATCGCCGCTTTCGCCTCGGCCGCGCTTGACGCGAAAACCCTCGGCTTCGATACCTTCGAGATCCACGGCGCCCACGGCTACCTGATCGACCAGTTCTTCTGGAGCGGCACCAACGAACGCAGCGATCGCTGGAACGGCGCCACCATCGCGGAGCGCAGCCGCTTCGCCGCGGAAGTGCTGAAAGCGATGCGCGCGGCCGTCGGCCCCGATTTCCCGATCATCCTGCGCGTGAGCCAGTGGAAGCAGCAGGACTACAAGGCGCGCCTGGCGGCCACGCCGGACGAGATGACGCAATGGCTGCTGCCGCTGGTCGAAGCCGGCGCCGACGTGCTGCACTGCTCGCAGCGCCGCTTCTGGGAAGCCGAGTTCCCGGAACTCGACGGCGAGGATGGCCTGAACTTTGCCGGCTGGGCCAAGAAGCTGACCGGTGCCGCCACCATCAGCGTCGGCTCGGTGGGCCTGGACGGCGAATTCCTGGCCTCGTTCAGCGGCAAGGGCGCGCAGACCGCTTCGCTGGACAAGCTGGTGGCGCGCATGGAGCGCGAGGAATTCGACCTGATCGCGGTCGGCCGCGCGCTGCTGTCGGATGCCCAGTGGGCGAGCAAGGTCAAGGCCGGCGACCAGGCCGGCCTGAAGGCCTTCGAGGCGTCGGCACTGGCAACGCTGGAGTAGATTTGTAGGTAACGTTCATTAGGCGGAATTGGCAAGCCTATTCCGCCTGCAATCTAACTAGCTGTAATTAGTTACCCCAATTAACTTAAGTATCGCAATCTAGACGCAGATCGTCACCACCGACGAGCAGTGTCGCAAAATATCCACAAGAAGGTTCCTACCCTTCACGCACTACCACGAGCACTCGCTACGCTCGCTCTTCTATGCGCTCCCATAAGATTGGGCTCAAAGTGAGAACTGCACAACTGTCTGCGGCGCCAACTGACCTCAAAAAATTCCGGCCACAACTGATGGCATAGATGAAGAAAATTGCTATCATGACACCCTAACCAACCTAGAAATCGTGAAAACAGCCCTTACACAGGTATAAATAAATAGGAATAGTATGTTTATAGAACGAGTTCAAATTGAAGAAGGGTTTCTTAATGGGCTAGATGTTAGCTTTTCTGCTGGCCTTAATGTAATCATCGGCGCACGTGGCACAGGGAAAACATCTTTAATTGAACTTATTCGCTTTTGCCTTGATGTCGGTGGCACTACTGAAATTGCGCGCCGTAGTAGAGACCATGCCTTATCTATTCTCTCAACCGGTCAGGTTACGGTAACGTTAAATAACCAAGGTGAGCGAATTCTGGTAAGTAGGACTGCCAATGATAAGGAATCACGCTCCACAGACACTTTTACTAAACCAACAATATTCTCACAAACCGAAATTGAGACAGTTGGATTGGAGTCTTCAGGCCGTTTACGTCTTATTGATGCATTTTTACCGACAAATTTTCTTTTCGATATAAAAGAAGATAAAATTGCCGCTGATATTAGGTCATTAACTTCTGAGATTGAAAGAAATAGGCGCGAAATCGAGGAATTAGAGACTAAAATACAGTTAAAACCAGAACTAACGAAGCAGTATGAGATTAATGAGTCATCAAGGCAAGTAATTGCTCAGTCATCGGTCGTGCTAGAACAAAAGAGTAAAGCATTAAATGAATTAACCTCAGTTATTTCCAATAAAGCAACTCTAATTTCAGAATACGCTCGTGTGAAAAACGATACCGCCATATGGTATAACGAAATTGAAGCAGTAATTAAATCTGCAACTGGCACAAGAGTTCGCTCTGACAGGCTGTCATCCAGTTACAAATCGGTTTTTGACTCTGCCATGGAGCAACTCACATATTCACTCAACCGAGTTGCTGAAGCCTATCATGGGATGGCAGCTACCGAAAAAGTTCTTTCTGATGACAAATTAAATGCTGAGCATTCGGCTCGGCAACTCCGCAGTGAGATTGAGGGATTACAGACTGGGTCTGGACAAGTTATGCGGCGCGCCCAAGAACTATCTGAGCAGCTAGCAAAAATTTCAGCCATGGTGGAAAATTGCGAAAAGAAAAGAGCAATTCTAAACAATCTGCTGCTTGCAAGAAACGAACTATTAGATGCGTTAGATTTATCTAGAAAAGATCGTTTCGATGCCAGATTAAACGTAGTAAAGCAACTTAATTCGACTCTCGCACCCAATATAAAAGTACAAATAAAAAGAAATGGGCAACACGCAATATTTACTAACACTCTTGGAGAAATTTTGCGTAAAAGCGGCGTTAGATACGGCGAAATAATCCCAAGCATTGCCGCAAATATTAGTCCAAGAGCTTTACTCGACGCTGTCGAGAATTTTGATTTTGAATTAATAGCAGAGACAACAGGTATATCATTTGAACGTGCATCGAGAATTCTTACTCATCTACGGAATATGGATCTGGGAACATTGAGCACGCTCAATATCGAAGATGAGGTTTCTCTACAATTACTTGATGGCACCGATTATAAAGATCTTCAGGATCTATCTACTGGCCAGCGGTGTACAGTGATATTGCCCATTGTATTAGCGCAAAAGGATCGAATTCTTATTGTCGATCAACCAGAAGATCATATTGACAATGCTTTCATTGCCGGCACCTTAATTAAATCGGTTTTATCTAGGACTAGTAATAGCCAAATCATCTTCTCGACGCATAATCCAAATATCCCAGTGCTTGGGGAAGCAGATGCAGTATTGCATCTAGGTTCAGATGGCCGACGAGGTTTTAAACTTTGCGGAGGCCCGTTAGATAATAAAGAAGTCATATCTTCCATTTCGACTGTAATGGAAGGTGGCGCTATAGCTTTCAAACGTCGCGCAGAATTCTATGAAAAATCGCGATAAAATGACTCGCGATCAAGCGCTTGAACTTCTCGTTTCACCTTCGAGTCACGACCGTTTTCAAGCTGCTAGAACGCTAGAAAAACTTGCTCTTAATGCAGATCACTCCGCCCTTCGAAAAGCATTGCATAAGGAGACGGACGCGTATGTGACGAAGCGTCTAGAAAAAGCAATTGAGAATTGCCTTCAAGATAGCGGCCACAAGCATCAGCAAGTCTCACTTAAAGAAGATGTTAGTGAAATAATTCGTGCACAACGTTCAGCCGCTATAGAGTGGATCTCTGGACTATTGCTTCATGAGATAGGTGCGAAAATCGGTTTAATTGAATTGCACGCCAAGCAAGAAATTATAAACTATGAAAGCTCAAAAACGAGAAAAGACGTATTATTTCTTCAAGATATATTTGATGGGATAGCAAGCTTAAGAAGTGCATCTGCAACCCCAAAATTTGAAGAATTCGCGATGTCCACTTTGATTGACGAAATCATAGACATTGAATCTGAGCAGAAAAACGTTGTAATTTCTAGAGTTGGCGAACGCCCCGGGATTGTCTTAGGTGATCGTACTTTTTTGAAGTTGGCCATTTGCAATGGAGTGCGTAATGCAATAGAAGCTGTGTTATCAGTCAGGAATCAAACAGAAGATGAGACAGAAGAACAATTAAATATAACAGATATCATTGTTTCATGGGGATTGACGGATACCGATCATTGGGTATCAATCATTGACCATGGTCCGGGCATTAGCAACGGCGACCAAGTCTTCAATATAGGTACCACAACAAAATCTGGCCATATCGGTTTCGGGCTGGCAATTGCAAAGCAAGCGATGGATTCGATGGAAGGCAGTATCAAGCTTATTGGATCCGCAGGCGGCGGCGCTATTTACGAATTACGCTGGGGGAAAACAACATGAAAATCCTGATCGTAGAAGATGACATAGATTTCGCAAAAGCTGTGCGAGATGAAATTGCAAAAATTGGCATAGAAACATTAACTCATGTAACAAGCATGTTAGCTGCAAAGGAAAATATAACCAATGATTTCTTTGATCTAATTATCTTAGATTTAAAAATTCCAACTGAAGACGGAGTTTTAAATTCTGACAGTGCACATGGGATTGCGACTTTCACCCATGCTAAATCGTATGCTCCAGGCACTCCAGTCATCGTTTTGACTGGCTCATCCGCAGACGAGCATATTGAAGTTATTTTGAGATATGCAGAACAGGTAGATGTATGGGGTGAAGGTCAACATATTAAGATGGTTGATTTCGTTCCAAAACATAAGTTAGGCCTTCTTCCAGAACGACTTCAAACTTTTGCCAAAGCTGTTCGACAAATCCTTGACATAGAAATAAAACGCAATAACTGCGAACTTTCTATTGAACAATCGAGATTGATCAGAATTTTCGCTAAAGTTCACAATGCCTCACGCTGTGATGTCTCTATGCTTAGTGGTGGCCTTTCGGGTGCTGCTGTTTTTCGTCTAACAACTTCTGATCGTCACGGGAATGTAATACATAGCGCTGTATGTAAAATAGGCAAAATACAAGATATCGTTGACGAAAGCAGTCGTTATGATCAACACATCAGTCGTCTAGATCCCACTGCAACTCCACGAAAACTCAATGAATTTCTTTGTGGTGCCAAAGCCACCGCTGGGGTATTTTATTCGTTAGCTCAACGCTACCCTCTAACGGGATTTGATATAACACAAAAAGACGCAGAATATATCGAAAAATCCATTAATTCTCTTTCTAGGTTATTTTCGCCATGGCAGACAAGCGAATCTCGGATGCGAATAGAAGACATTCGGCGCCGAGTCTTAACTGACGCAAACTTTGAGGATTGCAGAAGAATTTTCGATTTTACTTGGCTAGACGCTTTTGAACAACAAGAAATCCAAACAAGGTGGTGCTGTACACATGGCGATTTACATGGCTTAAATGTACTGATTTCAGATGATGGCTCGCCAATATTAATCGACTATGGTGATGTAGAGAAGGGCCCAGTCAGTTTAGACCCAATTACTTTTGAGTTCAGCCTTCATTTCCACCCCAAGGGGCCGCTACGTAATTCGGCCTGGCCTACACATGAGCAGGCAAAACAATGGTATAACTTAGAGTTCTACTTGGCCGATTGCCCAGTCCCGGATTTTATACGTGCATGCAGAAACTGGACTTACAAGTCCGCTCCTGGAGAACGGGAAATCGCTGTAGCGGCCTATAGTTATCTGACCCGCCAGTTGAAATATCCCGATCCAGACATACCTCTAATTTCAGCATTTATTGAAGGGGCGAAAAATATGTATGACAACACTTTTAAATAGGGTAAGGTCAACCAGACAGCTGGCTTAAAAACGTTCTTACCTATTGTGGTAAATATGAGTGTAAATCAGCCGAAATAGAGACGTTTAATACCATGTCATTTAGATAAAGGCGCCGCGCTGGAAGGCGGCGCCTCGGTCTGCGCGGTGTTCATCACCATCGCCAGGAAGGTGTAGTAGCCGTTCACCCCCATCAAGTCCACCACGCCCTGCTCGCCGAACAGCGCCAGGGCGTCGGCATACACACGGTCCGAGACCCGCTTGGTGCGGTGCAGCTCGATGCAGAAATCATGGACCACGCCCTCGTCGACCAGCATGGCCGATGGCCGCTCGCGGCACGCGATGGCGTCGATGACGTCCTGCGGGATGCCGACCTGGCGCGCGATCGGCGCATGGATCGCCCATTCGACCTGCTGGTCCCATTCGCGCGCGGTCACCAGGATCGCCAGCTCTGACAGGCGCACGCCGATCGCGCTGCGGTAGCGCAGGTATTCGCCCAGCCGCTGCGCATAGCCCATCAGCTCGGGGCTGCGCAGCAGCGGCACGAAGGGCCCGTACAGGGCGCCGCGCGGGCCGTTGACGATGTCCTGGGCGGCGGCGCGCTGGGCGTCGGTCCAGTCCTCTGGTGAAATCGATTGCAGGCGATCGCTCATGCAAAAATATTCGCATGGCTTCCGGCAAAAATCAAAAGAAACCGTCGCGTTCGCGCTTATTGTCAAACGTCAAAGTTTCCAAGGAGAATGTCATGAGCCGTATCCTGCACCGCAGCCTGCGTGCCGTGCCGCCGATGGCGGTCGGCGGCGAAGGCATCTACCTGCGCGACAGCCAGGGCAACACCTATATCGATGCCAGCGGCGGCGCGGCCGTGTCCTCGCTCGGGCACGGGCATCCGGACATCATCGCCGCCATGCACCGCCAGATCGACCGCTGCGCCTATGCGCACACCGGCTTCTTCACCACCGAGGTGGCGGAACGCCTGGCGGATCGCCTGGTGGCGCGCGCGCCGGCGGGGATCGGCGGCGTCTACCTGGTCTCGGGCGGGTCGGAAGCGATGGAGACGGCGCTGAAGCTGGCGCGCCAGTATTTCGTGGAAGCCGGCGAACTGAAACGCTCGCTGTTCATCGCGCGCCGCCAGAGCTACCACGGCAACACGCTGGGCGCGCTGTCGGTGGGCGGCAACGAGTGGCGCCGCAAGCCCTTCGCGCCGCTGCTGATCGACGTGCCGCGCGTCTCGCCCTGCTACGAGTACCGCGGCCGCGCCGACGACCAGAGCGTCGAGCAGTACACCGAGATGCTGCTGGACGAGCTGGAAGGCGCGATCCTGCACGCCGGCCCGGACCGGGTGATCGGCTTCTGCGCCGAGACCGTGGTCGGCGCGACCGGCGGCGCGATCCCGCCGACGCCGGGCTACTTCCGCGGCGTGCGCGCGCTGTGCGACAAGTACGGCATCCTGTTCATCGCCGACGAAGTCATGTGCGGCATGGGGCGCACCGGCACCATGTTCGCGATCGAGCAGGATGGCGTGGCGCCGGACCTGGTGGCGGTGGCCAAGGGCCTGGGCGCGGGCTATGCGCCGATCGGCGCGGTGCTGGTCAACGGCGCCATCGTCGAGCGCCTGCGCGGCGGCAGCGGCGCCTTCCTGCACGGGCACACCTACATCGGCCACCCGGTCGCGGCGGCGGCGGCGCTGGCCGTGCAGGAAGTGATCGAGCGCGACGACCTGCTGGTGCAGGTGCAGAAGCGCGGCGCCACCTTGCGGCGCATGCTGGGCGACGTGTTCGGCGAACACGAGCACGTCGGCGACATCCGCGGGCGCGGGCTGTTCCTGGGACTGGAGCTGGTGCGCAAGCGCGCAAGCAAGGAGCCGTTCGTGCCGGAGCTGAAGCTGCATGCGGCGGTCAAGGCGCATGCGATGCGCAAGGGCTTGATGGTGTATCCGATGGGCGGGACCATCGATGGGCGCCAGGGCGACCATATTTTGCTGGCGCCGCCCTTCATCGTCAGCGCGGCGGAGTTGTCGGAGATCGTGGCGCGCTTGAAGGAGGCGGTGGATGGGGCGGTGATGGAGGTGTTGCGGTCGTAGGCAGTGCGAATACCGCTACGTCTACCAACGTCGTCCCCGCGCAGGCGGGGACCCAAGTTCGTAGCGGGCCGTTAGCATTGGCCACGGACGCCTCAAGCAAACTTGGATTCCCGCCAAGGGGGCCGCCTAGGCCGGGAACGACGGTCTTGAGGCTAACTTACGCCTTCGGAAACGCCAGCACTTCCTGCTGCTGCTCCCCCAGCCCCGCAATCCCCAGGCGCAGCGTGTCGCCCTTCTTGAGGAAGCGCTGCGGCGTGCGCCCCAGGCCCACGCCCGGCGGGGTGCCGGTGCAGATGATGTCGCCCGGCTCGAGGGTCATGAAGCGCGACAGGTAGCTGACGATTTGCGCCACCGTGAAGATCATGTTCGAGGTATTCCCGGTCTGCATGCGCTTGCCGTTCAGTTCCAGGTAGAGGTCCAGGTCCTGCACCTCGAGGATCTCGTCCTTGGTGACCAGGAAGGGGCCGACCGGGCCGAAGGTGTCGCAGCCTTTGCCCTTGTCCCACTGCGAGCCCAGCTCGAACTGGAAGGCGCGCTCCGACACGTCGTTGACCACGCAGTAGCCGGCCACGTATTTCAGCGCGTCTTCCTCGCTCACGTACTGGGCGCGGTTGCCGATCACGACGCCCAGCTCGACTTCCCAGTCGGTCTTCTTCGAGCCTTTCGGCAGCTGGATCGGGTCGTCCGGGCCGGACAGGCAGGACGTCGCCTTCATGAACATGATTGGTTCCTTCGGGACCGGCGCGCCGACTTCGGCCGCGTGGTCCGAGTAGTTCATGCCGATGCCGATGAACTTGCCGGTACCCTTGACCGGCACGCCGAAGCGCGGGTTGCCACGGACCAGCGGCAGGGTCTTCCAGTCGACCTTGGACAGCTTGCGCAGCGACTTCTCCGACAACACGTCGCCGCCGATGTCGTCGATGATGCCGGAGAGGTCGCGCAGCCTGCCCTCTTCGTCGAACAGGCCGGGCTTCTCCTTACCTGGGCGGCCGTAACGTACTAACCTCATAGTCTTCTTCCTCGGGAATGAGCTTGGAAATCGCACATTCTACCGGACGCCGGCGGAGGAAGTAGCGGACCAGCCCCGGCAGCTGCAACGCCAGCAGCAGGCCGAAGGCCACGCGGTAGGCGATGGCGGGCGCATGGCCGGCATCATCGACAGGCCACAGTCCGATCACCTGGCCGAAGCCCGCCTGCACCAGGAAGGCGCCGATGAAGATCAGGAGATTCAGGCAGGTCGCGGCGCGCCCGGTCAGCTCGCGCGGCAGGCTCTGGGCCACGATCGCGTACTCGATGCCGGTGATGGTGCCGACCAGCGTGAACAGCACCGACAGCGTTTGCAGGCTGGGACGGTGATTCAGCACGATGGCCGCCTGCACCAGCAGGAACAGCGCGACGCCGATTGCCGCCACGTCGAGCGCGGCGATGCCCTTGCGTCCCGCCCATTCGGTGATCATGCCAACCGCGATCGCGCCGAAGATCACCGAGGCCATGCCCATGTACAGCAGGTAGGCGACGGCGGCATCCGGGAAGCGCGCGACGTCGGACAGCCAGCGCCCGATCCACAGGCCCTGGATGCCGAAGAACACGGCGTGTGGAATGAGCACCAGCGAGATCGTGGTGCGGAAGGCCGGCGCGCGGTAGACGTCGAGCACCGAACGCACCGTCGGCGCCTTGCCCTTCGAGGCATGGCTCTTCGGCGAGACCAGCCAGATGAGCAGGCCGCAGGCGGCGGACAGCAGCGCCAGCATCCAGAACAGGCCGCGCCAGTCGGTGTGCTGCAGCAGCGAGCGCACCGGCATCGTGGAAGATGCCGCCCCCAGGCCGCCGACCGCGATCAGGTAGCCCTGCACCGAGGGCAGGCGCCTGGGCGAGATCCAGGTCGAAATCGCCTTCACCGCCGACATGAAGCAGCCGCCCAATCCGCAGCCGATGATGGCGCGCGCCAGCACCAGTTGGGTAAAACTGGTGCCGACGGCGAACATCAGCGCGCCAACGGCCGCCAGCATCATCAGCACCAGCTGCACCTTGCGCGGGCCGTAGCGGTCGAGGGCGATCCCGACCGGCAGCTGGACCAGGGCGAAGGCGAAGAAGAAGGCGCTGGTGAGCAGGCCGAGCTGGCCGGGCGTGAGGGCGAGCGCGCCGACCAGGTGCGGTGCCAGCACCGCGTTCACGTTGCGCAGCAGGGAGGACAGGTAATGGCCCAGTGCGAACGGCAGGAACACATAGAAAAAAACCGCCACGCCGGACAGGCGTGGCGCGTTCTGGTCGGCGTCCATCGAGGCGTCCGGAAGCGGCTCGGCTCAGGCGGCGTCGGGCTGGGTGTCGCTGGCGCGGCGCTCGCGCTGCGCCGGCTCGGCCGGCTGGATCGGGATCACGCGGCCCGCCGGCGCCTGCAGCGCATGGTCGTCATGCGCACCGTCTTCGCCCTCGAAGAAGAATTCCTTGCGGCCGAAGGCGGGCTTCAGGTGATCCAGCCAGGTGGCGTCCGGGTCGTATTTCGCGAAGAAGGGCTTGCGCACCCATTCGGGATTCCTCGCCTGCAGGAACTGCAGCGCGAACAGCTTTTCGCCGTTGATGGTGACCACGCCGTCGATCGCGACCTTGCCCGGGAAGGCGCTCATCGACGGGCCGCGCACGGTGCGCGACAGGCCCGAGACCATGCTGTAGGCCGACTGGAAGATCTCATGGGCGCGCGCCAGCGGCAGGGCGAAGTAGTCGCGCGGGCCGGTGTCGCGCTCGACGAACATGTAATACGGGATCGCGCCCAGGCGCACGCCGGTGGTCCACAGCTCGGCCCAGCTGGCCGGGTCTTCGTTGATGTGGCGGATCAGGGGGCCCTGCATGCGCAGCGTGGCGCCGGTGCCGACGATGCGCTTCACGGCCTGCTGGGCCACGCTGTTGCGCAGCTCGACGGCGTGGTTGTAGTGGCCCATGATGGCCAGGTTCTTGCCGGACTTGACCACCCGCTCGAACAGGCGCAGCAGGTCGTCGCTGTCCTTGTCCGACACGTAGCGCTGCGGCCAGTAGGCGACCGACTTGGTGCCGATGCGGATGTTCTGGATGTGGCCGAGCTCCGGCGCCAGCAGCGGCTCGATGATCTCCGTCAGCGAGCGCGTATTCATGATCATCGGGTCGCCGCCGGTGATCAGGACGTCGGTCACGTCGCGGTGCGTGGCCAGGTAAGCCACCAGCTCGGTGCATTCGCGCGCGTCGAACTTCATGTCGTCCATGCCGACGAACTGCGGCCAGCGGAAGCAGAAGGTGCAATAGGCGTGGCAGGTCTGGCCGGCGCTGGGGAAGAACAGCACGGTTTCCTTGTACTTGTGCTGCAGGCCCTTGAGCGGCGCGTCGTTCACGCGCGGGACGTTGTGCGTCATCTGGCCGGCCGGGTGCGGGTTCATGCGCATGCGGATGTCACGCACCAGTTTCGCGATCGCGGCATCGTCCTTCTTGTGCAGCACCAGCTCGCGCAGCTGTTCGTATTCCTTTGGCGGCAACATGTCGCGGTGCGGGAAGGTCAGGCGGTAGATCGGATCATCGGGGACGTTGCTCCAGTCGATCAGCTGCTCCATCACGTATTCGTTGGTCCGGAACGGCAGCACGTGGGACACGACCTGGACTGCTTCCTGCAGTTCCGGGCTCATCCATTGCCACTGGCGGGCGTTGACGATCGACTGGCGGGTGTAGGGCTTGAACTTGGCAGGCGTGGCTTCGGTGGTCACAGGCGTTCTCCAGGGGATAGTTGACGTACGGAACTTAAATTGCCATGCGGAACCGATAGTAGACAAAGCATGTAGTCGTGCAGTTGCCAACAATCAATTAGTTTCCGTAAGCCCATCACGATATCCACATGCAATGCGGAAAATCAGCGTTGCCTTTATGCACAACCGCCTGCCCCCTCTTGCGTTATCACAACCGTGCCGAAGGACCCGGGGCGTAGAGTACGAAATGCAAATAGGAAACATTCTGTCCAAGCATTGTTCTCGAAAGGAAGTGATGATGAAGCTGATGGCAACCGCAATCGCCCTGTGCATGCTGACCGGCAGCGCACTGGCCAACGAACCGACCGAAAAAGACGCCATCGCCATGGCCGAGCGTGGCGCCGCCCTGATCAAGTCCAAGGGCAAGGACGAGATGATGAAACGGATCAACGCCAAGGATCCGGACTTCGTGCAGGGCGCCCTGTATGTCGACCTGCGCGACGTCAAGACCGGCATCGTGCTGGCCCACCCCTACAACCCGTCGATCGTCGGCAAGGACCTGACCGACGTGCCCGATGCGAACGGCAAGAAGTACCGGCGCGAGATCATCGAGCTGGCCGCCGCCAAGGGCAAGGGCTGGGTCGACTACCAGTACAAGAACCCGACCACCGGCAAGATCGAGCCGAAGACCACCTACATCCTGCTGGTCGACGGGGTCGTGCTCGAGGCCGGGCTGTACAAGAAATAAGCCGGCGTCCAGATGAAGTGAACATCCGCGGGCGGCTCACACCTCCCGCTTTTATTTGATGGAGCAGGAGCGAAGCATGCTGAAAAGATTGCGGATCGGTCCGAAGCTGCTGCTGGCGCCGGGCCTCGTGCTGGTGCTGCTGCTGATGCTGTCGGGTGTGGCTTATTACGGGATGGTGCGCCAGAACGCCTCCCTGGAAAACATGGTGCAGGTGCGCGCGGCGCGCCTGAAAAGCGTGGCCGAGGCGGCGGGCGACGCCAAGTACGTGCACGCCAACGCCTACCAGTTGCTGGCCTGGGTCAACGGCAGCTTCGCCAAGGCCAGGCTGGATGGCTTGACCGCGGATATCAACAGCCGCCACACGGCATTGAAGGGCCAGCTCGACGACCTGGCGCGGGTGGCCAGCCCGGCCGAGCGCAAGCCGGTCGACGCCTCGCTGGCGGCGCTCGCGGCCTACCGCAAGGCGGTGCAGGAGACCATCGAGATGGCGCAGGTCGACCAGTCGATCGCCACCAATTCGATGCAGAAGGCGGAAAAGGATTTCGGCATCCTGAACCAGCACCTGGCCCAGCTGGCGGCGCTGGAAAAGACGCTGAGCGAGGAAGCCTACGCCGCCGCGCGCGAGGAATTCCAGGACCTGGGCCGGACCATGGCGGCGCTGGTGCTGCTGTCGATCGGGGTGTCGCTGGCGGTGACGATGCTGGTGCGGCGCGCCATGCTGCGCGACATCGGCGCCATCTCCGCGGTGGTCAGCGAACTGGCCGAGGGACGCCTCACCGGCAGCGCGCAGAACGACGGCCGCGACGAGATCGCCGACACCGCGCGCGCCCTCGACCAGACCATCTCGAACCTGAACGGCACGCTGCGCAGCGTGCTCGGCTCGGTGCGCTCGATCGACACGGCGTCCAAGGAAATCGCCAGCGGCAACCTGGACCTGTCGACCCGCACCGAGATGCAGGCCGGCTCGCTGCAGCAGACCGCCAGCGCGATGGAGACCCTGACCACGGCGGTCAAGGACAACGCCAGCAACGCGCGCCTGGCCACCGAACTGGCGGCGCAGGCGGCGCGCCTGGCCGGCAGCGGCGGCGAGTCGGTGGGCCGTGCGGTGGCGACCATGGAATCGATCCGCGCCAGCTCGCGCAAGATCGTCGACATCATCGGCGTCATCGACGGCATCTCGTTCCAGACCAACATCCTGGCCCTGAACGCGGCGGTGGAAGCGGCGCGCGCCGGCGAGCAGGGACGCGGCTTCGCGGTGGTGGCCTCCGAAGTGCGCACGCTGGCCCAGCGCTCGGCCTCGGCGGCCAAGGAGATCAAGGCGCTGATCGCGGATTCGGTGGCGATCATCGACAGCGGCAACGCCTCGGTCAACGAGGCCGGCGCCAGCATGGGCAGCGTGGTGGCCTCGGTGCAGCAGGTGAATGACATCATCAACCGCATCAGCGTGGCCAGCAACGAGCAGGCCGAGGGCATCGCCGAGGTCAATCTCGCGGTCGGGCAGATGGACGACATGACCCAGCAGAACGCGGCCCTGGTCGAGCAGGCCGCGGCGGCGGCGGCCAGCCTGCACGAGCAGACCGTCAATTTGGCGCGCGCGGTGTCGGTGTTCCAGATCGAGGGCGCGGATGCAGCGCAGGGGGCGGCGCGGATCGGGCTCGATGAGGACGAGGACATCCAGCCGGTGCAGTCGGAACGGCGCGCGGCGGGCAGCCCGATGCGGGGCGGGGCGCGGCCGGCGCTGGAGCATCGTGCGGCCGAAAGCCGCGCGCAACAGGCACGCCGGCGCGCTGCGTAGTCAGCGTCGCCCCTGCGCAGGCAGGGGCGACGCGCCATAGGTCCTGCTACCGAAACGGCTTGCTCACATACCGCGAGCCCCTCAAGCCAAACCGCCAGGGCACATCGACCGCCTTCGAAATCCCGATCCGCGGTCCACTCACCACCTCGATCCCCGCCGGCGCCGCCTGCAGCTCGAACGGCGCCGCCGCCAGCGACGCACCGTTCAGCGCGCGCGTCACGCCCAGCGCCTGGCACAGCTTGCCCGGCCCCGAGCACAGCAGCCATTCGTCAAGCGTGCCGCGCCGCTCCCGCATCGTGTCCAGTCCCACCACCGGCTCCAGCGCCCGGATCAGCACCCCGGCGCCATGCCCCTCTTCGCGGCAGACGAAATTCAGGCACCAGTGGATGCCGTAGGAGCGGTAGACGTAGGCGTGGGCGGGCGGCCCGAACATCGCGAAGTTGCGGTCGGTGGGGCCGGAATAACTGTGCGAGGCGGGATCCTCGCCGTCGTAGGCTTCGGTTTCGACGATGCGACCACCGACGCCGTTCACCAGCACGGTCACCCCGATCAATTGGCGCGCGACGAGGTGGGAAGGTGCAAGAAAATCAATACCGATCAGATTGGACGTTGGCATGTATGAATCTTACAACGCTCTCGTCAGCCCAGTCGCACCGTCCGCACGCTGTCAAAATCGACAAAGAAATCAAATGCGTTGGTGCAACTTTTACGCGACTGGTTTATAGTAATGCGCTTCGCACATATTTCCGTGCAGCATCATCTTCCCTTCCCCAGTCATGAGTACAGCAACCGCCCTGGCACGTCCCAGCGCCGCCGAGGATTCGGTCGACGCCCTGATCAAGTCGATCCGCATTCCGCCGCGCCCCAGCCTGCTGGCCGACCTGCAACGCGAACTGGCATCGCCCGATCCTTCCCCGAACGCGATCGGCCGCATCGTCGCCAGTGACGTCGGCATGTCGGGCGCCCTGCTGAAGCTGGCCAACTCGTCCGTGTACGGCGGGCGCAAGGCGAAGTCGATCGACCAGGCCATCATGTTCATCGGCGTGAACCAGGTCGCGGCCCTGATGACCGGTTTGCTGGCGCGCCAGGCGATTCCCGCCAACGGCGCCGCCCTGGCCAGCTTCTGGGACCTGTCGTCGCGCCGTGCCCAGGCCATGGTGTTCCTGTCGCGCCGCATGCGCATCGGCGCATCCGACGTGGCCCACACCTTCGGCCTGTTCTGCGACACTGGCGTGCCGCTGCTGATGGACCGCTTCGCCGACTACGGCAACACCTGGGCCGCCGCCTCGCTGGACACCGAGCGCCCGTTCACCGCGTTCGAGGAAGAGCGCCACTCGACCTCGCACGCCGCGGTCGGCTGCCTGCTGGCCCGCAACTGGGGCCTGGCCGGCGACGTGGCCTGGGCCATCCTGCACCACCACGACTACACGGTGCTGGACGACGCCGGCACCGCGTCCGCCGTGCAATCGCTGGTGGCGCTGTCGCTGCTGGCCGAAGCCGCGATCAGCAAATACCAGGGCCAGGCCGAATCGATCGAGTGGAACAAGGGCGGCGCCCGCGTCCAGGCCTATCTCGGCCTGTCCGACGAGGAAACCGCCGAGCTGCTGGACGAACTGGTCGAAGCCTTCCACGCCGACTGAAAACCCGGACGCGTCTTTACATCGCCCCCGCGGCGGCGGATACTTCAAGCAGACGGCTTGAAGACTGCCGCGCGGAGGAGACATGGGACGCCTGCTGCCTTGTTTGCCGGCCCTGCTGGCGCTGTTGGCGCTGCTGAGCGGCTGCGCCGCGCCGGCGCCCTCTTCCACCCCACCGCCCGACCTGTTCCTCGACACGGCCTTCAAGCCGCCGACGGAACCGGCCAGCGCGGACGCCCTGTTCGACCTCAGTCCCGCGATGCAGGCCCACCTGCACAGCCCCGCGTTCAGCGCCCTGCTGCGCACCAAAGGCCCGGAGCGCGGCCTGGTCGAAGCGCTGTACAGCAAGAACGAGCTGATGCTCGACTACGACGCCAGCGTCACGCGCAGCGCGGCCGGCACCTATGCGGCGCGCGCCGGCAACTGCCTGTCGCTGGTGATCATGACCGCGGCCTTTGCGCGCGAGCTCGGGATGACGGTGCGCTTCCAGGGCGTCGACGTGGACGCGACCTGGACCCGCGACGGCAGCCTGTACGTGGCCTCCTCGCACGTCAACATCGCCCTCGGCCACCGCACGGCCAACCATTTCTCCTACGATGAATCGGCCGGGCGCGAACTGGTGGTCGACTTCCTGCCGCCGCCGGACGCCGCCCGCTTCCACACGCGCACGCTGGAAGAGCAGGACATCGCCGCCCTGTTCCTGAACAACCGCGCCGCGGAAAACCTGGTGCAGGGCCGCATCGACGACGCCTACTGGTGGGCGCGCGCCGCCGTCCACGCCAACCCGGCCAGCGCGACCGCCTGGAACACGCTGGGCGTCATCTACCAGCGCCATGGCCAGGCCGCGCCGGCCGAACGCGCCTACCGCGCCGCGCTCGAGCGCGAGCCGGACCACCTGGCCGCGCTGCAGAACCTGGGCCCGCTGCTGGCCGGGTCCGGTCGCGCCGAGGAAGCGCAGGCCATCGCCCGGCAGGTGGCGCGCCTGCAGCCGACGCCGCCCTTCCACTACTTCAACCTGGGCATGACGGCGATGGCCAGCGGCGACTTCGGCAAGGCGAAAACGCTGTTCGAGCGCGAGGTCGAGCGCGCGCCCTACAACGACGAATTCCATTTCTGGCTGGCGCTGGCCAACCTGCGCCTGGGCGACACGGCGCAGGCGCGAACCCAGCTGGCGCTGGCGGCCGGCACCAGCATCCGGCGCGACCGGCGCGATGCCTATTCGGCCAAGCTGGCGCATCTGCGCCAGCTGCGGCAATAAAGTCAAAGGGCCGGTCCCCTTGCGGAGACCGGCCCTTTTATGAATACAACGACTGCCGGGAGATCAGCGACGGCGCTGGCGCGAAGCCGGCGACGGCGACGCGCCGCGGTTGTCGATATGACGGAAGGTGATGCGGCCCTTGTTCAAGTCATACGGCGACATCTCGAGCGTCACGCGGTCACCCGCGATGATGCGGATGTGGTTCTTCTTCATGCGGCCCGAGGTGTAAGCCACCAGTTGATGGCCGTTCTCCAGGTCGACACGGAAGCGCATCTCCGGCAGCACTTCGGTGACCTTGCCGCTCATTTCGATCAGTTCTTCTTTCATGTCATGTCCTTTACGATGTAAGACGACTCTTCCTGGGCCAGCAATGAAAAAAGCGCCGATCGGCGAAATCGCGAATGCTCGCGGCCGTCGGGACAGGGTGCCGGTCTGTCGGTGAACAATGGGAAAAGTCGGAAACGTGAAGCGCCAACTGCACACGGCACCCACGCACTGGGGGATGAATCTAATATAGGGACGTTGCGCCAAATTAAAAGAGTACGTGGAGCACTTTTTTGCGGCGGCAAGTCGATAACGTCATTCTACACGACAACAGGTTTCTCCGCTTGGAAGCGGCATGTTTACGCCAGCCAGTCCATCTGCATGCCAGGCTGACCATCCGCACCCGGGTCGACCAGGGCGCGCCAGCGTTCCAGCTTCTGTTCGAAAGTCATCGCCATGTGCGCCGGCGAACTCGACGGCAGCACCACGGTCCGGTAACCGTGCTGTGCAAACTGCGGCGCGAACTTGCCCGATGCCTGGCCATTGAACCCCACTGTCTCCAGTGCGGGGCACAAGCGGTGCAGGCGCTCGAAATCGTTGGCGGCCGGCTTGCGGATCGCCGAGTCGAGGCTGCCTTCGCGTTCGCAGGCGGCCAGCACGTCCCACAGGCCGAAGCGGTGCGCTAGCAGGCGCGGCAGGCGCTCGTCGTAAGGTAAGTTATACAAATCTTCGCCGACCAGGGCGCCGACCAGTTTCCAGAACTGATTGCGTGGATGGGCGTAATACTGCCGGGCAGCAAGCGAAGCAGCCCCCGGAAAACTGCCCAGGATGATGATGCGGGTGTCGGGCGCGATGACGGGAGCGAGGCCGGTGAGCAGGGAGTCGGTCATGGCCGCATCATAGTCCAGAAACGGCAAACGGGGCATCGGCCCCGTTCGCTGTCAATCCTGCTGACGGAGGATCAGCCCTTGCGGCGGCGCTGTGCGAAGGCGAGTGCCGCCAGGCCCAGGCCGATCAGCGCGATCGAGCCCGGTTCCGGGACCGGGTTCACGGCTGGATTGGTGGTGACCGGCGTCGTGGTGCCTGGGTTCGTGGTAACCGGCGTCGTGGTGCCCGGGGTCGTGGTAACGGGGGGCGTGGTAACCGGGATGGTCGACGCCGACGACAGGATGCCCTGCACGTTGAAGCTGACGTAGTCCGGACCGCCCCAGTAGGACGACGGCGTCACGTCCGAACCGTTCTGCCAGGTGATGTTCAACTTGTTGTCGGCGGAGAATGCGGTCCACTGCGCATCGGTCAGGCTCACGTAGCCGGTCAGGGTGTAGTCGATGCCGTAAAAGTTCGTGTCGACCGAGTAGTTGCTGCCGCCGCTGCTGCTCCAGTGCGCGACCTGCACGCCATCGACGAAGAGGTTGAAGTACTGGTCGTCCTGGAAAAAGTTGTTGACGCCGTAGTCGCCCTTGGCAACGACGCCCACCACCACATTGGTGTAGCTCTTGCCGTCGAGGGCGTAGGTGGTGTTGAAGCCCTGGTTCTTGTCGGTGACGGACGTCGTCGTCGTCGGGATGATCGTCTGGTAGTGAGCCTGGGCGCTGGTAGCGAACAGGGCGGCGGCGAAACCGAATGCGGCGAAGAGGGTCTTGTTCATGATGAATCCCTGGGAAAATTAAAGTTGTTTGTTATTACTATAAATTCCCTTAAAGCAATTTAGATGCCAGCTTTAAAAATCCATGCGAAATCAATCCCTTAAGCATACCCACTCGTGATTTTATCGATTCACTGTAAAATTTTCCGACAGGAAAAATTAGTTTCAATACAACATAAACACAGCATTGACTTCGATTTCCCTCTCAAATGAGCAGTCAAGGTTACCAATCTGATCAATACCATACACTGATGCGTGTAAAGTTTTTCGACAAACGAAAAAAACGGCAGCCGCTGACGCGGACTGCCGCAAAGGGCATCATCGGTAAAGAAGCCCAGGGACGAGACTCGGTTGGATTCAGTTCCGGGCTTGCGCCGTGTTCTCCAGCTGCGGCGCATCCCAGCCGCCGCCCAGCGCGCGGATCAGCGCCACCGTGGTGACGGCACGCTCGCCGCGCAGCTGCACCGCGCTGCGCTGGACCGCCGCCAAATTGCGCTGGGCATCCAGCAGTTCCAGGTAGCCGGAGCGGCCGGCGTCGTACAGCTTCTGCGCCAGGTCGGCCGAACGGCGCGCCGAGACCAGTGCCTGCTCGGTCTCGAAGCTCTGCCCGGCCAGGATGCGCAGGCCGGCCAGGTTGTCCTCGACCTCGGCAAAGGCGCTCAGCACGCTCTGGCGGTAGCTGCCCACCGCCTCTTCCAGTGCAGCCTCGCTGCGCGTGACGTTGGCGCGGTTGCGGCCGCCGTCGACCAGCGGCATGGCCAGCGACGCGCCCAGCAGCCAGGAGCGGCTGCTCCACTTGAACACGTCGGCAAACGTGCCCGCCACCCCGCCCCCATCCGCGCCGATGCTCAGCGCCGGGAACATGGCCGAGCGGGCCACGCCGATGCGGGCATTCGCCGCTTCCATCGTGCGCTGGGCGCCGGCGATGTCGGGACGGCGTTCCAGCAGCGTGGACGGCAAGCCGGCCGGGATCAGCGGCAGGGTCGCGCCATCCTCCAGCGGGCGTGACGGCGCGCTGAAGTTCGACGCCGGTTTGCCCAGCAGGACCGCCAGCGCGTGTTCGGCCGTGGTGCGCTGGCGCTGCAGGCCGATGGCTTCGGCGCGCGCCGTCGACAGTTCGGTGCGGGCGCGCGCCAGGTCGAATTCGCCGATGTCGCCCAGTTCGAAGCGGCGGCCGGTCACGCGCACGCTTTCCTCGCGCAGGCGCACGGTCTGCTCCACCGTCGCCAGTTCGGCGTCCACGGCGCGCAGCCGCAGGTAGGTCTGCGCCACGTCGGCCTGCAGCGACAGCAGCACCGAGCGGTACGTCGCTTCCACCGCGCCGGCATCGCCACGCGCCGCCGCCACGTTGCTCGACACCCGGCCGAACAGATCGAGCTCGTAGCTGGCCGACAGCCGCGCCGAATAGCTGTTCACGGGCGCCACCGGCGTGCCCGGCGCCAGCTGGGCTTCCAGCGGCGAGACACGGGCGCGCTGGGCGCCCACGCCGAGGCCGACCTGCGGCATCCGGTCCGCTTCGGCGATGCCGGCGATGCTGCGCGCCTGCTTCACCCGGGCCGCGGCCACGGCCAGGCTCTGGTTGTTGGCGGTGGCTTCAAGCACCAGCGCATCCAGCGCCGGGTCGCCAAAGGCGCGCCACCAATCGCCGCGCGGCTGGGCTTCGGCCGGCGTGCCGACCTTCCAGGTGGTGCCATCCAGCGCGGTGCGGGTGTCGCCCGGCGCCGGCTGCTGGGATTCTTTAAAGGCGGCCGCGGTGGCGATGGCCGGCTGCTTGAACTCGGGGGCGGCGCAGGCGCTCAGGAGCAGCACTGCGACCAGCGGCACCACGCCCCTTGCAATCATGGTAGTCATGTTCATCTCAGTGGTTTCCTTCCAGTGCGGGACCGTGCTCGCCCGGCAGGCCGGACGCCGCTGCCGGCGCCGGCGCATGCCTGGGCCGCTCGAAGCGCTTGGCCAGGGTGCGCAGCAATACATAGAACACCGGCGTCAGGAACAGGCCGAAGAAGGTCACGCCCAGCATGCCGGCAAACACCGCCACGCCCATCGCATGGCGCATCTCGGCGCCGGCGCCGTGCGAGAACACCAGCGGCACCACGCCCATGATGAAGGCGATCGAGGTCATCAGGATCGGACGCAGGCGCAGGCGGCAGGCTTCCAGCGCCGCGGCGACGATGCTGCGGCCGTGGTGCTCCAGCTCGACCGCGAATTCCACGATCAGGATCGCGTTCTTCGAGGCCAGCCCCACCAGCACGAACAGCGCGATCTGGGTGAACACGTTGTTGTCGCCACCGGTCAGCTTGACGCCGACCAGCGCGCACAGGATCGACATCGGCACGATCAGGATCACGGCCAGCGGCAGGGTCCAGCTTTCGTACTGGGCGGCCAGCACCAGGAACACCAGCAGCACGCACAGCGGGAACACATAGATCATGGTGTTACCCGACAGGATGTCCTGGTAGGTCAGGTCGGTCCATTCGTAGGCGATCCCCTTCGGCAGCACCTCGCGCGCGATTTCCTCCATCGCCGCCTGCGCCTGGCCCGACGAGACGCCCGGGGCCGGGCCGCCATTCATTTCGGCGGCGACGTAGTTGTTGTAGCGCTGGACGCGGTCCGGGCCGTAGGCATCCTTGACCGTCATGAGCGAGGACAGCGGGATCATCTCGCCCTTGTCGCTCCTGACCTTGAACTGGGCGATCTGCTCGCGCTGCGAACGGAAAGGCGCATCGGCCTGCACGCGCACCTGGTAGGTGCGGCCGAACTGGTTGAAGTCGTTCACGTACAGCGAACCGAGGTTGATCTGCAAGGTCTGATTGATCTCGGACAGCGGCACGCCCAATTGCTTGGCCTTGACGCGATCGACGTCGGCGAACAGCTGCGGCACGTTGATCTGGTAGCCCGAGAACACACCTTGCAGGCGCTTGTCGGCCGCGGCTTTCGCCATGAAGGCTTGCACCGCCTTGTTCAACTCGTCGTAGCCGAGGTTGCCGCGGTCTTCGATCATCATCTTGAAGCCGCCGGTGGTGCCCAGGCCGTTGACCGGGGGCGGCGGCAGCACCATCACGAAGGCATCCTCGATGGCGCCCATGCGTTTGTTGACTTCGGCGGCGATGCCTTCGGCGCTTTGCTCCTTGCCGTGGCGCTGGTCGAAGGGCTTCAGGCTGATGAAGGCGATGCCGGCGTTCGGCGCATTGGTGAAGCCGTTGATCGACAGGCCCGGGAAGGCGATCGAGGATTCCACGCCCGGGATGCCGCGCGCGACATCCGACATCTTGCGGATGACGGCGTCGGTGCGGTCCAGCGAGGCGGCGTCCGGCAGCTGGGCGAAGCCGATCAGGTAAGCCTTGTCCTGGGCCGGCACGAAGCCCGGCGGCACCGCCTTGAACATGAAGATACCGGCGATCGCGAGCAGCGCATACACACCCAGCGACGCGCTCTTGCGCTTCAGGACGCCCTGCACGCCGGCTTCGTACTTGTGCGCCGAGCGGTTGAAGAAGCGGTTGAAGCCTGCAAAGAAGCGGCCGAACACGGCGTCCATGCCGCGCGTCAGCCAGTCCTTCTTGGCGCCATGCGGCTTCAGGAGCACGGCCGACAGCGCCGGCGCCAGGGTCAGGGACAGGAAGGCCGAGATCACGGTCGAGATGGCGATGGTCAGCGCGAACTGGCGGTAGAACTGGCCGGTCAGGCCCGACACGAAGGCGATCGGCACGAACACGGCGCACAGCACCAGCGCGATGGCGATGATCGGACCGGACACTTCCTTCATTGCCTGCACGGTGGCGTCATGCGGATTCAAGCCGTTCTCGATGTTGCGCTCGACGTTCTCCACCACCACGATCGCATCGTCGACCACGATACCGATCGCCAGGACCAGCCCGAACAGGGACAGCGTATTGATCGAGAAGCCGAAGGCCAGCATCACGGCAAAGGTACCGACCACCGACACCGGCACCGCCAGCAGCGGAATCACGGAGGCGCGCCAGGTCTGCAGGAACACGATCACGACGATGGCCACCAGCACGATCGCCTCGATCAGGGTATGCAGCACCGAATTGATCGACTCGCGCACGAACTGGGTCGGGTCGTACACGATGCTGTAGCTCATCCCCTGCGGGAAGTCCTTCGACAGTTCTTCCATCTTGGCGCGCACGTCGGTCGACAGTTGCAGCGCATTCGCGGTCGGCGACTGGAACAGCGGCAGCGCGACGGCGGACTTGTTGTCGAGCAGCGAGCGCAGCGCGTAGGAGTTCGAGCCCATCTCCAGGCGCGCCACGTCCTTCAGCAGCGTGGTGGCGCCATCCGCATTGGTCTTGACCACGATGTTGCCGAACTCTTCGACGCTGGCCAGGCGGCCCTGGGTGTTCACGGTCAACTGGAATTCCGCACCCTTGGTCGGGCCCTGGCCGACCACGCCGGCCGCGACCTGCACGTTCTGCTCGCGGATCGCGTTCACGACGTCGCTGGCCGTCAGGCTGCGCGCGGCTACCCGCTGCGGATCGAGCCAGATGCGCATCGAGTAGTCGCCCGAACCGAACACCTGGACGTCGCCCATGCCATTGATGCGCGCCAGCTGGTCCTTGACGTTCAGCGTGGCGTAATTGCGCAGGTACAGGTCGTCATAGCGGCCGTCCGGCGAATTCAGGTGGACCACCATCGTGATGTTGGGCGAACTCTTGACGGTGGTGACGCCGATCTGGCGCACCTCTTCCGGCAGGCGCGGCAGCGCGCGCTGGACGCGGTTCTGCACCGCCGTCTCGGCCTGCTCCACATTCGTGCCGATCTTGAACGTCACGGTCAGCTGCAGCGCGCCGTCCGAGGTGTTCTGCGAGGTCATGTAGAGCATGCCCTCGACGCCGATGATCTCCTGCTCGATCGGCGTGGCGACGGTTTCCGCGATGACTTTCGGATTGGCGCCCGGGTACTGGGCACGCACCACGATCGACGGCGGCACGACCTCGGGGTATTCCGAGATCGGCAGCTGGAAGATCGAGATCAGCCCGGCCACGAACACGATGACGGACAAGACCGCCGCGAAGATCGGCTTGTCGACGAAAAAGCGTGAAATGTTCATTGTTGTTCTTCCTTATTTGGACTCGGCCATGGCGAGCTTGGCGCCATCCTTGACCGGCGCACCGGTGGCGTTGCTGGCCACCATCGGCACGGTCTGCGCCGTGATCGGCGCACCCGGACGCACGCGCTGCAAGCCATTGACGACGATCTTCTCGCCCGGCTTCAGGCCCGTGCGCACCACGCGCAGGCCATCCACGACCGGACCCAGGGTCACGGTGCGGTACTCGGCCTTGCCGTCCTTGTCGACCACGAACACGAACTTGCGGCTCTGGTCGGTGCCGACGGCGCGGTCGGTGATGAGCAGCGCGTTCTTGAGGTTGCCGCCGCCGATCTGGACGCGGGCGAACAGGCCCGGCGCCATGGCGCGGTCGCGGTTTTCGAAGGTGGCGCGCATGCGCACGCTGCCGGTGCGGTTGTCGAGCTGGTTGTCGACGAATTCGAGCTTGCCTTCGTGCGGGAAGCCCTCTTCGCCGGCCAGGCCGACGTGCACGTCCACCGAACGGCCGGCATGCGCATCCTTGCTCACACGCAGATAGGTTTCCTCGTCGCCGTCGAAGCTGGCATAGATGCGCTCCAGCGACACCACCGAGGTCAGCACGGCGGAGGCGTCGACCAGGTTGCCGAGGGTGATCTCGGCCTTCGAGACGCGGCCGTCGATCGGCGCCGTCACGCGGGTGTAGCTCAGGTTGAGTTTGGCGGCCTGGGCTTGCGCCTCGGCGGCGCGCGCGGTGGCATCGAGTTCCTTCAGGCCGGCGGCGCGCTCGTCGTATTCGCGCTGGGCGATCGCCTTGTCGCCCAGCAGGCGTTCGGCGCGGGCCAGTTCCAACTTCGCCAGTTCGGCCTTGGCGCGGGCCGACTTGCCGGCCGCGTCGGCACGGTCGTATTCGGCCTGGTAGGGACGCTGGTCGATCACGAACAGCACGTCGCCCTTTTTCACTTCGGCGCCCGGCTTGAAGTTGACGGCGGTGATGAAGCCGGACACGCGCGGCCGGATCTCGACGCGCTCGACCGCTTCCAGGCGGCCCGAGAATTCCTGGGTCTCGGCGACCTGCTTTTCGACCACGGCGGCGGCCGACACCGGCGGCCCGGCCGGTGCCTGGGCCTGCGCTTCGGCGGCCTTGCCGGTGGCGTCGCCGCAGCCCGCGATGAAGGCGGTGATGCCCGCCATCCCGAGCGCCAGGACCAGGGGCCGCGCGACGGTTTTCAGTTGTTGGATCGATTTCATGATGCCCTCCGTTTTTGACAATTTATTGATAACTTATTAACTTATGGACGAAGTCAGTCCTTTCCGGGCTTTTGCAGGAAAAGACAGGTCTCCCGCGCCCCTTGAAGAGGCGCGTTGTTATGGTTGTGAGGTACTCAGAAACTGCTGATCAGCAGGATCAACAGCCGGCAGGAAGCGTTTCCTGGTCAAGTCCGGCAATGAAGTTGGCGATTTCGCTCAATACGCCCGCCTGGCAGGCGCACTCGTTACGCGCATTCGGTTGCTGCAGGCGCGCGGCGGACAGGCGCCGCACCGTGGTCGGCACGCCCGCATGGATCAGTTTATTGCCGTAGGCTTCGGCCTCGTCGCGCAAGGGATCGTCCTCGGTGGAAAGGATCAGCGCCGGCGGCAGGTTCTTCATGCGGCTCGACTGCAGCGGCGACGCATACGGATGGCTGCGGTCGGCCGGATGCGGCAAATAGCCGCGGTAGGCGGCGGCGCACTCGTCGAACAATTTCGCCTGGTCGGGGCAGGTCGGCATCTCGCGCATCGAGCAGGTGGTCAGGCCCGGGTCCAGCATCGGCATGATCAGGATCTGGCCGGCCAGTTGCGGGGCGCCGCGGTCGCGCGCCATCAGGCTGCACACGGCGGCCAGGTTGGCCCCGGCCTCGATGCCGGCCACCAGCATGCGCTTGCCGGTCCAGCCCAGTTTGGTCTTGTTCTTCTTGGCCCACATCAGCACCGCATGCGCATCCTCGACCGCCGCCGGGAAGGGTTTCACCGGCGCCAGCGTATAGGTCGAGGACAGCACCACCGGATAGCCGCTGGCCTCGGCCAGGCGGCGCAGGAAGCCGTCCGAGCATTCCAGGTTGCCGTCGACGAAGCCGCCGCCGTGGAAGAACACGATCAGCACGTCGCGCTTGCCGTCGACGCCGGCTTTATAGAGGCGCGCGGCCAGCGCGCCCTCCGCGCCGCCGACGTCCAGGTCGCGCACCTTGAGCTCATGTGCCGCCGGTGCGTGTTCCATCACGTCGCTCATCGTGCCTCTCCCGCCGCGAACAGGGCCTGGTAGCCGCGCGCCTCGGCGCTGGCGGCATGGGTGTAGACGTCGGTGCCGACGGTGCCGGCCATGAGCATCACGCCCAGCACCAGTCCGACGACCGAGGCGATGGAATCCCGATGATGTTTCATGACCTTCTCCTTTTACCTTTTTACGATGACCGTGCCGACACTATAGACTTCAACTAGAATCTGATAAATAGAGCAATTGCGAATCCATTATTCAGATTCCTGAACAATCGGGATGAGGTCAGCCCATGAACAACAAACTACAGGCGATGGAAGTCTTCGTGCAGGTGGTCGATGCCGGCAGTTTCACACGGGCGGCCGATACCCTGCAACTGCCCAAGGCCACGGTCTCGACCCTGGTGCAGGCGCTGGAGACCTCGCTGTCGACCAAGCTGCTGCACCGGACCACGCGCTCGGTCACGGTCACCACCGACGGCGCCGCCTACTACGAGCGCTGCCTGCGCATCCTGTCCGACGTGCGCGACGCCGAGGAATCGCTGTCGCGCACCCGCCTGTCGCCCAGCGGCCGCCTGCGCGTGGACGTGCCGACCGGGCTGGCCAGCGAAATCATGATTCCCGCCCTGCCCGCCTTTTTCGAGCGCTACCCGGACATCATGATGGAACTGGGCAGCACCGACCGCCCGGTCGACCTGGTCGAGGAAGGCGTCGACTGCGCCGTGCGCGGCGGCGAGCTGTGGGACGAGAACCTGATCGCGCGCCGCGTCGGCGTCATCAATTTCGTCACCGCGGCCTCGCCCGACTACCTGGCGCGCCACGGCACGCCGCGCCATCCGCGCGACCTGGCGCAGCATCGCTGCGTGAACTATTTCTCGGCCAAGAACGGCAAGATTTCCGACTGGGATTTCAGCCGCGGCGACGAAACGATCGAAATCCCGATGCGCGGCGTGATCGCCCTGAACGACTCGAACGCCTACGTGGCGGCGGGCCTGGCCGGCCTGGGCGTGATCCAGATGACGGATTACCTCATGATGCGCCACGTGGCGGCGGGCCGCATGGTGCGCGTGCTGCCCGACTGGAGCAGCAAGCCGCTGCCGGTGCACGTGGTCTATCCGCAGAACCGCCACATGTCTGCCAAGGTGCGCGTGTTCGTCGAATGGATTTCCGAGCTGTTCGCCAACAATCCCTACATGCAGGTGGGTGCCCAGCCGCAGCTGGCGCCGGCCGAACCCGAGGCCGTTGCGGCCTGATCAATAAAGAGACCATCATGCCCCAGGCGCGTATCATCGACCGGCTGCTCGAGCAATATGCCGACAGCCACCGCAACCCGACCAACGAACTGATCCACTTCGTGTGCGTGCCGGTGATCGTGTTCACGCTGCTGGGCATCCTGTGGAGCATCCATCCGCTGGTGGCCGTGTTGGCCAGCCTCGGCGCGCTGGCCTATTACTGGAAACTGTCGCGCCCGTTCGCGCTGGGCATGCTCCTGATGGCGGCCGTCATGCTGGGCCTGCTGGCGCTGATGCCGCCGATGACGGTGCTGCCGCTGTCGATCGCGATCTTCGTGGTGGCCTGGATCGGCCAGTTCATCGGGCACAAGATCGAGGGCAAGAAACCGTCTTTCCTGGATGACATGCGTTTCCTGCTGATCGGGCCGCTGTTCGTGCTGTGTTTCCTGTACCGGCGCCTGAATCTGGCCTATTGAATCTGGCCGACTGGGCTCGTCTATCAGTAAGCGAACGCGTGCCTTGCGCGCCAGCTCTTGCGAAAGCGCTAAGCTGGCATCATCTTACTGAACACAGCACATTTGATTGGAGCGCAACATGAAACGCGTCCTCGCCATCGCCCTCGCGGGCATCCTCGCCGGCTGTGCAACGCCGCCCGAATCGGGCAGCGTGTACAGCGCCTACCAGACCCAGAACGAACAGACGGTGCGCATGGGCACCGTCGAATCGGTCCGCAACGTCACCATCGCCAACCCGGACAGCGGTACCGGCACCGTCGCCGGCGCCGCGCTCGGCGGCCTGGGCGGCTCGCAGATCGGCAGCGGCAACGGCTCGGCCGCGGTCGGCATCCTCGGCGCCGTGGCCGGCGGCATCATCGGCAACCGCATCGAGAACCAGGCTAATCACCGCCCCGGCTTCGAGATCACGGTGCGCCTCGAAAATGGCGAACTGCGTTCGGTGACCCAGCTGGCCGACGAAATGTTCCGTCCGGGCGAACGGGTGCGTTTGCTGAGCAATGGGTATACGACGCGGGTAACGCATTGAACACCGGCCCGCGTCCTGGAGGGAGGCGCCGGACCGCCGAACGGCACGGCGCCTGAACGTTCAGGCAGCGCGACGGCGGCGGCGCAGCATCATTGCCGCGAAGCCCGCACCCAGCAGTGCCAGCGACGCCGGTTCAGGCACATTCGCCACGGCCGTCTCGGCGATCTTGACGTTGTCGAGGTAGTAGTCGACGTCGGTCTTGTACGGTACGCCGACGGTGCGCGTATCGAGTTCGGCCGCGAAGGTGACGATCTGCGAGGTCGACGTTGCAACGAAACTCGTCGACGCGTTCAACCAGCCGGTGCCGAGGTATTCGTTGAGAAACAGGGCATTGCCGCCGCTGGTCGCTGCCAGGAACACGCCAAAGCTCTTGCCCGAGCCGCCTTGCAGGTTGGTGCCGTATTTCTGGTCCCAGCTCAAGGTATAGGTGTTACCGATCACCAGATTGGTGACCGTCGTGGTCGCGGTCGGATCCGAAGTGGCTTCGCCGCAAGCATTCAGTCCCACGCCGCCGCTCGCGTTGACACCACCGGTACCAAGGTAAACAGCCTTCGCGCAGCCCGTGCCGCCGAGCGTCCAGCCGTCGGCATTGCCCGTAAAACTGCCGTTGGTCAAGATTGGTGATGCGACGCTGGCCTGGGCTGCGCACGCTGCAACCAGCGTGACCATCGATTTCAAAACAAAACGCATTTTATTTTCCCTAGTATTGACAAAGAACTTTGCTACATATGCAAAATTCATGCCAATTAGCACAAGATCTTTTAAATCAGCAACTTAGTTGTTTAAATTAAATATAAATTATCCAGTTGTAAATTTTTTCGACAATAAAGATTGTCCTGGACCTTACCGGCATGGAGTGGAGATGGGGCTTAATTGATGCACCATGGTAAGCGCGAAAGCACGTATACTTTCGCGATGCCATCCTACGTCCTCTTCACCATCGCCTCCCTGATCTGGGGATCCACGTTCTGGGCCATCACGCTGGAGCTGGGCGAAGTCCCGCCCGCGGTCTCGGTCGTCTACCGTTTCGCGCTGGCATCCGCCACCCTCTTCGCCTGGTGCCTGCTGCGCGGCGACAAGCTGCGCCTGCCCTGGCGCGTGCAGCGCTGGACCCTGCTGCAGGGTTTCTTCACGTTCGGCTTGTCCTACGTCTGTACCTATAACGCCGAGCAGTACGTGGTCTCGGCGCTGGTCGCGGTGCTGTTCGCGCTGATGGTGTTCTGGACCCCGATCTGTTCCCGCATCGCCTTCGGCACGCCGATCGCCAGCCGCACCTGGGCTGCCGGCATCGCCGCGATGGCGGGCGTGCTGCTGCTGTTCTGGCACTCGATCGCCGGGGCGCTGCACGACATGGGCCAGGGCGGCAAGGGTCACTTCATCGTGGGCCTGGTGCTGGGCATCGGCGCCTCGTTCGCCAGCTCGGCCGGCAGCATCGTGGTCGGCAAGGTGCGCGAGCAATCGAGCAACCTGATCCTGACCACCGGCTGGTCGATGTTCTGGGGCACCTGCATGGTCGCCGTCTGGTGCCTCGCAACCGGCCAGGCCTTCATCATCCCGCGCGCGCCCAGCTACGTGCTGGGCTTGCTGCACCTGTCGATCTTCGGCTCGGTGGTCGCCTTCATCTGCTACTTCACCCTGATCAACCGCATCGGTTCGAACAAGGCCGTCTACATCGGCGTGATCACTCCGGTGATCTCGGTGCTGCTGTCGATCAAGCTCGAACACTACCGCCCCGGTCCGCTCGAATGGCTGGGCATGGCCGTCTGCCTGGGCAGCGTGGCCTGGGCCCTGCGCGCACCAGCCTCCAGGCCGGCACCTTCCGTACAACTGAACAACGCCATCGAAACACCATGACTCAAAGCACTTTCGCCATCCGCTCCGCCACCCCGGCCGACGTCGCCCACATCCATTCGATGATCGTCGAACTGGCCGTGTTCGAGAAACTCGAGCACATGGTGGTGGCCACCGAAGCCCTGCTGCATGAAGGCCTGTTCGGCGCCAAGCCGAGCTGTGAAGCCATCATCGGCGAGGCCGACGGCGAAGTGGTGACCTTCGCCCTGTTCTTCCACAATTTCTCGACCTTCCTGACGAAGAAGGGTCTGTACCTGGAAGATTTGTACGTGCGGCAATCGCATCGCGGCAAAGGCTACGGCAGCCGCATGCTGCAACACCTGGCGCGCCTGGCCGTCGAACGCCAGTGCGGCCGCTTCGAGTGGTCGGTGCTGGACTGGAATACGCCGGCGATCGAGTTCTACAAGGCGATGGGCGCGGAAATCCTGCCGGACTGGCGCATCTGCCGCGTGACCGGGGCACCGCTGACGGCGCTGGCCGGCTGATCCGGCTTCACAAAGAAAAATCCCGCGGGGCTGTTCGCAGCGCCGCGGGTGAACCCATTTGTCAAGATGGGGAGGGGAGACTTGAATCCAACGACCCCAATATAAGCGTCGGATCGGTCTGTTTGTGTCTTCCTTACAAATGCTTACCTC
>Ga0265798_10000740_pt1 | contig 52682 bp, 32 predicted proteins | sample P3T30metagenome_FD_192430 | JGI IMG/M metagenome (GOLD analysis project Ga0265798, IMG submission 192430) | Plant litter microbial communities from East Loma Ridge, Irvine, California - P3 T30 | ecosystem: Environmental > Terrestrial > Plant litter > Unclassified | place: USA: California...
AGGCGAGCAGAGAGTTCCTAGTGATTCCTTTGCGTTGAGGAAAGGAACGACAGAAGTTAATGCGCGCGTGAAAAGATAGAACTTGCGCATAGAAGGCCTCTCCAAGATTCCAGAATGGTGGTACAACCTGCCGACAACTGGGTGGCGGTCTGCTGCCATTCCATACCAACGACCAGCAACGCCTCCCCAGATCGTGTGAATCTCGCGTTCTTCTTCGATAGCCATGCGGTAGCGTGCAAGATCACCCAAGCATTCGATCCACGTATCAGTGAAATTAGGTACAGTCTCGAGGAGCAGAGACATCATCTGGTACGCAAGATAGATGAATGCGAGCATGTACTCTTGAGATTCTGGTCTTCGGTGGCGTAGCACTTCTAAGAAAGCGTGAATCCCGTGCTTCCACATGCGTGCTGGCATGGAGTACTTCGTTGCAAGCCCAAGGAGCGCAGGATTTGCTGACGGGTGCTGCGTGGCCATCAGAAAATCGTGGTGTTCGTAAAGCAGCGTTCTATGCAGAGCAACCAAAGCCTGCCACTGTTCTGTGCTAAGCTTCTCTTCAGGATGCGAGGCTTTTTGGGTGTCGATGTTGATGCATTTGGCCTCGACCATAACTAAGCCAGCGTAGATGCCCTTGACCTCAGCAGCGAGCTGTTCCTGAGAGATTGGCGAAAATTCCGGCTGCATTTCTATCGCCCATCTGCTCTTGCCGAGCAGATGCAGTGAGTGTTGAGGGATGAGCTGCGAGTCTGCATGGCCTATACAGTCTCGCCAACTGCTGACTGGATGCTGAGGCTGATTTCATGATCAGTGTCGCGACTTGCGTTCAAGGTGTGTTTGTCTTACCTCCATCGCCATCCCAGAGTCTTGACGATTTTCTATCGTTATCTTCGGACTAGGTCGCCTACAGTCCGGATATGGTCTCATCTCTGCACAAGAATTCTGCGACTCTCGATCCTTGCGAGAAGACTCGTTCTTTTGATACTTGTAATTGGGTGAACGATTAGTGTAGGGCGGACTACGCTGGTTGCTACTGCAGTGCACCGCATCCTTCCTAGTTGACTCGGGTTCATTACGCTCCCTGTCGAGAGGTTCATCTGTAGCTGGTCGTTTGAGAGAGCTCGTCGATCTTTGCATATGCGGTTCTGGAGTTGGAGGAGAATCCGATTCGATTCGGAGCTTGGCAAAATTGTTGCTGGTAGGTAGTGGAGACCCATCAGGCGAGGAGCCTGCCTCTGGCGTGAGTCTTTCTCGATTGCTGTACATGGATTCGCACGAGGAAGATTCTGGTGAGTGACATAACCGCGGCGAGCCATATATAACATCACGGCTCCGATGTGGGGCCACCGTCCTTCTACTGGACGAATTGTGAGTGTCAGCGATGAGAAATGAAGGTAGGCAACAAGACGGCGCCGAGCGATTTCGCAGGCAACCGGGGCGGGCGGTGGTGGACTCACACTGGACCGGATCTCGCCTCAGGTGTGCAGCGGCGTTGTTGCTTCTGCGCAAGTGGACGGCTGCCGGCTAGCATGGTCGTGGGCGGACACAAAGACGTTCCTTGGGCACAATCTCGATACACAGCTTCTCGCGGTCTGTCTCCTGGACAAACATCAGCAACAGAAGTGGACGGCTTGCGCGCTCAACGCGATTCGGAACCAGGTTGAACGCGTGCTTCTGACGCCAGGACAGAGATGATTGCAATGAGGCTCACTTCAATTGCGAATTTTGCGAGGTAGACCTTAATAGCAACTTCATCTTGGGGGAGGTCAGAAACATGACAACACGGTACCAAACTGGCTGGAGCCTTAGATGTTGGGCGGGGGGCTTCGCTTACCGACACGTGTATGGCGTGGGGTTTCGAGGTTAAGGTTAATCGTGGTCAACAGGGCGACCGATGTGCTTCAAGGCAGGACGACAATACCTACATGTAACTTATGGGTTGGAAAGAAGGAAAGGGCGGCCTCTGACTACCTAGACAGTGCGCCCCCCAAGAGCGGAAGAGTGGGGAGGGCTCTGTCTCGCGTGCACAGGTTGCCTTGTTATGCCGCTTGCATGCAGCTATCACAAAAGGTTGCCTGCACTTAAAGCGCCACGGCGTCTTCTATTAAGAAGGTCATTCCAGCTCAAGATTTCATCAGAATGCATGTGAGGCCGCCCTGCCTTGTCAGCCCTCCACACTTGATCACATCACTAATTATTGCCTCGTTTCCACCTCGTCCCAAACAGATGAGCATCATCTATCATGCGACCGCTGCCGTCTTATTGCTTGCCTTCAATACGGCAATCATCAGACAATGTGACTTGGATACATGCATGTATCTCTCAAGGCTGCTGTGCCTATTGATCAGAAGACGATGGACGTTCGACCGTCAAACGTAACACCACACGCCACTTTCGTACTTGCCCATCATGTGTTTCAAACTTCCTCTGCCTCCAGGGCTTTGATCACAACTTAATTGGTACGACCGGATATCAACGGAGGCGGTTCCGAGAATACAAGGAGGATAACGATGGTCTCAAGGATTCGCAGCGTCAAGGCTGATATGAGGTAGCCTGATACTGTAAGGCAATCGTCGACCAGCCGGTGTAAGCGTCTTGCAGCCTCGAGTGTCGCGGTTTTCTGTCAATCCAAGGCTGACAAGGTCCAGAGCTGAAATGGCGCGAGACTTATATGCGTGTCGCCCCAGAGTAAATCTCACACGGATTGTATTGAAGACCTTCCACAAAAGGATCGTATGGCGTCGCACATGAAGGCAGCAGACGCGGATCTATTGTATCTTTTGCCTGGCACTCTTCACCGGTGCAGGTTTCACAAGTCGGAGATTTCCGTGGAACTACGGGTCGTTTGAAGAGGCATTCCAGTGGCCGCCTCTGGCGTACGACATTAGATTTGCCTTAGTCGGCAGTTCTCCCAATCAAAATAGCTGAAGAGCGACGCTGACATGCATCGCCAACTTCGCGGGCATCATCATCTAAGTACTGCGATAAGCAAGATATGCTGGTGCACCGTATGTAGATGACGCGGCCTTCAGATCAGATGAAGATTAGGTAACGTCTTGTCTTGTTTTCGCGTGAAGCATGTGTTGTCTCACAGCTACATGCGCCGTGTTATCGTGTAGCATCTTGAAACTGGCCGGAAACCGAGTACTGGAGGCTATCAATGATGCTCTCGGCCGGGAATAACTTGGAGTGTAATGCAATACAATGCAATGTATATTCACCCGGAGACGACTGAAAGTGGGAGTTATAACGTGTCTTGTCGTAGGGAAGAATCCAGTCCAATCCAACCGTAGTTATCTACTGTGGTAGGCGAGAGTGAATAAGACAAGCAAGGGAAGGGAAGGGAAGACTCCAGATCTCCGCTCCGCACGCTAGACAGCTTGTTTCCAACACACAGCCCCGACGAACCACCTCACCACTCGTGTCAACATGCGACGAGGCATGCTATGGACTTCTGGTCAAGGCTGATAGGAGGCCACTCCTTGGCTCCCAAACCAAACCCATCCCAACATATCCACGACCCGAGAGCTCGCCTGGCACGCTTTAAGAAAGCGTACACCTCCATTCAGCAGCTATGCAACCGCCCGCGAAACATCGCCAAAGAGGCAGTCACCCTTGAAGAGCTCGAGAAGTTGCTTGGCCGGCTTTCACAACTCATCAGAGAAGAATCGAGGGCGCCGGCGCCGCATCTATGTCTGCAATTTGCGGCATCCAACCAGATCTACACCACCGTCACGCGGGCAGCCATCATCAGTCACCATGAGGGACTCATACATGCAACAATCACATTACTGGCGACCTTGGTCGACAGCGAGGAGGAGGACTTCCTGTCAAGCCAGCCCTTTGCGAAGAGCTTGATGCGGCTGATTACAAGAGTCGTGGACACCGGCAGCATCCTGCTTGAGCTGGACACGGAGACTGCGATCCTGGAGCTGCTGTTCACAGTTGCGGCTAAGATCCGATTGCAGCCAGCCATCCTGCCAGTATGGTTTGCTTCTTCGGCCAAGCCTGAACTGGACTATACACGCGTCAAGGAGAAGAAGGGGTTCGTTGGGATCAGCCAGAAAGATGATTTCCCTCTCTGTTACCTCCTGATCGACCGGGTGCACCACGATGGAAGGATTGGAGATTTTGCCCGGACAGGGTTGCTGTACATTTTCGAGGCAACAGGCCGGTCATCTGACCTGGAAGACTGGGTGGTCTCGAGCGACTTACCCACCCTCATGGCTTCTGGACTGGGAGCACTCTACAGTCAACTCAGTCGAGAACTTAGCATTCTTCATCCTGATGCCACTTTGCCCGCCGTACTCGCTATGAGCGATTACAGCACCACGCATCCGCGTGCAACGGCCGAATCCGCCTTTTCGGAGCGCCACAAGGCTCACATGGCTACGTTCTTGTCGTATCTCGCGTTCTGGCAAGACGTGCTGGACCATTGTCGCAGTGCAGAGGTGAAGCAGACTCTGCTGGATCATTTCCAGATTCTCTTCCTGCAGCAACTGCTCTACCCTTCAATTCTCCAGTCGAGTGACACGGATGGTGGCAGCTCTGTCGCTGTACTCACATATGTGACGACCATTCTTGCTGCGCTGGAATACCCTGACTTGATTCATAATATATTGGCGTACCTTCTGGCAATTCGCGATGCACCTACGCCATCAGACATGGAGCTCAAGGCAGAGCGAAGGCAAAGTGGACCTCCACGTTCACCGAAAGCCCTCAAACGCAGAGAGAGCTTGATGTTGCTCGCAGCCACCAATGACTCTGAAGATGCAGTCGAACCTACACTTTTCAACCTCGTCGATCTCATCTCGAACAGCCTGAGCTCGAATAACGGCTCGACAGTATACGCAGCACTCAGCCTTTCGTCTACCATCATCAACCGACAGAAGAAGTACGCCTTTGGTACTTTGTTGAAATCGCATGCTGTCTCGAACCATGACGCCATCCGAACGGCTGGCGCCCAAGCAGTCGAAGTCGAAATGTATAGTGACTTGGCTCTGTCCTTCCATGACCTGGGTATTGACGAGGCATACGACGGCCTTGCTGAAGACGTTCGACTTACGATTGAGGCGCAAGTGTTTTCCAGTCAGTCATCGTCAGGCCAGTACATCTCACCAGATCCAAAGTCTGTCAACGTACATATGTTGCACAAAGAGGATGCCTTTATGCGATTACTGTCGGCTCTACTACGCACCTTCTTCACGAACAGTGTCGACGTGAACTTGGCACTCACACAGGTCTTGATCTCGATCGCTGCCTGCATCGAGATTCGCCTTGACATCTGGTTCGCTATGGATGCATCGCAGTATGCTTTTGGCGGCGCTCTCTCCGATGCTAAGAGCTCGTGGCAGTCGCATCTGGATAATGACGAAGACGAGATCTTGTCCGCCCTGAGCCAAGCATCACGGCGTCCCATCTGGTCCGAAGATCACGCACCCCTCATTTTCAAAGTACTCAAATGTCTAAGCGAAGAGATGAAGACCGTTCGCGAGACCGTACCAAATCTTGACCAACTGATTTCGGGGCGCAAGAACATGCTCCAGGCTGCCAGTCTAGACGCACCGGTTTCGGATCCTCATTCGCTTCCAGGCAGCCCTATGCCCACCCATCTACATCCTGTGAGCGTGAAGCCTCAACCGCGAGGTCACAGTCGCGCGTCGAGCACATCCTCTGTTGTTAGGGGGCGAAAGAAGGCAGCCGAGGTCACATCAGCTGATCATAGCTTGGCCCCCTCGCCCGCCGGAGACCGACTGGTCGCAAATAACCCGGTTGGAGCGGCCTCAACGCCAGAGGCCGCGTCACAGTCCGGGACGCCGATACCGCAACGCCCGATCTTCCAGCCACCGCCCCCCGAAGCGCCGTCGACGACCGATGTCCTCATGCAGAGGATCAGCTTCGAAGGCGAACGAGGTGGTTATGGCAGCGGCGGTAGCGGCAGCACCGAGCGAACGGCAAGCCTGAATCACATTCTGACCAATATCGTCGTCTTGCAAGAGTTTGTGCTTGAGTTGGTTGCTGTGTTGCAAGTACGTGCTGCGGTATTAGGTGAGAAAGAGGTGCGGCTCACTGCTGCAGTGAACGACCCTCAGGAGCAAAGAATTTCATAGATGTTTTGGTCTGACCTGATCTGGCCTTGTATGATACCCTTTCTCAAACCGAAACTCTTTCCATGTGCACATGGACTTACACGTATTCATATTGAGGAACGCATGTCGACAATAGCCTTTTTCGAAATGTTGCTCTTGAAGGTAATAACTGTATCCAAGTCTCCTAGGAATATGTGTCATTCTCCGTACTGTAGCTATTGTTGCAACGTTGCTCAGTGGCATAGCCTCATGCATTGATGACTGTGACGCGAACCTCACGAGTCCCTTCCCTCGCATCGAAGTGAGATCCTGAATCTTGGGTACTTTTGACAAAATACCTCATTTAGACGCGCGTACATCTATACCGTTGGTGGAAAGTCAGATCTTCGTATAAGTGAATGTTTAGCCTCATTATAAGCCGACTCGTAGCGGTGAAGTCTTGACCTGCCTAACTCGTGATAAATAGCGCGGCTAACATACCTATGAAATGAAAACGCCTGTCGATGTGACCGCTTGACGGACGATGTGGACACGTAATTATTTCGTCTTCATATCGATGCTTTTGTGTCAAATCCCTTGTGGGCCCATTGTTGGAAATCCAATATTGTATGCGACTGTAGCCACAGATTGTCTCTCTCTGTACATTCCCATTCGTCCACACTACGAGCACACCAATGAGAGCATGTGGAGCAGAGTTCAGACTAGACATTCGACAGGCGTCCGTGCGAACGAGATGCTGCACTGTCTCCTGTGAACCTCATTCTTGCTAATCCTCTTGTCCAGAACGTCAAACCTATCCACAGGTGAGTTTCAACAAGGATGTTCCAACCGACGTACGACGGCTGAAGCGTTTCCAGATTTCCAGAGTGCGAATTGTACCTCGGTGTAAGCGATGCCTCATGGTCCTGGCGTCGAAGCAAAATGGCTGCAAGGCTCGTATAACACGCCAATGACAAGACTGCGGCGTAGACACGTGCTTTTGAAGTATGTTCGGGGTATGTGTACTGTAAGGTAGCGATGGAGGATCAGAGGAAATAAGCTCCAATGCTTGTCCCAATTAGCCTGCTAGCTAAATCGCGCCAGGTACCTTACTGTAGGCTTAGACTGCGTGCCTCGCGTGCTTGCCTCACGAAATCCCTTGCATGCACAACATGCACCTCTGACCCCAGTCTGTACCACCACCACGCTGGCAGGCTCGCTTGAGATTGTATACGCATTCCGTCAGGCGTTCAAGGCAGTGCCAAAAGAGAGTTGAGGCTGAAATCCCGTCACTATTCTCGTCTCCCTCTCTCTCTCTCTCTCTCTCTCTCTCTCTCTCTCTCTCTGTCTCTCTCTCTCTCTCTGTCTCCGTCCCACATAACTACATGTACACACCACCAAACCCTTCCTCTCTCCTCCCCTTCCCTCCCCTCCCACCATGGCCGCCGACTTTTCTTTGTTTCCTGAAGACCTACTAGTTTCATCCCTGTACTCCCTCAACTCCGCTCACGCTTAATCCACACACACATGGCTTGCTATGGGCTCGCCGTTAGACCTCGAAGAGCATCAACTTCTAAATCACCCTTCGCTCTCCACCTCCACCCGCAACAGTCCAAGTGACGATGAGGAAGCTGCGTCCGAACATGAGCTGGGAACGTTGAAAGACGGCAAAGCCTCACCACCACACACGCCATCTTCACGCCTCCTAACGTGGACCCCTACCTGGACCACGCGAGCACGACGGCGGCGGCATGTCAAGTCCAGATCGCCATTCGTGCACTTCATCCTTCCATCTGTACGACGCCGGCGCTCAATGCCCCTATGCGCTGTGCAGACACTGGCTTTCCTCAGCTACTCTGTACTTGTCCTTGTCATCCTTTTCGGCATCTTCGCACCTTCGTATTCACATCCGCCACAGCGCTACGTCACATTGCGGAGGCACATTGAACAGGCTGATGCAAAAGGGAGAGGGAACACTTTCAACGAGAAAATCTTCATTGCCGCAGCCGTGTACGATCATGAGGGTGAACTGCTGGGCGGCGAATGGGGAGCGAGGCTACGTCGGTTTGTTGACATCATAGGACCGGATAATGTTTTCCTCAGCATCTACGAAAACGATGCGGACAAAAAGGCGCAGCTCGCTATGAAGGCTTTTGCGGAAAGCGTGACTTGCAACAAAGCCATCGTCCACGAGCATCTGAATCTTGACACTCTGGCCCATGTCAACACACCAAGTGGCGAAACTCGACTCAAGCGGATCGCTTTCCTTGCCGAAGTGCGGAATCGAGCACTACGGCCTCTGGACGATCCGAACTCATCAGCCTACAACAGACGCTTCGACAAAATCTTGTACGTCAACGATGTCTTCTTCGACCCGGTCGAAGCCGCAAACTTACTCTTCTCCACCAACGCTGATGAACGAACGGGGAAGACAGACTACCGCGCAGCATGTGCCGTGGACTTTGTCAATCCATTCAAATTCTACGACACTTTCGCCACCAGAGACACCGAGGGATACCGCATGGGCGTGCCATTCTTCCCCTGGTTCACCGATAGCGGCAACGGCACCAGCCGCCAAGACGTTCTCAAGCAGAAAGATGCAGTCCGCGTTAAAAGCTGTTGGGGCGGGATGGTAGCATTCGAAGCGAAGTGGCTGCAGCCTCGCATGCACGTCTCGAAAATCGAGTCTCCGGACGGCGCAACCCTCTCTCCTGCTCTTCGTTTCCGCGCAGAACCTGACACTTACTGGGACTCGTCAGAATGCTGCCTCATACACGCAGACCTCGCCTCGCTAGCAGACGAGAAGGAGTTGGCAATTTTTATGAACCCCTACATCCGCGTCGCATACACTCCCACCGTCCTCCGCTGGCTGCAGTTCACCCGCCGCTTCGAGCGCCTCTACCCCTGGATCCACACCTTCGTCAACCGCGTCTCCGCCCGTCCCAGCTTCAACCCTCGACGCACACAGCAGCCTGGCGAAGAAGTGACCGACATAGTCTGGATATGGGACCCGCCAAGCCAACATGTGATGCAGAGTCTAGGCCAGAGTGGCGTGCGGATCTCACAGGAAGTCGCTGCTACGAGCAATCTCAACGGCAGCTGGCAGCAGGTATCCAGAAAGGCGACTCCGGGCCAGTTCTGCGGTTTGCAGAGCTTGCTGTACATCAATGAGCATCCGAAGGTGGGCGAGAAGCCCTGGACGTTTGCTGATGTGCCTTGATTTTAGCTGTAGCGGCGCCCGGGACGGTCATCGTCCCACTCATTTGCTTTTTCATATCAAGATGGCGCCTGGCATCTCCGCCGTATAGAGTATGTGCATTTGTGAAGGGCCGGACAGATCATGACCCAACCTTTGAAGAGAAAAATGAAGAAAATGAAGAACAATCTTCTTTTACCTCACCAGACTCGTCTGAAGACTTTCAGTTTTACAACGTGACACAACAACATAGTTACGTGTGCTTTGGTGAATCATGTGCGGGAGAGAGAGAGAGAGAGAGAGAGAGAGAGAGAGAAAAGCTATTGTATGACACTTATGGATTGGTATCTGATACATAATGTAGCTAGGTGCAAACGGTCAATCTTCGTGGCGGGCTGGACGGCAGCGACGGCATCATTATCATATGCCTCCTGCTCTCTCCGCCATTGTCCTCACCATTGTCGTCGTTCATGTTGACATGGTCGCCTCCGTCTCCGTCGTCCTTATCGCCCCCAAAGCTCACGTCGTCGGCGTCTCATCGTGTCCATCGTCACAATCGTATATATAGTCATCGTCATTGGCCGCATTTTCATCATCGAGCTGCGCGTTGCAGTCATCTTCAAGACTATCGCCGCCAATGGTCGAAGTCGCCATCGTCATTTTATTCGTTGTCACTGTCGTTACTGTCTTATACGATTCTTGCATTGAGTGTTGGAGTTCGTCGTACTTGTCACTGTCGTCGTCTCGATGTCTTGTGCGATGCTTGCCCATTCTGGCTGCCTTCACGGTGAAATGTCCATTGTGCATTGCGACGGGATGTAGTTCGATTCCGACAGTTAGTAATGAAAGAGAACGAGTAGTAAAAGAAATCTTACATGGCACGACCCTGTTTATTCTGGCCCAGTGGGGTCTGAGGCTTGAGTATCGCAAGCCGAGCGTTACTACAATGCCCTTGTAATCAATGACAAGGACCATGTAGTCAAGAAAAGCGTTGAAGATCGATTGGTCTGCTCCAAGGATGGCTCGCCTGCAATATCCAGGTGCCGGCTCCGAGACGCGAAAGCCTTACAAAAAGACTCTCGCGGCTGTCATATACAGAGCCGAGACCTTGACAACGTATTCATCGGTGTGGCCTTCCAGTTCGTGATCATTGAGCCATTCCTTCGGGCTGCGTCCAGACTCAGCAGCTGGTCTTGCGACTAGGTCGTTGCCATTTGATATGAAGCTGATGACAGGCTTGATGTTGCGCAAGGGAGGCAGACGCGGCAGGTCTCGACTGACTCGCCCTTCTTCTTGCGAGCGCAGTGTTGACCATCGCGATGGTGCTGCACACGGTTTATCGAGTGGAAGAGCCTCGTCGAGTTCGTCTTCTCCCACGTTCGGCGCCGGCAGCAAGTCGTTGATAGCGACCCGGCCGGATGCCTACAATGATCATAGTCTTGCCACAACGTTGGCGGCATTCGCGGAACGTGAGCCGGAACCGATGGTGAGGAATCCCGTCTCAGCTACGTCGCAATCGTTGGCATTGGCCTTCGTTGCCTGAGAGTCTTGTCGCCCAACAATATCGCGCAACTGCACAAGTGGTTCTTCCTGCTTGGCCGCGTGGATGCTGTGTCTCCCCAAGAGGCTCGCAAAATGGATTCCTTTGACTGAGATATGGATAGTTCCGATGGAAGGGATCTCGTCGCAAAGGCGGGCGGCGATGACTTTAGACTTTTCAAGCAGGATTGGAGGGATTCGGCGTAGGCTTTGTTGATGGACGTTCAGAGAGGGTCTCCTTCGCTTTGACTGCTTTGGTCAGGTTGTCCATTGGGCGTTGGGCGTTGGACGTTGTCGTCGTTCGTCAAGGTGTTTTGCCTCTTCCTCATGTTGTTGTAAGTGTGATATGTAGAAGAAAATGTGAAAAATGAGAGATAAGAGGAAATTAGAGGAGGGGCTTTAAGAGAAAGAGGTTGGCGAAAAGAAAGAGAGCCGTGTCAATGAGAAATGGAAGGTGAGGAAAGGCACTTGGGAAGAAGAAGTTGAAGGATTGTGAACACAAGTACCAAGGAAGACGGGCTCGCCCTCCGATCCGGAATCCAGCTAACAGTTCATGTGTCGAGCTGTAATAAGATCAAGAAACGGGCATGCAGAAGCCTGCATTCTGTTTGCGTTGAAAGCACGAAGCCGCGAGGGCGCTGGACAGCAGATGCCAGGGGGCGAGCAATGTCTCCACGGAAAGCCCGCAAGCTCAGCAGGACGTTGATGCAAGACAGTGTGATACTCGCAAAAAGGTGCACCTTCGTCACATACTGAGAGGTGTGGTAGGCCAGGCTGCGGGACAAAAGACAAAAGTATATGGTCAATACGAGGGTCGAACTCGCGACCTTGGCGTTATTAGCACCACGCTCTAACCAACTGAGCTAATCGACCGGTCTTATCGCTGTTATTCGGTGAAAGGAGTGAGCTAAATGTGGTATAACAAAGCTGTGCAGACGGTCAGTACACCATGGGAGGGAGGTTATCGTACAGCCAAAGCCGCAACTGTAAGATGTCATGTGTGATTACCATCGCGAAGGTCTGTAAGTCATTAGAGCGAATGCCGTATCAGTCTAAGCCCTCCATCCTTGGACCAAACCATGAAGCTTGTCGATCATCACCGGGCCCCAAGCACCCATTTCCCTGTCGATCAACTGCGCAAAGAACGCAATTGCTTCATCCTCGCTGACGTCCAGCTTGAACCGTTCTTCCACCTTCGTCACCGCCTGGTCGCCGTAGGATACTAGGCCAGGGATCTTCGCTTCCTGCATGAGAGAAAATAAGTTCAGGATGAGGGACGAGCTGCGTCGCAGTGTCGTGTAGGCTGTGAAACAGTACTGCCTGAAAGCCTCGAATTGCGACTCCCCGGTGTTGGTAGAACCACCCATTCCTTCGACCATTTCACGCGAGAGCTTCATGAGCGGAGCCATAGGTTTCGGATCACGGCCAAGGATGTATCCGTAGTCGATATGCAGGAAGTGACCGTCGGGGGTGATCAGCAGGTTGTCCAAGTGCCTGTCACCGACGCCGAGGAGGTAAGTCACCACACAGTAGCCAGCCACAGATTTGACATAATTGTCCATGGCTTCCTTGCGCACGCCCAGGATCGACGGCAAGGAAGCAGCAGCAGGGTTGTTGTAACGAAGATAGCCCAGGATGGAGCCTTTGTACTTGTTACTACCAAGAATCACAGAAACGGGCGTGCTAGGAATGAATTGAACGGCGCCAGCAAGAGTCGAAGTGGCGAGGATACGGTAGGGCGTCAGCTTGAGATCCAGATTCTCCTTCAGTAAGAGTCGATCCATGAGTGCAATGATTTGGACGACAAGCTGATCCTGTCGTAGGTCATCACCTGTCTTGAATATGAGAGGGTACTTTTCACCGGACTCAGTTTTGAAGTTGATGTACAGCGGTAAGAGCGTTGACTTGAAGACGTTGGCATCATCAGGCATGGCACCCACGATGTGTACGTTCGGATCCAGTGGCAGAGGCAACGGTGGGTCCATGTTCACAAGCTCATTCCTCGGGTCTGCCAGGAACTTCTTGAGCTGCTCGGTCTTCTTGGTTCGATCGGCTCGTGAATTGACCACGTCCTTGCTGATCTTGCTCAACACTGTGATGAATTCTGCTTGTCGAAGAAGGATCTTCCTGCGCGCTTGGCCAGTTGGGGTACGCTCCAGCTCCTGCATGAAGTCGTAACTCACTCGGGCAAACAGCTTGCGGTTTTCCGCATTCTGCGTTGGTGCTTCTTCGTCCATCTCAACCATAAGATACCAGTAGAGGAAGTTGCCGAGCTTGAAGTTCGCAGCAGACCGTGCAATTACAAAAGAAGCGAGCGACGAATCTGGGTCGTGCTCATTCTGGGCCAGGACGGGAGGCTCGAACTTCAGCGCCTGAACAAGTTGCAGTAGGTAGAGAAGTAGCTCTTCATCATCAGCTTTGCGTAGCCTGTCAACAGCGTAAGTCCGCATCTCGGGATTTCCCACACTCGGCCCAAGGAGCTCAAGCGCATCATCGACGTCAATTTCGGCCCACTTAGGCAAGAGTGCAATAGCTTGTCGACTCTCAGTCGGCTCGTTCCAGTTCACAGACTTGGCCAGCTTTGTCAGAGCTCGTTTATCGCGGGTGAGGTGATGCCTGAATCTCCAGATTTCGTCCTTCTCCTTGTCGCTCAACTCGACCATCGGGCCGTATGAAAGCACCTTGTTGAGGAAGTCTCGCATTTTAGGATTTGGTTTCAGATCTCGATCGAGAGCGTTGCGCTGGCCACGTATGAGGCGTCGATGCTTGGCTTCAGCGGGATTATCAGTATAGCCAACTTCTGGGTCGTAGACCTGGATCAATTTGGTGGCTCTGCCGCCCTCCGCGTCACTATGGCCGTTGGATTCGGAATGGATACCTGGGCCTAGCTGAACCTCTGGCGGTGGCTTGAAGTTGACAGCACCTGCTTGAGTGTGAGCAGGTTTGATGCTGCTAAGTGGCGGAGCCGGGTACTCTTGGTCCGTAAACACGATGGGATGATCAAATCGCGGCAACTCAATGTAGAGGAAGAACGATCCGTCGACATGATCTGGGTCGCCATCGGCGCAGAACTGACCCTGCTTGTTATCCTTGGAGCTTCCCGCGCTCATCTTGGGTTTTGTGGAGTCTTTCACGCTCTGTCGCTCCATCTTCTCGATCTGTCGGAACACCATTTGGTCCAGCCATTTGTTCTCGGTGATCTCGCCCATTTCATGCTTCTTCATGAGTCCTACTAGCCGCTCCAGCTCCGCCTCTCGTTTGACTTGCTTTTCACTGACAACAACTGGTTCATCAACCGTACCTCGCCGGCCTCTTCTCTTTGGCTCCTGCCACGGAGTCGTGGTGTCCGAAAACCCGTCCGCGGCTCTATGCCTCCAGATACGGCACTTTTGCCGTCCAGTCCGCAATGTAGCATCTTCGTCGTAGAGCGGTATTGTTGTACCGCCGAAAGGGATGTGGTGACTGGTGTCTCCTCCGTTCGGATTCACTGGCGAAAGATCCCAAAGTGTGATTGCTAGCTGTGTGTTCGACGGGAGCGAGCTGTAGTTGACTGGCAGGGTGAGCCACTGACTCCATACCCGACCATTCTTGAAGTGTTTGTATGGTGTCTGCGCGTGCACGGTGAGAGGCTTCGAGTCGGCGAATGGCTGGATTGTGATGTAGAGCTCGGAGTTCGGGCTGAGGTTGCTGCCTCGATGTCGCAGATCTGGACGCCTGAGTAGGGTGGAGTACGCGAGAGGCTTCTCGTAGCCTTCAAGGCGGTTGCTGTGAGGTGTCAGTGGCTATTGAGCTCATCGACCAGGACATGCACCCACACCTTTATCGCAACAGGTAAGTGTAGTTGCGACGAGCTGGCGAAGGTGAAGGGTTCCATTTCCACTCGATCATTCAGCGAATACTATCGGCGAGATGTCATGTCAGAAATGGTAGGATAAACAGCAAGTTATGGTGTGTAGCTATGTAGATGTGTTGCTGATCGCCTGTCGCATTGTCGTAAGCGAGGCAGCATCAGTTGCCGATCGTGAGGGTTAGGGTTGGGGTTGTTCGATATGTCCTCAACTCGATATGAGAGTGAATGGAAAGTTGTTCTGATCAACCGGCAGTAGAATACGCAGATCTGCAGATTCTCGAGATATGCTTATTGCTGGTTTGTGTATCCTGTAAGGTGGGTAGAGACGAAATCTTTGTAACTTTCGGACAAACACCCAAGTGAATCTCTGGTAGTAATAAGGATGTATAAGCCAGAGAGATTTTAAAAACCCATGATATTCTCAACGATATCATACAAAATAGGATTCAAGGGCCATTGAGTCCGAAGATAGCATGATCTCGAACTTGGCGTGTTGAGAAGACGAGGCATGATAGGCGTAGATATATATCGTCACATCTTACAGCTCCGATGAGTCCAAGATTTCAGAAAGACAAGACAGACGACAACCGTCCCATTCGTAGCACAAACGAGTTGTTCCGCGAAGCAGCAAGCCATATATTCATCAACGGGTATCTATAGAAAACAACGCATAGCCCCGTGCTCTATTGGAGATCTCGAGGGTCTGTAGTCCCAAAACGCCACGCTCAACAGTAAACATCTCCTCAAGTGTACCAACCCCTCGCGCCCATTTGAGTTTGCTGCTCTTGCTCGCGATGTGCAATCATGGGCTCGCGATCCCCATACGCCTTCACCAGGTCCTGCCAAGTGCTGTAGTCAAGCGAGAAAATAGCCTGATGTTTACTCGCATTGTTTTTGCGTTGTTCTTCCAAGCTGCGAGGATCTCTTGGGCCTGTGACGAGGTACGTTAGCGTTATCCACACGGCCGAGATGTCGGTCAACTTACAGAGTGTTGGCAAGCCGTCCTCGTCAGGCTCGACTCCACACGTGCCTTCCTTGATCAAGAAGCTGATGCGGAAGAGATTCTCCACCGTTTGTCCGAAATCTAACGGGTCCAGAGCGTACTCGAGCAGATTTGGTCCGCCAGTCGCAGTTATACGGTTCTCCTTGAGCACAGCCTTGCCCCGTTCCGACTTGAGCTGCTCAACTTCGGTAAAGCCAGCGCGCTCCAATGCTTCCTCGGCGCGTTTGCAGTGCTTGTCTAGTGATGTGTGGAGCCGCGAGCAGACGGCCTTTAGGTCATTTTCGCTAGACTGGTTGATGTCGTTGCTGGTAAGGTTTTCCGGACGAGCCTCTCTGCCTGTTTCCCTGGTTTGACGTGCGCGTCGTTGAGTCTGAGTGCGTTGCTTCTTCTGCACAGACAACGGACCTAGCAAGAAGCTCGGGACCGGTGGTCGGGAATTGTAAGGAATGCAAGCATGTCGACCAAGCAATTCCCAGTCGAGAGGCGCGCCAGTGTCATCGTCTTCGCTCTCATCGTCGCTGTCTTGGTTGCTATTCTGGTTTCGTCGTCTACGGGTTGCCGCCGCGCCGTCACCGTCTTCCACATGACCTCCATTGCGCATGTAGCTCAGACACTTCGACAGGAATTCGTCCACGTCTATTCCTGTGCTACTGTCTCCCAAGACAAGCTGGTTGGCTTTGCGGTACGCAAGATCGGACACATTCACGAGCAGACGGGAGTCGAGTGTCGCGTCATTTGTTTGTTTGACGCGATTAAAGATGGTGTTTGCCCTTTTGACGGTGTCCGTGAGTCGTCCGTCATTGCTCTTAAGAATCTCATCGCGGTTCTCTGCTCCTGTCAGTTGTGTCTTTGGCAACTCAGTACCATGCCAACATACCATTGAACTCCCGTTCTAATGCGCGACTCTTCCGCTTGAGGTCCCGTCGCTCGTCCGCGTCTTGATTGGGATCAAAGTATCGTGTGAACTTGTCCTCGTCGTCTCCGCCAGCACCATTGGGCGATCCTGTAGTGTCGTCTTCGTGTATCCGCCGGCGCTTCTGCGCCCGCAAAGCGCTACGATCATCTGCTGAAGTCGGGGTCGGAAGGCTGCCTTGGGAAGCCATGTCGGAAGCACGACCTTTGCCGTGTGGCCTTTGGCGAGTCTCGGGATCGAGATTCTCTTGATCAGAAGTTGACGTGACGGGCGTTGCGGAAGCACCTCGCGATGGGGCTGCTGCTGATGGTTCTCTGTTTACGCGCGCCATGCCTCATAAAGGAATGCGATAGAGTGAGAGGCGATCCGACTTGTCGGCGAGACTCGTTGGTGGATAGGTAATCCTGTGCCACGCATTTGCTGGAGGGCGCTTGTGATCCAGTCGTCTGCTGCGGTCAGAACCTGGTCGCGTATTTTCCTTGTGATATCGCGACGCCTATCCGTGCGTGAACGACAAACGAAGGCAGCAGATGGCGGCCAAAGAGTGCAGTATCGTATCCGTCCGAGTCGCGTCCCTCGGTGGTCGGTCGCGTGGATGTCAGACAAGGCGCAAGTTTCGCGCGTTAGCGGCTGGACTTTAGCTGCCCCACTAAATTCCATTCATCGACCAAATTCGCACTCATACGTTGATTCAATCATATTTGCACCTCTTCGTTCCGCAATCTAAGCTTGTGATAGAACAAGATGGCATGTGATTGCAGTGGGATTGGTGATTCTGTATGTTGATATCCATAGCTTGCTTGCAACAATCGTCTCCATGTCCAACCTGAGACTCCAAACTACTTGTACGCAGGTTTCGTCAGTCTCATTCCCTCAGTTCAACACTGTCTCAGAGCTGCGAAGTCTAAGCCTGATGGAGATCCGCTGTTCAGACACTACGGCGGCGTCGTCGTCGCCAGCATCGCCTTCAACATCAACAACGCCACTTCCACAGCCATTCTTCATCCTGAACGAAAGCCCGACCTCAGCCTTCAGAGCATCCATATCAAACACCGCACCCCCGTCAACATCCTCCTCGGCAAAATGTTCCACCACTTCCCTCGGCAGCGCCTCATCTAACGAGACCTGCCTCGCGTCCTCACCCTCTCCATCAACAAAGGTAATAGAAATAAGCTCGTCCACCAAAAACCCCACAGCCTCATGCTCCCACTCCTTGATCTTCAGCTTCCCCTTCCCGGGATCAAGCAGAACATCCATATGGTCCCTCCAAGTCTCGGCTTCCCTCGTGCAATTCCAGCCAGTCCTGACCGGCCCGCGCACAACTCCAAAGCGCACCGAAGGGATCTTCGAAGGAGACTCAGACCCAGGGCCAGAAGGCGTAGAAGAAGGAGCAGGACCGAGCGAATGCAACGCCGCCACAGCGCCGAACAGCCTCTTTTCGAACTCCTCCAAACCATACTCCACAACGCCCCGCGGGTCGTAGAAAGCCTGGTGCGTGAGGCATTTCTCATACGCCCACAGTGCAGCGAGCAATTTCTCCACTACATCTGACTTCGGAACGTATTCGAAAAACGCCGCGCGGGACTGGAGGAAGCGGCGCTGGAGGTTCAGGATCGACCATTCTTGCGTGAGAATCTCGTGGAGGCGTGAGAGAGTTATGCTGTGGGGTTCTTGCTGGTAGGCTGAGCGCGGGTCGTTTCGGCGGGCGAGGCGGTGGCGCTGGAGGAGGTTGAGCTGCTTGAAGTGGCGCGATTTGTCTCCCAGGTGGAGGGTCGGCATTTTAGCAAGTCGGTTGATGTGCTTTTGCGGCTAGACAGGGTTGTGGTTGCTATTGTCGGTTGTTTCTATTGTTGTTTGCAACGTTGGATTGGACGAATTGGTTTGATGGTTGGTTGGTTGATCGGTCGGTCGGTCGTTTGCCAGGCAGTCCAATCAACATTGTTCTTTTGATTTAGGTGGTGCGCCGATGAGGAAGGAGCGACCAGGCAGTGACGCCGTGTCACCCGTGCAAGTGACTCTTGCATGTGATCGGGTCGATGATAAGTGATCACTGGGGAAGTGTAGAGAGCGACAAGAAAGCCAACACCTTCTCACTCTTGTTCGTCTTCACAAATCAATTGGTGGAATGCAACCCATCTAGATACCTTTATTGAGCGTGAATGGGTAGGTGCTCGTAAGATGTGAAGGCTCGCGCGATGGCTGAATGTCGTTGAAGCGGTCGTGTGGGAAGATCGTAATCTTGAGAGGTCTAGGAAATGCGTATATCTCCCACCTGCTAAATCGTGAGACTACCCACCAAGTAGTACAACAAGTGTAAGACGTCTTTGAAGACTAGAAGAGGAGAAGAAAAAGGTATCATGTACGAAACAACATAACAAGAAAACAATGAGCCTGCACTCACAACAAGCTACCGGAAGATCTCCTGGTCCCACTCAGCCGGGCACAGCTCGTCCCAGGAGATATATTTTCCATCAGACAGATGAGCGCCACCCTTGGAAGCAGCAGCATCGTCTCCACTCTTCATACCATCAACCACTTTCCTAGCATGCCGCTGCACCCACATAGTCTCCCACTGATGTTCACGGGCAGATTTGTCGCCGTTGTGGTGGATCATAATCGGGATCTTGTTGAGGCAGATATTGGTGTAAAGTGGCAGCTGCTTCCAGTCGTCCTTTGAAGAACCGCGCTCGTCCGTATCGATATACGAGAAAGGATTACCACTGCTCAGGATATCTTTCGGCAGTTCGCCGGTAACGCGCGAAGGACAATCGAACATTTCGCGGTTCTCGCTGACCTGCTTTTCGATGTCGTCGCTGTAGGTGATGTACTTTGAGTCTTCCTCGGAATTCACGGTTTGCTGGATGAATTCGGAAAAGTAGTCGAGGCCCAAGCTGAACTCGTCGGGCTTGCCTTCTTTCGCCTTGCGGACCTCGTGCGGGAAGCTGGGGTTGATGGGGTCGTCGACCAGGGTGTAGTAGATGTGAGTGGGGTCTGGCTTTGCTCCCTGGCCCTTGATCTTGTCTTTGATCGAGTAGTGGCGGCGGCGCATGATCTCGCGTTGGAACTCTTGCTCGCCGAAGATGACGGCAAACAAGGCTTGGTCGCTGCCGTGGTACATGAAGTCGGAGCCGTGGCTGCCGTCGTCGAAGTCCATGTCTCGTTGCGTCTCCTTGGCCTTTTCCGCGGCTCGCTGGAAGAGAGCACGCATATCGCGTTTTGGTCCCATGATGAAGCCGGAGTTCAGCCAGCGTTGACGCAGGCTATACCAGAGATTACGGCCAACGCTCATGTCGGTGTTATTGCCGTAAACATCCTTGGGAAGTGGGGACTCGGGGACCGGGTAGCAGCCAATGGTCTGGACCTGGTTGGGCGCACATCGTTTGCCAGAACCGAAGATGACGGTCTGCTTCAAGCCCTCGGCATCGACTGCGGAGCCTAATCTTTGCCGTAAACGTTCATTCGCAGCGTCGTTGACAGAATGGTACCGTGAGATGAGAACTTCGCGCCTGAGCTGGAACCAAATGTCTGCAACAGAGTCAGTGACATTGGGTAGTGGTCGGCTCCATTTGATCGCAACTGACCATAAGCGTCCATCATCACGACCAAGTCATCATCCCCAGCATCGTTCGATGCTTCAAGCCACTCCAACACGGCACTGATCTTGGCCAAATGACTGCCCCCCCCAAGCAGGTAGTCTATCGAGATGTCAGCCATCGCAACATTCCAACATCACCACCCTTCCTCGAACAGACTTACCAGTATCATACTTCTCCTGCCAAGCCAAGATGGTAGGATCCGGGTAACCCAAAGCATTCGACGTCAACAACGTCTTGCAAAGATTAACATCAGGGTTGTTAGCCGGGATGAGCACATGGAGTCTAGTGTCATTGACCGCATACGACCCAGACTTTCCCGACTTCATATGTCCATCCCATGTTGAGACAACGGTCTTCCGCGTTTTCTGGAAACAGTGTAAGCAAGGCCCGGTAGTAACTCTGTCTCCAAATAGGCAGACCCCATTGGCTGATTGAGACCTACATCATGGAAGCCGACGAGAGAAAACAAGAAAACCGCCAGGAAGAAAGCCGCAACGAGAAAGTACAGCCGAGGCCGACGCGATCCCCCCATGATAGCAGACATGATGAACAAGAACGAGGGTAATAATGCGGTGCGCCGTCAAGCACGCAAGGAAAGAGAGAGAGGGGGAAAAGAGACCTTCCGCCTGTGGCCTCCGCGAAAGAGGTGAGGTACAACAGTATCTTAGCCGTTCCTCCAAAGGATCGCCTTGCCGATAACGTAAGTAATCACCTACTATTTCGGGTTTCCCCTTCGCCGCCACGGGCGACATGGCGCATGGCGCTAAGAGGCTGGGCCACGGCCGTAGGTTGGAGTATCACCCAGACATGAACAGCAGACGCTAGCAGCCGATGCCATGCCCCAGTCCCCAGGAGATGCGGCTGACTTTAGCTACTTCCGGATCCGGTAGTAGCACCTATAACATGCTTACATAGCTTCGCCATTATCGGTGTGTCTGAGGTGTTGTCCGGTCTGCGCAAGAGGAGAGCAGTGTGACTACCGACGTGTTTCCTTGAGTTTTGATTATCTCGACGCACCATGGCGTGGCCATCGAGTGAAGACAAGGAGGTTGGAACGTGTCCGGAAGAATGGGTGGGGCATCTAATAGAGCCTTACGCCTTGGTATCAGTAGCGCAAGACATGTGTGGCTGCAACCGCAATAATCCGCCTGCAGATTTTCCAAAGGTTTTGCCGTGAAGCCCGCCAATCTCGGTGGAGGGCGCTCCGGAGGTAGCGGGCAGTACTTTTTCTCTAGTGGTAGGCTCCGCGGCAAGATGATTGGGGAGCGGTTCAGTGATCCTAGTGTTGGCGATGTCCAAAACCGAATTTGACGAGACGACGGGAGCCTTACAGCAGGGCAAGTGGTTGGCCCTGCCGATGTAGCCGTTCTCTTGGCTCTCGGATCTCGGGCACCGGGTTTCTCTGCAGATCATGGACCAATAGCCCTGAGACAAGAGCGCGAACGAACCCCAGGAAACTTATCTCATTCCCACAGGCAATCCGCGACCGCGAGGTTGGCGGCCGGCAGAACATCCGATTCCCATCTGCGACAAGCTACCGTGGTCGAGAAAGCAGATTCCCCACGGGATCAGGCGATTAAGACTTCTGACTAAACTCGCCATTTCCGGATGCTGGAGAACTTTGCGGTAAAAGTACACTGCAGCCGCGGCGCGGCAAACGAAACGACTGGAATGATTGGAACGATTGTCAAGCTCTTGGCCAAAAGCAATCTTGAAATTCTGCGCCACACGCCACACGCGGCACGCCGACTTGTTCAGAATCCTGCTGCTGCAGGTACAACTTTTGGAAAGCCAGGCACACCGCAGCGCAGTGCGTGTGGTGTGTCGTGTCGCGCCGGCCAAGTTACGGGCAAAAAACAGCTTGCTCAGTTCAGCAGTGATGCTCTGTGCCTGTGGCTGTGTTCTGGTTGCGTAGCGGATTGAGACCTGCGGGCAGGGTAGTTTCAACGCACGCCCCAGGACTATACTTTTGTTCCGCGGCGCCCATATGGCCTTCCACTGCCTTTCTGTGGTTTGCTGGCAACGGGGTGGCGGTGCTGTGATTTGAAGTCAGGATGTCACTGATGGATCACTGATGGATTATTGCGAGAAGTGTAATACGTGGGCCGAGTCCCGATTCTCTTGTTGCTGGGTCTACATTTCGTTACAGGTTTCTCTTCTTGTTTTGTGATAATCAGTGGTGATGGATAGCAATATTAATGTCGTTGACCGCTTAGCACGGACTTTCGGTCTGAAGACTGGGCGAGGAAGATATTCGAAACTTGAGCTGCCGCCGTCAGCGTCTGGCAGGAATAACAGATACTTGCCCGGAAGCCTAGCAAAGAGATATACGCTCCTGGTCGCTATCAGCAGTGTTGCGATCCTGGTCGTGTATTTATTAGTATGACTCGGTTGGACCTCAAAACTTAGACACAGGCGTTAACCATTCGAATGCAGCCTCGACATGCCTCGTTGACCAACGTACGAACCACGAATTCGTCGGTCTCTCCTCCACACAATACTCCAGAAGATTTACGGTCTGATCTGCATGTCTTGATCCCGGCTTCACGACCAGATCCAAATCTCTGCAAGGCAATAATATCGGGCAATGTCCTTGGCTACCCAAGACCGACCATTATCAACTGGAACCAGACATTTGATGATCCAGCCTTTGTCGAAGGCGGCTCGCACCTGGCAAAAATCAATGGCACGGCCCAGTATCTGTACAGCCTCGACGAGTCTCGCGATGACGATCTGGTTCTGATGATTGATGGCTATGATGCTTGGATGCAGCTTCCGCCGCAGACACTGATCGATCGCTTCTTCGACATTAGTAGTCGGGCGAATGAGCGAATTGATTTTGAGATGAACAGGGCTTCTGTCAATGATAGCGTGGTCTCCCAAAAGATAGTGTTCGGCTGCCAGAAACGATGTTGGCCGTGGAGTGTGGACGAGTAAGTATAAACTGTTGAATGAGGTGAACGAGAGACAACTGACACATCGCACAGCCCACCTTGCTACGCCGTACCAGAATCGTCACTGCCTCGGGACATATACGGACCAGAGACTGACACGGATGTCGACGACGAAGAAAACCCGTACATCAAGTACCGGCAGCGATTCCTCAACTCCGGTGTGGCCATGGGCACTGTTGGAGCCATGCGACGGATGTTTGATCAAGCTCTGGCACAGGCACCACAAGACGCCAATTTTGGCAGCGACCAATACATCTTCAGCCATATTTTCGGAGACCAGGAGCTTTACCGTGAGATTCTCCGTCGTGATGCAGGTCTGACGCCGAGAGAAGGCTGGAATGAGGACCACATCGAGGAGGTCAGAGCCAAGGCCGCAGCAAGACCAGATGGCAGTTTCGAGTTTGGCATCGGCATTGACTATGGCAGCGAAATTGGACTGAACACTGTGTTTGCCGAGGACGACACAGAATGGATCAAGTTCTCAGACGGTGGCCAGCTGCACGAGGCTCAAATCAGTCGTGGAATTGATGAACAGAGCAGACGCCTCAGGACGATACCCAATGACATCAACACCACACTGGCACCGTTCCACAGTCTTGATGAAGGCCAGAACCTACCGAGCAATTGGCAAGACGTGGACCTGTTCACGGATGTATGGACAGGCATCTCGCCGGTGGTGATACACCACAACGCCCACCGCAACGGGATGAAAATCCTACGCGAGACGTGGTGGCCCAAGATATGGTTTCAAAAGCATCTCCGCAGTCTGATTGTTGCCACGAGTGGTGGACCGCCGAGCTACGTGGCTGTTAGCGGCGTCGATGGCCGTGGGTATTGGGCGGAGAAGGGTTGGGGTGGCGGCAATGAGAAAAGTCAGTTGGCGAAGGCAGCTAGTTCGGGGGAATGGCTGGCGTATGACGATATCTGCGCCGAATACGACGAGGAGCTATTTCGAAACGATAGCTGAATGGGACTTGTTGGACAGAGCAGTAGGAGTGTTTCCAACGTGTGGAATGTGTGGTTACACACGTTCAAAGTGGTGTGTGGCGTGATTGACGAGACCGTGGGCAGCACGTGGATATGTGGTTTGCTGTGCTGTGCCACCGTGTCGGGGTAACGCCTGGTTCGGTGATACGTAAGCGGCTGTCCGGGACCGTGGATTGGGTGTATACCAGCTCGCTGATAACGAGCATGAGCGTGAGCCCAGCACCCAGCTAGTTGGCACGCCCAAGCCGTGGCCCATGCGTTTGGTAGTGTTCCATGCCGGGGAGGGGTGACGGTTTGGCATGTAGTATATATTGTATACCACCAGCTGAGATGTGCAGCATGTGAAAGATGTATAAAACAGACCAGCACAGCAGAGTGCCGAAGTGAGCACAAAGCGGCCATCCCTGCACTCCACGTTTGTGCGAGGAATGCTTCTAAGCGAGGCCCGGAGAATTCGTTTGACAGCTCGACAGACTCAAGGGCTGGAACGGGAGCGTTGGAACGGCTCACCGGGGAAGCTGCCGAGAGGGTAAAATAGAGTTGACAGGATTGGGAGTTTGTGTGTTGGGTAGCGTGGTATGTATATAAAGCAAGAGAATACTGTTGTATGTAGAACATGAACTGGTACAGTGTAGTATAGTATAGGGCATGGAAGTATCGGCTCCGAACACCAGATTTATGCCATGGCATGGATGTCGAGTGGTAAGCGAGCGCAGTCGGCATCTACCTTTACGCTATCATGGTCGCCTTCACCAAACAGGCAATTGTATGGAAGAAGGCCAACCGACCGACCGACCTGCACGCATGCACAAGCACACGCACGTCCACCGGCCATGCAGATGGACTAGACTACTGTAGCTCTTGCCCTCTCCTCCCCTCCCCTCCCACTCGAGAGTCTCATGTTTCCTCAATTATCATCAGGTATGTAAGCAGTCGCACTTGCACTTGCAGCATCAGTACATGTAAACGGTGAACCGCTGTCAAGACCCGACCCTCCCACTCGGTGTCATCAACCGACCCAGTGCTCTGGCTCGCACCACTCCTCCACATCCTCCCCCCCTCCCTCCCGTCTCCATCCTTTCGTCAAAGCAGGTGAACAACAATCCTCCGAACGCAAGCCAGCAGTGCCACACTCGAGCAGCATGTCGACCTTGCTAAGCTTGCTCGCCTCGCCTCTGGGCCTCTCACTGGCAACATTACTACTATTATCCTACGCCTGCCTACACGCCATCACCAACCGGCGTTTGCTGCGGAACTTTAGAGGCCCGCTGCTAGCAAAAACCAGCCGCTCATGGCTGTTCTGGCAATCCCTGCGCGCCCGCGTCAACGCCGCCCAATTCGAAGCCTTGCAGCAACATGGTAAGTCTCCTGAAACAACGACTCCGACCACTCGGGTTCCCCTCTCGAACACAGACACACAACAATTGCTGACACACGCCCGCCAGGATCGCCATGTTGCATCGGCCCTAATCTGTTGGTCACCGACGACGCGGACCTGGTACGCCACATGAATGCACCCGGCTCCAAATGGTCTCGCTCGGGCTGGTACGACGGCGTGAGGCTCGACGCACGCTACGACTCTGTCTTCTCCGCCCGTGACGAGCGACTTCACGCTGATCTGAGGGCGAAAGAAATCGGCGCAGTGAGTTGTTGTCGTGGCGTTCAAATATCAGTATAGCAAGCAACCGACCACTGACAACACCCACCCACCAGTACAATGGCCGCGACATTGACAACCTCGAGCCCGACATTGACGCGCGAGTCGTCGAGATGATCGACCTGATCCGCACAAAGTACAGCAACACCGTCGTCGACATGTCCGCCATCACCCGCTACTTCACGCTCGACGTCTTGAGCACCATCGCCTTCGGCCGGCCCTTCGGCTTCATGGCCGCCAACGCAGACCTCTGGGACTACGACAAGCTCACCACGCAGGCCATGATGATCCTCGAGTGGGTGGTGCACCACCGCACCTTCCGCTGGGTCTTCCAGTCCTCGCTCGTCCAATACCTGGCCGCCCCGAGACCGACTGACGAACGAGGCATGGGCCCCATGCTCGGATTCGCGCGCCAAGCCGTCGCTGAGCGATTCGGACCAGACCCGAAAGTCAAGAAAGACATGCTGGGCCACTTCGTCGGCAAAGGCCTGTCGCAACTACGCTGCGAAGTCGAAGCGAACCTGCAGATCGTAGCGGGCGCAGACCCGATCAGTACAGTCTTGCGCTCGACCCTCTTCCTGCTCGCAGGCACCCCCATGTCCTACGCCAAGCTGCGCACCGAAGTCGACACCGCAACCAACGACGGCAGCCTCAGCTACCCGGTCACGTCCTACTCGGAAGCGCAAAAGTTGCCCTACCTCACAGCATGCCTCTGGGAGGGCCTGCGAATGTACCCGCCGCTCTTCGGGCTAAAGGCCAAAGCCGCGCCGCTGGGCGGCGACACTTTCAAGGGCGTCTACTACCCCGAAGGCACCGAGGTGGCCGTCTGCGACGACGCGCTCTGCCGCAACACCACCATCTTTGGCCAAGATGCGCACCTCTTCCGCCCGGACAGATGGGTTCAGGCGGATCCCGAGACCCGCGTCAAGTACCGGCAGACCGTGGACGTTGTTTTTGGGAGCGGTCGATTCATGTGCTTGGGCAGACACATTGCCATGATGGAGTTGCACAAGGCGATGGTGGAGGTTAGTTTCCCCTGCGCTCAGGACTTCTAACGCGATCGATACATGTACTGACAATTAGCAACAGCTCTTCAGGAACTTCGACTGGCAGATCGCGGATCCGTTCAAGGGCATTGATTGCGTCGACCATAACGTCCACGTCCAGTCCAACATGAACTTGCTCGCCATGCCGAGGTAGGCGGTTAGAAGTAAGCACCGCGATGTCACAGGCGTTCTTGATCGGAGGCTTGACAGTTGTTTTCTCCACCTCTCTCTCGTCACCTTTTGCTTTTCCGATATATACCCTTATTTTAGCATAGTATTGTCTTTGTGAAATGCGTGTAATTAGTAATTGGAGTCGGTGCCCTCAGGGGTGCTTTTGTTCACTTCCTTCGCCGATTTGCGTACTAACTGTTGTTGACCATATCTTTGCTGTAAAAGATCGATGGGACGTTTCGTATTTCGACGGTTGGCCGTTCCGGTCCATCAAGGCCCGTCCGCTGCAGTGATATCCATTCCTGATCGCGAAATGGCGAATGATTCGGGGTAGAAAAAGCCGATCGTGCGGCGTGGTTGTGGCCAGGCTACGTGCACTTTTCTTGGTATACATAATACAAAAGCCGCCAGCCTTACAGCCCAAACCAAGTGGAAGAAAGAAGAATAGAAAAAGGTTGTATATGAAGAAATCCCACCAGATCCGAAACGCCATGCTCTTTGATTTGTCTCGTCTCACACACAACGCGATGTTTCAAACTCGTGTACGCGCGCGGGGGAGGTGGGACACTCGTTTACGAAGAGAATCTCTTGGTGACCTTTGCGAGGACTGTTTCAGGATTGGTTAGCACAGATTCCCCTTCGAAAAGACCTCTCAAGGTGGCTGATCTGAGATCAAGGCCACTGCCGATCGAAAACGATCCAGCTGACGGGTATTATTGTACTCACTGTGAAGCGCAACGACGCTGATGATGAAACCAATGCTCAGCACCATGACGACGAAGGGGTCGACCTTGAGGCCGGGGCTCTCGTCGGTGTAGAGCTTGAGCATTGTAGAGCTGCTGCCGCCAGCGCCGGCGGCGCGGGTGCTCGAGGGGCGGGCATTGGCGACTTTGTCGGCGCGGTCGGCGGCTGCGCGGCGGCGGATGGCGGTCGCGGGGCCTCCTGGGGGTTTGGGCGAGGCAGGGCGTGCGGTTGTGCTGCCAGAGGCGGTGGGAGAGACGGGGGAGTCGGAGGACTGGGAAGATTATTTGTTAGTCGCTACATCTTAGGTGGGCGTGGTTTGAGAGCTCGATGTGTTGATCTCGTGCTTTGGAATAGGAGGTTGCGTACCATTGTGAAGGTGGTTGCTGGAGACTTTCGATGCTTTGTTTGTGTTCGCTAGATGCCCTTTTGGTCGACGTTGCTGTGCAGATTTGGTGGAGGTATGAGCGTTGAGAGTGTCGTGGTAGTAGTTCCAGAAGCGGAGAGGTCGTCGAGGTCGTGTGAATTGAAGCCACCTCTCCAAGAAGCTCTGTCCGTCAGGGTTCACGGAAGGGCCGTCCCGGGCAACGCGGAGAGAAAGGTCGTGTTCGAGGAGTGATCCTTGGAGACTCTCTCTCTCTCTTCAGCAGCGGCTCTGACCTCTTTCCTCATTTTCTCGATGGTCTTCCAAGTTTCTTTCAACGGATTTTGGCATTGCGACGTAACATGTCAACTCTCCTACCTACCTCGGTTCATACATTGCACGCACAGTACACTTGGCAACGCGGTGTGACAAACTCTCTACGTTTCGGTATCACATACATGTACTATTCTGCAATACTTGCGACACGACGACATCAACCCACTCGCAGTGAGAGACACTAATGTAGTCTGGCAAGAGTTGCAATGCCGAGAACATGCTTCCGAGAGGTAGTTGCATGATCCTGCAAACCTCGTACGCCACGGCAAACCTAAGAAGAGATAAACTTCGAGTGCGTGTTGGCACCGGGTCTTGTCTGCGACTTCTGAAAGTAAATCTTGGATGGTTTCTTCACTTCATGTCAACCCAGATTTCCTTTCAGCTTATAGAGGTGTCGAATTGCATCTCAGTCAGAAGCAGAACACCACCCATCTATTATGACCAACCTCACGTTCGTACTGGGTGCCGATTTCGAAAGCAACAGCACTGAACATCAGTAGGAAACTGTAAGTGCATGCGTTTGATGTGCACTGTAGTGTACTGGTGGAAAAGCAGATGCTGCTGGGATGCCGCCAGTGCAGTGGCCTAAAACGGCCATGCATGGACACCGCCACGTTGTCAGGCTTTGTATAGGGTCGGTCGAGAGCATGCCGTGCATGCTTACCTGATGAGGAGTTTGAACTCGTAAGCCCAGGACACCGCTTCGTGCGCGGAAGATCTCCCTGACTTGCAAAGATGATGTCAAATGTTGATCATGAATGATCTCGATGTTTCCAGTTGGTGTGACAGCCTTGCGCGAGAAGTGCTTGCCGAACGTAATCGGGTCCAGTCTTCCGTCCAAAGTTTGCCAACGAACACTCCGCGGAGTGTGGTGCTGAGTCGCAGACTTTGAGAGGATCAAGCTTCCAGGCGGGCGATCGCAGATGCGTGCAGCATGATATGGACTCACAACGGTGCTTGTGCGGGATCGCTTTCAGCCTTCTTTTGTCTCGGGCTATTCGGCCCCACTGACCAGGAAGGCCTCGTCGTAAGATCGCGAGCCGGGTCAGCCGGTTGGTCACAGCAGCAGGATCACATAATCAAGCGTGTATTTGTGTGTGAAAATTTACGAGGCTCTGGTGGTACAGGCGAAAGCAAACGGCGACTTTGGACGGTGATCATGAGTCGAGGGAGTAAGCCCAGTAGCCAGTTGCGCAAATCGACAGCATCATGGAACGAACAGCAAACGTCCCACGGAGGCCGCTCCTCGCAACGCTCATATTCATGACATGGCGAGTTCTTAACTGGGATTTCCATCCCGCACTAGTTCCGGCTAGCACACGATCTTGGATCCCAAGCTCCCGTTCCATTGGCCGATATACACATAAGGCGTTGGCGCGGGCGCAACTCGTGCCCCGGGCGAGTTCTGGCCGGTGCTTGGGCATTTTATGCTATGATGATGACGGATGCAGACGGATCAACGGATTTGCGATCAGACCGAGAAGGTGATGTCTCTGGTCTGATTCCGATTTCACAAAAGGCCTTGCGCGCGCTCGCGCCGGGCTCGTGATGGACACCCAACGACGACCTCTCCGACACCCATCTGTACCATCTATTGCTGAGCGACCTCTGGCAGGGCTCAGACTCTCATCGACATTGGACACCGCGTTCGCTATTTGCATAAGACTACTACAATACCACGGATAACACGATGGAGAAACAGACCATGATGGCTGCAAAGCGCGCCAGGTTGGTCTCGCAAGTCCTGATGCGACAACATTATTGCAGTATGGCTGACCTTCAATTACAGGAGCGCTAGCTGCGTCTTCCCCTTGATCACAACTGTGTTGGCCTTGTCCTACCACGCTCTCATCGCTGCCATGTGCTCTTATCTCCCACAGGACTCCATGGCCATCGGTTATGGGTTGGCCGGCTACGCAACGGCAGGCTGCGCAATCAGTCTACTTGGCATATACGGCATACTCACAGTGAGTGATCTCGTCCATTCATCATCAAATGTACCCGCGACTAACCCGCCACCCTAGCAAAACCGAGGTCTAATCTCCCTGTTTTCACACTTCCTACTACTGGACGCCCTGGTATCAACATGTGCACGTCTCCTCATACTGGAATTGTTCTTCAACACAACCCACAGTCAGGACACATGCTCGGATACCATCGAAGCCATCTGGACTGACCAGAAACAACCATCGCATGACGTGGTCATGAGCCCAGAGTGGCAACAGGCACTATTGAAGGCCGGACTGTGGTGCCGGTTTGCTCTTGGAGCAGTGCACGTTGCAAGCGTAGGCGTGCTTATCTGCACATGTGCCGCGCAAGGAACAGTCGCTGTAGCCGTAAGAAGTTACGGTCTGCAAGTGGGCGGTTCAGCAGAGCAGGACGTTCTTGTCGACCAAAAGGAATACTTTGACGACGACTCCCGGGACGTAAAGGAGGACATGATAGGAGAGAAGTGAGTCGCTCGAAATAGCGCTTCATCCATCACTCACCACAATTCAACCGGCCCTCACAGCACACACGATTCAAATGAAATTCGTTCTACTTATCTAGGCAATAACGCTCAATGACAACGACAAAAACGCCAATCGTCCCAAAACGCCATCTTCAATTCTACTCGATCTCGTCAACAAGTTTCACCCGACATACGACCTCCCAGCTCCCACAACTCTCACAGCCGCCACCACTCGACTCGCAACCGCACTTCTCAACATCCCAGCCTCGGATCTGTTTACAATGCCCGCAGAGCGTCCTCACTCTCCTCTCTCTCGCCTCGAAATCCTCGAAATATCCCTTCGGCAACCCTCTCGCAATAAGAGTATGCTCGAACCAGCCGTGATGCCACTTGCACACTGGCTCCTCCCGGCCGCAGTAAAAATCAGAGGGCATCAGCCCTCCGCAAAGGATGCATTTCCGTCTCCCTCCCGAAGTATCGCAGCGCTCTGCGACGAAGCGTCGGATTGCTCGCTTTTCGCAGTCGGAGGCGGTTTTGATATAGCCTGGGGGAGGCGAGGGGAGTTGGAAGAAGAGTCTTCTGGTCGACAGTTTCAAGGCTATGAGGCCGGAAGGCTGGATGTGGGTGGCGATCTGTTGGATGAGCTCGGTGGGGAGGGCTGTGAGCTTCGTTGGATCGGGCTGGCCGATATTTTGATCTCGCCAGTGGGACATCGTGGGCGCGAGTTGTCCTTGAGCTTCTTGGTGACAGCTGCGGTAACGGTGATGGAGCTGCTGTTGCTGCAACGGCGGCGATTTTTTCGTTTCGTCGCTCCACGAGAAGTTTGTTTGCTTGCTTGCCTGTTCCGTCAGGCAGGGTTGGACGCCGTGTCACAGTCAGTGTACCAGGTGCCAACGACGAAAGAAGGTTGTCTCAAGAATCGGCCTCGTGCTACTACACAGTGTGACGAAGATACCGTATGACAAGGCGAGACAAGACAAGACAGATGCGATGATTGAAACCTACAAATACCTAACGAAGCGAAAAAGGCTGCTTGCCCAAATATAATAATGACAGTACCTACTCAAATCACCCACCCACAACACCAGACCACCACCAGACCATCACCCTTGTTTCAAGGCACATGTTCAGACCGGTACCCTTTTACCGCCAAAATGAACAGATTGTGTCATTGCCATGCCCTCACCCCCAAACATGAATCGTAGGTCTACGTTCCGTTGTATAGCCGCCCTACGTGAAACACAACAACCGGATTCCATCATCTTCAGACACACCTTGTGCTAGGTAATGCAGGTGCCCATCTACGCACCACAGTAGTCAGTCAGTCTGATCAAGTCCAAGAAAAAGTAACCGGCTGCGTGCCAGAAAAAAAACATGTATTCTCTCCTGATGAAAACCTGACGTAGTAAGGTACCTGCTACCTATGTATTAGCGTACCCTTCTAAACTTAACCCCTAGACACTACCACAAATTTCTGGTCACTTGGTACCGTTCCAAGAAGCACGCGGCGCTTGTGACCTTGGGATGATTAGACCGACCTTATCTATGCCGCTATGCGCATGCGCGCGTGTGTGCGACGACAGAAGCAGCGGCGGCGGCGGCGACGACTGTGGCTTGTGCGGTTCGCATATGACCAGTCACATACCGTAGCGGTGGGAATATGATCGGCTCCTGGCGCGCAGCCTCCTGCACGGCACACGTTGGCGACAAGACTGAGGATATTGCTTTTACAGGTATTCTCTTCCTGGCTTCTAGAAGATTGTGTAGTCCGGATTGGTGGGAAGGCAAAGAAGCAGTGCCTCGGCCTAAATATTATCAATACACATCATGACCTTGTCCTTCCTTACCTATCCTTGATGGATGCCGCACGGGGTAGCGCAAGACACGACTCACGAGACGATGGGGGAATCACCATTAGGCCTGCGGTGGTTGGAGCGTGATCGTGAATAAATCCCACACGTGAGAGGGCCCACGAGGCGCGCCTGCCTTACGAGATCCCGCTCGACAACCATAAACAGACCTCACCTCGGAAAAATACAACATCACCACACTACATGTAGGTCTCCGAATCGACCTGTACACCACAAAATCAACACCTCGAATTATTTGGCAAACAGAAGACTCGTTTCGCAGCCGCACGTAATGATAAGCTCGGCCAACTCCTTACATGTAGTCACCGATATTCAAAAACAATCGTGTATGCGCCGCTACCTGCTATCCGTTTTTCGATCCCATAACCCTTTCCTTTCCCAATGCGCATAAAGATAACAATGCAACAGCAAAAAAGCAAAATTACCTGCACCCATTCACTGGTATCCGCAACCAAAACAATCACACGACCTCTCCCAGGCCGAACCCAGATATAAAACCCCATCATGACCTCGCGGTCTCAGAAAGTAAAATGGATCGCAATCCAGTGTACGTCGGCCAGGAACCCCAATTCGTGACCCCAGAAAATCATCAGTCAAGCAAAACACCGCTTCCCTATATCGGCGGTCCGTTCGGTCGCCTTCCATGGCCGCCCCTCAAGAGGTCGGGACTCGACCGCCTCTTTACTTTTCCCTTCGCAAATAAACGATCCCGATACACCAAGCCCGCGCAATGAAAATGCCGCACGGGTATGCCACCGTTTGTGTTTTCAAAGAACCCAGGATTTTTTCCCCCAAAAGACAAACACCAAAAGTCGTTTCATCCCGTATTGCTCGGGACAATTCCCACGCTGCGCCAGACCATGGCTACTAGCCCCAGACGCTGGCCTGGGCGTTTCCGAGAGTGTTCTTGCCCCAAACACCAGAGTTGTTACCCCAGTTGCCGCCCAGAGCACCAACGTTCTTGTCGGCAATGGACGCTGTCGAGGCCGAGCGCTCGTCCTTCATCTGCTGAGTTGAGGTGTTCTGGTTCTGGGATTCAGCGCTGCTGAAACCGTATGCGAGCGAGGACGGTGTGAGGGGCGTGGTGGACCGCTTGTTCAGGCCGCCAGCCGAGCCAGGTGCCTGGACCGGACGGGTGCCAATGGGTGCCACTCCGCTAAGCGTGCCCTTGGGGCCTTGGGAGAGGGGAGGGGAGCCGGTCGGCGAGGAGGCCGAAGTGCGTCTGCTCTGCTGGTCGTTCAAAAGCGCAAAAGACTGCTGGGCAGTTGCGTTGTTGGCGGGTGACGCAGTGCTGCTGGCGCGATCACGGGGTGGCATCTGGACGGCACCTTCGCCGCTGGCAACTGCCTGGGCCTGGGCACTGAACGGATCAAAGGCCATGGGCGAGGCGCCACGAGCACCGGCAGGGACGCGGGCATCCTGGCTGGAAGGGCGGGCGGCAGTGCCATCGGCGTTGTAGAGGCTGGAGTTGTCGCCGTACAAGGCGCGGTGCTGGCGGGCAATAAGTTCACGACGATCCTCCTCGCTCATGGTGTTAGGGCTCATAGCGCGGTCGGTCTTTGCGGCGGCGCCGGATACATCCTCTGATAGGTTTGGTTAGGTCAAGTCGTCGCGAGCTGGGCTGTAATACTCACTTCGGTTGTACTGCTGCTCCTGGTGGTAGTTGCGCAGCTCACGCTCCCTCTGGGCGGCCATACGGCGCTTCGCCTGCAGCATTTGCTCGGCCTCACTGTGACGGTTCTGCGGCGGGAAACGCTGGCCGGCATAGTATCCTTGCAGACCTGCGGAGCCAGGACGGCCTCCCTCCACGTCGCCGCTGACCGAGAGATTCCTCGACGGGCCACTGCTAGACGTGTGGGTGCTGTCCCTGCGACCAGCCTGCACGTGGCTCGGAAGCCAGTTTCCGCTCTTCATCAGGTTGTCCGTTGCACGCTCGATCTCCTCGAATTGCAAAGCAAAGGCGTTGGACTCTGTCTGCTGGGACATGGCCGAAGTAGCGCCCGAGCGGGACGGAGGAGCCTGCTGCTCGTAGGTCGAAGGCTGGCGACCCTTGGCCGACCAGTTGTTGTCGTTGTCGTAGAAAGCCATGGCTGAGGTGATGTTGGCGAATGTCGGTATAAAATGTTCCGCAAAAGGGGACTGGTAAGTCTTTGATCGCGGCGTAAGGATAAATTGATTCTGAAATCGCAAGTCAGCAAACGATCCCTGGGGAAAAAACAATGCGATGCGCCAGCGTGTCAAGGCGTCTATCACATGCGACGCCCGCCAACAGCAGGGTCGCTGAAGCGAAGGCTCACGCGATGACCGGCTGAGAATGGGAGCGAATGTGACAGTCGGCTGGATGATGATCACTTTGCAGACAAGGAAACACGACGTACCGTGAAGAGTCGAACAAGCGCCGCCGCAAATGCACAAGGCGAGACAGGAGAGCAGGGAGAGAGGTCAAGGAACGTCGGAGGCACGCGAAGGAGAGTCGGGCTGAAGGAGAGTCGCAGTAGCAGTGTAGTCGCTAGGCTAGTGTCGAGCAGGAGTCCGTGGTGGGCTTAGGATGTGGGATTCGATTGGAGAGAAGGCGCATCTGCCCACAGCATCTGCCAAAGCGAAGGGAAGCCTCATCTCCGCTGCCCGAGCATGTGGCCCCCTCTCCTCAACGCTGCCAAATTTATTTTAGCGTAGATGCCGGCCATTGGTGCGCGAGCATGGCTCTGTTAGCCGCACGCCATCAGATTCCCAGGCCAGGACCAGCCGTTTCCTGCCGTTGACCCTATTTTGCAAGAACTTAACTGAACTGAGAGTCGTGGACCTTTGTGCTTGGAAGAGATCCCTGAGTTGTTTTCGCATCGAATTCGCGACCATGTCCGTTCAGTTCGGAATATTCGACTTTACCGGCAACTTCAACTTCTCCTTGGTACCACTGTTAGGTACTATTTGCCTCGGCCGGCGGACTCACGTCCACATCGCAGCAGTCCAAGTCTCCAATTCATCCGGTACACGCCAAGTTGTCAATGATTGCGGCCCGCTTATTTCTTCTTCTCTTATGCTTTGTCCGTGATGAGATGACGGCCGGCCGGCAGCCCTGTCTTTCCTTCTGTCACATGTGTTCTGGATGGCCTATCTGCCGACATCCGGGGCCCTGTGTCGGCCTTCGCTACCACTTCTCGTTTCCCTGTGCTCGGCCGACCGTTTCTTCACACTTACAGTAGAAACATTGCACGTTGTCTCGCTAAATCCCACGCCGCCATGCTGATCGAAATGCTACAGTATTTACTACACGAGCTCTAGCCACTGTCGCTATCGGTGACGGGCAGCCCACCCTTGTCTCTTTCACTCGCATGCACGCGTGCATGCTTAGCCGCGCTGTCACGGACTCGATGGCCCGGAAATGTTGTGTGCTCTGGTCTAGCTTCATGCGCAACCCCCCACTGATCGGAAAGGTATCTCCACAAGATCACGCACGACATGGACAAGCGAGTCAACATGAAGTCACAAAAGCTGCTGCTCGAGACCGCCTTTGGGAGGCAGTCAGCTGTAACCCGGCAGCTCGAAGAGATTCTATCTTGCTTCCCCTCCTCCTTGCGAGGCTACCAAAAATACGGCAACGCTTACAAGCATGTCGATACACCGACAATGTCAATGACCCCGCGCGGTTTCGCTTCGTACGTGCAGGTGTGTCCATGCATGCATGCATGCGGCCGCACAGCAGCAAATGGATCTGGCATGAACCGCGCTTATCATCGGTCAGAGTGTCACTCTGCATGGCGACATCCGAGTACAGAGTTCGGAGCAAGATTTTCAATGTCACATATGAGCGGTATCACTAAGAAACACCGTTGCTTCTGCTCTACGCGTTTCCAGAGCTACCATAATGTATGAACCCAAGACTTCTGAATACCAAAGAGATGTTCGTCTAGCAACCACCACCACCGCCTCCACCGTCGCCGCCGCCGCCTCCTCCGCCTCCCATGCCACCGGCAGGCATACCTGCTGTAACACCAGCACCTGCAAGTCCTCCGGGTAGTAGAACCGACATGACGGCCTCACTCTTAGTCATAACCGGCTTCTCGCATTGTGTTATCGCAAAATAAACCGCAATCGCCGCGGCCTGTCGAGCAAGTTAGCATCAGACTCTGTACCATGCATGACAGGCTACTGAGAAACTTACCAAGGATATGTCAAAGCCTTGAGCAACATGTACATCCCACTCGTTGTCCTTGAAAGGGATCCGCGACATGTATCTCTTGATCATCTTGGTTTGTACTACTAACTTGTCGTCGTAGTACACGCAAACATCTTTGCTGGTCGAACACTGGTCGTCTTTTTTAACGGTGAACTTTGCTCGAACGGAAAGATCCACTTCTCTCTCAGTCGTGTCGTCCACGAAGCGAATTCCGACATATTCTCCCTCCTGGCCGTACGAGCGACGAAAGATTGTACCAACGGGGTTGTCTTCTTGGTCTGGTAATACGATCGACCAGGCTGAAGTGACTTTCGAGTCGTAGCTGAGGTCAAAGAGCCGTATCCCGGATGCATCATAGAACGAACGGCGAGAGTTCCAGTCTGAGGCTTTCTTGTCTACGGTGAGTAGGGTGTTGTCTCCCGAGGCGTCGCTGATCGTGTAGCCGCCTGACGATGATGATTTGGAGCTGTGTTTTTTCAGTCGGAGGGAGGTTGGCTCGGTACAGATCTGCTCTGCGCGGATGCCAACCAGCTTCTCCAAGATGGCTGGTATCGTTGTTTCCATGTTGACTTGACGTGTTGGGTTGAATATCTGAGTTGTTGAAATCGTATTTGTGATTGGAACGGTTAGGTCTCTTCCGACTCGAGACCATTAAATACTGCGATCCCGTGCTACACGCCCAAGAATGGCGACTATCCGTCTTGCCTTGCCGGCAAGGCTGAGTAAGGCTGTGCAGAATCGCTTGACACACTATAAGGAATGTTACTGGTACTTTGGCATGTATGTATGCATTACTTGGGACTGCAAGGATCGACATCCAAGAAGCCAAGAGCGCAGTTTTAGAGGCATGTACGGCATGATGCGCTGAGTATAAGTGCAGACCAAGACTCCACTACCACGAAGGATCTATATGGCTGTGTCGCGGGCATGGCGCAGCATTCTCGCGATGTTTCGTGATGTTGTGCCGATCCATGCATCCATGCATACGATTGCTGGGCGCCGAGGTGTCTTCGGACGATCTCGGTCACAACCCTGACAGCACTTCCCTGTGGCATTGCTTTCTGTTCACCAACCTCACATGTTGAATACTGGCTTGCAACATGAGTGTCTTGTCTCGCAAGGCTTTCAGTCGAATGTCGATGCCTTCGCATGTCATCGAGCAGGCTTCTCTTCGTCGACTCTCCAGCCCTACGAATGATTTGGTCGACAGCTACCGTAGGTCATGATAGTTCACCGGATCTGGACAATCTCTCTATCGCCATGACTGTACCAGAGAGAATACCAATACCAACGGCATGTTTCTACCGTATACCTGCTTCCTTCCACCCACGTCATACAGCCGCGTGGCGGTTAATGCGGCCCAACAACAACTCCTTCCATTCAGACCCTCCTACCTTACATGAGATGAGCTCAGATCGACCGGTGAGTCGACTATTTCAAAGAACCTACATGTACAATCCCAGTCCTCTGACTTCCACATCGATACCTTATCTTTGAACACCACCTGGAAAGAAACTCAATCAGGTTTTCGACCTCCTGTGACCAACTAAAACTTCGACCGCCAGCGGAGAAAGCGACCCCGCCAAGAAAACCCGAACCTCTTCACATCCTACACCGTCTCCCTCTCGCTCTATACTCGCCGAAGCAGTACCAGAATCTTTTTTTCACAGATCTTAGGAGTAGCTCAAAGATCCGAAAAGATGGCGACCGTCCAAGCAACTTCGACGAGTGATCCTCAGGATGCCTACGTCGCGCCGCCCAAATCGCCCAAGGACCGACGTTTCTCGAGCTCGAAGGAGCCGACCAGCAAGGGTATGTATGGCTCTGTTCTCCCGAATGGGGTATAGCAAGAGAGTCAAGACATTTCAATGCAAAATTCAACGAGTCATCGTGGCGACCCAACTCCAACACGCCCATAGTACGATTCAGCCACCACATCGAATGCCTCTCCATCGTTTCCCGTGTTCATCCAAAGCCATGAGTTGCAATACCAAACTCAAAGACGCAAAAGCTGACCAAATACCCCCAAGAGTTCAAATCATCCATGCACAGGCAGTTCCGTACCGCCCATGAAGGTCACAAACCTCACGCCGGTCTCGACCCTTCCCGTGCGAGTACCGGTGTTGTCTGGACCACCGAGCAAGCCTACGAACATGGATACCTCGAGGATCCCACCTCTTGGGCAAACTTGGGACAGGGAGCTCCCGAAGTCGACGACGACATCAAGGGATGCTTTGACCGCCCGACTCACATCGATGTCACCATGACTGGACGTGAGTATGGGCCCACTGCTGGCATCAAGCCGCTCAGAGACGCCGTCGCCCACCTCTACAACGAGCATCACCGCAAGGGTAAGGAGAGTAAATACACCTGGGAGAATGTTTGCATCGTGCCCGGTGGTCGGGCTGGGCTCATCAGAATTGCGGCCGTGTTGGGTAAGCCCCTTTTTGAAATATGAGACTCTCCTCACGATACTGACATGTTCAGGTAATGCCTATCTCGGCTTCTTCATTCCCGATTACACTGCGTACAACGAGATGTTGGGACTTTTCAAGAACTTTGCTGCTATTCCCATTCCGCTCCTGCGTGAGGATGGCTACCACATCCACGCCGAGAATATCGCAGCAGAAATCGCACGTGGAACTTCCGTCATCCTGACCTCAAACCCTCGCAACCCGACCGGCCGCACTCTCACCAACCCTGAGCTGGCTCAGGTACAGGACATCTGCCGTGACCGCGCGACGCTGATCATGGACGAGTTCTACGGCGGCTACAACTACACGTCTGACTGCGACGGCACTGTCGTCAGCGCAGCAGACAACATCGACGACGTCGACGAGGATGACGTGCTCATCATCGACGGCCTGACCAAGCGCTTCCGCCTACCCGGTTGGCGCGTAGCATGGATCGTAGGCCCGAAAGAATTTATCAAAGCCATCGGATCCTGCGGCAGCTACCTCGATGGAGGTACCAATGTGAGCAGAACCATTGATGACATTTCGTAGCTTTACATTAACTCAGATATAGGTACCCTTCCAAGAAGCCGCCATCCCTATGCTGGAGCCGACCAAAGTCCGCAACGAGATGAAGGCCCTGCAGTTCCACTTCCGCGAGAAACGTGACTACGTACTCGGCCGCCTGGAGGGCATGGGATTCAAGCTCGATTACACCCCAGACTCGACATTCTACATCTGGCTCAACTTAGGTGCTCTGCCGCAGGAGATCAACGACGGTCTCAACTTCTTCCAGGCTTGCTTGAAGGAGAAGGTTATCGTTGTTCCCGGCATCTTCTTTGACCTGAACCCCAGCAAGCGCAGAGATCTGTTCGACAGCCCTTGTCATCACTTTGTCCGCGTCAGCTATGGTCCTAAGGTATGTTTGCGTTTAGCGTCCTGGATGAGATCGATTGCATACATACTAATATCATTTCACAGCTCGAGACCTTGAAGGCTGGCATGGACGGCTTTGAGAGGGTCCTCAAGAAGTACAATGCTTTCCCTGGTCGCCAGAAGTAGACACGGAATGAATTTGATGGAGGCAGCAACGCGGTAGAAGTTTTCATTACGCATAGAACGTGACAGACTGAGATTTTATTTCAAAATCATTAAACATGTACTGCTGTTTTGGTATAATTCTATGATGAAGCCTTGTAATAATACACCCAGCCACCTGATTTGAACAAGGCCGTCGGCAGCGCGCGCCGTCGCCATTCGCAGCCTTCTAGCATTTGCCTCGAAGATAGAAACCGGAACTCCTCGCTAAAACAAACCCATAATTTCATCTCGGCCATGTAGGTCGGGACCTCCCATCGTATCAATCCTTTCTATTTCTTATATTCTCGGAGGATGCCCATCATGTGGGTGTTGGTGGTCTTGCCGCCGCGACGGTTCGGCTTCCTCTTCTCCCTCCTGCCCATGGTGCCCTTCTTCACCTCCTTGACCTGGCTCGTTGCCGTGAGGTTCGCCTTCTCAAGCTCGGCCCGCAGCTCGGCTTCCGACGCAGGCAGCTTGCACTTGCCCCAGAATTCCACAAAGTCATCATCCATGTGCACGTAAAATGCGGGTGAGTCCGAGTAGACGGTCTTGGGGGCGTTGTCCTTCTTTGCGCGGATGAGCAGAACCTCGTGCTTCGCGGCGAGCGCCTCGAGCTCGGGCATGCAGTTTGGCCAGCCGTCTTTCAGCTCTCGCACTTGGATTCCCTGTGCGTCAGGGAGTCTGGCGAGATACGCCTTCATCTCATCGCTGTTTGTAACTGGGTGTTGCGGGTTGTAGCGATACATGTCCTTGCCTTTGGGAGATTCATGCTTGGGAATAAAGACGATGCGCGCATGAGCCTCGAGAGCACGCTTGATGTACGACGTGTGCTTCTGCAATTCAACCGGAAGCGAGAGGAAGTTGATGATATCGGGCAGTGTGGCGCCGTCCGGGAACTTTTCCTTAAGGTACTCCGTTGCGTAGACCATATGGGACATGATCTCTGCTCCGGCCTTGTTGTTGCTGCTTAAAGTCGTTGCTGGGGCTGCGGTAATGTTGACTGAGTCGCGCGGCCTCTTGTTGCTACCGGGCTGTGGCGTGGAAGTGCGAGCAGGTACGGATCCGGTCGGGCGCGAAGACGAGGCGTTGCGAGAAGCCGACTCTGACATCTCCGACTTGAACTTCGCCATGCTTGCTGCGAGAGACATGATGGCGGTCTTTGTGATGGGACGGTGGGAGCGGTGTGTACGTGTCCGGATGGGTAAAAGGTCCAGAGGGTTCAACAAAGAGTTCCGGACAGTAATTGAGGTTTGTTGTGAGGTATCGCAAGCGCAGGCAGGGTGTGCGCTTGGAGGTGAGAATGGCGAGTAGATGCAGATGCCGTGTGATTCACGTGCCGTGTTGCCTCGTGGTATCAAGGGAGGTGATGGATGTGGTTGTGAAGGTGGTGATGTGTGATGTGAAGATGTCGTGGATGTCGTGGATGAGGATGGAGAAGGAGGGCACTGGTGCCTTTGATAGATAGCTAGCTAGCTACGGCTTGGCCTTGTCACAAGCCAAAAGCGAGGTGAGAGTTGAGATTCCCGTCCCCACTCCTACCCGCTTCGGACCGTCCCGCAATCCCGCCTCTCGCATCTTTGGAACAAGGGAAGTCGCGTTCCCAAAGCAGCGTGCAGCTGCAACACGACTGCTCGACAATCAGTCCTTTCTGTCTTTCTCTTGCAAAATACCCACAATCCTCGAGTCTGGACGCAAACTCACCCATACACTCACTTTCGGCAATGGTGTAAGCGGTACATCACTCACACGGATCTGGAACGATGAGGACGCGCGCGAGAGCTGGCGCCAGTCCGGCCGCAGTCGACGTGCCTTACCTCGCGACTGCATTCGAATTGCCCGAAGATGAAATACAAACACTGCTAGATGCTCCCACCGTGGAGCTGGTCAACCAATTCCTAGCCTCGGTTTCTGCGAAAGCTCAGGAATACGATGAAATCAAAGCAGAGAAGCTCCGCGTCGATGTTGAGCTTGAAAACACCGTCCGTACCTCTGAGACCAAGGTCAAGGCCCAGAAAGCCACAGTCACAAAGCACGCGAAAGAAATTGAGGAGCTCCGAATCAAGCTGAAAGACGCGGAAGGCGCACGTGAAGCTCTGTCTACCGAACTCAATCAATTGAAGACCTCGTCCTCGACTTCCGGGGCGGAGGTCTCGACTCTCAGACAAAGGGTTGAATCACTGGAAGCATCCAACCGCGACGCGCTGGCATTGGTGGAAAGCAAGTCTACAGAGAAAGACCGCCTCGCCGACGAGCTGAGTGAACAACACACCAAGTTGCTCTCTTTGCGCCGCGAAGTTGGTCAGCTCGAGGAGCGCAACCAGTCACTGGAAAATGCGGCGTCAACACAGAAGTTCAAGGAACAATCACTGCAACAGGAGATCGACCTTCTGAAGCGCAATAACGAGTGGTCCAGCAATGAACTCCAGACAAGAAGCCAGGAACACGCAAAGTTCAGGAAGGAGAGAAATGCCCTCATCTCGTCCCTGCAGCGCGAGCTTGAGGAGAGCAACGCTACAGTCGAGGCACTTCAGCGGACCGAGACAACTTTGAGGCAGAGACTGGAAGAAGTGCAAGGGAAGGTCGATGAGGCCTTTGCTCGGAACGCTACTCTCATGGACGACTTTGCCAAGAAGGAACAAGACTTCCGCACGCAAATCGATAGCACCAAGCGCCTTGCGGACCTTCAAGCACAGAACGCCTCCACCCACAAGGCGCGCTTGCAGGACGTCCAAGGGCAGGTCGACCAGATCAAGGACGATGCTGCAGAGGAAATCGGCAAGCTGCAGGCCGAGATCGAGACCGAGCGCTCGGACAAGGAGCAGGCTGAGCAGAAGATCGCAGATCTCGAGCTTGTGATCGAGCGTCTCGAGCAACAGCCTCGTGCCTCAGTGCCGGGAACCCCAGTACGCAATGGTGGTCTCGAGCCTTCCACCCCAGGCAGATTCGGTTCTCCCGCCATTCCCGGCTCGGCCCAGAAGATCGCCAGAAACCTGTCTCACACGCAACTATACAGCCAATACATCGAGACCAAAGAGGCTTTGACCGCCGAGGAGCGCAGGTGCAGCAAACTGCAGGAAGCTTTGGATGAGCTCATCCAAGAATTCGAAACTCGTGCTCCGGAGCTTGGAGAATTGCGCCAGGAGCAGGACCGTCTCGCGGCCGTTGTTCTCGAATACAGCCAACACCTCGAGGAGTCGGACAAGAACCGTGAAGCTGCAGTCAAGGAGTCGCAGCGCTGGGAGGGCGAGGCCACGGCAGCCGCTCGGGAGGGCAACATCCTGCGCCAGCAACTCCGAGACCTGTCAACTCAGATCAAGATCCTTATGGTAGAGGCGCAAAGTAGGGAGCAGGGCTTGGGCGAGATGTCTGCAACCGAGCGCTTCGAGGTCGAGCGCGCCGCAAGAGGAGAGCTTGAAGAAGGTGCGCTTGATGAACTCAGCAGCACAGGACGCCTCATCTCTGAGCGCCTCGTGATCTTCCGTGGCGTGTCTGAGCTTCAATCACGCAACGAACAGCTCCTACGCTTGACACGCGAGCTTGGTGACAAGATGGAGGGAGAGGAGGCCCGTGAGAAGGAGAGACAGTCCGCTGCTGATGCAGCTGAAGTTGAGGAGCTCAGGCAACAGGTCGAACGCTACAAGGACGAACTCCAGGCTACTGCTACCCAGATCAGCAGCTACGTGAAAGAACGCGACATGTTCCGTCGCATGCTGCAACATCGCGGCACTTTGCAGCCTGATGCAGACATGCAAGCCATGTTCGGTCAGAGCATCATGCCATCGACGCCGCAACGCAACGGTGGTGGCATGGAGCCGCCTACACCGAGGTCAAAGGATGTTGAAGATCTCAATAAGCTGCTGAAGGAGCAACAAATCTTCTTCGATCAATTCCGCAACGAGTCAACCACAGACCGCCGTATGCTCAAGGATCAAGTCGACACTCTGGCTCGTGAAAAGGGCACACTCCAAGCCGACCTTGCACGAGCACAGTCGCAGCTGACGCTTGCTGGTGAGCGCTTCGAAATGTTGCAGTCCAACTTCACCGCACTTCGCAACGAAAACAACGAGCTGCAGAAGCGAAGCCAGAGTCTGTCGGAGAACGCGGCTAGACAGGACATTCGCACGCAGCAGGTCGCCGAGGAGCTCGTCGAAGCTCGCTCTCTGGCTGACAGTCTGCGCAACGAGAATGCGAATGGCAAGGCTGAGAAGGAGCTGTGGAAGCGCATTGAGTCCAGGCTTACAGAAGACAACAAGAGCTTACTGGACGAGAGAAGCAGACTCAACAAGCTTGTGTCCGACTTGCAGAACCTGCAGAATGAGCGCGAGTTGGCCGAGTCTGAATCGAGGCGTCGTCTGCAAACCCGCGTTGACACCCTTGAGGCAGAGGTGACCGACTCAAAGAAGAAACTCGAGAGTGAGATTGAGGACAGCCGCAAGGCAGCACTCAGGCGCGAGTATGAGGAAAACCAGAGTCGCACTCGCATCGATGATCTCGTCAAGTCTCTGGGCAACGTCAGAGAGGAGCTCATTGCGGCCAAGACTACGCGGGATCAACTCCAGGGCAGAGTGGACGAGATGAAGATTGAATTGCGCTCCGCTGAAGAGAAGGTCAACGCCTTGCAGCCAAAACCCACGCCTCGTGCTGATGATGGCAACGAACAGTCCAACGGCGATGAAGAGCTCTCGGCCGAGCAACGTCTGTCTCTTGAAGTGTCTGACCTCAAACGTGAGCTCGAGCATGCCAAGTCTGAGCTCGACAGCGCAAGAGAGCAGGTTGAGCAATACAAGTCAATCGCTCAGTCCACCGAAGAAGAGCTTGCCAACTTCAACGAGACCAGCGTGCAATACCGCGAAGAAACTGACCGTGTCGCTGCCGAGAAGGAAGCGCGCATCAGGGAGCTTGAGCAGCGCATCGAGGATCTTAGCCAGGAGCTTTCTACCAGCAACACCGAATTGTCTGAGCTGCGCACTCAGCACGACGACGCTACTCGTGTTCTCAACGAGCAAAAGGCTATTTCGGACGCCGAACTCGCCCGACTCAACGACGATGCGGAGAGATACGCCGAGGAGAAGAAGCTCTACCAAGAGGATCTCAAAGCCCAGGCTGAGATTGCTCAACAAGCACAACAATCATACGAAGACGAGCTGCTCAAGCACGCCGAGGCTGCCAAGAGTTTACAGGCTGTGCGCAATGAGTACAACGAGCTGCGGACAGAAGTCGCAGGTGTGCGAGCCGAAGCAGAAGCATCCAAGGCAAGTCTTGAACAAGCCGAGGAGAGCTGGGCGGAACAGAAGGAGAAGTTCGAGAGGGAGCTTCAAGACATGAAGACGAGGAGGAGTGATGTCGACGCACAGAACAAGCTCCTGCACCAGCAAATGGAGGCTTTCTCCTCTGAGCTCAAGACCTTGCGTGAAGGTCGTGTCATGCCCTCTGCTGATGAGGGTGAACGTGCTGACTCGCCTCCGGCTGGTGGCGAGACTGGTAGTCTTCAAGAGGTCATCAAATACCTGCGCCGCGAGAAGGAAATTGTGGATGTACAGTACGAGCTGTCCATCCAAGAGTCGAAGCGTTTGCAACAGCAGCTCGATTATTCGAACGGCCAACTGGATGATGTCCGTCAAAAGCTTGCCGAAGAGCGTAGACAATCCTCCGATCGCGTCGCCAATGAGGGCAGCACGAACAAGTTGTTGCAGACTATCAATGAGCTGAACCTCTACCGCGAGAGCTCCACTACTCTCCGCAACGAAGCACGCCAGGCTAGAGAAAAGCTTGACGAAAAGATCCAGGAGATCGAGCGTCTCGCAGCAGAGATTGAGCCTTTGAAGAGTCGCGTCGGGGAACTTGAGGGTGAACTGGAGAGTAAAGACGGCGAGATGAAGCTGCTGCAAAACGACCGCGACCACTGGCGCGAGCGTACTCAAAACATCATCTCAAAGTACGACCGCGTGGATCCTGCGGAACTTGAGGAGATCAAGCAGCAACTGGCAACACTGAAAGCAGAGAAGGAACGCTTGGAGGCCGAGCAAGCCCCATTGAAGGCCGAGGTCGAAGGGTTCGAGGGTCGCATCACTGCGGCAAAGGAAGAGGCCTCCGCGAATCTCACAGATCGTCTGGAAAAGTTCAAGGAGCAAGCGAAAGAACAGAACCGCAAGCAGAATTCTCGCTTGTCAGACAGCAAAGCATTGGTCGAGACCTTACAGGCCGACCAAGCCAAGCTGAACAGCGAACTTGAATCTGTCAAAGCCGAGCTTGAGCAAACGAAGACAGAAAGGGACGATGCTGTTGCCAAGGCTGAGTCCGCCGCCACGGCCGCCAATGCCGCCGCTGCCGCCGCTGCCCTTGAGAAATCCGGACAAGAGGAAGGACAGGTCACCGAGGGTGGCGAGGAGAACGCTAAGCTGCAAGCCCGCATCGACGAAGCAGAGACACAGGCTAGCAACCACGCTTCCCGCGCTGAGTCCCTTGCCGCAGAGACGCAGGCCCTGCAAACTCGTGTGCGAGAGCTCGAAAGCCAGGTTGCGAACTTGCAATCTGAGCTCGAGGCTGCGAAGACCAACGCCAGCGCCAGCGGCCAGGATGAGGGCGAGATCAACGAGTCTACTGTCGACTCAGAAGCACTCGAGAAGCTGCGAGAGGAGCTTGCCACTGCCCAGCGAGAGGTGGAGACTCTACGCTCAGATGCCCTTGCAAACGCACAGGGCGATGCTACCATCGTAAACGCGGAACCTGCTGCTGGCGAGAAGTCAGTCTCTGAGCAGGTAGCCGAGGAGGTCGAGCGCCTCCGCGTCGACATGGAGTCACAGCACCAGCTGTCCATCAAGCAGGTCGAAGAAAACTGCGAGAAGAAGATTGCAAACAAGAAAGCCGGTCTCGTACGACAGTTGAAGGATGAACGGGAGAAGATGCGTCAAGAACTGACTGCAGAAATTCGTCAACAAATGGTCTCCGAGCACGAGGCCGAGGTTCAGAAACTCAAGGACGAGCAAGCTGCCACCATTGAGACATTGAAGAGTGAACACAAGGCAGAGCTTGAGCGTTTGAGCAAGGAGGGTAGCGCTGCTGTGCGGCAGTCTCAGAGCAAAGAGCAGGCCATTGTCAAGTCAGAGGCTCCCTCTTCCGAGCAGGCTCAACCCGGCGACTTGCCTGATATCACCGATGAACAAGCCTTCGAGCTTCTCCGGACCAACAGTCGTCTTCGTGCCATTTTTACTAGTAACGTTAAGAAGGCTACTAGCAAGGACACGGAAGCACACAATCTGAAGATCGCAGAGAAGGACGCGGAGATTTCTCGTCTCACCACCGAACTCGAGTCCGCCCGCGCAGCCGTCGCCAGTCTTGCCGGAGGAAGCGGAGACGCACCCCAGGCCAACACAGCAGAGATCGAGGATCTGAAGAAGAAGCTCGAGAATGCACAGAAGGAGCGGGAAGCAGCTGTCAAACAAGCCATTGACCAGACTGAGATGAAGACCAAACTACAACTCAGCCAACGTGACATTGCACAGGCGAAGATCGCAGCGGTGACCAAGGCTGCCACAGAGACCCCGGACAAGAGCATAGGCGAGGTTTGGGAGGTCGCTAAGCTCGCGAAACCGGCTCCCAAGGCGCCGCCAGCAACACCGAAGCCTGCCGTCACTACACCGGCTGCACCGGCTTCTGCGGCTCCCGCTATTCCACAGCCGCAATTGGGCCAGGACAGTGAACAGGCGAAACTTCAGGCCCGACAGGCCAGATTTGGCTCCACCGGTCCATCCGATGGTGCTGCTTCTACCGCTCCCGGGACAGGCGCGTTCGGACAATCCAGCAGTCCAGCTCAGAACACGCAGGCACCGATCAGTGGCTTTGGGCAACGGAGCCAATCGCCATTCAACCCGCCAGGCCAATCGTCCTTTGGCCAACAAAGCCAACCATCCTTTGGACAGCAAAGCCAGCCATCCTTTGGCCAACCCAGCCAAGGGTTCTTCAACGTGCAGAATATGCAACAGCAACAGCAGGGCGGCCGGTCCGGCTTCTCCCAAGGCGGCGCAGGCACGCCGCCGAACCCGAATGCGCCTGCTTTCGCACCTCCGGGCGGAGGACCAGGTACCCAGAACAACAACAAACCTGGCTTTGGCACTGGACCGGCTGCTCTGCGTGGTTTGAGCAGTGGCATCCCGGCTCCGGGCTCTCGTCTTCCACGTGGTGGTCCCAGTAACATTGGCGGCCCTAGCGGCATTGGCAGAGGTGGTGCGCAGGCTGGTCAAGGTCTCCACATCCAGGGTGCTGCCACAGCAGGCCGAGGAGGAGGTGGACTGCCGAGAGGCGGCGCAAGCGCGATTGGCAGAGGTCGTGGAAACGGTCGCGGCGGTCCCGCTGGGCCTGGCAACCAAGGCATGAAGAGAGGACTTGACGGCGCTCCGGGCGGAGGAGATGAGAAGAGAATGAGGCCTGGCGCGGGAGGAGGCCCCAGCAACTGAACCGTCCATGAGTGAGGTGGTTTGAAGTTGCGTATGCGTTTTTTGGGATGTACCTATACACAAGCATGGCGTTTTCGTTGAGTTTTTTCTATCGGAAGTGAAAAGGTTCCGGGTCTGCATCCAGACCGCAATGATGCTGGGAGGGTAGACGGAGTGTAATGTACTAGAAGGCAGGAGAAAAGAAAGTTCGATCAATTGTTCTCGGTGTCCTTGGTACCCACGTGAAGTTTTTGGTTCTGATTGCTATGTTACATCGAGTTATGGATAATCAGACGATGGCGAGATGGTTAGGACCTTAAAGTGAATGTGTCCGGTATAATTAGTGAGGCTGTTTAGGTATTCTAGTCCATCTTCAACTCGAAAATCGTCGAATGTGCCATCGAAATGTTTCAGCAGCTTCTAGACTCTGTGCTCAAGCATGCTGATTGAGGCCTGACATGTCTTTTCCTACTCATATGTCTGATATCATTGCAAGGATGAGTTCATGGCATTCCAAGTAAACCCAAACACTAACCCTCGTGTTTTGCGAATGCGGTTCAATAGCTAGCTTTGAGAAATGAGTAGATATATTTTGATAAAATCCACCCTACGTCATCAAATTTGATATATCAGATCTGATCTTGGCAACGTAGCAAAGTGGTTACTGCGTTTGACTCGAATGTTTCTATACTTCAGCTATCAAATCCCTTCGGGGGCGCAGGTTCGAGTCCTGCCGTTGTCGGTTATCCTTTTGCTCTCTGTCACTTGATACAGGTAGGCAGATGGCTTTTTTGGTTTGTGGGTTGCATCGATTTCGGGTGGTTGGCCATGTTGAGCCGACAACGTGTCGGGTGAGGTCCAAACAAGAATCCCAGCAGCGCCTTATCCGACTGCTGTTTGTCGCTTTGAGGGAATGAGAACCTCAAATACAACAATCAGCTAGCTGTTCGTGGAACGTTTGTTATACTGAACTGGCCAAAGACGATTACGGCCGATTGTTCCTTGACTTCGTGCGACAGCTCGTCATCTATCTCCCCGTGCTGCTACTTCTGTTCTTCGGGTGTCTTTGGGCGCTGGCCATGGGCGTGTTTGCGATTTACCAGAGTGTTGTGAGAGAGGTGAGGAGGGGCGATGGGGATGGGTCTGTCTAGTTGTGGGGTCAGGCCAGGGCCGGGAGTGAAAGGGTTTGTTTTGGGGGTGAATGCATTCAGAGTGAGGAGGAGGATGAGGGTTGAATATTGATGGTCGCCGATTGCTGATTTGCGTTATGAGGTATGGCTTGTGAGTGTTTGTTCGAGAACAGATTGTGGCTTTGAGGCAGGGTTGGCAATGGGAATGCATATTGGTCCTTTTCAGGGGAAGGATTGGAAGGCAAGGCTGTCGTGTCCTGACTTTGACAGTATGGAATGGCGAAGAGAGGCAGAACAAGTATGGTTGGCTGTACGTGTATTGTTTGTAGTCTTTCTATGGTATATGACTATGCTATTTAACGTTAGCAACGATTAGTATGTAGTGTTCCATAACCGAAAACCCAACCCGCTATGCCTCGCTAGGAACGTGATCAAATAAGAAGAATCCACCCAAAAGGAAAACCCATACTCCAAAGCAAAACATAGAAAAAGAAAAGCAATCCAAGATCACCAATACTGGCGGCATCCAACATGGACGACTTCGCTTTGGCCTTTCGCATTCAAGACCAAGGCGCTCAAGCGTCCGCCACCAACGCACCCAGAGTCTATGCCTTTGCTCCATCGGTTGATCCTCAAGCCGCTCTTGGCATCATGCCCGTAAACGACCACTTGTGGTTTATCATGCTGCTCCTTGTGGTGCTTTGATCGTCTAAGGAACTCCCTTACGGTGTCTTCTGTCGAAGCTAGGAAGGTGCCGAAGAAATCTTCGTTATCACTGCTCGAGTCTCGCTTTTCTGTGCCAGACGCAAGATCCTGCACCGACGTGTCAGATTTGCGGAAGCCTTTTGTCGACTTGTGGCGGTACAAGCGGTCGTTGTACCAGTTCCAGATATTTCGCCAGGGCTTGTTGTGGCGGACCTTCTTCTTCTTGCCTGCGCGTTCGGCAGAGGGTACGTGGGATTTGGCGTGCATAGAGCGCATGTTGGTAACGTAGTACGGGTCTTGTTTCTCGAGCGGTAAAGCAGGTACCAGGCCTGCGTGCACAACCAGGATCTCCTCGGCGATAGGCGACTTGGGTGATGTGTTCGGTTTTAGGGCTTGCGGTAGAGGGCGGATGCGGAGGATCAGAGGCATGTGTTGGATATAGCGCAAGTGTCGGGGATGTAGTGATTTGAGAGTGCGGGCGTCGCGTCGCGAGGCACTGCTAATGTCTATGAGGGAGTCGGTGTCCTGCAAAGCTTGCATGGAGCCTCCTGTCGGAGAAGCGTAAGTGTTGAACACGGATTTGGCTGTGTGAACGAGGCGGTCTTCGTGGTTTCCGAGTACGGTCGTGGCGTTGATGTGGATGAGATGGTCCAAGACTCCGGCACTGTGCGGACCTTTGTTGATGGTATCCCCGGTCGCGATGAGATGGTCCAGGCTAGGGTCGAAGTTGACTTTCTTCAACAGCTTGAGTAGTTCATCCTTGCAGCCGTGGATGTCTCCAACGAAGACAAGACGCCGTTGACCATGCGGGTCATTCTCGCCTCCAGGTATATAGCGTTCGTCCAAATCCTGTATCTTGACCGCGCCATGCTTGAAGTCACCTCCTCTGGCTGCGCCGATAGTATCTGGCCTTCCCTCTCCATACAGTATGAATCCACCTTGCATCTCCAGATCCACCAGCGCCGGGTATACAATCCAGTGCAAGCAAGCGGTTATGAGAAGTCCAAGTCCGAGCAAGACGGCGAACAGCTTTGCTCCGCGCCGCGAGCGCACATGTGCTCCCACTCGGCGCACGCAGCTCCCTTCGTGCTTCGTGTCACAGCATCCGGGAGCGTCTTCCTCATCATAGTCCGTATCATCGTCGTCGTCAAAGTCATGATAGCGCTGGTAGTCTTTCTCGTCGAATGGTTGTCCGGGAACTTGGCTCAGGAGGGGTTGTCGCGTATGAGGGTGTGGATGTGAGGTGGTATAGAGGGTGGCGCGTTCGGTCTGGAGACGAGTTTGCAGTTGGCGCAAAGACTCGTCGCTGCTCTCATCGCTGTAGCGATCGTGAATGGACATGCTTGTGGAAGTACGTGACCGTTGCTGTGATGCGGCGTACAGTATGACGTCGCGGTGCTTGCTTGATGCACGGGGATATCAAAGCGTTCTTGAGCGGCGCGCTTGGTGGATCGGTGTCATGTCTCCTTTGTCCTTGCAGTTAGTTAGTAAAATGGTGTCGTCTGCATTGCAAGTTCAAAAGTGGCCGAGGGGAGCCAAGGCGAGGCAGCGACCGCCTTGGTGTACGCAATCAAACAACACAATCTGAGTCTTGCGCCGCCGATGGATCGACGCATAGGTCACTTCGCTTCTGCAGGGGCCGAACGACCTAACGGAATCCACTGCCGACGCACGTGTTCGGCTGTGAAGTGGAGTGGCTGGATTTTGTTGCAGTTTCGAAATATTAAAACCACGACAACTTCACACTAACATTGCGCAATATCGCGGGATACAAAAACATGTGTCATTATCTAATTCCAAGCTTTACATGCTCTATGCGAAAATGGGAATGTTGAGGCCGTACTGCAAGCAAAAGGTTAGCAAAACTACACTCGATTCAACACTGCGAAGCGGCACACTTACGTTAGTCGGGTTGTTGAACCTCAGTCCCTTGTCCAAGCTGCTGATCTTCTCGATCTCGTCTT